>Ga0256404_1000168_pt1 | contig 160767 bp, 153 predicted proteins | sample RumenRJG_01DNA_FD_185990 | JGI IMG/M metagenome (GOLD analysis project Ga0256404, IMG submission 185990) | Bovine rumen microbial communities from Lethbridge, Alberta, Canada - RJG_01 | ecosystem: Host-associated > Mammals > Digestive system > Stomach > Rumen | place: Canada: Alberta...
CGTCATCATCATAGCGAGCTCGTGCGCGGGCAGGCCGAATCGCTTGCCAGGACTCAGCAGGCTCTCCATGGCGTCCGTGAGCTGCAGCGGCCCCGTGGTGAACGTAAGCAGCGAGGACATGAGCATGAGCAGCACGAGGCGCAGGCTGATGAAGATGCCCTGCTCCAGTCCCTCCCAGGTCAGCGTCAGCGGCCCCAGCGTATAGATGGGTGTGCCCGCATCGAAGAGGTGAAAGGCAAAGGAGAACAGCAGAATCCACGCGAGCGGCTTCAAGGCCCGCAGCTGCGTCCCCAGGGGCACGCGCGAAACCAGCATCATAGCCAGTGCAAACGCGGTCAGCACCACGTAGGCTGCACGGCTGTCGAGCAGGAACAGCGCCGCGATATACGCGAGCAGCAGCACGAGCTTGACGCGCGGATCCAGCCGGTGCAGCAGCGAATTGCCGGGGAAGAACTGCCCGATGGTAATGTTGCTCAGCATTTCTTCCCCCCCTTGTGTTTTTTCACGGCCTGCTGCACGGCCTTTACGGCTTCCTGCAGTGTCATGGCCGTCTCCGGCACGGACAGTCCGTGCGCGCGCAGCACGTCGAGCACCTGCACCACCTGCGGTGGCTGAAGCCCCGCCTGCTGCAATAGCTCCCGCTGCTGGAAAAGCTCCCGTGGCTCGCCCACAGCCAGCAATTCCCCCTGATGCAGGATGATGAGCTGGTCGGCCAGCTCCGCGATATCATCCATACTATGCGTAATCAGCACGAGCGTCATCTGCTGTTTTTTATGTAATTCACGCAGCAGCTGCATGAGCTGCGCGCGCCCGCACGGGTCGAGGCCCGCCGTTGGCTCATCGAGCACGAGGTAGCGCGGCTGCAGGGCCAGGATTCCCGCAATAGCCACGCGCCGCTGCTGGCCGCCGCTGAGCTGGAATGGCGAGCGTGCGGCCAAAGCCTCATCAAGATGCACGAGCTGCATCGCACCGGCGACGCGCTTTTGAAGTGCCTCGCCCGTGAGCCCCTGCCGCTCCGGGCCGAAGGCGATATCCTTCGCCACAGTCTCTTCGAAGAGCTGCTGCTCCGCGTACTGGAAGACCATGCCCACGGACTGGCAGGCCTTTTTCACCTGCTGCCGCTGTTTCTTCGCCCTGTCCGTAATATCCACGCCGTCGACGAGTACCTGCCCGCTGGTCGGATGCAGCAGGCCACTCAGATGCTGCACGAGCGTAGACTTGCCCGAGCCCGTATGGCCCGCGATGGCCGTGATGCTGCCCTCGGGGATAGTCAGCGAAATATGTTGCAGTGCCTGCCGCTCGTAGGGCGTGCCCGGCAGATACGTATAGCAGATGTCCCTTAGTTCGATGGCCATGCTCACACCTCCCCGCTGAGTGCCGCCGCTAGTTCTTCGGCCGTGATGATACTTGCTGGCAGATGCACGCCGTGCTGGCGCAGCTCTGCGGCCAGCTCCGCCGCCACGGGCACTTCCAGCCCCAGTTTCCGCATGGCCGCCGTCTGGCTAAAGATCTCGTGGGGCGTGCCCTGCGTGACGATATGCCCCTGATCCATGACGACGATGCGGTCGGCGGCCGCGGCCTCCTCCATGAAGTGCGTGATGTAAACGATGGTGATGCCCCGCTCCTCGTGCAGCTTTTTCACGCAGGCGAGAATATCGGCGCGTCCCTGCGGGTCGAGCATGGCCGTGGGTTCGTCGAGCACGAGACACTTCGTCTGCATCGCCAGCGCACCCGCGATGGCCACGCGCTGCTTCTGCCCGCCGGAGAGCAGATGTGGCGCACAGCTGCGATAATGCTGCATGCCGACGGTGCGCAGGGCTTCCGTCACGCGTGCAGGCAGCTCTTCTGTCGGCACGCCGAGGTTCTCCGGGCCAAATGCCACATCGTCCTCCACGATGGCCGCGATGATCTGGTTGTCGGGATTCTGGAACACCATGCCCACCTGCTGGCGGATTTGCCACAGTTCCTTCGTCGCCAGCGTATCCATGCCTGCCACGATGACATGTCCGCTGGTCGGCAGCAGCAGTGCGTTGAGATGCTTCGCCAGCGTCGACTTTCCCGAGCCGTTCGCGCCGAGGATGGCCACGAACTCGCCGGCTTCGATCTGCAGATCCACCGCATCCAGCGCTTTATGCTCGTGCTCCATGCCCTGCTGATAGATATGCGTAAGCTGATGCAGCTCGATAAAACTCATGCCTTTCACCTCTCTGCCACCTGTCCGGCGCGCATTCAAAACTCGTTTCATTATATCGCATTTATTTGGTTAACGCAAATATTACATTAAGTTAACGATAGCAATAAAAAAGAATCGCCTGTCAGTGACAGACGACTCTTCATATGGCGTAGTTTCGTGCTTACACGAGCTCGATGATAACCATCGGAGCAGCGTCGCCACGACGCACACCCAGTTTCAGGATACGCGTGTAGCCGCCCTGGCGGTCATCGTATTTCTTTGCGATCTCATCGAACAGTTTTCTCACGACATCTTCATCAGCCAGCTGAGCAATAGCCTGACGGCGCGCGCTCAGGTCGCCACGCTTTGCGAGCGTGATGAGCTTGTCGGCAAACTTACGCATTTCTTTTGCTTTAGCTTCCGTCGTCTCAATGCGGCCATATCTGAAGAAGGAAGTGAGGATGCTGCTGAACAGCGCTTTGCGGGCGCTGGAGTTGCGGCCTAATTTTCTGTAGCTCATTGATCTTCCTCTTTCCTAGTATTTTTATTCGTTGATCTCTTTCAGAGACAAACCGAGTTCCTCGAGCTTCTTCTTGACTTCCTCAAGAGACTTGCGCCCGAGGTTGCGGACCTTCATCATATCCTCTTCCGTCTTTTCGGCCAGATCAGCAACGGTGTTGATGTTGGCGCGCTTCAGGCAGTTGAAGGAACGTACGGAGAGGTCGAGGTCTTCGATATTCATATCGAGAACCTTGGAGGAATCATCCTCTTCCTCCGCCGGGAAGGACGCCTCCTCCTCAGCTACATCTTCTGCCAGGCCGTCCATGTTCTGGAACAGCTTCAGATGCATGACGAGGATACCGGCTGCTTTGCTGACAGCCTCCTCCGGGCGCAGGGAACCATCGGTCCACACCTCGAGAGTCAGCTTGTCATAGTCCGTCACGTTACCGACACGCGTATCATTTACCGTGTAATTCACGCGCTGGACTGGCGAGAAGATGGAATCGATGGGGATGACGCCGATCGTGTCATCCGGCTTCTTGTTCTTCTCGGCCGGCACATAGCCGCGGCCACGCTCAACGGTCATCTCAATCTTGAGCTTGCCCGTCTCGTTGACCGTAGCGATGTGCAGATCCGGATTCAGTACCTCGATATCTGCATCGCAGATGATATCGGCACCCGTAACCTCTTTCTCGCCCTCGACATCGATGCGGATCACCTTCGGCTCATCGCCCTGCATCTTGAGGCAGAGCTGCTTCAGGTTCAGCACGATGTTCGTCACATCATCCCGGACACCGGGAATCGTGGAGAACTCATGGAGGACACCATCAATCCGGATGGAGGTAATTGCAGCACCTTCCAGCGAGGAAAGCAGCATGCGGCGCAGGCTGTTGCCGAAGGTCGTGCCATAGCCACGCTCCAAAGGCTCACAGATAAACTTGCCGTAGCGGTTGTCTTCGCTGATTTCCGCAATTTCAATTTTCGGTTTCTCGATGTCTATCATCCTGTATGAACCTCCTCAATAACACTATGCGCAAAGGCACAAAAATTCATTATTTGGAGTACAACTCGACGATAGCCTGCTCATTGACAGGAACATCAATCTCTTCACGGTTCGGGAAACGCGTTACCGTACCCGTGAGGTTAGCCTGGTCGGCATCGAGCCAGGCCGGTGCGGAGAGGGCATTGCTGCTCTCTTTGAGCGCCTTGAAGAACTCGTTGCTCTGGCTCTTCTCAGCCACAGCGACGACATCGCCGGCCTCAACGAGGGCGGACGGGATATCAACACGCTTGCCGTTGACCGTGATGTGGCCATGGCGCACGAGCTGACGAGCCTGACGGCGCGTGTTGGCGAGGCCAAGACGGAAGACCACATTGTCGAGACGACGCTCGAGGAGACCCAGCAGGTTTTCACCCGTTACGCCCTGCATCGTCTTTGCCTTATCGTAGTAACCACGGAACTGCTTCTCGAGCACACCGTAGATGAACTTTGCTTTCTGTTTCTCTTTCAGCTGCGTGCCGTACTCAGAAACCTTGCGGCGATTGTTCACAATCTGACGCTTGGACTGCTTGGAACGGCCGATGACCGCCGGCTCCAGGCCGAGGGCGCGGCATCTTTTCAGCGCGGGAACTCTATCAATTGCCATGTCTTTTACTGCACCTCCTGATTACACTCTGCGACGCTTCGGCGGACGGCAGCCGTTATGCGGGATCGGCGTGACATCTTTGATCATGCTGACCTCCAGGCCCGTGGCCTGCAGGGAACGGATTGCTGCCTCACGGCCGGCACCAGGGCCCTTGACATAGACGTCAACGGTCTTGAGGCCATGCTCCATTGCGGCTTTGGCAGCCGTCTCAGCGGCCATCTGAGCCGCAAACGGCGTGCTCTTGCGGGAACCGCGGAAGCCGAGGCCGCCAGCGCTTGCCCAGGAAAGTGCGTTACCGCTCTTATCAGTGAGCGTAACGATTGTATTGTTAAACGTAGAGCTGATGTGCGCTACGCCAAATTCGACGTTTTTCCGAACTTTTTTCTTAGTACGGACTGCTTTCTTAACTGCCACCAGTTAACCCTCCTTCATTAGTCTTTCTTCTTGCCTGCTACGACCTTTTTCGGGCCTTTACGGGTACGGGCATTGTTCTTGGTGTTCTGTCCACGAACGGGCAGGCCAAGACGGTGGCGACGTCCACGATAGCAGCCGATATCAACGAGTCTCTTGATGTTCATCTGACGCTCACGACGAAGATCACCTTCGACGACAACGTTCTTATCGATGGCATCACGAAGTTTTACAACTTCATCCTCCGTGAGGTCTCGCGTACGGGTATCCGGGTTAACACCAGTCATAGCCAGCAGCTTCTGGCTGGTCGTCAGACCAATACCAAAAATGTACGTCAAAGCAATTTCAATTCTCTTGTCACGGGGTAAATCTACACCGGCGATACGTGCCATATTAAAGCACCTCCTTACTAATAAAATTATTAACCCTGTCTCTGCTTGTGTTTCGGATTCTCGCAGATAACCATGACGCGGCCTTTGCGCTTGATGATCTTGCATTTATCGCAAATCCGCTTTACCGACGGTTTAACCTTCACTACGTGATTCCCCCCTTTCTTTATGCATATCGTCATTGCTGACAATATGATAGTATAGCATACTTTCAAGCGCCTGACTAGTCATCAGGCGCAGAAAACATAAAAACATTATAACAAAAGCCCTGCCACCTGGCAAGGCTCTGCAAAAAGATTTTTGCTTTTTATTTGAAACGATAGGTGATGCGGCCGCGCGTGAGGTCGTACGGCGTCAGCTCGATCGTCACCTTATCCCCCGGCAGGATGCGGATGAAGTTCATCCGGATCTTACCTGAGACATGGGCGAGCACGATGTGACCGTTCTCGAGCTCCACCTTGAACATCGCGTTGGGCAGGGACTCTACGACCCGGCCCTCAACTTCAATAACGTCCTGTTTCGACATCAAACTTCTCCTTCTGTGGCAATATCAGCAAGGGGCGGCCAGAAAAGGCCGCCCTCTGCAAATCATCATATACCAGGAGCCGCAGCTCCTTCTTTTAGCCCTGCAGCACCTTGATGAGATCTGCCGTGACTTTGTCGATAGCCTGACGGCCGTCGACTTCCGTGTAGAGACCGGCTTTCTTGTAGTAGTCGATCAGCGGCTTCGTGGAAGCCTCGTAGACGGAAAGACGATTCTTCATCGTCTCGGCATTGTCGTCAGCGCGCTGGAACAGCTCGCTGCCGCACTCGTCGCAGATGCCTTCCTTTTTCGGCGGGTTGAACTTCGTATGGTACGTCGCACCGCATTTCTTGCAGATGCGGCGGCCTACGGCACGCTCGATGAGGTCCGAGGCCGGTACGTTGATGTTCAGCACACGCGTCAGGCTGAGGCCGAGATCCCTGAGGATGCCCGTGAGCGCATCGGCCTGCTCCACCGTACGGGGGAAACCGTCGAGGATAAAGCCTTTCTTGCAGTCGTCCTGGCCGAGACGGTCTCGGACAATGCCGATCGTGACTTCATCCGGCACGAGCTGGCCCTTGTCGATGTAGGACTTGGCCTGCTTGCCCATCTCCGTGCCTTCCTTGATTGCCGCGCGGAACATATCGCCCGTGGAAATATGCGGAATCTGGAAAGCCTTGACCAGTTCAGCCGCCTGCGTGCCCTTGCCGGCACCCGGGGGGCCCATTAACAGGATATGCATAGTAAAACTGCCTCCTTTATTTCATGAACCCTTCATAGTGGCGCATAACCACCATGGACTCTATCTGTTTCATCGTCTGCATGGCAACGCCGACGACGATGAGCAGTGCCGTACCGCCGAAGTACACGCCCTGGATGTGCGTGAGACCGGCGATCATATTCGGCAGGACTGCGATAAAGGCCAGGAAGACTGAGCCAGCCAGCGTGATACGGGTCATGACATGGTCGAGATAATCGGCCGTCGGCTGGCCCGGGCGGATGCCCGGGATGAAGCCGCCGTACTTTTTCAGGTTATCTGCCATGTCCGGTATCTTCACCGTGACGGCCGTATAGAAGTAGGTAAAGAAGATAATCATGCCTACGTAGAGCGTCGTCTGCAACGGAGTACCCCACTGCAGGTAGCTCGATACGGTCTTGACCCAGGGAATCTCAATGAACTGGGCCACCGTCACCGGGAACATCAGCACGGATGACGCGAAGATGATAGGGATAACGCCCGCCTGGTTGACCTTCAGCGGGATATGGCTGGAGTGGCCGCCCATGGCCCTCGCCCCGACCACGCGTTTCGCATAGGAAATGGGGACGCGGCGGAAGCCATTCTCGACGTAGACCACGAACATGACCATGGCCAGTGCCACCACCAGGAAGCAGAAGACACTGAAGTAACTGGTCGTGCCAGCCTGTACATAATGATAAATGGTGCCGATATTCTTCGGCAGGGCAGCCACGATACCGGCGAAGATAATCAGCGAAATGCCGTTACCTACGCCCTGTGCCGTGATCTGCTCGCCGACCCACATGAGGAAGACCGTCCCCGCCGTCAGCGTGATCGAAACGATCAGGATGTTGACCGGGTTCGGATTCAGGATAGCCGCCTTCAGGCCGATGGACATGCCCAGCGCCTGGAGGAAAGCCAGCACCACCGTGAGGTAGCGCGTAACCTGTGTCGTCTTCTTGTGACCTTCTTCGCCCTCCTTCGACCACTGCTCCAGCGTCGGAATGACGACATTCAGCAGCTGGATGATGATGGCCGCATTGATGTAGGGCGTAATGCTCATGGCAAAGATGGAGAACTTACTGAAAGCACCACCAGAAAAGAGATCTAACAGCCCGAAAAGATTGCCGTTGGCAAAGAGCTTCTCTATTGCCGTCGGATCGACACCGGGCACCGGGATATGGGTACCCAGGCGGAAAACCGCGAACATAATCAGCGTGAACGTGATCTTCTGCCGCAGTTCCGGGATCTTGAAGACATTACTAAGGGCTGATAGCACCTCAGATCACCTCAACTTTGCCGCCGGCAGCCGTGATCTTCTGCTCAGCGGATTTGGTGAAGCCGTTGGCACGGACCGTGAGCTTCTTCGTGAGCTCACCGCCACCGAGGATGCGGATGCCGTCCTGGACATTCTTGAGCAGGCCGGACTCGACGAGCACTACGGGATCAACCGTCGTGCCATCCTCAAAGCGGTTCAGGCTCTCAACGTTAACCTCAGCGAACGTCTTAGCCCAGACATTCTTGAAGCCGCGTTTCGGCAGACGGCGGTAGATTGGCATCTGGCCGCCCTCGAAGCCGGTACGCACGCCGCCGCCGGCACGGGATTTCTGACCCTTCATGCCACGGCCGGACGTCTTGCCGTTGCCGGAGCCGATACCACGGCCCACGCGGTTGCGGACCTTGCGGGAGCCCTCAGCCGGTTTCAGTTCATGTAACTTCATATTCTGTGCACCTCCGTTCTGTACTTAGTCTGCGATTTCTTCAACTTTGATCAGATGCTCTACTTTGTGGAGCTGACCGCGGATAGCGGGATTGTCAGGAAGCTCTACAACAGAGTTGATCTTTCTCAGACCAAGTGCGCGAACGGTCTTGCGCTGCGTTTCCGGGCGGCCGATGACACTTCTGGTCAGAGTAACTTTAACTTTAGCCATTATAGTTCCTCCTATTAACCTAAGATTTCTTCAACCGTCTTGCCACGCAGGGCAGCGACATCCTCAGCCTTCTTCAGGCCCTTCAGGCCCTCCATGCAGGCACGGACCATGTTGTTCGGGTTGGAAGAACCCAGGGACTTCGTCAGGATGTCGCGCACACCGGCGAGCTCCAGGATGGCACGGCACGGGCCGCCAGCGATAACACCAGTACCTTTGGCAGCCGGCTTCATGATAACCTTGCCAGCGCCGAAGATGCCGAGCATCTCATGCGGAATCGTGCGGCCGTCGAACAGAGCAACCTCGATGAGGTTCTTCTTGGCATCCTCAACACCCTTGCGGATTGCCTCGGGCACCTCAGCAGCCTTGCCGAGACCAACACCAACCTTGCCCTTCTTGTTGCCGACGACAACCAGGGCACTGAACGAGAAGCGGCGGCCGCCCTTGACGACTTTCGCGACTCGATTGATATATACAACTTTCTCCTCGAACTCAGGAGTTTCGTTGTCATTTCTTCTAGCCATTCATTTACCTCCTTCTGACATCCGTCTTAGAATTTGAGGCCGGCTTCACGTGCGGCCTCAGCCAGAGCTGCAACACGGCCATGATAGACATAGCCGCCACGGTCGAATACGACCTCGTTGATGCCCTTCTCAAGAGCACGCTTTGCGATAGCAGCGCCGACAGCCTTAGCTGCCTCGACGTTGCCGCCGTAGTTCTCAAAACCTTTTTCCTGCGTGCTGGCGGATACCAGGGTTACGCCCTTCTCATCATCGATGATCTGAGCATAAATGTTGGCCAGGCTACGATAGACATTGAGGCGCGGACGCTCAGCCGTGCCGGAGATATGGTTGCGGACCCGCAGATGACGTTTCTGACGAGCCTTATTCTTGTCTGCTTTAAGAAGCACAGAGATTCACTCCTTTCTGGATTTAACGGTTTATTTCTTGCCCTTGGCGCCGGCTTTACCTTCCTTGCGGCGAATGTGCTCGCCGAGGTAATGGATACCTTTGCCCTTATACGGCTCCGGCTTGCGCAGGCTGCGGATTTCCGCTGCAACCTGGCCAACCTTCTCCTTGTCGATGCCTTTTACCACGACCTGCGTAGCAGCCGGTGCATCGAACTCGATGCCCGCGGGCGGCTCGATGACGACAGGATGAGAGAAACCGAGGGAGAAATCGAGGTTCTTGCCTTTCTTGACGGCACGATAACCTACACCAGCGATTTCCAGAGTTTTGGAGAAACCCTCCGTAACGCCGACAACCATGTTGTTGATCAGCGCACGAGACAGACCATGCAGAGATCTGTGCGTTTTATCGTCGGACGGACGCTCAACTTTGATGACGCCGTCAGCGACGGTTACTTTCATTTCCGGATGAATATGGCGGGAAAGTTCACCTTTCGGGCCCTTTACAGTCACCAGATTATCCTCACCGACCGTAACGGTTACGCCGGACGGGACGTTAATCGGTGCATTACCAATTCTTGACATCTGTACACCTCCTGACTACTTGATTACCAGACGTATGCGACAACTTCGCCACCGAGGCCGGCCTTGCGTGCCTGCTTGTCGCTCATAATCCCCTTGGACGTGGAGATGATGGCGATACCGAGGCCGCCGAGAACGCGGGGCAGCTCGTCATGCTTGGCATACTGGCGCAGGCCAGGCTTGGAAATACGTTTGATACCGGAAATAACATGCTCGCGGTTCGGGCCATACTTCAGTGAAATGGTCAGCACACCCTGCTTGTTATCTTCCTGGAACGTGTAGTCTTTGATGAAGCCCTCTTCCTTCAGGACCTCTGCGATAGCGGTCTTGATCTTGGAACCGGGAACCTCCACCGTCTCGTGGAATACAGAGTTCGCGTTACGCACGCGGGTCAGCATATCTGCAATAGGATCAGTCATTGCCATGGAATCGATATCCTCCTTTCAAAATTACAATTACCAGCTGGCTTTCGTTACGCCAGGGATGGCACCTTTATAGCTCTGCTCGCGGAAGCAGATACGGCACATTTCGAATTTGCGCATGTAGCCGTGCGGACGACCGCAGATCTTGCAGCGGTTGTAAGCACGCGTCGAGAATTTAGCCGGCTTGGACCATTTCTCTTTCATCGACTTCTTAGCCAAAGTTCCTTACCTCCTTATGCTTTGAACGGCATACCCATGAGTTTCAGGAGCTCTCTGGCTTCTTCATCAGTCTTTGCCGTCGTAACGATAACAATGTTCATACCGCGGATCTTATCGATCTTGTCATACTCGATCTCCGGGAAGATGAGCTGCTCTTTCAGGCCCACAGCGTAGTTGCCACGGCCATCGAAGGATTTATCCGTTACACCACGGAAGTCACGCACGCGCGGCAGAGCGACGTTCATGAACTTATCGAGGAACTGATACATGCGAACGCCGCGCAGCGTTACCTTGCAGCCGATCGGCATGCCCTGACGCAGTTTCCAGGCTGCCAGGGATTTCTTGGCACGGGTCAGGAGCGGCTTCTGGCCGGAGATGATCGTGAGATCCTTCACGGCAGCATCCAGGGCTTTCGGATTGCCGACAGCCTCGCCAACGCCCATGTTGATGATGATTTTCTCGATTTTCGGGAGCTGCATGACGTTCTTGTAGCCGAATTTCTTCGTCAGCGCCGGTACAACTTCCTGCTGATATTTTTCCTGTAATCTATCCACTTATGCTCCTCCTTTCTGGTCTGGATTATTTCGCAGCATCCAGGACTTCGCCGCACTTCTTGCAGACGCGGACCATCTTGCCATTGACTTCCTTGTGAGCAACGCGCGTAGCCTTGCCGCAGGACGGGCAGACGACCATGACCTTGCAGGCATGCAGCGGAGCTTCCTTCACGAGGATACCACCCTGGGGAGCCTTCTGGTTCGGCTTCGTGTGACGCTTTACCTTGTTCACGCCCTCGACGACAACCTTGCCCTTTTTCGGCATAGCCATGATGACTTTGCCCTGTTTGCCTTTATCTTTGCCGGACAGCACGAGCACCGTGTCGCCCTTCTTCACGTTCAGTTTAACGAGTGACAAAATAGCACCTCCTCACAATTAAAGTACTTCAGGAGCCAGCGATACGATCTTCATGAAGCCTTTATCGCGAATCTCGCGTGCTACCGGTCCGAAGATACGAGTGCCTCGCGGCGTCTTGTCGTCTTTGATGAGGACAGCGGCGTTCTCATCGAAACGGATATAGGAACCATCGTGACGGCGCAGGCCCTTCACGGAACGAACGACGACGGCCTTGACGACATCGCCCTTCTTTACCTGGCCACCCGGAGCTGCGGACTTCACAGCTGCCACGATGACATCACCAATGTTGGCATATTTGCGATAGGAACCGCCGAGAACACGAACGCACATAATCTCTTTCGCGCCGGTGTTGTCACCAACATTCAGGATAGTTTGCTGTTGGATCATTGTTTGACCTCCTTCTTCGTGTTCTGGGGTTTATTTAGCCTTCTCAACGACTTCGACCACTCTCCAGCGCTTCGTCTTGGACAGCGGACGCGTCTCCATGATGGAAACCTTGTCGCCTACATGGGCTTCGTTGTTCTCATCATGGGCATGGAACTTCACCGTTCTCTTGACCTGTTTCTTGTAGACCTTGTGCTTCTCCAGTTCCTCAACGGCAACCACAACGGTCTTGTCCATCTTATCGGAGATGACCTTACCAATTTTCGTCTTACGTACGTTTCTTTCGCTCATCAGGGAGCCTCCTTCCTTCTGCATATCAGTGGTTCGTCTTAAGCCTTCAGGGCGCTTTCACGCTGGATCGTCTTGATGCGGGCGATCGTCTTCTTAACGTCCTTGATACGCATCGGGTTCTCGAGCTGGCCGGTAGCGAGCTGGAAACGGAGGTTGAACAGTTCCTCTTTGAGCGAAGCAAGTTTCTGGTTAAGCTCATCTGCACTCATTTCACGAATCTCATTAACCTTCATTATGCTTCACCGCCCTCTGCATTGTCTTCTTTGCATACAAACTTCGTCTTGATCGGGAGCTTGTGAGCCGCGAGGCGCAGTGCCTCCTTGGCCTGCTCTTTCGTGATGCCATCCATCTCGAACATGATGCGGCCCGGCTTTACAACAGCCACCCAGTACTCCGGCGAACCTTTACCGGAACCCATGCGGGTCTCGGCCGGCTTAGCCGTGATCGGCTTATCCGGGAAAATCTTGATCCAGACCTGGCCACCGCGCTTGGTGTAACGGGTCATGGCGATACGAGCTGCCTCGATCTGACGGTTCGTGATCCAGGCCGGCTCCAGAGCAACGAGGCCGAAGGAACCATGGCTCAGCGTATTGCCGCGATGAGCTTTACCGGTCATACGACCGCGGAACTGCTTGCGGTACTTAACTCTCTTTGGTAATAACATTAAGCTTCGCTCCCTTCAGCTACAGCCTTGCGCTGCTTTTTCTCCGGCAGGACCTCACCCTTGAAGATCCAGACCTTCACACCGATGCGGCCATACGTCGTGTTGGCCTCAGCCGTGCCGTAATCGATATCAGCACGCAGCGTATGCAGAGGAATCGAACCCTCGCGGTAGGACTCCTTGCGAGCGATCTCAGCACCGCCGAGACGGCCGCTGCACATGATCTTGATACCCTTGGCGCCGAGACGCATCGTGCGGCCGACAGCCTGCTTCATCGCGCGGCGGAAACCGATGCGGCGCTCCAGCTGCTGGGCAATGTTCTCAGCGACGAGCGTAGCATCCATATCCGGCTGCTTGATCTCGGCGATATTGATGTCGAGCTTCTGGTTCGTGTAGGCTTTCAGACCCTCTTTGATCTGATCGATGCCCGAACCGCCACGGCCGATGACCATACCCGGCTTAGCCGTGTGAATCGTGATCTTCAGACGGTTCTTCGTGCGCTCCGTCTCGATGCGGGAAACGCTTGCTGCCTGCAGGCTCTGCTTCAGGTAGTCGCGAATCTTAATATCTTCATGCAGGTTATCTGCAAAATCCTTATCAGCATACCATTTGGCATCCCAGGTCTTGACGATACCCAGGCGAATACCATGCGGATTAACTTTCTGACCCAAAACCGATTCCCTCCTTCTTAGTTCTTCTCGTCGACGATAACCGTGACGTGGGACGTGCGTTTCAGAATCTTGAACGCCTGGCCACGGGAACGCGGATGAATGCGCTTCAGCGTCGGGCCCTGATCAACAAAAGCCGTCTTGACATACAGCTTATCCACGTCCATGTCGAAGTTGTTCTCTGCGTTGGCAACAGCGGAGCGCAGGACTTTCTCGACCACGTCAGCGCCGGCTTTCGGCGTGAACTTGAGGATGGCAAATGCTTCGGCAACGTTCTTGCCACGGATGAGGTCCATGACGACACGTACTTTGCGCGGAGCAATGCGAACATACTTAGCTACTGCTTTAGATTCCACAATAAATCTCCTCTCGCAAATTACTTCAGGCCCGTGCTCTTCTCAGCACCGGCATGACCTTTGAACGTACGGGTCGGTGCGAACTCGCCCAGCTTGTGACCAACCATGTCCTCGGTGATGTAAACCGGCACATGCTTGCGGCCATCATGCACAGCGATGGTATGACCAACGAATTCCGGGAAAATGACCGAGCTTCTGGACCAGGTCTTTACAACTTTCTTATCGTTAGCCTCGTTGAGGGCCTTGATCTTCTTCATCAGGCTTTCTGCAACGTAAGGGCCTTTTTTAACAGATCTTGACAAAGTGTCTCCTCCTTTCGTCAGGCGCACTCAGGCAGCCTGTCGATTGTTATTACTTCGTGCGTCTCTTGACGATGAGCTTGTCGGAAGCCTTCTTGCGGCGGGTCTTGGCGCCCATAGCGCATTTGCCCCACTTCGTAACAGGATGCTTGCGACCCACAGGAGAGCGGCCCTCGCCGCCGCCATGCGGATGGTCGTTCGGGTTCATGGCCGTACCACGGTTCTCCGGGCGGATACCGAGCCAGCGGCTGCGGCCTGCCTTACCGAGCGTGATGTTCTCATGCTCGAGGTTGCCGACCTCGCCGATGGTGGCGCGGCACTCGATATGAACTTTGCGAAGCTCACCAGACGGCATACGGAGGAGTGCATATTTGCCTTCCTTAGCCATGAGCTGAGCGGACGTGCCAGCGCTGCGTACCAGCTGGGCACCCTTGCCGATCTTCAGCTCGACGTTGTGTACCGTAGTACCAACCGGGATATTCTTCAGGGGCAGGGCGTTGCCGACCTTGATATCAGCATCGGGGCCGGAAACGACCGTTGCGCCAACCTCCAGGCCATTCGGAGCCAGGATGTAGCGCTTCTCGCCGTCTGCATAGTTGAGCAGAGCGATGCGCGCGCTGCGGTTCGGATCGTACTCGATCGTCGCGACGCGGGCGGGAATACCGTCCTTGTTGCGCTTGAAGTCGATCACGCGATACAGGCGCTTATGGCCGCCACCCTGATGGCGAACCGTCAGACGACCCTGCTGGTTACGGCCGCCCTTGTGCATCAGGCGCTCCGTCAGGGATTTCTCAGGCTTGGACGCCGTGATCTCATCAAAGGATGCGACCGTCATGAAGCGTCGGCCAGCAGAATATGGTTTAAAGCTTTTAACTGCCACTTAAATTTACCTCCTTTGCTGATTTATGCCTGGAAGAACTCGATGCTCTCACCAGCAGCGAGCTTCACAATGGCTTTCTTGTAGTCCGGGCGTTTGCCGGACGTACGGCCCATGCGCTTCGTCTTGCCCAGAACATTGACCGTGTTCACTTTCTGAACATGGACGTTCCAGATGCTCTCGACGGCCTTGGCGATCTCAATCTTGTTGGCGGCTTTCGCCACAACGAAGACGTATTTGCCCTCAGCCATGAGCTGCGTCGTTCTCTCCGTAATCAGCGGACGGATCAGGATATCACGTGCTTCCATTATGCGAATACCTCCTCGATACGGGTGATGGCATCCTTCGTGATGAACAGCTTGTCGCTGTGAAGGATATCAAAGACATTCAGGCCAGTCGTGTTGATGGCTTTCACACCCGGAATGTTGCGAGCGGACTTCTCCACGTTCTGAGCTTCCTCAGCCGTGATGAAGAGCGCCTTGTTGTCGACACCGAAATCGCTCAGGACCTTGACGACCTGGCTCGTCTTCGGTGCATCGAAGTTGAGGCTGTCGAGGACGACGAGCTCGCCGTTCCTGACCTTATCGGAAAGCGCGCAGGCGATAGCCAGACGACGCTGTTTGCGCGGCATGCGGAAGGCATACTTACGCGGATGCGGACCGAAGACCGTGCCGCCGCCAACCCACAGCGGGCTGCGCGTCGAACCGGAACGGGCACGGCCCGTGCCCTTCTGCTTCCAGGGCTTGCGTCCGCCGCCACGAACGAAGCTGCGCGTCTTCGTGGCATGCGTGCCCAGGCGCTCGGAAGCCAGCTGCATAACAACGGCCTGATGCAGGAGGCCTGCATTCATCTCTACGCCGAAGATGCTGTCTTTCAATTCGATATCGCCAACCTTGTTGTTGGTGATGTCATATACTGCTACTGTAGCCATAATTCAGGTTGTCCTCCTTCCAAATTAGTTTTTACCCGGTTTGCAGGTATTCTTGATCACAACGAAGCTCTTCTTCGGGCCCGGAATGGCACCCTTGATGAGAATAAGGTTGCGATCCTTGTCAACGCGGACAACCGTAAGGCGCTGAACCGTAACACGCTCGCCACCCATGCGGCCCGGCAGCTTCTTGCCCTTGAGGACACGACCGCCCGGACCAGAAATCATGGCACCCGTGGAACCCGGCTCACGATGCGATTTGGAACCATGTCCCATCGGACCGCAGGCGAAGTTATGACGCTTGATACCGCCGGCAAAACCTTTACCTTTGGAAGTACCCGTTACGTCAACGAGTTCCCCGGCTTCAAATATATCAACGCCGATGGAATCACCGACTTTGTATTCCGGAGCATCTGCCAGACGCAGCTCGCGGATGAACTTGACCGGCTTTACGCCAGCTTTCGCGAAATGGCCCTGCAGAGGTTTGTTCACCTTATATTCTTTAACTTCACCAAAGCCGAGCTGTACCGCATTGTAGCCATCGCTCTCGACCGTCTTGTTCTGCAGCACGAAGTTGTTGCCGGACTCCACGACCGTAACGGGCACAACGTCGCCGTTCTCGGTGAAGATCTGAGTCATACCAAGTTTTCTACCTAAAATAGCTTTAGACATTCATTCCACCTCCTCGGATTAAAGTTTGATCTCGATGTCTACACCTGCCGGCAGGTCAAGACGCATCAGGGCATCGACCGTCTTCTGGGTCGGCTGCAGGATGTCGATCAGGCGCTTGTGCGTGCGCATTTCGAACTGCTCACGGCTGTCCTTGTTGACATGCGGGGAGCGCAGAATCGTGTAGATGTTCTTCTCCGTCGGAAGAGGAATCGGACCGGATACCATAGCACCAGTCTTCTTTGCCGTATCGACAATCTTTACGGCACTCTGATCGAGGGCTTTATGATCATAAGCCTTCAAACGGATTCTGATTTTTTGGTTCTTAGACAACTTTTTTTCCTCCTTTTGTCCAGGCTCCATGGCCCAAACATTTCTCCGTAACAGTTCCCTCGGGTACACCCGAGCCATCTGCCACGTCATCGCATTGGGGGGTACCATGTATTTTAACCTTTAAATAAGAGCGACGCGAGCGCCGCTCTTTTTAAAGATTAGAAACTTGTTGGATGATTATTTTTCTTCGATCTCGATGACCTTACCAGCACCGACCGTATGGCCGCCCTCGCGGATAGCGAAGCGCAGGCCCTGCTCAATAGCGATCGGAGTGATGAGCTCAACTTCCATCTCCGTGTTATCGCCCGGCATAACCATCTCCGTGCCTTCCGGCAGTTTGACGACGCCAGTTACATCCGTCGTGCGGAAGTAGAACTGCGGGCGATAGTTCGTGAAGAACGGCGTATGACGACCGCCCTCTTCTTTGGTCAGGACATAGACCTGAGCCTTGAACTTCGTGTGCGGATGAATGGAACCCGGCTTTGCGAGAACCTGGCCACGCTCGATCTCCGTACGGTCAATGCCGCGGAGCAGCGCACCGATGTTATCGCCAGCGACAGCCTGATCGAGGCTCTTGCGGAACATCTCGATGCCCGTAACAACCGTGGATTTCGGCTCGTCCTGCAGGCCGACGATCTCAACCGTATCGTTCATGTTCAGAGCACCACGCTCAACACGGCCCGTAGCAACCGTGCCGCGGCCGGTGATCGTGAAGACATCCTCGACCGGCATCAGGAACGGCTTATCCGTGTCACGCGTCGGCGTCGGGATGTACTCATCAACAGCTTCCATGAGCTTCAGAATGTTCTGAGCCTGCTCTGCATCACCCTCGAGGGCCTTCAGAGCGGAGCCGGAGATAACAGGAATGTCATCGCCCGGGAAGTCATAGCTGGAGAGCAGCTCGCGAACTTCCATCTCAACGAGCTCGAGGAGCTCCGGATCATCAACCTGGTCAACCTTGTTCAGGAAGACAACGATAGCCGGCACACCAACCTGGCGGGCGAGCAGGATATGCTCACGCGTCTGCGGCATCGGGCCATCAGCAGCGGAAACAACCAGGATAGCACCATCCATCTGAGCAGCGCCGGTGATCATGTTCTTGACATAGTCAGCATGGCCCGGGCAGTCAACGTGTGCATAGTGGCGGTTCTTCGTCTCATACTCAACATGAGCCGTGTTGATCGTGATACCGCGCTCGCGCTCCTCCGGAGCCTTATCGATATCAGCATAATCCTCGAAGGAAGCCTTGCAGCCTTCCGTCTCGGACAGAACCTTCGTGATCGCAGCCGTCAGCGTCGTCTTGCCATGGTCAACGTGACCGATGGTGCCGATGTTAACATGCGGTTTGGTTCTCTCAAACTTTTCTCTTGCCATTGTAGTTAAATCCTCCTTCGATTAACCTTTATTCTTGCTGATAACAGCTTCGGCAACATTTTTAGGAACTTCATCATAGTAAGCAACTTCCATGCTGTAGTTCCCGCGGCCCTGAGTCTTGGAACGCAGATCCGTCGAATAACCGAACATCTCGGACAGAGGTACGAAACCATGGATGACCTGGACACCATTGCGCGGCTCCATACCTTCGATACGGCCGCGGCGGGAATTCAGATCGCCGATGACATCGCCCATGTAGTCCTCAGGCACAGTGACTTCGACTTTAACATACGGCTCCAGAAGAACCGGGTTCGCCTTTTCTGCAGCATTCTTGAATGCCATGGAACCGGCAACCTTGAATGCAGCCTCCGAGGAATCGACCTCGTGGAAGGAGCCATCGAATACCGTGACTTTGACGTCAACGACCGGGTAGCCAGCGACAACGCCGGACTCCATAGCCTGCTTGACACCGTCTTCAACCGGCTTGATGAACTCTTTCGGGATGGCACCGCCGACGACCTCATTGCAGAACTCGTAGCCTTTGCCAGCTTCCTGGGGCTCGAGGCGCAGCCAGCAGTCGCCGTACTGGCCATGACCACCGGACTGACGGACGAACTTGCCCTGAGCCTCGACGGTCTTGCGGATGGTCTCGCGATAAGCAACCTGCGGCTCACCGACGACGCACTCGACGTGGAACTCACGCTTCATGCGGTCGATGATGATCTGCAGATGCAGCTCGCCCATGCCGCTGATGATGGTCTGGCCGCTCTCCTCATCCGTGCGGACGCGGAAAGTCGGATCCTCTTCAGCGAGTTTCTGAAGTGCCGTACCCATCTTCTCCTGGTCGTTCTTCGTGGACGGCTCAACCGCCACGGAGATAACCGGATCCGGGAACACCATGGACTCCAGAATGATCGGATGCTCCTCATCGCAGAGCGTATCACCCGTCGTCGTGGTCTTCAGACCGACGGCAGCGGCGATATCACCGGAGTAAACCTTCTCGATCTCTTTACGATTGTTCGCATGCATCTGGAGGATACGGCCGATACGCTCTTTCTTCCCCTTGGTGGAGTTGTAAACGTAGGAACCTGCATCCAGCGTACCAGAGTACACACGGAAGAATGCGAGCTTGCCGACGAACGGATCCGTCATGATCTTGAAGGCGAGGGCTGCGAACGGCTCCTCGTCGCTGGACGGACGGTGATCCTCCTCGCCAGTCTCCGGGTTCGTGCCCTTGATTGGCGGGATATCCGTCGGTGCCGGCATGAAGTCGACGATGGCATCCAGCAGCGGCTGTACGCCCTTGTTGCGATAGGAAGTACCGAGCGTAACCGGCACCATGTCGCAGGCAACCGTTGCCTTACGGATGACGCGCTTGATCTCCTCTTCGGAAATCTCCTCGCCACCGAGGTACTTCTCCATGAAGTCATCATCCTGCTCAGCGCAAGCGTCGAGCATCTTCTCACGCCACTCTTCAGCCTGAGGTCTCAGCTCGTCAGGGATCTCGGATTCATCCTCGACTTTGCCGAGGTCGTCCTCGTACGTGATGGCTTCCATTTTGATCAGGTCGATGAGGCCTTTGAAATCGTCCTCAGCGCCGATAGGAATCTGGATAGGAACCGCGTTGGCATTCAGGCGCTCCTTCATCATCTTGACGACGTTGAAGAAATCCGCACCCGTGATGTCCATCTTGTTGACGTAAGCCATACGCGGAACGTTGTATTTCTCAGCCTGGCGCCAGACCGTCTCGGTCTGAGGCTCAACACCGCCGCGGGCAGTCAAAACTGCGACCGCGCCGTCGAGCACGCGCAGGGAACGCTCAACTTCTACCGTGAAGTCCACATGGCCCGGCGTATCAATGATGTTGATACGATGATCTTTCCAGTGGCAGGTCGTTGCAGCGGACGTGATCGTGATACCACGCTCCTGCTCCTGAACCATCCAGTCCATCGTTGCGGCACCATCATGAACCTCACCGATTTTGTGGTTAACACCAGTGTAGAAAAGGATACGCTCCGTGGTAGTCGTCTTACCGGCATCGATGTGTGCCATGATACCGATATTACGGGTCTTTTCGAGTGAATACTCTCTTGCCACTTTTAATATCGCTCCTTATATAATGAAGAGATTACCAACGATAATGTGCAAATGCCTTGTTGGCCTCTGCCATCTTGTGCGTATCTTCCTTCTTCTTGATGGCTGCGCCCGTGTTGTTGGCGGCATCCATCAGCTCACCGGAAAGGCGCTGATCCATGGTCTTCTCGCCACGCAGACGAGCATAGTTCACGATCCAGCGGATACCGAGAGTCATGCGGCGGTCCGGACGAACCTCGACCGGCACCTGGTAGTTGGCACCGCCGACGCGGCGCGCGCGTACCTCGAGAACCGGCATAACATTCTTGAGAGCCGTCTCGAAGACTTCCAGAGGATCCTTGCCCGTCTTGGCACGGATCGTCTCGAACGCATCATAAACGACGCGCTGGGCAACGCTCTTCTTACCGGAGAGCATAACCTTGTTGATGAATTTCGTAACCGTCTTGCTGTGGTACACCGGATCCGGCAGTACGTCGCGCTTCGGTACGGAACCTTTTCTTGGCATTGTTAAACCTCCTTATCATAATTCTTCATGCTAAAGGCTTACTTTTTCTTAGCTTTAGCTTTTTTCGCACCGTACTTGGAACGAGCCTGGCCACGATCCTGCACACCGGCAGTATCGAGCGAACCACGGATGATGTGGTAACGAACACCTGGCAGATCCTTGACACGACCGCCGCGGATAAGAACGACGCTGTGCTCCTGAAGATTATGACCAATGCCTGGGATGTATGCGGTAACCTCGATGCTGTTCGTCAGACGAACACGGGCAACCTTACGCAGGGCCGAGTTTGGTTTTTTCGGCGTCGAAGTGTAAACACGCGTGCAAACGCCACGCTTCTGCGGGCAATTCTTCAGTGCTGGTGCTTTGGACTTCTCCTGCATGCTCTTTCTGCTCTTACGAACTAACTGATTGATAGTAGGCATACATGCACCTCCTTCCTTCATATTGAAAATTTAATTTATCAAAACCCCGATGCAAGCACCGAAGTTTCTAACGGATTCAGCGGAGGACTGCGGCGGCTGCCGCGCCCACCCGGATGCCGCAGGCCTTACCGAGCGCCTGCATGCTCTCTGCCATCTCGCAGGGAACCTGCTGCTCTGCGCAAAGTTTCTTCAGCGGCATGGTGATGTGCGCATCAGCATCTTCAGCCAGGAATACCAGGTCAGCCTGACCGCGTTTCACGGCCTTGCTGACCTGCTTCGCGCCGATGGCGTGCGATGCGTCCTGCAGTGAAGCCAGTGTCATGGTTTTCACTCTCCTGTCTCACTAGGTTGTACCCTCAAATCAGGCACCTCTATAATATAGCACCCGCAAAAAACCATGTCAACACTTTATTTATAAAGATTCCTGTGTACACGCCGTCTTGCGTATCATTCCATCATTTTACGCTTTTTGTCCGTCACTTAAGTACATCACGCATACAAAAAAGACGCGGTTACCCGCGTCTTGCTATGGATTGATTCGATTGTTGGCGACAGCCGCCGAAAAAGTGCTGTCAGCGCTTATTTATTGGCCGCAATGACCTTGCGCGTCACCTCAACGACATGCTCCGGCGTGAAGCCGAAGTGCTCGAAGAGCTGCGAGGCCGGACCCGAAGCGCCGAAGCCAGGCATGCAGATCACGGCGCCATCAAGGCCCGTGTACTTCTCCCAGCCAAAGCCAGAGAGTGCCTCGATGGCCACGCGTGCACGCACCTTATTGGGCAGGATGCTTTCCTTATACTCTGCGCTCTGCGCATTGAAGAGCTCCTGGCACGGCATGGAAACGACGCGCACGTCGATGCCCTCGGCCGCGAGCTTTGCCTGCGCCTCGATGGCGAGGCTGACCTCGGAGCCCGAGGCGATGAGGATACCCTGCATCTTCGCGGGATCCCTGGCCTCGGAAACGACGTAGGCACCCTTGAGCGCATCCTTACTGGAGCCCTTGAGCTGCGGCAGGTTCTGACGCGTGAGCACGAGGGCCGTCGGCGTATCCTTGGCCGTCAGCGCGAGGTACCAGCCTGCAGCCGTCTCCAGGCCATCGGCCGGGCGGAACACGTTGAGGTTCGGCAGCGCACGCAGCATGGCAAGCTGCTCGATCGGCTCATGCGTCGGGCCATCCTCGCCCACGCCAATGCTGTCATGCGTGAGCACATAGGTCACGGGCAGATGCATGAGGGCTGCGAGGCGCATCATCGGCTTCATGTAGTCGCAGAACACGAAGAACGTACCGACGTAAACGCGCAGGCCGCCGTGCAGCGTGATGCCGTTGGCCATGGCTGCCATCGCGAGCTCGCGGATACCGAAGTGCAGGTTGCGGCCGATATAGTTGCCTTTCTTGAAGTCCGACTCGGCGTTCATGTGCGTCTTGTTCGACGGGGCGAGGTCGGCACTGCCGCCGATGAGCTGCTGCACTTTGTCCTTGATGCGGTTAATCATGACACCGGACGTGTTGCGCGTCGCCATCGGCTTGTCCTCGAACGCCCAGAAGGACTCATCGTCGAGGATAGCCTGGGCATCGACCGGGGCGTGGAATTTATCCCAGCGCGCCTTCTCCTCCGGGAACTTCGCGCAGTAATCGGCGAAGAGCTTGTTCCACTCCGCCTCAGCCTGCTCGCCTTTCTTGGCGAGTTCCTGATAATGCGTGTAGACTTCCTGCGGGATATTGAAGGATTTCTCCGGCTCCGGCCAGCCGAGGTTCTCCTTCAGTGCCTTGACATTCTCCTCGCCCAGCGGCGCACCGTGCACGGCCGCCGTGCCCTGATTCGGGGAACCGTAGCCAATCGTCGTCTTGACCGTGATGAAGGAGGGATGCTCGTGGTCGGCCTTGGCCTCCTCGATGGCCTTGCCGATGGCGGCGAGATCCGTACCATCCTCCACCGTCAGCGTCTGGAAGCCGAACGCACGCATGCGCGCCTGCACATCCTCAGTAAAGGCGATGTCCGTGCCGCCCTCGATGGTGATTTTATTGGAATCGTAGAGAATGATGAGCTTGTCGAGGCCCAGCGTGCCGGCCAGCGAGAACGCCTCGGAGGAAATGCCCTCCATGAGGCAGCCGTCGCCGCCCAAAGCGAACGTGTAGTGATCCACGATGGGATAGCCCGGACGGTTGAACTCCGCCGCAAGGTGTGCCTCGGCCATCGCCATGCCGACGGCCATCGCCATGCCGGCACCCAGCGGGCCCGTCGTCGCCTCGATGCCCGTCGTGTGACCGTACTCCGGATGGCCCGGCGTCAGCGAGCCGAGCTGGCGGAACTCTCGCATATCATCCATGGTCAGGCCGTAGCCAAAGAAGTGCAGCAGCGAATACAGGAGCGTCGAACCATGGCCACCCGAAAGAATGAAGCGGTCGCGGTTCGCCCACTGCGGATTCTTCGGATTATGATGCATGTGGTTCGCCCACAGCTCATAGGCCATCGGCGCACTGCCCAGCGGCAGGCCCGGATGACCGGATTTCGCCTTCTGGATAGCATCTGCCGCCAGTACGCGGATCGCATTGACACACGTCGTATCGATGTTGCTCAAAATGATCTCTCCCTCTTCCATACAATTGTGAGAAAATTATCCATCTAGGAATTATTATAACGGACACGCGGTCCCATGTACAGGGCGGGTGTCCATTTTGGTCGATAGTTACATCACATTTACACGTGGATTACGCTTACTCTTGCGTGATATCCGGACGCAAGCGGGCAGCCCCATGCAGATAGACATGGTGAATCTCTTTCTGTCCCCGATTGGTCTCCACAAGGAGCAGCACGCGCAGGCAACGAGGCAGCGCGCCCTCGATCGCACACTGCCGCGCATCGAAAAGCGGTACCGCATCAAACCCGTGGAGCTGCCGCACCCCGGCGGTGGGAAAGGCCGCCGTCAGGTCATCGGTCATGCTGAAAATCGCTGCCCCGATGTTCTCCGTATGCAAAGCGTTGCGCTGCAAGACAACCTGTATCATCTCCCGGGCGGCCTGCCAGATATCCTCCCTGGTATTATGCTCCACCGTCGTCGCCCCGCGGATCCCGCGCATGGCCATAAGACATCCCCCCAAAAAATCTGTTTCTGACTCACATACCGCCTTTGTGGATTTCCCAGATCAGGCGCAGGGAAAGCAAAAAAGCAAAAAGATAACCGATAAAGCCCAAAAGCGGGATCTCGAAGATCTGCGGCGTCATGCCCGTCGTGCAGACGGTACTCGAACCCAGCAGCAGCGCCGCTGTGAGCACGGCGACGATGAGCTTGTTGATCATGCGATCGAGACGTCCGAGTGTCTCCTCTGTTCCTCTGACATCGAGATTCACTTTGGTCTGCCCTCCCATCGTCATGCGCACGAGATCCGAGATCTGTTCCGGCAGCTGTGCCGTCTTGCGCGCCAGCAGTATTCCTTCCCGTTTGGCTTTTGCCAATTCCTCGCGCCAGCTGAAGTTGCGCTTGAAATCCATAGAAAGATTTTGTGCGAGAATCTCTACAAAGCTTACGTTCGGGCAGACATGCCGCATGACGGCCTCGATGGTCATCACCCCGCGACAGAACATCGAAAGCCCCTGTGGTACGGCCAACCGGTGCACGCGCAGGATATTCATGATCTGCTGCGAAAGCACGCCCATCTGCAAGGAGTTGAAATCCAGCGTGCTGTACTGCGTCATCAGCATATCGATGTCCTGGTAGAGTGCCGTATGATTGATCGTACCACGTGCCACACCGAGCGATAGCACGGCATCCTTCATTTCAAAGGAATCATGATGTGCCAGCGCGATGATCGCCTTGCGGATGGAGGCACGGTCACGGCTGGACAGGCGTCCTACCATGCCGAGATCGAGCCAGACGATTTTGCCGCCGCGCACGAGGATATTTCCCGGATGCGGGTCAGCGTGGAAGACGCCGTCATCGACGATCTGCTTGACGTAGTTCTCGCCGAGATGGCGCCCGAGCAGCTCGACGTTATATCCCGCCTGCTGCAGCGCCTCCACATTATCGATGCGCACGCCATCGACGTACTCCATGACGAGGATCTGCGGCGTGCAGAGCGCGCGGTAGACCTGCGGCACTTCCACGAACTCCACGCCGCGGTTCAGATTGCCGAATTCCTCGATATGATCGGCTTCGATAAGGAAGTCCATCTCCTGCTTGGCGATGGTCCAGAGCTCGTCGAGCACCATATTGAAGTCCACGACATCCTGCGTGTGACTCACGACCCTGAGCAGGCGCGCCGCCCGCTTGAGCAGCACGATATCCTTGCTCATCACGTTGTAGATGCCGGGCCGCTGCACCTTGATGACCACTTTCTCGCCCGTGGCGAGCACGGCCCGGTGCACCTGTGCGATGCTTGCTGAGCCCAGGACTTCCTCATCAATGGACTGGAAGACCTTTTTCCACGGGCGATTGTACTCCTGCTCGATGACCTCCAGAATCACGGAGAAAGGCAGCGGATTGGCCGCCGTCTGCAGCTTCGCGAGCTCCTTGCAATAGTCGATGGGTAGGAAATCGGGGCGCATGCTGAGCACCTGTCCCAGCTTGACGTAGGTCGGGCCGAGGTCTTCGAGAATCTGCCGCAGCTTCTCCGGAGTCATGCCGCGCATAACTTCGCGGTGCCTGAGAACCTGCAGCATCTCCCGCAGGCGGGAGGTCGTACCGGCCTCGCCGATACGTTTCTCAATCAACTTTGACAGCATAGGCAGCCTCTATGAATCGTAAATTCGTCGTTACTTTTCCTTGCCATACTTCTGGGCCAGCTGCTGGCGCACGGTATCGTTGGCCAGGAACTCGTCGTAGGTGGAAAGGCGATCGACGACGCCGTCCGGCGTAATCGCGATGATGCGGTTCGCAATCGTCTGCACAAACTCGTGGTCGTGCGAGGTAAAGAGCAGCGTGCCCGGATAAGCGATGAGGCCGTTGTTCAGTGCCGTGATGGACTCGAGGTCGAGATGGTTCGTCGGCTCATCCAGAAGCAGCACGTTGGCCCCCGAGAGCATCATGCGCGAAAGCATGCAGCGCACACGCTCGCCGCCGGAAAGCACGCGGGCCTTTTTCTGGCTCTCCTCACCGGAGAAGAGCATACGGCCGAGGAAACCGCGCACGAAGGTCTCATCCGGATCCTTGGAATACTGGCGCAGCCAATCGACGAGGTTCATATCGCAACCATCGAAGTAAGCCGAGTTATCCGACGGCAGGTAAGCCTGCGTCGTCGTCACGCCCCACTTGAACGTACCGCTGTCCGGCTGCTCCTCGCCCATGAGGATCTTGAAGAGCATCGTCTTGCCGAGGCTGTTCGGGCCGACGAAGGCGACCTTGTCGCCACGCTTCAGCGTGAAGCTCACATCGTGCAGCACCTCGACGCCATCGACGCTCTTGCTGATACCCTCGACGAGCAGCAGCTGGTCACCGGCTTCGCGGTCCGGCGTAAAGGCGATGTAAGGGTAGCGGCGCGAGGACGGCTGGATATCATCGAGCGTGATCTTATCGAGCATCTTCTTGCGCGCCGTGGCCTGCTTGGACTTCGCAGCATTGGCGGCGAAGCGGGCGATGAAGGTCTGCAGTTCCTTGATCTTTTCTTCTTTTTTCTTGTTCTGGTCACGTGCCATCTGCAGGGCCAGCTGGCTGGACTGATACCAGAAGTCGTAGTTGCCCGCATAGAGCTTGATGCCACCGAAGTCGACATCGCAGATATAGGTGCAGACCTGATTGAGGAAATGGCGGTCATGGGAAACCACGATGACCGTATTCTCGAAGTTCGCGAGGAAATCCTCCAGCCAGTTGATGGACTCGACATCGAGATGGTTCGTCGGCTCATCCAAAAGCAGGATATCCGGGTTGCCGAACAGCGCCTGCGCCAGCAATACGCGCACCTTCTCTTTCGGCGTGAGATCGGCCATCTGCAGCTGGTGCTGGTCGCTCGTGATGCCGAGGCCATTCAGCAGCTTCTCCGCCTCTGTCTCCGCGTCCCAGCCATTCATCTCGGCGAACTCCGCCTCGAGCTCAGCCGCACGGTTGCCGTCCTCTTCGGAGAAATCCGGCTTTGCGTAGAGCGCATCCTTTTCATCCATGATGTCCACAAGGCGCTTGTTGCCCATCATGACCGCACGCAGCACCGTATAATCATCGAAAGCGTAGTGATCCTGCTGCAGCACGGAAATGCGCTCACCCGGCGTGATCTCCACGACGCCGCCCGTCGGCTCCAGTTCGCCGGAAAGCAGCTTGAGAAACGTCGATTTGCCGGCACCATTCGCGCCGATGATGCCGTAGCAGTTGCCCGGCGTGAACTTCAGGTTGACATCCTTGTACAGCACGCGCTTGCCGAATTGCAGGCTCAGGTTGTTGACGGTAATCATATCTTGTTATTGCCTTTCTCTATCTACATTGAAACTCATGCGGTAAAGTAATCACTCGCGCAGCATCGCGCGGAACATCGAGAGGATGCTCTGGCCGTAGGTGTAGCCGGGCACCGCCCAGCGGCCGTTGAGATCCTCCCATTTATTCAGCGTCGTAAGGCCGTAGCTGTCGCGCACGAGATTGTAGCGCGGGTCCACGACCGGCTCGCCCGGCTGGCGCGTCGAAGCATAGGCCAGCAGGTGCTGGATATGTGCGCGCACGCCGAGGCGCGCCGTCGCGAAGTACGCACCCTTGACCGTGGCACTCGTCGTGCCGAGGCCGCAGTAGTTGTTCTGGTCCGGCGTCACCGTGCCGCCATAGCGGAAGAAGCCCGTCTCCTTGCAAGCCTGGGCGAAAGCGACATCCGGGCGGATGCCCTCGCGCGCGCCTTCCTCATAATAGTAGGATACAAGCTCCTGCGGCGTTACCGTAATATCCGGCGTCGGATTGGCCGAGAGCAGATACTTGACGCACTGCTCCTGGCTCGCGAGCGCCGTGCCGAGGATCGCGTCGTCATAGGCCGAGACCGTAGCGGGGACCTGTACGTAGTTGCCCTGCGTCACCGGTGCCGGCTGCAGACTGCTCTCCAGACGCTGCTGCATATCCTCACTGCCCTGGTGCGCCAGCGGATAGCGCAGGACGGGTCGCGTCTTGCCCGTATGCAGGTTATCCGTAATCTCCGTCTCCTGCACCGTCGTCCCCGACGTGACATGATGGCGGCGAGCTTCACCAGCAGCGGGAAAAGCCACCGTCACGGCAAAGGCACCGAGTAATGTACAGGCAACCAAAACTTTTTGCGCATGCTTCAATTTCACGAACCGAACACTCCTTGTATATACGAATACGATTTTGCCGTCTCAAAATCAGAGCGGCGCGAAAAACAAATAAGCGAGATAAACGAGCGCGGCCAGCCGCTGCGACCACGTCACCCGTGCCTGCTGCCCGCTGAGCAGCTGTCCCACCACCCAGACCAGCAGGCCGGTGCCGAGCGCCGCCGTTACATTCCATGATAAAGCCAGCAGCAGCGTGATAGCCGCCGTAAGCACCTCCGTCCGCTGCCAGGTTAGCCCCCTGGCCTGCGGCAGCTCACGCAGGAGCAGGCAGAACCCTGTCCCTACGAGCATCGGCACGGCCATCACGGGAAAGTCTGCCATCCGTTTGACGATGGGCTCGCAGGCGAGCAAAAGGCCGAGCCAGGCCAGCATCACCAGCGCAATGCGCCTGCTCTGAAGGCGATCCCCCTCCCCTGCCGATATGGCGGAGGCTGGCGCGACGGTCACGGGCAGGCAGCCGAGGAAGGCCGCTCCCACGTTGATGGCGTAGAGCACCGCCAGCGTGCGCCGCTGCGGCATGTCCGGCCAGGCGGCAATCCCCGCACTCCAGCTATAGCTGCCAAGCACCAGCAGCAGCGCGAGTCCCGTCATGACGGCGAGGCTCATACCGCCATCCGGCAACGGCAGCCATGGATTCAGCATCAGTGCCACGCGGTCAAGCCCCTCGGGAAAGAGAAAAGGCGCATCCGGCCACTCCCAGAAGCCCTCCATCAGCGCAAGGCCGCCGGTCACCAGACCGCTCCAGAGCACCGCGCCTTGCACGCGGCGCAAATAGAGCACCGCAAGGATGACGAGCCCGCATACCGCTAAGTATGCCATGGGATCATGAAAATCTCCGAGCATCGTCACCGCCCAGGGCGAATGGATGAGCAGCCTCCCCTGCACGAGCCCGAACAGGAGCAGCATGAGCGCGAGACACACGGGCATGGCCCAGTGCAGCACCGGTGGCAGCAAGGTCAGCCGCCGGCCCACTGGCAGGCAGCAGAGCAGCAGCCCCACGCCCGCGGCTATGGCCTGCACGCTGAGCACGAACTGCCAGTTCAGTCCGCCCGCCAGCATGACGAGCCAGACGAGCCAGACCGTAAGGCTCAGCGAAGGCAGCACGAGCAGTGGCCGGCCGAGCCAGGCCATGCAGCCCGTGCCCAGCACCGCCGTCAGCATCAGCGCCGTATAGGCACCGGGATACGGCATGCCAGCCTGCTGCCACAGCAGCGGTGCCAGCAGGAAAACCGGCAGCATCGCCGCGACGCTCCACGTGCCTTTCAGCAAAGCTTCACGCCAGCCGGCTGTGAGCAGGCACTTCCCTTTCATCATGGACATTGCTCCTAAATACAGACTATCTATTATATTCTACCACAATCAGCGCCTAAATGACAGGTTTCCCGCGTTTTTCATAGGCATGCCATGGAAAGAATGATATAATAGCATCAATTGACAACATCAATATTACTTGAGAGGAGCACCTTTCTTGCATCTATCTATGCGCATGGTAAAAATCATCGCGGCGCTGGGCGTCGTCGCCGTCGTTGGCATCATCCACCTGATGGACCCGACGTTCTGGCCGCACCTCGGTGCCTTGCTCGCCCGCGGCGACATTCAGGAGACCGCCGCCTACATCAAGACCTTCGGGCCCTGGGCGGTGGTGTTCGCCTTCCTGCTGACCCTCTTCGTCAACGCGATCGGCTTCCCGCCCGCCATCATCTTCTCCACAGCCTGCACGCTGATCTTCGGCATCATCCCCGGCATCATCCTCGCCTGCACGGCGGAGACGGTCGGCGTGACCATCAGCTTCCTGCTGCTGCGCTTCTTCCTGCGCGACGCCGCCGAGAACGTCATCCGCAAGCACAAGACGCTGGCCAATATCGATAAATACAGCGGGCAGCGCGGCTTCGTCGTCATGCTCATCGCCCGCATGGTGCCATATTTCCCCTCCATCATGCTGAACGCCCTCGGCGCACTCTCCGCCATGTCGCTCAGGGACTACGTCGTCGCGTCCTTTATCGGCAAGTTCCCCTCCACGGGCATTGAGGCCATCATCGGCCATGACACCATCACGCGGCAGGAGGACCCGACGCGCCTCGTCGTCGTGATCATCGTCGCCATCCTGCTCATCGTCGGCGCCTGGTGGTACGAACGCCGCGCCGCCCACGCCATGGAGGCTAATGAAGACAAGGAGTCCGAAAATGTGTAAGCCAATCCCTTCCCCATGCTGCAGCCGCCGCCGTTTTCTCGCCTTCTGCGGCACGGCACTGGCCTGGCTGGGGCTCGGCCGCTACCTGCCCGCCACGGCCGAGGCTGGGCAAAACAGCTGGCAGTTCCTGCGTCAGATCATCACCCATGACCCTGCCACGAGCCGCACCATCATGTGGCAGAGCCATTCGCTGCCGCAGGACACGCACCTCGAGTACCGGCTGCGCGCAGACGCCGCGCCGCAACGCGTGGATGCAGGCTACGAGTACCTCGCCCTCGACGGCACGGTGACATATACCTTCCACGCGGCCATCACGGGCCTGCAGCCGGGACAGAGCTGCCAGTACCGCATCTGCTGGGAGCAGCAGGCCGGCACATGGCACACGCTCACCACCCCGGCCCGTGACGCCGCCTGCCATGCCGTGCTCATCAACGACTCGCAATGTGCCGAATACACCGTCCTCACGCGCAACCTGCGCCGTATCATGGCGCGCCATGCCGATGCCGATTTTCTCGCCGACCTCGGCGACCTCACGGACAACGGCGAATCCGACTGGCATTGGCGCAGCTTCTTCGCGTCTGTAGGCGACGCCCTCGTGCAGCGTCCCTTCGTGCCCGTCATGGGCAATCACGAATGCTATGGGCTGAACTGGCAGATGTGCCTGCCCTCGCGCTACCTCGCCGGCTTCGCGCTGCCCGCCAACGGCAGCCAGCGCTTCCCTGGTTACTACTATGATTTCAACTGGGGGCCCGTTCACTTCATCGTGCTGAACACGCAGATGCTGGAGCTCAGCGACCTCCGCCCCGGCCTGCTCACGGAGCAGCTCGCCTGGCTGAAACGCGTGCGTGCCCAAAGCCAGCTCCCGTGGCAGGTCGTGCTCATGCACAAGGACATCATCGCCTACGGCGAGTACCAGCAGGGCACGGGCCTCACGAGCGGCATCAGCGATGTGGGCCACGCCTTCATGACCGCCTTCGACGCGCTGGGCATCGACCTCGTGCTCACCGGCCACATGCACACCTACCGCAACCGTGGTCACATCTACCAGGGGAAGCACGCAGACCACGGACCCGTCTACGTGCTCTACGGCCCCAGCGGCGACCAGCACTACGAGGTGCCGGCCAATCCGGACTTCGACGTCGTCTCCTGTCCCCAGCCGACGAAAGATAACTACGTCACCCTCAGCGCCACGCCCGCGCAGCTGCAGCTACAGGCGTGGTACGTCGATGGCGGCCACCTCGACACCATTACCCTGCAGAAATAAAAGAAGCGTTTGCATCCGCCCGCGAAGGCAATGCAAACGCTTTTCTTATACTTTGCTTTAGAACATATCACGATGATAGAGCACATAGGCACTCGCACCGGCGATGGAGCCGGCCATGAGCGTCACGTAGAAGAAGCCGTATGGGTTGTCCGCCAGCGGCACCGGCACGTTCATGCCAAAAAAGCTCGAGATCACCGTCGGGATGGCCAGGATAATCGTCATCGCGGCCAGGAATTTCATCACGAGGTTCTGGTTGTTGGAAATAATCGAGGAAAAGGTATCGGCGAGACGCGCGAGGATCTTCGCATACATCTCCACCATTTCCTTGGCCTGCTTGTTCTCGATGATGACATCTTCCAGCAGGTCCTCGTCCTCCTCATAGGCCTTGAGGAACGGCGTGATATTCGTGTTCTTGCGCATGCGCAGCAGTTTATCCAGCACGGCACCGTTTGAGCGGATGGCCGCGTTGAAGTACGTCAGGCCCTTCTGCAGCGACAGCAGGCGCAGGATTTCGCTGTTGTTCATGTCATGGCGCAGGCGCTCCTCAATCTCATCGGAGATCTTTTGGATCTGACGCAGATAGCGCAGGAAATACGTGGCCGACTTATACAGGATCTGGAACAGGAAACGCGTCTTTTTATAGGTGCGGAACAAGCGCGCCGTGCGCTCATTGAACTCCGCCACCACCGGCGTCTCCTCCAGGCAGACCGTGATGATATAGTCTTCCGTGACGATGATGGCCAGCGGGATCGTGTCATAGTCGTCCTTACCGCGGCATACCGGCACATTGGTCAGGACCATGACCGAGTCGTCCTCGACGTCGGTATGGGAGCGCTCCTCATCATCAAGGGCGGAGCGCAGGAAATCCGGCTCGACTTCCGTGAGATTGCTGACCACTTTCAGCTCGTAGGGTGTCGGATCGATGATGTTGATCCAGGCACCCTTCTCCAGCGTCTTCAGGGACAGTTCCACCAGCGGGCCGCTCTCCAGAGATTTATAGATTTGCAGCATGATATTCTCCTCTCCAGGGAGAAGAGCCCTGCCACAGGGCGCAGCCAGGCAGGCAGACGTCACCTGCGGGCATCTGCCAAAGGCTGCGAGGATAAGGGCACAGGCTCTCCGTATACAGTTGTACTACTATGCGCGGAGTCCGCTGAACTAGGGTGATCGTCCATTATCCTCACCAGCCTTTCCGACTATGCCGCTATCTCTCGGCATGTCATACCTATCGGCGCTTTGCACCGCATTTCATTTTACTACCACCCGGCAGGAATGTCCATACACGCAAATGTAAAAAATAACCCACGTCTGGTGACGCAGGCTATAGTCATATCCGTGTGAAATTATACACCATCCCGGGGAGCTCAGAGATAAGTTACCAACTCATCCTTTCTTCCATCAACCCATCTTGATCAAGACGTGCTTCTTGCAAAAAGCTATGCCATAGCACCAAATATTGGATACATCTGCCGCCTGGAGTTCGGTGATATAGGCTTTCTTCTCGATCTGCTGGCAGGCTTCGTCTGCAGCTTTTTCGAGGTCTTCCTCATCCTGCACAGCCTTAAACTCCATAATGACTCCCGGCAGTTCTTTCTTCTTGGGCAGCATCGCGAGATCGAAACGGCCGTAGCCACTCTCACGGTTGGAGACAACGCGGTAGTCGTTCTCGTAAAAAAGCGTACAGCCAAGCATGAGACCGTGGTAGAAACTCTCAGGATGCGCCGCGTCATGAGAGCTCACGGCGCGCTTCAGGACGCCCTGCAGAATGCGCTGGAAATCCTCCACATGTCCCTGCTGGAGCGCGAGGCCCATCTTGTAGAAGGAGACCATACCATAGCTACGGTCGACACGACGCATGATCTCTGACTGAAACAAGCTGCGAATCTCCAGATTCGGGATAGCCAGTTCATACATGCGCATATCGCCAAACTTCATGCTTCCCACAGCTTTCAGATAGCCGGTCTGCAGGAGCATAGTGTAGAGGTCGCTGCTGTTCTCCCCGATAGTACTGTAAATCACGCCCTCCCGAAGGACCGCCTGTATCGTCCCTCCCGTCAGTAAAGTCTGCAGTTCTTCCCAGCGTCCCTCATCCGCCTGCGACAGCAAGGTATGAACAATATCATTACCTGAGGTGTTAACCCAATAGGCTTCCGCCTCTCCATGCTGCTTGAAATAATTGTTGACCGACCAGGGATTAAAGATTTCTGTACCTTGGAAATTGTAACCATCATACCATTGGGTAAGTTCAGGAAGCTTATTCTCCATTTCCAAATCCTGAGCGATTTTTTCGACTTCCGCTTTTGTATAGCCGCAAGCATCGGCAAAACCGCCGCGAAAGACTGTCGATACCTCAAGATTGTTCAACCCACTGAAAATGCTCTCCTTCGCGATGCGCAGCACCCCCGTGAGGATGGCGAAGTCGAGCGCAGGATTTGACTTCAGTGCCGCGGCAAAGAAACCGCGGAAAAAGTCAATGGCCTCATCATAATACTGATGTGACCACGCCGACTGCAGTGGGGCGTCATACTCATCGATGAGCAGTACCGCATCGCGCCCATAATGATCGTGGAGCATTTTGCAAAAGAGTGCAAGTGCCCGCCGCATGAGGCCGAGATCGCCCTCCCGATTCCGCAGCAGTTCAAAATCCGCCTTATCCTTCTGCTCCACCCGGTCGCTGGCCAGTAAATACCGCAAAGGACGGCACACATCCTGCAAGCCAAAAGCAATGAATTCCTGCATGGATTCCCAAGTATTCGACTCCCAATCCCTGAGCGTCAGGAATATCACCGGTCGCGTCCCCTGCTCAGCCATCGCCACGGGATCATCCATGACTTTCAACCCCGCAAAGAGCTGCCGATGTTCCTCTGCGCCCTCGATATCGAGAAACTGCTGCGTCATTGACAGCAGCAGCGTCTTGCCAAAGCGGCGCGGCCGCGTAATGAGCGTCACATCAGCATGTCCACGAAAAAATTGGCTGAGGAATGTCGTCTTGTCGACAAAATAATAATGGTTTCGCCGAAGCTTGGCAAAGAACTCCGTACCAATAGGCATAACCATGTCCATATGATTCCACCTGCCTTCACGCAATACGCTTTTTGCCCACTTACTTTTATGACTCGTTATGCCTGCTTTCTTTCTTCTGCTCGCTCTTCTTTTCGGCGGCGACCATGCGCTGCAGCTGGCGCGCGCAGAAGATGCCGCCGCCGATACCAGCAACGAGCAGACCGCCCCCCAGCAGTACATGCTCCGTCCTGGCGCAGAGATAAGCACCGCCGGCCGCGGCACAGAGGAAAAACACCGTATTCCATGCCTGAATGAACTGATTATACATATGTGAGAAACGCGGGCTTTTCGCCTTCATCGGGTCTAATTTCAGTTTCATAGTCTTTCCTTCCCCAGATCTCAGATTCTCTATTCTTCACTCAATAAAGTTGCGCGAAATGCAACACCATAAAGAGCAGCAGGCCGATGAGCGCACCGACGATGGAGCCGTTCATGCGGATCCACAGCAAATCTGGCTCTACCTTGTCGTAAACGAGATGATTAAGCTGCTCATCCGTGAGGCGGCCCAGCACATGCTCGACGATGGGGCCGATGAGCGACTGCGCATGCAAGGCACTGCGGGCAATCACATCGTAGAGGAAATGCTCCAGCATGCGGCGCAGCCGCTCGTCCGTCTGCACGAGGGTCAGCGTACGTTCGTACTCCTGTTCCAGCAGTTTCTGCAGGCGCGAATGCAGCTGGGGCAGATGCTCCGCCACCGGATCGACGGCGCGCGCCTGATCGGCGGCGAAATGCTGCCGCACCCGGGTCAGTGTCTCGCCGATGACCTGTTCAAAGGGGACATCGGCGAGCAGGCTGTCCTTTAACTCACGCAACAGCTGACGGAACTCCGGCTCCGCCGCCAGCACGCCCGCTTTTTCGTAAAAGAGGTCCAGCAGTTCACGCTGCTGCTCACTGTCCTCATCGCCCAATTCATCGAGCAGACTCAGCAGCTGGCGTTGCATGAGCGTCGCCGCCTCCTCGTAGTCGATGGCGCCGGCCGCCTCGGCCAGCCCGGCGAAGAACTGCGCCCAGCCGCCCTGCGTCTGCTCACGGCCATAGTCCTCCAGCATTTGCTGGATGCCCTGGTGCACCTCCTCCGAGGCCGCCAGCGGCCGCAGATACTGCGTGCTGTAGGCCAGGAGCTCCTTGTCGCGGCCGCTCTCATGCAGCCAACGCCCCAGCGCCGCGAGGAACGCCACAGGCTGCACCTGCGTCAGCGTCTGCCTTACCTGCTGCGCGAGGAACGCCGCCTGTTTCAGGCTGTCCTGCCGCAGGATGAGATCGCGCGCATAGTGTTGCAAGCGGCGCGTGACCTGTGCCTCCGTCTCCGGCTGCTGCAGCCAGCCCAGCAACATGGGCATGAGGTGCAGTTTCTCCAGATGATGAAAAATCTTGCGCCGCGAGAAGAACTCCTGCTTAATCATCTGCTCCGAGGCGCGGATAAAGGAATCGCGCCGCCGCGGCAGAATCGCCGTGTGATAAGGGAAGCCCAGCGGCTTGCGAAAGAGCGCCGTGACGGCGAACCAGTCCGCGATGCCACCGACGAGTGCCGCCTCCGCACAGAACAGGAACCCCTCCCCCACAACGCGTCCCGGATATTGCAGATGCACGCAAAGTGCCAGCAGGAACACGGCCAACGCCAGGAGCAGGGTCTTATCCGCCTGATTCCAGTTTTGCCAGATCACAACCCCCACATCCTTTCTGCCAGCGAGACCAGCAGGTAGAGTCCCATGCCCACCAGAGAGCCCACGATGGCGCCATTGATGCGGATCATCTGCAGATCATCCTGCACCTTGCTCTCCACCAGAGACACGAGCTGGTCATCCGTCAGATCGTCGAGGCGCTCGCGGATGAGCTGCGGGATCAGCGCATGGTGCTTCTCCAGTTCCTCACGCAGGAAAGCCTGCAGAAAACTGTTGAAATGACGTTGCAACGTGGCCGACTGGCAGAAGTGGTCAATCTGCTGGTCGATGAACGTGTGCAACGGCGTGAGCCAGAAAGGCTGCTCACTCTTCAGGTTTGCCTCCATCCAGCCCGCGATGAGTCCCTCGATGTCGATGCGTTCCAGCAGCTGCACCTTGCCACGCGCCAGCATGGCCTGCAGGCTTTCGTCCTGTGCCAGCCGCCGCAACAGCATCTCCAGCCCCGCCCGCACCGCCGCGTAGGACTCCGTCTGCCCCCCCAGCATCTTATCCAGCCAGGCGTCGAGATTCTCGTTGAAAATCTCCAGGATACGGGCGTCGTCAAGGCCCAGCAAACCCATGAGAAAGTTACGGCCGAAATGGTCCCGTTCGTAGGCCTCGCGCAACACCGTCACATGCGCGAGCAAAACCTGCTGCATGGCCGGTGCGTGTAGGACCTGCCGGCTGAGCGTGAGCAGGCTCTGCAGGATGCGCTGGCTGTGCTGCTCCTCCGCGAGTCGGGTCAGCATCGCCGCGGTGATATCCTCCACGGCAAAGCCCTGCAGGCCCTGCCGCACGGCCGGAGCCAGCTCACGGGCCAGCGCCTGCGTATCCAGCTCAGCGGCGGAGCGCAGGAGCACCGCCGTCACCACGGTCTGCACCTGCTCGCGACCGCCGCGCTGCTGCAGATACTCCGCCATGAGCCTGCCCGTATCCTGCTGGGACAAGATGGACATGATGTGCTCCGTACTCAGCAGATCCTCGCTGGCAAACTGCACGATGGCTTCCATGATGCGCTGGCGGTTACGGCGCAGGATATCCGTGCGGTAGGAAATGCCCAGTGGTTTATGGAAAATCGCCGTCACCGCAAACCAGTCCGCGAGGCCGCCGATGGTCGCCGCGAGGAAACCATGCTGCAGAAGCCCCGGCAGGAAACCGACTCCCCCCAGCGCCAGCGTGCCGACACAGCCCGCCGCGCTGATGCCCAGCGCCAGATTCGCCTTGTTTTTCTTCTCCAAAGCTCACACCTCAGATTTGTGCAGCCAGATCCTTTAAATAAGAACGGAACTTCGGGCCAAGATCATCGCGGCGCAGCGCGAACTCCACCGTCGCCTTGAGGAAGCCGAACTTGTCGCCGAGGTCGTAGCGCTTGCCCTCGAAGTCATAGGCATAGACCGCATCGCGCTTCGCGAGCACGCGCAGGGCATCCGTCAGCTGAATCTCGCCGCCCTTGCCCGGTGTCGTATTCTCGAGGATATCAAAGATCTCCGGCTTGATAATATAGCGGCCCAGCACGGCCATGCGGCTCGGTGCCTCAGAAGGTGCCGGTTTCTCCACCATATCCCCAACGCGCATGAGACGTGGCTTCCCCGTCTGCTCCCCCGCCACAATGCCGTAGGACGAGACCTGCTCTGGTGCGACCATCTGGCAGCCCAGCACCGAGCCGTCCGTCTGCTCGTAGGCATGGATGAGCTGCAGCAATGCCGGATTCCCCGGATTGTAGACCACATCGTCGCCCAGCAGTACCGCGAAGGGCTCGTCCCCCATAAAGGAGCGCGCACAGAGAATAGCATCGCCGAGCCCGCGCATATAGCGCTGGCGGATGTAGTGAATGTTGATATCCGCCGTCTCCTGCACCTTCGCCAGCAGGTCGAGCTTGCCCTTTTTCCTGAGCTCTGCCTCCAGCGCCGGAGCCGAATCGAAATGATCCTCGATGGCGCGCTTGCCATGGCCGCTGATGATGAGGATATCTTCGATACCGCTCGCCTTGGCCTCCTCCACGATGTACTGGATGGTCGGCTTGTCCACGATGGGCAGCATCTCCTTCGGCGTTGCCTTCGTCGCCGGCAGGAAACGCGTGCCAAAGCCTGCCGCCGGGATGACGGCCTTGCGGATTTTCTTCATACTTGTTACCCCTCTCCCGCAGGCAATGGACGAGCTATTGCCTGCTCTATCATTTATTCCTGACTTCTATTATACATGACTTTTCTTTTGCGTGCACAAAAAAAGCAGGTCATATCGACCTATGACCCGCCTGCATAGATATGAAAAACCTGCCTTAGCGCTTATGCGCGAACATGCCGCGACTATCGGTCTGAAGAATACGGCAGCTGTTGAGTACGACAGCCAGGGTTGCCGTATTGTGAATGACGGCGGCATAGAGCGGACTGATGCGTCCGAGCGCACCGAGGAGCATCGCCGCACTATTGACGAGGATGGTCGCCAGAAAATTCTGGTGCACGAGACGCATCGTCCGCCGCCCCAGCTGCAACGCCTCCATCAGGCGCGCAGGATCCTCCCCATGGATCGTGACGGCCGACGATTCTGCTGCAATATCCGTCTGACGGCCGCCCAGCGATACGCCGACATCCGCAAACGCGAGTGCAGGGGCATCATTGATGCCATCGCCCACCATCATCACGGTACCACGCTGCTTGAGCTTATTCACATAATTGGATTTATCCTCCGGCAAAATCTCCGCATGATACGAATCAATATCCATAGCCTGTGCTACCTGCGCAGCGACCGTCTTGCTATCCCCCGTGAGCATGACGATTTCATCGATGCCATAACGGCGCATCTGGTTCAGCGTCTTCTTCATGGCCGGGCGAATGGGATCTTCGATGCCGATGACGCCCAAAAGCTGCCGGTCACGCGCCACATAGAGCAGATTCCTGCCCGCGAGGCTGCTGTCGACCAATCCCGCCTCATCCTGGACACCATTTTCCGCCAGGAACTTCTTACTGCCCACGCGGATGGTGCCGCCATGGTACGCAGCAAAATCCGGCACCGTGGCCAGCATGCCGCGTGCCACGACCGTCTGGCTGTCCTCATGCTGCGGCACCGTCCAGCCCTTTTCCTTGACATATTTCTGAATTGCGACGGCCAGCGGATGCACGGAATGCTGCTCCGCCGAAGCCGCCAGCAGCAGCATTTCCTTTTCCTCCACGCCGGGCGCCGTGCGCATAAAAGCAATCTGCGGGATACCCACCGTCAGCGTGCCGGTCTTATCCAGCACCACCGTATCCGTCTCCGCCAGAGCCTCAATATAGTTGCCGCCCTTGACCAGGATACCGCGCTTCGCCGCCGCTGAGATAGCGGCCGAGATGGCCGTAGCGGTCGAGAGCTTCAACCCGCAGGAAAAATCGATGAACAGCAGATTCAGCACGCGCTGCCAGTCCCGCGTCGCCCCATAAACAATGGCCGCGCCGAGGAAGGAGACGGGCACGAGGAAATTCGCCATCTGATCCGCAAAGTTCTGCACCGGCGCCTTGCGGCTCTGCGCTTCCTCAACGAGATGCACGATATGCGCCAGGCTCGTATCCTTGCCAACCTTCTCGACCCGGATGACCAGTTCCCCCGCCTCAACGACAGAACCGGCATACACGAGCGTCCCCTCATGCTTCATGGCAGGATTTGACTCACCCGTAATCGATGCCTGGTTCACCGCTGCCGAGCCCGCGAGCACGCGCCCATCGACGACGATTTTCTCTCCCGCATGCGCCGCTATCGTATCGCCGGCCCGCACCTGCTCGACGGGGACCTTGCTCTCGACACCGTGCTCCACGCGCCAGACAAAGCGCTGGTCCAGCGAAAGCAGCCCCGATATCTGCGTGCGCGCCCGTTCGGCCGCATAACTCGTAAGCATCTCAGCGCCATTGGACAGCGTCAGCAGCGTGAGGCTCGACTCCGGTTTCCCCGCGAGTACCGAGGCGATGACCGCCGTCGCCGTCAGGGTATCCGCATTGGGCTGATGGTCGCGTACGAGCCCCGCGACACCATTCTGGATAAATTTGCGGGCCAGCAGCACGGTAAGCGCACTGCGGGCGATTTTCGTCGCGGCAAAAAGCTCTGGCGACGTGTGCCGGATAATCTGTACCGCTGCAAACCCGGCCAGTGACACCAGCGCATCGCGCCGATACTCAGCCAGCCGCTCCGCCGGCGTCACGGCTGCCGCCTGCGCCGCCCGTACCATGGCGATGATCTCCTGCTGAATCTGCCGTGCAGGCAGCGTCCCCCTGTACCAAAGGCGCACCTGGCGCCCCTCCACCAGCACGGCCTTTACCGCCCGGCAGCGGCGGATATGCGCCGCGAGCGCCACGCGCTGTTCCCGGGACAGCACGAGCGGCATAGCATAATTTAACCGTCCGTACATCATACGGTTCGCCATCCTCTCATCAACGAAACAGCCCACCAAAGCATCTGCGACGCCGAAGGATACTGCCGCGTCAGGACCATCTTGCGGAGGCCCCGCAGCAGGAAAATCAGGAAGGCCGTCGAACTCACGTCCAGCCAGCCATGGGTCACACGCTTAATCCAGGCGGAAAAATCCCGCACCGACCCGCGCACGCTTCGCGTCAACGCGCCTGCATGAGCCTCCAGCGGGGCCGTGGCCGCTTCCAGCCGCTGCTGCCATACGGAGCGGAAAATGCTGTCCCGCAGGAAATCAGCCAGCGCATCGACTTTCGCTGCATCCTCCGGCGCAAAAAGCAAAAGCAGGCTTCCCGTCTGCGCGCAAACCTCAACCTTGTGCAGGAATTTCAACTGACTCAGCTTGTCTGCCAGAAGCGCCGCCAGCTCCGGCAACATGGCGGCACGGTAGCGCCGCCGCCCCGGCAAATCACTCACGCAGGCAAAAACGGGCGCCCCCTGCAATGCCCTGGCTGCCCGCTGAATGGAGCGCTTGCCATACTGCTGCGCGCATGCTCCTGCCTGGCGTATCTGCTGCTTCGCCTGGGGCCAGGTGCGCTGTGCTGTACCGCCGAACAGGAATTGATGAACGCTTTTGCCAATGGCTGCCCCCATCATAAAACCAGAAACGTAAGACATATCCTCATCTCCTCTTCACATGCGTCATAATATATTCCTCGACCTTGCGCAATTCAGCATTCCGTCGTAACGTCGCCGGCTCATATTGAATCAAAATGGAGCCTGTCACTGTACTCGTCTCCACGTGACTGATTTCCGGGAAAGCCCCCAGTTGCGCCTGTACCTCTACTTCCAGCGCTGTATTCCCCACCAGCCGCGTGGAATACAGTCTCACGCGTCCTGGGATATACGACGAAATCTCCACGGAACGGATAAACAAATCCAGCTTCGAGGTTGGTATCTGCAACGCGCTCATGATACTCATATTCATTTTCAATACTCCTTGAAAAATATAGGGCCGCCGCATGCCTGCGGCAGCCCTATAGGCAGGAAAAGTAGAAAACCCCAGCTGCCCGATTGGCTTATGCCTTACTGTTTGGACTCCTGTGCAGCGATCAAATCTTCAAGCTCCTCTTTCTGGCGCTGCAATTCTGCCAAAGGCACCTCGGAAGCAGGAGCGGCAGGCTGCATAGCTGCCAGCTGCTGCTCACGCTCCTGCATGAAGCGATAGCCAAAAACGCCCGCCACTGCACCGACGGCCAGCCCAATCCAAAAATCTGTCTTCTGAAACATGAAGATTCCTCCTTTGATCTCTTCCGTAGCAAGTAGGAATGATATTCTATCTCACTCCTCGTTTATGCTATCATAAACGATTATCTTTGTCAATGATATTGTTAATTATTATCATGTATACAAAAAAAAAGAAAAAGCAGGCCAACAAAGGCCTGCTCACAATTCTATCTGGTGCGGATGAAGGGGCTTGAACCCATACGCCTTGCGGCACTGGATCCTAAATCCAGCGTGTCTGCCAATTCCACCACATCCGCAAATACTATCATAGAATACTAAATAATATGCTGAATGTCAAGCAACGCGGCATCAGCTAACGCCTGTTCAGCCTCAATGCCTGCCGCTTGCAAAAACTTCTCAGCCCAGTTTTGCCTTTATCTCCGCGACAATATCCGTGTCGGCGGGCAGCCAGGCAACCGTGCCGATATCCTCGCGCCCCAGCCAGCGCAGGGCATCGTGGACCGACAGCGTCATGTGGCCCGCCGTAATCTCCGCCCAGTAGCACTGCATGCTCAGGTGAAACGTCGGGTAATCGTACTCCACCTTCCCCACCAGATCACCCACGGCAATCTCCAGCTGCAGCTCCTCGCGCAGCTCCCGCCGCAGCGCTTCCTCCGGCGTCTCACCGGGCTCAATCTTCCCGCCCGGGAACTCCCAGCCGCCCTTGAACTCGCCGTAATTGCGCCGCGTCGCCAGAATCCTGTCGCCATCGCGGATGGCCGCAGCCACTACCTTCACCGTTTTCATCTTGTATTCCTCGCCTTTCTGCCAAAAATCAAGCTTCATTGCTCGTCAAATAGTCGTAGATATCCTCGCGCACCGGCACGTCGAGGTTCCAGGTCAATTCCACCACATCGTCCCCTGTACCGGCCATTTTCTCCTGCTTCGCTCCATCATTGGTCATGCGGCCAAGATAATAAAAACTCTTTGCACCATCTTTATCGTCCTTATTCTTACGCATGAAAAGATCAATGGGCATGTGATTTTCCTTGGCGTTTACAAAGCGTTGCACCTCCTTGGAATGCAGCGTACGTTTGACCTTGGACATGGAAATCAAGCGCTGACGGTCGAGGAAATGATCCTGATAGTTGATCGATTCCTGAATATCCTTCGCTTTAACGTAATTGATAAAAACAGAATTTGTGTTTGTTGTTGCGTCGTACTTGTAGCCGCCCATGTTTTGAGCCACGATATTCTGTTGCCAGTTCAGAATGCGACAGACATCCTCGTATTCATATTTCTGATACAAACTAAAGCCGCTATCTTCATAGGGATTGCTGTAAAAATGTTGATATCGCTGCAACCCAAATTTAATAAGCTCCTCTATGCACCGACGAAACTCCTCATCCTGCAACATGACCTGATATTCCTGTGCAATCTCATAGTCTCCCTGACTATCCGCGTGCAGGAAAACAGCATGTTTAAAACTGTCCTTACTGGTACCTGTCAAGAAATTTCCCGTCATGATGTTAATGACATTCTGCCTTGCCAGCGCCCCTAGAGAGATTTTGTACTTCTCCTGCATCCGCTTCGTCAGCTGTTTCATTACTTGCTTAGGATTATGTAATAAGATATCCAGCAGCTCCAGTTCCTGCGGTCGCTTGCCTTCGCCCAATTTCAGTGATACAAACTTCAGCACCTCAGCTTGTTCTTTGCTCAGCTTGGTCGTATACGCCTTTTCGTATTTATGCAACAGCATATAGTACGACCCCAGGCTCTTGCTGCGGAAAATGCAGACGGGATCCATCTCGCCCAAGCGGTCGAAATCCAGCAGGCTGGGAATCCGCCCCAGCTTCTGCCGCAGTTGCTGGTAGCTCTCCTTGATGCGTCTCACATCGCCTAACCGTGCATGGTCAATGGAGGCAAAAATCCGCTGCTTGGCAATCGCATCGAAATGAATCGTCGAAGCGCCCGGAATAATGCGCGAACCCTCCATGAGGCAGCGGCGGATATTGTCCTTGTTGTAGCTCCTGTCGCCTGACAAGGCGATGGGAATCATGAAGTTATTGTCGAGATAATTGCCGATGAAGTCGAGGATTACGACGTATTCCTTGCCCGCCGCTTTGCGCAGGCCACGTCCCAGCTGCTGCACGAAAACAATGGGGCTCTGCGTAGGACGCAGCATGATGACCTGATTGATTTCCGGCACATCCACGCCCTCATTGAAGATATCCACGGAGAAAATATAATCGAGCTTATCCTCGCGCGTATCACTGACCAGACGCTCAATGTAATCCTCGCGCTGTGCCTGAGATGTCTCACCGCCAATGCTGACCGTATGCAAGCCGTGCCTATTGAATTTACGCGACAGCTCCGCCGCCTCTGTGCGCCGGCTGCAGAAGATTAGGCCCTTGACCCGTTCCCCACTATAACCGTAGAATTTTGCTTTTTGCAGGATAGCATCCACGCGGGCGTCGCTGGTCAAGCGGGAAAAGATTTCGCCTGCTGTATCTTCCTCTGCATCATCTGCCACCCCTGCCGCTGCTACCGTCTCGTTTGCTTCCTGCACGGCAATATCCGTAATGCCGAAATAATGGAAAGGACAGAGCAAATCCTCCTCCAGTGCTTGTTGCAGACGAATTTCGTAGGCGATATTGTGGTCGAATAATTTATAGATGTCGAAAGCGTCACTGCGTTCCGGACTGGCGGACATGCCCAGGTAAAACTCCGGCTGAAAATAGGCCATGATTTTTTGATAACTGTGCGCACCGGCGCGATGGGCCTCATCGATAACGATAAAATCAAAGTCATCTGGCGCAAACGACTGCAGCATGGTGTCCTGTGCCATCGTCTGCATGGTCGAGAAAACATACGTTGAGCCGCCCTGCTTGGCATTACCGGAAAGCAATCCCATAGAAATGCCTGTACCGCAAACTCGCCGAAAGCTCCGCAAGGCCTGTTTGGCAATCTGCTCCCGATGTACGAGGAACAGCATGCGCCGAGGCTGGTAATCCCTGACGGCGAAAGCTGCCGCATACGTCTTGCCCGTACCGGTCGCAGAAATCAGCAAGGCCCGTTTGGCATGCTTCGCCCGCAAATCGCGCATGCTGTCGATGAATTCCTGCTGCATGAGATTTGGCCGCAGGACCACCACATTACCTTTGGCACCAGCGGCGTAGAAACTGTCGCCAGCCTCTGCCACCAGTTCACCTTCTGTTGCCTCTGGTGTCAGAACTTCTGAGTGCAAGGGCTGATAATGCTGGCTATAACTGCGCTTGGCTTTTTCCTGCTGATAGACTTCACGATACGCTTCGATGAAATCATCATAACTGCGCGTCCGTTCGTCATTCCATATCTGCTGAAAGCGTGTCAGAAGATTATAGGTATACTCTCCCTGTACCAGCGAGACGACCTTCGTATTCCATTCCTCGTTCTTCGTCAAGGCATTGGCCGTCAGATTTGAACTGCCCACGATAATGCGGTAGACATCACCGCGCCGGAACATGTAGCCCTTCGTATGGAAACCGATACTGCTGTCTGCCCAATACATCTTGAGCTCGATATTTTGGAAACTGTGCAGCTTGTCCAGTGCCCGCGGGTCACTGAAATTCAGATAATTCGTCGTAAGGATTTTGCCCTTGACGCCTTTTTCCTCTAATTCTTCCAGCATTGGCAAGAGCGTAATCAGACCGCTCATCGTCACAAAAGCCACACTGAAAGCGAATTCTTCACAATGTGATAATTCTCTTTCCAACGCATCCAGCACCTTCATGCCCTTGTGGTAGTCATTATAGATAAACTGCTGGCGGTAATCCTCATCTGAGCGATGTGTCCCATCAAACAGCGCCGTTTCTACACCACTGCGCAGCTTTTCTTTCTGCTTTTCCTGCATACTGGCCTCACCTCAATATCGTAAAAATTTATCTTATCCCAGGACTATTCCAGGGTAAAAATCAAATTCATGCATAAAATAAAGGATATCCATCATATAGGGGGAATACACTATGATATTTGATAACGATTCCATCAGCCAGGCTGCCTTTTTCTCTGTGATTCGCGGCAAAATGGCTTTTTGCCAGTATATTACCTGGCCCGATCTTTTTTCTCTGCCAAAGTATCCAGATGAATTGATTATCTCTGATGTCGCTTGGCCGCTCATTTTTGCCGAACGAGCAGCCTTGCATAAGCATTTGGAACATGACGTTCACATCCTTTGGCAAGGGAAAACGGTAAGAGAACATAAATTCGTATGGCGTGGGGGCAAGGTTCATCATTGCTTTCTCACAAAATTTTCTGGTATCACCGCTATGTGCAATGATGATTTAATCGGTTCTCTTTTTGTACTTGTCAAAACAGATAATCACGCCTACCAAGGCTGGATACTAACAACAGATGATGAAATTGATGACTTTTTATTGATGTTTAATATGTCACCAGCAGATACGAACTGTTTACTACGGACAGTTTTTCATCTATAACCAAAAGAGAAATATGCTTTTTCCAGCGAAATCTATTTTCCTACTACGTGTAAAGGCAATATCATCCGTTCAAATTCTTCCTTGCCTAATTCAATGCCGCTTTTTACCAACCGATCTCGGCGTTCCTCATACAGATGGTCGATGATATCGCGCCGCTCTGCTATCAAGCCTGCATGCAGCTGACGGTGGCAGATGGGGCATAAGCAGATGATATTCGCATAGATGTCCAGGCTATGCTCAAACTGCCCCTGCAAGCTCATGGGCAGGATATGATGCACCTCCATGTACGGACGGTGATTGCTCTCTGCCAAGAAGGTTTGATGCTCTGGATGCAGCTCGCATTGATAATGGGCATACTCCAGGCATTGACCGCGCAAGATGCCTGATCTATGCCATACCTCGTAGCTCATATAGGACGGTTCATGCACGGCCTGCGGCACATCCAGCTGATGTACGCTGTCCGCCAGTTTGCCAAAGGAATGCCCCGCTGCAAATTCCAAATAGCGCTGAAAGCCAGCACTATACATATTGTGCCCCTTCTGGTTCAGGTGACTGAATACAGAATCCTGTTCCAGCTTATCCCACGCCCGATGCAACTCCTCCAAACTGCCCAACTCGAATACATCCTTGTTCACCAAATTGAGTTGCCGCATGTATTTCGAGATGGTATTCAAGGCTTGCAGATAATGATTCGCCGTGGAATCTTTCCGCCCCAGCACCTGCGTCATGTAAAGCTGAAAATACTTTTTCAGTTCTCCGCCGTAAACAAAGGGTACTTGCCGTTCCTCCATACAACCACCTCCCTATATTTAATTTTAGCAGCCATTCCCGTTACAAACAATAGGCAGCGTAAAGGGGCACGGTTTTCAGGGTGTCTTCGCAGCCGAAGTTTTTGGTGGACAGGCGCACGGCGGAGGCGGGGTGGCAGCGCTGGCGACAGATGTCCCCGCAGGATCCGACTGCCGTAAAATTGACGTCACATATTTTTGTCCTATTGCACTGCACACTCAGCAGTGCTATGATTATGATATGGAAGAAACACAAATGTACTTTTCTCGATTTCGTGTTATAATACAAGGGAGGAAATATGTTAAAGAAATTCAAGCCCTGGGAGGATTTGACCTTCACGGACGACTACATGTTTAAGCTCCTCATCGAACGGAAGCGGATCTGCAAGGGGACGCTGAACGCTTTTCTCGACTGGAACATCCGGAGCATCACGTATTTCGCCACAGAAAAGCCGTTGCAGGCGGGCTACGCAACCAAGGGCGTGCGGCTCGATGTGTACCTGCACGATGAGACCAGCCGCATCTACGACGTGGAAATGCAGGTGCTGAAAAAGAAAGAGAAAAACGACGTTGACGCCATGATGACGCTGGCCAAGCGCAGCCGCTTCTACCTGGGCGAGCTCGATACGCGGGCCCTGGAGCGCAGCGGCCTCTACGCCGACCTCCGCCCGACCATCGTGATTTTCTTCTGCCCGTTCTGGCTTTTCGACGGCAGGCGCGCCGTCTACACGTTCCCCCGCATCTGCCGGGAGGATCCGGGGCTCACGCTCCCCGACGAGACCGAGCTCATCTTCATCAGCAGCAAGAATCCCCGCAGTGGCCTCTCCGCCCGTGCCTGTGCCCTGCTGGACTACATGAACGGGAAAATCACCAAGGAACCGCTGATCGCACAAATTGAAACCAGCATGCGCACCATCAAGCGGCGCGAGACAGAAAGGAAGAGCTATATGACCTACATCATGAAAATGCGCGAAGAACGCCAAGATGCATTTGACGAAGGCAAAGCTAAAGAACGCGACCTGATGTTCCGCATCTACGACATGCTGAGCAAGCACCTCCCCTATCAGGACATTGCCCGCGCGACACAGACCTCCGTGGAGGATGTGCGTCAAATTGCTGAACGTTTCGGTATCGCCTATTGATTTCCTCGCCTGCTAACATAGAAGACCGGCACATACCCCCTGCAGCAGACAGCAGTGGACATGTGCCGGTCTTTTGGTGTCGGTAAAAATGGCCAGGGGAATCGTAGATAAATCATCGTTGCCTCATCGTGACCCTCTCCGTCACGCTTCGCGTGCCACCTCTCCCAAAGTGAGAGGCAGCCTCCCTCGCCACGTTCAGCACGGCAGGCATGCTGTTTTTGAAATTCAGTATCGAGCTCAACGATGACACGAAAAGGCTATTGCTATTACAAGCAAAAGGTGGCGTAAAGGGGCACGGTTTTCAGGGTGGCTTCGCAACCAAAGTTTTTGGTGGACAGGCGCACAGCATATTTCGGCTGGTAGCGCTGGCGGTAGACGGCCAGGCTTTTCGCGCGGGTGTGGTCGGCCGCTTTGACCTCGATGGGGATGATCGCGCCCTCGCGCTGGATGATGAAGTCGATCTCGGCCTGATCGCCTGACTCCCAGTAATAGGTGCGGTAGCCGTTGGTAATCAGCTGGGTATTCACGTAGTTCTCCACCATGCCACCCTTGAAATCATCGAGTTCCCCCAGGTCCATGCCGTAGAGGATGTCGTCGGCGCGCAGGTCTTTTTTGGCGGTCAGCAGGCCGGGGTCGGAGACGTATATCTTGAACGCGTCGATGTCGCGATAGTTGTCCAGCGGCTTTTTGATCTGCTCCGCCCGATACACCCGCGCCACGATGCCCGACAACACCAGCCACTCGATCGCGTTCTCGAATTCCGCCGCCCGCGCGCCTTTCTTGAGCAATTTGTACTGAAAGCGCGTATGGGTGCGCGAGAGCTGCACGGTGATGTTGTCGTAGACCAGATGCGTCTTGCGTATCTCGTTTTTCCCGTTGTACTTGCTCATATCATCCAGATACCCGGCGAGAATCGCGTCCTGAGTATTGCGTATCAGCAGGTAGTCGCCCGTAGCCGCAAATTGCGCCACGCACTCCGGCAGGCCGCCCACGACCAGGTACTGCCGGTAGCGTGCCAGCGCCGCCTGATGCAGGGCAGCCGGTAGCGGCGTGTCCGTCTGGAAAGCCGTGCGGATCTGCTCAGCCAGCGCTTTTTCGCCCAGGGCCCAGAGGAACTCCTCCATATCCATGGGGTGCATGGTCAGCATATCCACCTTGCCCACGGGGAAGGCATACTGCTGCCGGTTGACCGCTACGCCCAGCAGGCTGCCCATAGCGATGATGTGCTGCTCCGGCGCTTCCTCGCAGAAATATTTCAGCGCAGTCAGGGCGCGCTCGGACAGCTGAATCTCATCGAAAACAATCAGGGTCTTGCCCGGGATAATGGTCTGGCCGGCGATGTGCGCCAGCACGGGCAACAGATAGGCTGGCGAGAGGTTTTCCTCAAAGGTCTGGCTCAGCACCGGCCGCGTTTCAAAGTTGAAATAGGCCACGTTCTCATAGCAGGTACGGCCAAAGGCCAGCACCGCATACGTCTTGCCCACCTGGCGGGCCCCCTGTATCAGCAGTGGCTTGCGATAGGGGCTGTCCTTCCACGCCTGCAGCTGCTGCATGGCCTTGCGCTCCATAGGCGAATCACCCTCCTCCGAAAAATGGTCTGTCTGTCTTTAGCATAGCATGGCGGCGGCATGGATGCAAGGCAGGTAAAATAAAAACATGTCCGTTTTAGTGTGAAAAATCATCATTTTTCTACACTAAAACGGACGTATTATTTTATAGTTTCTCTAAAAGCGGGGCGAAGAGGCCGACGAGCCAGCCGCTGAGGCTGGTGCCGGGGGCGACACCATCGGCGCGCAGGTCAATGTTGCCGACCGGCTCATCATCGTAGGTGATACGCAGATGGCCGACGACCTCGCCGTCCTTCAGCGGGCCCGTGAGGACCTTCGGCAAATCATAGGTGACCTTGTAGTGCTGCTCACTCTCATTGTCGATGAGCGGATAATTTACATCCGATGCCGGACGCACCATGGTCGTAGCGCGGCTGGCACCGCTGACCCATGCCTTGCGCGTGAGCTCTCCCTGTGTCATGCCGCGCACCATGCGCACGTGGGCGAATCCGTAGTCGAGCAGCGTCTTCGCATCGGCAAAACGCTGATCCGGCGTCGGGCACTGCATGACGACGGCGATGAGCTCCAGCCCGTTGCGCTTCGCCGAAGCCGCAAGACAGCCCCCCGCCGCCTGCGTCCAGCCCGTCTTGATGCCGGTCATACCTTCGTAGGATTTCAGCATCTTGTTGGTATTCTGCGCCACCATGAACTTTACTTTCGGCTTGGACCATTTCACGAGCATCTGCGGCTGACAGACGATGTTGCGGAAATTGCGCTGTTCCATCGCGTAGCGAGCCAGCTTTGCCATATCGCGCGCCGTCGAATAATGATTGTGGTCTGTGAGACCATTCGGATTGTTGAAATGCGTATGCGTCATGCCGAGCTTTTCCGCCTGGTCATTCATGCGCTGGGCAAAAGCCGGCACCGAGCCGCTGACCTTCTCCGCCAGGGCCACGGCCGCGCCGTTATCCGACTCCATCATCATGCCGTGGATGAGTTCGTCCGCCTCCAGCTGCTCCCCCGCCTGCAGCCCCAGTGGCACACTCTCCGTGTTGGCCGCTGCGGCGGAAATCGGCACGAGATCGTGCATCTGCAACGCGTGCAGTGCGAGCAGGCAGGTCATGATCTTCGTCATCGAGGCCGGATAATGCTGCACATCCGCGTTCTTCTCCCAGACCACGCGCCCCGTCGACGCATCGATGAGGATGGCCGCCTGCGCCGACACGACCGGCTCCGCCGCCGCCGCGCGGGCAAAAGGCAGGCATAGGAAAAAGACAAAACAGAGAAAAAGCGGCCAGACAAGCTGCCGCCTTGCGTTCTTCATCAGCGATTGAGCTCCTTTGCTATAAATGATTACCCTATTATAGCACTATTGCCGCGGCATGGCGAGCTTCAGCGCCTCCGCAATCGTCGCCGCCGGGAAAAGCTGGATATCCGCCAGTGCCGCCTTCGTCTCGGCGTCGGCCATGAGCTGGCGGTAATTCTTCGCAGGCAGCACAGCCGCCTTGAAACCGAGGCGCTGCGCCTCGCGCACGCGCACCTCCGCCTGGCTTACGGCTCGCACCTCGCCCGAAAGCCCCACCTCGCCGAATACGATGGTCTGTGACCTGAGCAGCCGGTTGGCAAAGCTCGAAGCCATGGCTACGCAAATACCGAGGTCAGCTGCCGGCTCATCGATGCGGATGCCCCCCGCCACCTTCACGTAGACATCGCACGCGCCGATGGAAAGATGCACGCGCTTCTCCAACACCGCCAAAAGCAGCTGGATGCGCTTGATATCCACGCTATCCGCCGTGCGCCGCGGCGGCACATAGGGCGTCGGTGCCACCAGTGCCTGCAGCTCCACCAGCAGAGGCCGCGTGCCCTCCACCGTGGGGATAATCACCGTGCCGCTATCCTCGCGCCGATCCGACAGAAAGAGCTTCGACGCATCCGGTACATCCATGAGTCCCGACTCGCGCATCTCGAAAAGTCCCAGCTCATTCGTACTGCCGAAACGATTCTTGATCGCGCGCAGCACGCGATACTCTGCATTGCGCTCGCCCTCGAAGAACAGCACGGTATCCACGATATGCTCTAACACGCGCGGCCCCGCAAGACTGCCATCCTTCGTAACATGACCGATGATAAACGTCGCGATGCCGCCGGACTTCGCGATGCGCAAGAGCTCCACCGCGCACTCGCGCACCTGCGACACGCTGCCCGGCGCCGACGTCACATCCGGCTTGAAAATCGTCTGTATCGAATCGATGACTAAGAGTTCCGGCTTCACCTTCGCAATATGATTGGCAATCGTCTCAAGATTCGTCTCGCTGACGACATAGAGCGAATCCGCCAGTGCATGCAGGCGGTCGGCACGCATGCGCACCTGCCGCGTGCTCTCCTCGCCCGTCACGTACAGCACCTTTTTCCCCGCCCGCGCCACATCGGCACAGACGCGGATCGTGAGACTCGACTTGCCCACGCCCGGATCACCCACGATGAGCACCAAAGACCCCGGAATCACGCCGCCGCCCAGCACGCGGTCCAGCTCCCCCGACCCCGTGCCATACCGTGGCAAATCCTCCGTCTCGATCTCACCGATGGGCTGGGGCGGCACCGCATCCGTGAGGCCGAGACTCAGTCCGCCCGCCTGTGCCGGCTCCGGCGCAACGATCTCCTCCACCATCGTATTCCACTGCCCACACCCCGGGCATCTCCCCAGCCACTTCGGCGAATCATAGCCGCACTCCTGACACACAAACGCCGTTTTCTTTTTCTTCGCCATGTAAAACTCCTATTGCCACGAACGAGCCTCGACGCCGACGGGTGCTAAAAGCGAAGCGTTGGAAATTTGCGTTAAGCAGGAAAATTTTTCCTACTAGCTTCCTCGTAAATTGACTTTCGTTCAAGCGAAGCGCGTTTTACTGGCTTGTCCAAGAAGCGTTAGCTGATTGGGTAACAAGCCGTACACAACGTGCAGTCCATTTACAGGATTAGTTAAAGGAAAAATTTTTCTGTAGCAAATTTTCTCAGCGTAGCGTTGGGACACTCCGCCACTGGCGCGACCGGTTCATCTCGCGCTCATTTGCCTCGAACCAAAAGCCGCTTAAGCAGACGTATAGTCCACCGCCCCAGCCAGACGATGGACCACACGAGATTCTTGATGAAATTGACAATCTTCCCGCCGCCCTCCGGCGCGAGATAATCATGTCGGCGCATGCGTCGTCTCCTCCGCCTTCGCCCTGGCTGGGCGCCGCGGCTGCTTCTTCTCGAACGTCAGCTCATCGCCCGCCTTGCGCACATAGATGGTATCGCCCTTCTTGAAGGCCCGACCCAGCAGCTTCTCAGCAATCGGATCCTCGATGAGCTTCTGGATGGCCCGTCTGAGCGGCCGCGCTCCATATTGGAAATCCGTGCCAGCCTCCACAAGCTTATTCTTGGCCGACGGGCTGATCTCCAGCTGCAGCTCTTTCTCCGCCAGCCGCGCCCGCACATCCCTGAGCAGGATATCGACGATCTTCGCGAGCTCCGCGCGCCCAAGGGCATGGAACACAATGAGCTCATCGATGCGGTTCAAAAACTCCGGCTTGAACATGCGCTTCACCTCGGCGAGCACCTGCTTCTGCGCCGTCGCATGTTTCTCCTCCTGCGTCTCCTTGCGCGTCGCGAAGCCCATGGTTGGCGCGCTGTCGCGCAAATGCTCCGCGCCCGCATTCGACGTCATGATGATGACCGTGTTGTGGAAATCCACGGTGCGGCCCTGTCCATCTGTCAGACGACCATCGTCGAGCACCTGCAGCAGGATGTTGAACACATCGCTGTTTGCCTTCTCGATCTCATCGAAAAGCACGATGGAATACGGTTTGCGGCGCACCGCGTCCGTGAGCTGGCCTCCCTCCTGATAGCCGACATAGCCCGGAGGTGCGCCCACGAGACGCGACACGGAATACTTCTCCATGTACTCCGACATATCGAAGCGGATGATGGCCTCCTCGCTGCCGAACAACGCCTCGGCCAACGCCCGCGCGAGCTCCGTCTTGCCCACACCCGTCGGGCCGAGGAATAGGAACGAGCCGATGGGCCGCTTGGGATTCTTGAGTCCGGCCCGCGCCCGGCGCACGGCCTTGGACACAGCCTGCACGGCCTCATCCTGACCCACGACGCGGTGTGCGAGCAATTTCTCCATATGCAGCAGGCGCTCGGACTCCTTCGCCGCGAGCTTGCGCACGGGGATGCCCGTCCACTGCCCCACGACGTCGGCGATATCCTCGGCCGTCACCGTGATATGACTGCTCTCCTTCTTCTCCCAGCGCTTCTTCTCCGCCGCGAGCGCCTCGCGCAACTTTTTCTCCTGATCGCGGAAAGCCGCGGCCCGCTCGAAATCCTGCGCGGTGATGGCCGCCTCTTTATCCGCATCCAGCTTCTGCAGTTTCTCCTGCAGGCCGCGCATATCCTGCGGCTCCTCCACTTGCTGCATGCGCACCTTGGAGGCCGCTTCATCCATGAGGTCAATGGCCTTATCCGGCAGGAAGCGATCCGTGATATAGCGTTTGGACAGCTTCACGGCCGCCTCCACGGCCTCGTCCGTAATCTTCGCGCGGTGGAACTCCTCGTAGCGCGGGCGCAGGCCACGCAGAATCCTGATGGCGTCCTCCTGTGTCGGCTCCTCCACCATGATGGTCTGGAACCGGCGGGAAAGCGCCGCATCCTTCTCAAAGCGTTTCTTGTACTCATCGAGCGTCGTCGCGCCGATGATCTGGATCTCGCCGCGCGACAGCGCCGGCTTCAGGATGTTGGCCGCATCGAGCGCGCCCTCCGAGGCCCCGGCCCCGACGAGCGTATGCATCTCATCGATGAAGAGGATGATGTTGCCCGCCTGCCGGATCTCCTCGATAATCCCCTTCAGGCGCTCCTCGAACTCGCCGCGGTACTTGGCACCCGCCACGAGCGAGGCCATGGAGAGGGAGTATACCTTCTTGCCCTGCAGCATATAGGGCACGGCGCCCTCGTCGATGCGCTGGGCCAGCCCCTCGGCGATGGCCGTCTTGCCGACGCCCGGCTCACCGATGAGGATCGGGTTGTTCTTCGTGCGGCGCGAGAGAATCTGGATCACGCGCTGGATTTCCTTGGTACGGCCGATCACTGGGTCGAGACTGCCTTCGGCCGCCACCTTCGTGAGATCACGGCCGTACTTCTTGAGCAGTGGCGTACCCTTGACCTGCTTGCGGCCACGGCCGCGGCTGTTCTCCTGCTCGCCGCCGTCCGTGTTCTCGCCCAGCTTGTCCAGCACAATGTCCTCCAGCGCCTCGATGTCGACGCCGAGATCCTCCAGCACATCGATGGCGTCGCCCTCGGTCTCCTCGAGCAAGCTCAGCAGGATGTGCTCTGTGCCCACGTAGTTGTGGCCCATCTGCTGCGCTTCCTCCATCGCCCCCTCCATCACGCGCTTGGCCCGCGGCGTGTAATAGGGATTGTCCGAGGGATAGTCCGCTTCGCGCGAGGCATAGTGCTGCACGCGTGCGGCCACTTTCTCGAAGTCCAGCCCCGCCTCTTCCAGCACGTCGGCGGCCACGCTGCCGCTCTCATGGATGAGGCCGAGCAAAATGTGGGCTGTGCCGATATAGTCCTGCTGCAGACGCGAAGCGGCATTCTGCGCAAACTCTACGGCCTTGACGGCCCGGTCGGTGAAATGATTCTGGTAGTTCATAGCTTACCCCTTGGGCGCGCTGCACTGCTGCAGCACGGCCCGCACACGCTCCGCCCGCAGGCGGTCGATTTCATTCTTGGACAAGTTCTCGTTCGCCGCCAGATTCTGCAGGTAGCTGCGGCGGCTGCCGATGAGGATCTGCGGGAAACACTGCGCCGTGACCTCACCGATGATACGCAGGTCGATGCCGAGGCGCACCTTCGAGAGCAGCGTCAGCGTCTCCTTCTCCGAAAGGGAACGCGCATAGCGCAGTATACCGTAGGCGCGCCATACATCGTCCTCCAGCGAATCCTTCATGTAGACGGAGAGCGCCTTGCGCGCCTCCCGCTCGTGCGCGACGATCTCCTGCACGGCCGACTTCAGGTTGCCGAGCAGTTCCTCCTCGCTGAATCCCAGCGTGAGCTGGTTGGCGATCTGGTAGAGACAACCGATGCTCTCCTTGTCATCGCCGAAATAAGGCCGCACCGCGAGGCCGAGCTGCGGCGAAATGTTCACGATGCTGCTGATGTTGCGCGTCGCCACGAGCCCCGGCAGATGCAGGATCACGCTTGCGCGCAGGCCCGTGCCGAGATTCGTCGGGCAGGAGGTCAGATAGCCCATCTTTTCATCGAAGGCGATATCGAGCTGCGACTCGAACCAGTCGTCGATCTGCGAGGCCACGGCAAAGGTCTTCTCGAGGTCGAGCCCCGGCGCCATGCACTGGATGCGCAGGTGATCCTCCTCGTTGACCATGAGGCTCACGCACTGGTCCTCGCTGATAAAGGCCACGCGATGCTGCGGCTGGCGCAGGAAATTGCGGCTGATGAGGTTCTTCTCGATGAGCACTTCTTTCTGCAACGGTGTCAGACGCTCCATATCGACGCGGTCAAAACCACAGCCCAGCCCTTGCTCCAGGCCCGGCAGCATCTGCTCAACCTGCGCCTGCACTTCGCCGAGCTGGCTGATATCCGCGCGGTTCGGGAAGGGAATCTGGCGGAAGTTACGCGCGAGACGGATGCGGCTCGAGAGCACGACATCACTGTCCGTGCCTTCCGTGCCGAGCCACGCCAGCGCATCGCCAGTCAGTAGATCATTCAGCGCCATGCTGCACACCTCCTTCCTGCAAGGCCAGCTGCTGCTCCAGCGCCCGGATACGGTCGCGGCACTCGGCAGCCAGCTCGTAGTTCTCCTGCTCGACGGCCTCCTGCTGGCGCGCGCGCAGCAGGTTGATCTGATGTTTCGTCTCCAGCGTACCGCCCGTACGGTGAGGAATCTTACCGCTATGCGTACTCGAGCCGTGGATACGACGCAGGATGGGCTCCAGCTGGCGACGGAACGTCGCATAGCAGACGCTGCAGCCGATCTTGCCCGTCTGCAGGAAATCATGATAGCTCATGCCGCAGTTCGGGCAGACGAGCTCATCCTCGCGCGGAGCCTGCGGCCGCTCCTGCTCCGCAGTTTGATCATCTTTCTGTTCCTCTTCCGGTGCATAGTTGAAGACACCTTTGAGGAAGTCGTTCACGGACATATCCTTGCGCTGCGTCGGGAAAAGATAGCCGCCATAGTTAGCCGCACAGTGCTGGCAGAGATGCTTCTCCACCCGCCCTTCCGGGCCGAGCAGCGTAATCTGTACCACGGCCTCGTTGCGGCCGCAATCATCACATAACATAATACTGCCTCCTTCTGAGGTCGCCAAACGCGGAAACATGTATCACTAGGATAAATTGGCCAGCGTCATGAACATGGCCTTGAGCAGATGCACGCGCTCCTCATCCGCCAGTGTCGGCGAATTGTAGAGACCCGTGACGAACTGCATCATCAGGCTGGCCTCGCGCGTCGTAATCATTTCGTGCTGCAGCAGATAATGCACCGCATTTTGCACGGCCGCGATGGGCGTATCCTCGTCCATCTTCTCCAAAATCTCCTGATAGACCATGTCGCTGTCCGGTACCTGCACGATGCGGATGTAGCCGCCGAGGCCACGCCGCGACTCTACGTTGAAGCCCTTGGCCGGCGTGAAGCGCGTGCTCAGCACGTAGGAAATCTGCGACGGCGCGCAGGAAATCTTGTCGGCGATATCCGTGCGCCGCAGTTCCACCGTGCCGTCCTGCTGGGCGGCCAGCTGGCGCAGAATATACGCCTCAATCAAATCAGCGATGTTGCTCATAAAATCACCCTCAATCCTCACAAGCAGCAGTGCTGTCTATTGACCATTTGACTATTTATATCTCTATTATATTTTCTTTTGCGCCATTCCGCAAGACCCCGGGACGAAAAAAGAGCTCCCCTCCCGCAGGAGGAAAGCTCTTGTCAAATATCTTAGCCGATGATGACCAGCGTATCCTTGGCCTTGACGTTCTGGCCGGGGATGACGTTGTACGCCTTGACCACGCCGTCGGCATCGGCCGTGATCTCGTTCTGCATCTTCATGGCCTCTAGGACGAGCAGTACGTCGCCCTTCTTGACGGACTGGCCTTCCTCGGCGTTCAGCTTCACAATCTTGCCTGGCATCGGCGCCGTGATGGCATGCTCGCCCTCAGCAGGAGCCACAGCCGATTTCGCCGGTGCCGCAGCAGCCGGGGCAGCGGGAGCCTGCGCGGTCTTCGTGTTCACCGTAAGCTTTGGCTGTACCTTCGGCATGACCTTCGGTGCCGGAGCGGCGGGAGCAGCGGCTGCCTCACCCTTGACCTCCTCAATTTCCACTTCATAGCTCTTGCCATTGACCGTTACATTAAATTTCTTCATGCGTCTTTTTCCTCCACGCTATCTCTCAGCAGGTTGCTGTGCTCTTTCGTTTCAAACCGACTCAGCGGCGGCCGCCGCGGGCGGACAGGGACCATTCATTGCTGCTGCGGCGAATGCGTATCGCCACGACCTTGTTCTTTGTCATCATCTGGACGGCAGCCATAATGGCGGCCACGATCTCCGGTGTGACGAGCCCTTTGGGCGCTTTTATCTCCATCTGTCTCCAGACTCCTTTACTTTACGGAAACACTGATTAAGCCGTCAGCCCAGCGTATTAATCCGTGTTTCCTTATAACGGAATATTCGCGTGCTTGCGGGCCGGGCGCGTCTCGCGCTTATTCGCAAGGGCATTGAAGGCCGAGATCAGGAGCGGACGCGACGTCGAAGGTTCGATGACCATATCGACGTAGCCGCGCTCTGCCGCGACATACGGATTGGCGAAATCTTCCTTGTACTGCTCCGTCTTCGCCTCTTTGTCCGGGTCCTTGCGGAAAATGATGTTCGCTGCACCGGCCGGGCCCATGACCGCGATCTCCGCCGTCGGCCAGGCCATAACCTGATCGGCGCCGAGCTCGCGGCAGCACATGGCGATGTAGGCACCGCCGTAAGCCTTGCGCGTGATCAGCGTGACCTTGGGCACCGTCGCCTCGCTGTAGGCGAAGAGCATCTTCGCACCGTGGCGGATGATGCCCGTGTGCTCCTGATTGACGCCTGGCAGGAAGCCCGGCACGTCGACGAGCGTCAGGAGCGGGATATTGAAGGCATCGCAGAAGCGCACGAAGCGCGCAGCCTTGTCCGAGGCGTTGACGTCGAGACAGCCGGCCATGACGCGCGGCTGATTCGCCACGATGCCCACGACGCGGCCGTCGAGACGCGCGTAACCGATGATGACGTTCGTAGCAAAGAGCTCCTGTATCTCGAAGAACCTGCCATCATCGACGAGATGGCGGATGACCTCCTTCATATCGTAGGGCATGTTCGGGTTGTCCGGCACGATGCTGTCGAGTTCCTCATCCTGACGGTTGGGGTCGTCGGTCGGCTCTGCCTCCGGTGCAGTCTCCAGATTGTTGCTCGGCAGGAAGGACAGCAGCTCGCGAATCTTCACGAAGCAGGCCGCCTCATCCTTGCAGGCAAAGTGGGCCACGCCGGACTTTTCGTTGTGCGCCATGGCGCCGCCGAGTTCCTCCTGCGTCACCTTTTCGCCCGTGACGGACTCGATGACGGCCGGGCCCGTGATGAACATCTGGCTCGTATTCTCCACCATGAAGATGAAATCCGTGATGGCCGGACTGTAGACCGCGCCGCCCGCGCAGGGACCCATGATGACAGAGATCTGCGGAATCACGCCCGAGGCCGCCGTATTGCGGAAAAAGATGCCGCCGAAGCCCGAGAGCGCATCGACACCCTCCTGGATGCGCGCGCCGCCCGAGTCGTTGATACCGATGCAGGGTGCACCGTTCTTCAGCGCGAGGTCCTGCACCTTCCAGATCTTGTGCGCATGCGCCTCGCCGAGCGAACCGCCCGATACCGTGAAGTCCTGCGAGTAGGCATAGACGAGACGGCCGTTCACCGTGCCGTAGCCCGTCACGATGCCATCGCCCGGCAGGTCTTTCTTATCCATGCCGAAATAGGTGCAGCGCGACTTCACGAACATATCGAGCTCCACGAACGAGCCTTCATCGAACAGCATTTCCAGCCGTTCGCGTGCCGTGTGCTTGCCACGGGCATGCTGGCGTGCCACGCGGGCCTCGCCGCCGCCCGCCTCAATGTGCTCCTTGCGGGCCTGCAGCGCTTCAATCTTTTCCTGAACCGTAGCCATGCGTGTATAACTCCTCCTTTGTTCTATGGATTCTATTGTGCACCATTTCCCTCAAAATTGCAAGTCAGATTTTAGTAACAGGTAATAAAATTATTTCAATCCTTTTCCTGCGGCGGCTGCATTGTGCCTGTCTGCTGGAAGCGCAGGAAGGGCGCAAAAGCCTCATCCAGCAACTGCGGCATGTGCGCGCGCTGCGTCTGCTCCGTCGCCCGCTGGAAGTAGTCGCGCAGCATCGGACGGTAGTCCGGATGGGCGCAATGCTCGATGATGGTGAGTGCCCGCTCGCGCGGCGATTTGCCGCGCAGGTCGGCGAGTCCCTGCTCCGTCACGAGGATATCGACATCCTGGGCCGGATGATCCGTATGCGGCACGCAGGGCAGGATGCAGGAAATCGTGCCGTCCTTGCGTACAGACGGCGTGAAGAAGATCGAGAGATAGGCGTTGCGGGCGAAATCACCGCTGCCGCCCACGCCGTTCATCATCTGCGTGCCCTGAATGAGTGTCGAGTTCACGTTGCCGTAGATATCGGCCTCGATGGCCGTGTTCATCGCGATGACGCCGAGGCGGCGGATGACCTCCGGCGCATTGGAAATCTCCGCCGGGCGCAGTACCATGTGCTTCTTGTACTTTGCGATATCCTTGAAGAAGCGCGCGAGACCGTCCGGCGAGGGGCTGAAGGCCGTGCCCGAAGCCATCTGCAGCTTACCTGCGTCGATGAGGTCCATCATGCCGTCCTGAATGACCTCGGTGTAGACCGTGAGCTGAGAGACATCGGCATCGACGAAACCGCCCACGACGGCATTGGCCACGTTGCCCACGCCGCACTGCAGCGGCAGCAGATGCTCGGGCAGGCGGCCCGCCAGCTTCTCACGATGGAAGAAGTCGAGCGTGAGCTCGCTCATGCGTTGCGATAGCTCGTCCACCGGCCGCAGGCTGCGGGTCGTATCGGCAGCTGCACTCGGCACGATGAACTTGATTTTCTCCGGCGTACAGGGGATAAACGACGTACCAATGCGGTCGCCGGGGCGGATGATCGGGATGGGCAGGCGGTTCGGCGGATCGAGCGGCACATAGACATCGTGCATGCCCTCAATCTCCGCCGGCACCGCCGTGTTGATTTCCACGATGACCGTGTCCGCGCCCTGTACGAAGGAAGCGGCATTGCCTACGGAGGTCGTGGGGATGATATTGCCCTCCTCCGTGATGGCCGCAGCCTCGACGAGCGCTACATCCGCCTTGCCAAAAAAGCCGTAGCGCACCTGCTGCGCCATCTCCGACAGATGGATGTCGACGAAGTCCACGTCACCGTGGTTGATGCGCGCCCGCAGCTCGCGGCTTGTCTGGAAGGGCATGCGGTGGCCGATACCATTCACTTTGGCCAACGCCGTATCGAACTCCGGCCCCGTCGAGGCCCCCGTCCAGATATTGAGCTTGAAAGGTTCTTTTTCCATGCGCTCAGCCAGCGCCAGCGGCACGCTCTTCGGATAGCCCGAGGATGTGAAACCGCTGCAGGCCACATTCATGTCCGGCTGAAAGAATGCCGCCGCCTCCTCTGCCGTCGTGATCTTGTCCTGCAGTGCCTTGCAGCGCACGCGATCCTGAATATCTGCCATAAAATTCCATCCTCCCCCAGACAGGCTGTCTATGTCATCTTTATTATTTTAACGTATTTAAGCGTAAAAAGGACTATCTCTGCTTATATACATGCAAGAATAGCACGAAAAAAAAACGCCGTCAAGCATGACGGCGGCATGTAAATACTTAACTTTCCCCAAGTGTAACAAATGTTGAGCATTATCCTTAGAACGCGTAGTTCAGGCCTGCGTGGAAGGTGACACCGCGCTACAGCTATGTTATTTCCCCGCCTGGATGACCACACGCTTTTTGCAGAAGGCGATACCATAGCGCCAGACGTTGGTGACGTCGGCGGCTGTGAACTCTGCCCAATAGGCTTTGTCCTCGATCTGCTGGCAGGCCGCTGCCGCGGCATCGTTGAGCTCCGCCTCGGTCGCCACGGCCTTGAGCTCGAGGAGGAGGCCGGGGAGCTGCGTTTGCTTCGGGAAAAAGGCGATATCAAAACGGCCATAGCCGCTTTCCCGGTTCGACTGGATGCGGTAGCGCCGCTCGAGCCAGACCGTCAGGCCAAGCATAAGGCCGTGGTAAAAGCTCTCGGGATGCGCGGCATCGTGGTAGCTGACCATATAGCGCAGCACCTTTTGCAGGGCCTCCTCGAAAATCTCCGTGTCGCCCTCCTGCATCGCCGTGAGCATCGTAAAGAGCAGGTCCTCCCCCTCGGGATAGGCAAGCGACCGCATGATTTCCCTGCGAAAAACGGAGCGCAGCTCACGGTTGGGCAGGCAGAGATCGTACGCCGTCACTTCGTCCTCCTGCGTTTCACCGACGTACTTGAGATAGCCCGTCGCGAGCAGCAGCGCATAGAGGTTCGCGCGATGCTGCTCGATATCCTTATAGATAAAGGCGTCGTCGACGAGGACGGCACGCACCGTTTGCCCCTCCACCAGTTGCAGGAGGTCGCGCGCCCGTTTCTTGTCGACGTGCGCGAGCATCGTCTGCAGGATGCTGTTGCCGGACGTGTTGACCCAGTAAGGCTCCGCCTTGCAAGCATACTTGAAGTAGTTGTTGACCGACCAGGGATTGTAGATGTCCACACCCTGGAAATTGTAGCCGTCATACCACGCCGCGGCCTCGGCGAGCTTATCCTCGTGACCGAAGTCGTGTGCGAGTTTTGCCACTTCTTCTTTCGTATAGCCGCAGGCGGTGGCGAAGCCGCCGCGCATCACGGTCGAGACATCGAGATTGTTCAGCCCGCTGAAGATGCTTTCCTTGGCGATGCGCAGCACGCCCGTGAGAATGGCGAAGTCGAGCGACGGATTGGATTTCAGCGCTGCAGAAAAAAAGTTACGATAAAAGCCAATGGCATCTTTATAATAGCCGTGCGACCAGGCACATTGGAGCGGCGCATCGTATTCGTCAATCAAAAGCACAGCTTTCCGTCCATAGTGCGCCTCCAACAGCTGGCAAAGCACGGCGAGCGCCTTATTGAGCAAGCGGACCGGCGCATCGCCCTGCCGAATGGCCTCAAATGTCCTGCGGTCCGCTTCCCCCATCTGATCCTGCGCCAAAAAACTAAATTTCTCATAGAGCTGGCCAAGATACCAGGCCACGCTCGCTGCCATATCCTCCCATGTATCCTCCGCCCATCCTTTGAGCGTCAGGAACACCACGGGCCGCGTGCCCTGCTCGGCCATCGCCACAGGGTCATCCATGACCTGCAATCCCTCGAACAGGTTCCGATGCTCCTCCGCCCCTTCGATGTCGAGGAACTGCTGCGTCATCGACAGGAGCATCGTCTTGCCAAAGCGGCGTGGCCGCGTGATGAGTGTCACGTCGTTATGGCCACGAAAAAATTCGCTAAGGAATGTAGTTTTATCCACAAAATAGTAATTATTTTCCCTCAGCTTCGCAAAAAACTCCGTCCCGATAGGGATGACTTTGTCCATCCAATCACCTGCTTCCACAAAAAACTCGTGCCACATATAGTATAGCACGAGTTTTCGTCATTTTGTTCAGAAATCAGAACGTGTAGTTCAGGCCCGCGTGGAAGGTGACGCCGCGCTCTTTGCCGGCGCTGCCGCTGATGCCGAGGTCGAGGCCGATGGGCGTGGTGTCCGTCGGCTTGTAGGACCAGCCGGCCTCGAAGCGCACGCTCGAGCCTTCCAGCGAGGGACTCGGCAGGTCGTAGCCGTTCCAATGGGCGCGGGCGTCGCCGCCGAACTCGTACTGGTACGCGAGGCCGAGGTGGCCGCCGACGTAGTTCGACGAGGTATTGTAGCTCGTCGCACCCAAAGCCAGCTTGCCGCTGTAGTCCGCCTCCGTGCGGCCATAGCGCAGCGAGCCCTCGACATAGCGGCCATCCGTGTAATCCTGCCGCGCGAGCAGGCCGCCGCCCGTGTAGTGGGTGTCGCCACTGCCGTGCGTGCCGTCGTCGAGGTAGGAGTCGTAGTTGCCGCTGCCCGTCTCGAAGAACGGTCCCCAGGTGAACGCGCCGTGGCGGTTCGGATTTTTCTTCGCGATGCCCGCGTTGAGCGCGTAGCCATTCATATCGACGTAGGAGCCTGTCTTGTAGCGCATGTTGCTGCTGCCGCTGGAGCCGCCGAAGGCCGCAAAACCATCGTCACCGAAGGAGGCATGCTGGATCTGCGCCATCATCGTGTTCACGAGGAAGTCACTGCCCATGTTGACGGCCGCGCTCTGGGCGCCGCGCGTCTCGACGATGGACTTCGCATCGGCACTCGGGCCGGCTTCCGTGATGGTGAGGACGAGGTCCTTGCCCGTATTCTGCAGCGTGCCCTTGATGCCGGCGGTAACGCCAATCTGGCCGCTGACCTCCGTCGCCGCGTCAGCCGTGCTGCTGGCAGCCAAAGCTCTGACGCTCAGGCCGCTGGTGCTCAAAGCGCTGGCACTTGCACTGCTGGCATCCGTGCTGCTGGTGTCATCGTCGTACTCGCCACTGGCGGTCAGGCCGCTGGTAAGCAGCGTGCCGCCATCTTTCTGGATGAGGTTGACGGTATTCCCTTTGAGCAGGTTCAGCGCGCCGTTGGCCTTGATATAGACCTTGCTGCCCGTCATGTCCGTATTGGCCGTGTCCGTGAGGTGCAGGATGGTATCCTTGTCCGTCGTCCCAGCGGGCAGGTAGAAATTGTAGTTATCGAAGCCGGAGACATTGGGAAGCGTGATGTTTTTCTCCCCGTCAACGGTCAGCGTGTTGCCGCTGTGGCTCGTGACCGCGCCGCCATAGGCTTTGACATACGCATTCTCGCTGAACTTCGCCTGCGCTGCGCCTTTGGTCAGGATAATCTCATTGTCATTGGCGACCGTATCCACAGCGCTGCTGGTTGTGGTGGCAGCCCGCATGAGCGACATGCGCCGCATGAGGCGTTTCGGTGCCTGCGTGTCGGCGCTCTGCTCCGACTTGTCCGCCGTGCTGACATAGCCGCCGTACAGGTCACTCTCGATGTTGCCGCCGGAGATGATGATTTTGTTGCGGCTGGCCGACGGCGCGCCGTAGCCGCCATAGACCTTATCGTTGTACGTGCCGCCCGAGATAATCACCGTGTTATCATCCGCCGAGCTCGTCGTGAATTTGCCGCCGTAAACCGCACCATTGACCGTACCGCCCGAGAGCGTCAGCGTGTTGCTGTCGGTCGCGCCGGCAGAGCTGCCGCCGGAGACCGAGCCGTTGATGGTGCCGCCCGTGATGGTCAGCGTGTTGGACTTGGCCTCGCCCGTGGCGGAACTGCCGCCCGTCACCGAGCTGGCGCCATAGACGCTGCCGACGGTGCCGCCCGTCACGGTGACGGTGTTCTGCGTGACGTTGCCGTTGTAGGTCACGGCACCGGCAACGCGGCCTGCCACGTCGCCGGCAGCCGTCGCCGTATTCCCCGTCATATCGTGCGTTGCAGCCTGGTCATCCGAGTAGGCCGCAATAGCGTTCCCGGTGCTCGTGCCCGCCGCTACGGTGGACGTCTTGCCCGTGGTGGTCGTCTCGCTCGCCGCAACGGTATTTACCGTGCCTGCCGAGCCTGCCGCCAGGGAGGTTTCGCCGTCGATGAGCAGGTAGACGGCATCGCCCTCGTTCGTCAGCGTGCCCGTAAGGTTAGAGACGAGACCATCGAGGGTATACTTTGACTTTGCTGCCGAGCCGATGGTGGTGCTGCCCGTGGCCGAGGTCAGCTTGACGAGATAAATCTTGTCGCCTTTGCTGAGACTGAACATGCCGCTGGCATTCACGGCCACATTGTCGAGCGCCGTGACGCCCGTGTTCGCCGAGGTGAGGATGGTATCCCCATTCTTCGTTAGCGAGCTGAGCGTGAAGGTGTACTTCACATCGTCGACATGCAGCACGAGGTCGTTGCCACTCGCCTTGCCGGCGTCCGTGGTCGTGGTATAGGTGCGGTCGAGGCTCTGCGTGCCAGTATACTTCAGCGTGCCGTCTTTGTCCTTCTTCAGCAGCACGACGGTGTCGCCTTTGTTCAGGGAAAGCTGCTTGCTGGTATCGTCCTCGAGCACCAGTTCGGAGCCGTCCAGCTGCGTAGTGGCTGCGTTCCCGGACGTGAGGTAGGTGTAGCCGCCCTGGATGCTGGGGTTGAGCTTGAAGAAATATTTCACGGTGCCGACCTTCAGCACGAGGTCGTTGCCGCTCTGCTCGACCGTGGCCGCCGTCGCGATGGACGCGGTCTTGTCAGCGTTCTGGTATTTGCGGTCGAGGCCCACTTCTTTCGTGCCGGTATAGGTGAGCGTACCCGTGTCATTCTTCAACAGGTAGACAGTATCGCCGTTGTTAAGGGAAAGGATTTTGCCGATGGCCTTATCGTTGACCGTCACGTCGGCGGCATCGATTTTCGTCTTGCCCGTGTTCGTGGCGGTGAGGTACACATCCCCGCCCTGCGTAGTGGAGGTGATGTCAAACGCGTATTTCTGCGTATCGACATGCAGCACGAGGTCGTTGCCGTCCGCTTTTACCGTGCCCGTCGTAGCGACGGTCGCACTGCCGCCGCTGGCGGCAGTCGTGGTGTACGTGTGGGCCAGCGTGTTCGTGCCAGTATACGCCAGCGTGCCCGCCGTGTCGTCCTTCAGCAGATAGACCGACTCACCCTTGCTGAGCGAGAGCAGCTTGCTATTGTCGTAGTTCAGCGTCACGTCGCCCGCGTCGATCTTCGTCGCCCCCGTGTTCGTGGACGTGATAAAGGTATTCCCGTCCTTCGCACTGTCGGCGAGGTCGAAGGTGTATTTCTGCGTATCGACATGCAGCGTGAGGTCGTTGCCGCTCTGCGCCACCTTGCCCGTCGTCGCCACCGTCGCCTTGCCTGCGTCCGTCGTCGTGGTGTAGGTGTGGTCCAGTGCGGGCGTACTGGTGCCAGCCGTGTACGCGAGCGTGCCGGTGCTGTCCTTCAGCAGATAGACGGTATCGCCTTTGCTGAGGGAAAGCAGCTTACCCGCCAGGGCGCTGTCATCGAGCGTCACGTCATCGGCGCTGAACGTTGTTTTCCCCGTGTTCGTGGAGGTGAGGAACGTGTCCCCGTCTTTCGTGTTGGAAGAAATGTCAAAGGTATAGGTCTGCGTATCGACGTTCAGAATGAGATTTTTGCCTTCCTGCTTCACCGTGCCTGCGGTCTTGACCGTCGCGGTGCCATCGTTCGCATTTGTCGTGCTGTATGTGTGGTCGAGCGCCGGCTCTTTCGTGCCAATGGTATATGCGAGCGTGCCGACCTCGTCGTTCAGCAGGGTCACGGTCTCACCTTTGTTGAGGGAAAGCAGTTTGTTGTTGTCCGCTGTGAGCGTCACATCGGCGCTGTCGATCTTCGTCGTCCTCGTGTTCACGGAGGTGAGGAGCGCGTCGTCGTTTGCCGTGACATTTGTGAGGTCGAACGTGTACGTCACGCCGCCGATGGACCAGGTGAGGCGGTGCTTGTCGTCCGACAGGGTCAGCGTGCTCCTGGTCTGGATGGAGGCGGTCTCCGCGTCATTCGTGTAGGTGCTGGCCGCCTCTTTCTCGCCAGCATACGCGAGCGTACCCGCGCTCTCCAGCAAGGTAATCGAAGCGCCCACGCCGAGGGAGCTCAGGTACGTTCCCTTGGACTTCACATTCACGGCAGCGCTGCCCAAGTCGGTATCCTGCGAGAGCTTGAGGACGGCATCGTCCGCCCCGAATGTCGCATCATCCGCGATGTCGAATTCGTACGTGTCAAAATTGTTCACGCCCCCGAGCGAGACGTTCTTCACCCCGTCGAGGGTCAGCGTGTTGCCGCTGGTGTTCGTCCCATAGCCGCCATAGAGGATGGAGGTCTCGCCGAATGTCGTTGGCTTCCCGTCCGCGCCCGTCTGGAGCGTGATCGTGTTGCCGGTCGCGGTTGTGTTCGGTCCATCAGCATAGCCGCCAAAGACGTCACCCAGGACCTTGCCGCCGGCGAGGGTGATCTTGTTGCCATTGGCAGAGGTCCCGCCGTTGCCGCCGTAAACGTCGTATTGGACCGTGCCGTCCGCTTTGCCGGCCTCGGCATAGCTGCCGTAGGCGTTGCCTGTGACCGTGCCGCTATTCGTCACGGTCAGCGTGTTGCTTTTCGCCGCGCCGGAGAGGGAATAGCCGCCATAGGCATTGCCGCCCACACTGGCGCTCTTCGTCACGGTCAGCGTGTTGCTTTTCGCCGCACCGGAGAGGGAATAGCCGCCATAGGCGTCGCCACCCACAGTAGCGGCAGTGGATTCCGTTTTGCCGCCAAGCGTGACGGTATTGCTGTCCGCCGTGCCCGTCGCCGTCAGGCCGCCGGCGACGAATCCTTTCACGGTGCCGTTCACCGTGACCGTGTTCTCCCGGACATCGCCGGCGTAGCTGTCCGCACCGACGGCGCGGCCTTCCACGATGGCATCCGTTCCCACGGTGACAGAGTTTCCCGTCAGCGCCGTCGCATCGTCTTCGCTCGCAGCCAGCGCAGCGATGGCGTTCGGAACGGTGGAGCCATCTTCCGAAGCCGGCACTACGACCGTGTTCCCCGTGGCTGCCGTCTCGCCTTTTCCTACGACCTTCACGTAGTCCGAGCCGTCCGCGAGCGATGTTTTTGCGAGGTCGACGTAGACGTTCTTCGTGTCCTTGTTCAATGTCCCCGTGTAGTTGGAGAGGATGCCGTTGAGGGTATACGTCTCTGTGGAAAGCACCGGCGTGCCTTCGAACGTGCCATCATTTTCCAGCGTGATCAGGTTGATTTTATGGTTGTCTTCTGACAAGCCAAAATCCCAGATCGGGCTGTTGAAATGGCTGTTGGAAAAGTCAACGTCGAGCGTGCTGTTGCAGAAGTTGACCGCCTTCGTGGCCGTGAGCAGCGTGTCGCCCGCCTTCATGCCGGGCGCGAGGATGAACCGGTACTTCTGAAAACCGTCGCCCCCCGAAACCTTGACATCTTTCACGCGATCGATGGTCAAGGTATTGTCGCTGACATCCGCTCCGACCGCCCCCTTGCCGCCGATGAGATACGAGGTTTCACCAAACGTCGTCGCTTTCCCGTCTGCGCCCCGCGACAGGGTGATCGCGTTGCCTTTCACCCCAGCGCCGCCCTTGCCGCCGACCACGTTGCCCGTAACCGTGCCGCCGACGAGCGTGACGGAGTTCTCGTTCGCACTGCCAGCATTTGATAGGCCGCCGTACACGTCGCCCGTGACCGTGCCGCCGGTGAGCGCGACGGAGTTCTTGTCCGCACTGCCCGTATTGGATGCGCCGCCGTACACATTGCCCATGACTGTGCTGTCGGTGACGTCGGCGCGGTTGTTCGCACTGCCCGTATGGGATCTGCCGCCGTACACGTCGCCCATGACTGTGCTGTCGATGATGTTGACGTAGCTATCGGATGCCGCGCCAGCTTTGGAGAACGCGCCGTAGACAGTGATGGGGCCGGACCCCGTCAGGCTGCCGCCTTTGATGCGCAGATCGTTTCCAAAAAGGTTAGATGCCCCCCCGTGTAGACAGCTGCGACCTTGGCATCGCCCAAGAAATTCACTTTGCCAAAGATTTTGAGCGTGTTTTCATCGGTGACTGGCGTTTTGTACGCGTCGCCCTCGCTTGCGCCCGCGTCGTAGGTGAGGCAGGCCTTGTGGTTGTTGCTCGCAGCTTCGTCTGCCGACACCTCGATGGTTTCGTTCGCCGCGATCGTCACACTTTTCGGATGCGAGACCTTCGCCATCACCGGCGCCGCCGACGCGCCCGACAGCAGCGCCGCGAGTATCGCGAGCGTCAGCGCCCGCTCCGCACGGCTGTGCGGATGATGGGGATGAGCTTTCCTATATTTCGTCTTCATAATGCGTCCTCTCCTTTACCAATCCGTTGCATCATCCCTGTGGAACCCAGGGGATTAGGGAAACGCTGCTGAAAGCGTCAGCGTTCCCGAGATTCCTTTCTATCCAACGCTACCATACCACAAAATCCTCCGCGTGTGGGAAAAAGTGGCACGAAATGCATTTTTTGGGCACGAAATGCATCAAGGAGCACCAACCTGCTGCCCGCAGGACAAGCTGCACCAAAAAAACGCCTCCGTCCCATAGGACAGAAGCGCTCCGCTTCATATTGATTTCGTAAGAAAACCTCAAAAAGATGCCTCTCATGCCACTTTATCGTATTCCACGATGGCCACTTCCTGCACCATATCGCGGATTTTATCGATAATCCGCTCCAGCCGGTCGGACACTTCATCGGTGTAGTACGCTTCGCCGCATTGCGTGCATACCATCGCCGGGACATCCTTAATCACGATGACGCAGTTCTCCAGCGTCGCCACATACGTCTTACGAGCGCGCTCCAAATCGCCTTTGCACATAAAGCATTTCATCTCTATTACCTCCGCGTTTTTCCATCTGGCAGCCACTTGCGGGAATCCGGTTGATAAACTGTGATGATAACCGCCACGTCATTGAGAACGCCGCAAACGACATGAATCCACTTGCCGCCGACCGTGCATCCCAAGACCAGGCAGCTCGGCGTCGGGTATGCATCGGGATAATCCTCGATGACCTCGCCTGAAAGGATTGCCACCTTTACGTCCGCTTTGCTGATCCGACGCTCGTTCATCCGTTGCAACGCATGTTCACGCCACAGAATCGAACGTTCCGACACGAGTTGCTTCAAGCGTTCAAAATCAACCAGTTGCTCTTCATTTTCCTGCATGATACACTCCTGTGCGTGCTTTTATCTGCCTTTTATTCTAGCGAAAATCGTCAATCTTCGCAACCTAACCCCAAAAAATTAAATCACCAACAACTCAGTCGTCGCGCTTGGACTTGGCCTTGCTGTAGCGCGTGGTGTGGGTGTAGAGGTAGGTGTCGTCCTCGTCTGTCAGCTTGAAGCTGCCTTCTTTCAGGTAGGCCGTCGCGTCGGCGGCGGGGTGGACGTTGCTCATCTGGTCGATGAGGTACTTTCGCACGCCATAGCCGCAGAGGACGGCGCAGATGAGGGCGCCGATGAACACGATGGTCATAGAAACGCCATCCGTGCTGAGCAGTTCCTCCTCCTCGCTGACGAAGTCAATCAGGAAATAGCAGATGGGCAGGGCGATGAGCGAGGACACGCCCATATAGATGTAGGATTTCACATTATCATAGGGCAGGCTGCCCGCGATTTTGCCCGTCTGGCCGTTCATGAGGAACATGTACGGCGTGTTCTCGTAGCGCGTCGTGAGAATCCAGACGGGGGCCATCGCGTAGGTGACGGCACCCTTTTTCTTGTGTATGGTCGGCTCGCCCTGGATGGTGACGCTGTCATAGCCCTCCACCGTGTCCTGCAGCAGCTCGACCGCGCTGTCGGCGATGCGCTCGTCGGCGCGTGACACGGCGGCCTCGGCGTCGACGTCGTAACGGTCCGCCAGCGCCCCCGTGAGGTACGCAGGTGTGAACGGCTCCAGCTGTTTGTAGTCGAACGGCTCGATGCTCTCCATGAACGTATCGTCCATCTTGACACTGCCGTCGACGGGGATGCGCTCGAAGGTCATCTTGCCCGCGCGGTAGCACTCGTAGATTTTCGTCCTGGTCACGACCTCGTCATCATCGTTGTACTCCTCTTCCTCCTCGGCACGGAACGTGGCCTCGGCCCTGACCTTGGCGTCGAACAACCAGTAGGGCACGTACATCTGCTGCACGGCCTCCACGCGATTGCCCTTCCTGAAGGCCGCCGGCAGCAGCGTCTTGCCCTCGTAAAAGGCCTTGAGCGCCGCGACGGCATCTTTTTTCGTCTTCTGGAACGGGATAATCTCGTCCGGCTTCAGCGCGCCGTCAAAACGCGCGGGCAGCATGGTCGGGTTGCCGCAGTAGCAGCACTCCGTCGCCATCGTGTTCGCATCCGTGACGAGCTCGGCCCCGCAGGAGGAGCAGTGGAATACCTGCAGGCTGGCCCGTTCCTCCTCGCTCCAGTCCTCGCCCGCCTCGGCGGTCTCCCACTTTTCCTCCTGCTCGCGCTCCGCCGCGGCCGCGCGCTCCTGTGCCTTGGCGAAGAGCTCCTCTACCGTCTTCGTCTCCAGCGTCGTGCCACAGTACTCGCACGTGATATGGTCCGTGCCGGGCAGGTACGAGAGCGGCGCACCGCAGTTCGGACAGGTATAGCTGACCGATGTATCAGCCATAGGCTCACCTCATTTCTCTGCTACTATAGATTGACCTGCTCACTGCTGGTCATGCTCATCAAACGGGTCACCGCAGTTCGGGCAGAACTTGGGCGGATGATGCGGATCCTCCGGCGTCCAGCCGCATTTGTCGCAGCGGTAGAGCGGCGCTCCCGCCGGTTTCGGCTTGCCGCACTCCGTACAGAACTTGCCCTGATTGACCGCACCGCAGCTGCAGGTCCAGCCCTGGGCAGGCGCGGGTTTCGGCTGGCCGCAATTGCGGCAGAACTTGCCCGTGTTGCCCGTCTCGCCACATGCGCATGTCCAGCCTGCCGCAGCGGCAGCCTGCGGCGCCTGCGCAGGGGCAGGCGGTGTCTGATGGGCCAGCTGCTGCGCTGCCTGCTGGTACATGCCTGCGCCCGCCTGACCGGCCATCTGCATGCCGAACAGCCCCATCGCCGCGCCGGCACCGCCCTCGTTGGCCGCCGCCATGCGCAGGGCATCCGCCGAGGCCTCGGCCGCCATGCCCATCGCGATGTCGGGGCGGGCGCCGATGGCCTGGCCCATCTGGATTTTCTGCAGTTTCTCCTCGTCGGCCTCGTTCGCGCGCACGCTACTCACGCCGAAGGAGACAATCTCGATGCCGCGCAGGTCGCGCCACTTCCTGGACAGCACGTCATTGAGCGCATCCGCGAGCTCCTGCGTGCGTCCCGGCAGCTCCGTGTAGTCGATATGCTGCGCGGATATCCTGGCGAAGGCCGGCTGCAGGGCCGTTAAGAGCTCCGTCTTGAGCTGGCTGTCCAGCGTATCGCGCGTATAGAAGTCCTCTGCGTTGCCCGCGACATTCGTGTAGAACAAAATCGGGTTCGTAATGCGGTAGCTGTACTGGCCAAAGCAGCGGATGCGCACGAGCAGGCGCAGGCCCGAGGCCGCATCCACGACGCTGAACGGCACATCGCTCGGCGTACCGTATTTGTTGCCCGTGATTTCCTTCGTATTGATGTAGTAGACACGCTGGTCCTTGCCCGCGTCGCCGCCGAAGGTGAAGCGGCGGCCAATCTGCGCGAAGATGTCCCTGACCCCCTGCCCGAGGTCGCCCGTGAAGATGGACGGCTCCGTGGAGTTGTTGTAGGTATAGGCGCCCGGCTCCGCCGTGAGCTCCACGACCTTGCCCGACTCCACGATGAGCGCGCACTGGCCGTCCGCCACCGAGATGACCGAGCCATTGGAGATGACGTTGTCCTCGCCGTCCGTATTCGAGCTGCGGCCGTGGCTGCTCGTGCGCTTCTCGCCCTTCGCCAGTAGCGTGTCCGCATCCAGACTCTCACAGACGAAAAATTCTTTCCACTGGTCAGCGAGCACACCGCCCGCCGCGCCCAGCGCCGCTTTAATGAGTCCCATAAACTCTCCTCCTTTGCCAATATCCTGCGTCGTCCCCCGGAACCCCGGGGACTTAGGGAAACACTGATTATCCGGACCAACTTATTCATCCGTGTTTCCCCAGCTTCCTTTCTATCCAATGCTACCATACCACAAAATACTCCACAAACGGAAAAAAGCGGCACGAAATGCATTTTTTGAGCGTGAAATGCATATGGAAAGTTTCCATAAAAAAGCCCCGGAAACAACGCTTCCGGGACTTTTGCGTAAAATTCACTTTTCTGCAATCAGAAGGCTTTCAGCCCTCTGCATGCGTAAGATGGTAGGAGAGGCTGGAGAGACCGATGGACAAGTCCTCGTTGACGAGGCGTACAGACGCGGGCACCTCCAGCTTGACCGGCGCAAAATTCCATATTCCCCTGAGCCCGGCCGCCACAAGCTCATCCGCGACCTCCTGCGCGAAGGCGGCGGGCACGGCGATGATGCCGATCTGGATGTGCCGCTCTTCCACGATACGCGCGAGCTGCTTGCTGTCCTCAACCTTCACGTGATTCACGCGCTGGCCGATCACATTGGGATCCTGATCGAAGAGCGCGACGAGGTTGAAGCCCAGCGAAACGAAGTTCTGATAGTTCGCCAGCGCGACGCCGAGATGGCCGATACCCACGATGGCGATGTTCCAATGGCGGTTCAGACCGAGGATTTCGCCCACGTTGCGCTTGAGCTCGTTGACGTAGTAGCCCACACCCTTCTTGCCAAACTGGCCGAAGGACGCGAGGTCCTTGCGGATCTGCTCCGGCGTGATGCCGAGACGACGGCCGAGCTCCTCCGAGGAAATGATATCGATACCCTCATCCTGCGCGAGACGCAACGTGCGGAAATACAGGGGCAAGCGGTCAATGGTCGCCTTGGACGTCCTGAGCGGACTGACTGTCTTTGCCATCTGCCTGCGCCTCCTTCTGCTCCTCAGCCTTGGCATCATCTTTCTCGTTCTCTGCAACCTTGTTTTTCGCTTCTGGCACCATCTGCTTCTCAACGGCAACTGATTTGGCCTTTTCTTCCGACTTTGGCGCTGCGCCAGTCGGCTCGCGGCCCGCCATGCGGTCGAGATCACGCGAGGGCTGAGCCGCAACATGCTGGAGCAGGCGGCGGCGCTGCCAGCCGCGATAGCCGGGCAGCAGGGCGAGAGCTCCCGCCGTACCCATGAGCAGCCACAGCAGCATCGAAGTCGGGATGTTGAACAACAGGTCATCCGTGAAACCATTCAGGGCCACGGAGACGATGGCGAGGCCGATGCCCAGTGACGCCCCGCCCAGGATCTGCGCGTCCGTCCACTGCCACAGGCGATGCCATTGCCAGCCCGGTACCACCTTTTCCCGCGGATTCAGGATGTCCTGCACCGCCTTCAGCTCAGCATCGCCGCCCTCATCTTGCAACGCGAAGGGGCTCGCCTCTGCGGGCAGCGGCTCCGGCTCAGCGAAGCGAGCGCGCAGCGCGACGAACATGCTGCCGAAGAAATACCAGAGGAAGGCCACGGCACCGGGCAGGCCGATCTCCGCCGCGTAGTTCAGGTAGAGATTATGGGCATGCACGATCTTGATGTACTCGCCCTGCATGTAGAAATCATAGGTCGGATAGACCATCCAGTACGCGCCCCAGCCGATGCCGAGGAACGGATGATCCTGAATCATGGCGATCGTGGACTCCCAGAACGCCAGCCGCATTTCCGACGAGGTATCGAGCTTCGTGAAGACGGAGCCGACACGGTCGAGCAGCACGGGGTCAAAGGCCAGCGCACCGCCCGCTACCACCGCGAACACGGCGAGCACGCGCCAGTCGCGCAGCAGGCCGTAGCCCGCCACGATGACAGCGAGCACCAGCAGAGCGCCGCGCGCATAGGTGAGCGCAAGACAGACGAGCAGGGCCAGCATGAGTACACCGAGCAACGTGCGCTTCTCCCGCCCGCCGGCCTTGACGAAAAAGCCGAAGGCGATGCAGAGTGCCGCGTCGAGGTAGCCCGCGAAAATATTGGGGTTCACCCAGGTGGAAAAGATACGCTTCGTGAGCTCGGGAAAGGCCTGTGCATCAACCCAGCTCACATCGCTGGCCGAAATACCAAAAACCGCCTGCCACAGGCCATAGAGCACACAGGCCACGGCTGAGGCCCCGAGTGCGGCAAAGAGCCGACCCGCATCCTGCGCCGAGCGCACCAGCTGCCCCGCCGCCAGGTAGATCAGCAGGTAGACCACCACGAGGTTGTACCAATTATAGAAGCTGAAGCCCCGGTCCGGCGAGACAAGCACGGACAGTCCGCTGAGGAAGACGAAGATGCCCGCAGGCAGATCCATGGGCAGACGCCGCAGGTGAAAGTCCCGATCAAAGCGCGTGCGCAGGAACATCAGCACCGCGGCCGCCAAAAGGCAAACCTCAGCGCCCATGGGCCAGAGGGCCAGCAGAAAGGAGCCTGCGAGCAGCGCCCCGAAGGACCATTGCTGCAGATGACGGCTGCGGCGCCGTCGCACATAGTCGCGCCGCATACTCTGAATGTCATTCATGGCCTTTCTCCTTTCCCGCCGCAGCCAGCAGCTGTGCCCGCAGACCGCCTACGAGGTAGAGCGAGCCCGCCAGCACGAGCAGCCGCTTTTTTCCCGCGAGCTCGCGCGCCCGCGCCAGGGCCTCCGCGTTGTCGGCAAAAGCCTCGACGTGCTGGCAGAGCGGTGCCGCCTGCCGTGCGATATTGTCCGGCAGCTCCGCACGGGAAGATTGCGGCGTCGTGACGACGACCGTATCATCCGCCCGCAGCAGGATGTGCAGCATTTGGTCAATATCCTTATCCCGCAAGATACCTAAAAGCAGGACTCTCTCCTCTGCGGGAAAGATCGCATCGAGGCTCGCGCGCAGTTCCTTCATGCCGGCGGGATTATGCGCCCCGTCGACGATGATGGCCTGCCCCGCGAGATCCAGCCGCTCAAAGCGCGCGGCCCAGGTCGTGAGGCGCAGGGCCTGATGGATTGTCTCGCTGTTGATGCGCGCATCGCTGTTGTGCAACAGGCAGGCCGTCATGATGGCCACAGCCGCATTCTCCACCTGATAGTGCCCCAACAGCTGCAGCGCGAAGGGCTCCGCCACGATGCCCAGCAGCGGCGAGCTGAAGCTCAGCGTCTGCGTGCGGCCATCGCAGCCGATGGGCTCCGCCCGGAAATCCACGCCGGAAACAAACAGGTCGGCGCTCTGCTCCGCCGCCCGCTGGCGGATAATCTCCAGCGGCAGGCCCTGCGCCGCCGTGACGACGGGGACACCCTGCTTGATGATGCCCGCCTTATTGTCCGCAATGCTCTCCAATGTACCGCCGAGCACGGCCGCGTGCTCGAAGGTCACGTTCGTGATCACGGAGACCTCCGGCACGATGACATTCGTAGAGTCGAGCCGCCCGCCGAGCCCCACCTCAATGACGGCATACTCCACGTGATGCTCCGCAAAGAGGTAGAATGCGAGTGCGGTCAGTACCTCAAACTGCGTCGGGCACTCCTCGCCTGCGGCGAACATCTGCTCCACGTAGCGGCGCACGATGCTGAGGCCCGAGGCGAATTCCGCCTCGCTCACGGGATCGCCATCCACGCGCACGCGCTCCGTATAGGAGACGAGATGCGGTGAGCTATAGAAGCCCGCGTGGATGCCGCTGGCCTGCATGACGCCGGCGAGCAGGGCCGAGACCGACCCTTTGCCATTCGTGCCCGTGATATGGATGGTCTTATAGCGCTCCTGCGGGTTGCCCAGCAGCTGCAGCAGTTTCTCGATGCGCTGCAGGCCGAGGCGGATGCCGAAGGTTTCCAGATGATTCAGCCAGGCCAGGGCAGCCGGATAGTCCATGGCGCAACCGTTGCTTTCATTCATCGCTGTCTGGCTCATAGTTTCGCCAGGTCCTGCATACGGCTCTCCACCGAGGCACATTTCTCCTGATAGCCCTGCAGCTTCTCGCGCTCACCCGCCACGACCTGTGCCGGAGCTTTCTTCAGGAAGCCCTCGTTGCTGAGCTTCTTCTCCAGGCGGCCGATTTCCTTCTGCAATTTTTCAAGCTCTTTCTGCAGGCGTGCCGTCTCCTTCTCCACGTCGATGAGCCCCTTGAGCGGCAGATAGATCTCGACGCCCTGCACGACGCCCGTCATCGCATTCTCCGGCTTCGCGGCGCCTGCGGCGAGCAGCGTCACCGGCTCGGCCGCGGCCAGCGTCGTGAGATAGCTCTGATGCTCCGCAAAGACCGGACGCAGCTCCTCCGCCGTGAAGTTCAGCATGACCTCGCTGTGTTTGCCCGGTGCGGCACCGACCTCGGCGCGCAGGTTGCGCACGGTCTTGATGGTCTCCATGATGGCCGTCATCTGCGCCTCGATATCATCGTTGATGCAGCCTTCGTCACCCGCTGGCCAGTCGGAAATCATAATGCTCCTGACGCTCTCATCATGCGGCACTTTCTGCCAGATTTCCTCGGTGATGAACGGCATGAACGGGTGCAGCAGGCGCAGCGTACGCTCGAGGACATACGACAGCACATAGAGCGCCGTGTTCTTCGCGCGCGGGTTCTCCTTGTCATAGAGGCGCGCCTTCGTGAGCTCGATATACCAATCGCAGAACTCATTCCAGATGAAGTCCTCAATCATGCGGCCAGCCTCGCCGAGCTCGAATTTGTCGAGATTCTCCGTCACGTCACGCACCGTGCGCGCATAGCGCGAGAGGATCCAGCGGTCAGCGAGGGTATAGTCACTTTTCACCGGCTTGAAATTGCGGTCGAATCCCTCAAGGTTCATGAGCATGTAACGCGACGCATTCCAGAGCTTGTTCGCGAAATTGCGTGCGCTCTCTACGCGCTCCCAGTAGAAGCGCATGTCGTTGCCCGGCGTATTGCCCGTGATGAGCATGAAGCGCAGCGTATCAGCGCCGTACTTGTCGATGACCTCCACGGGGTCAATGCCGTTGCCTAGCGACTTCGACATCTTGCGGCCCTGGCTGTCGCGCACGAGGCCGTGGATGAATACGTGATGGAACGGGATGTCCTTGCCGAACTTCAACCCCATCATGACCATGCGGGCGACCCAGAAGAAGATGATGTCATAGCCCGTGACGAGCGTTGCCGTCGGGTAGAACTGCCTGAGCTCCTCCGTCTGCTCCGGCCAGCCGAAGGTCTCGAAGGGCCAGAGCCCCGAGGAAAACCACGTATCGAGCACATCCTCGTCCTGATGGATATGCTTGCTATGGCAATGCGGACATTCCGTGAGATCCGTGCGGCTCACGCTCGTCTCACCGCAGTCATCGCAGTACCAGGCCGGGATACGATGGCCCCACCAGAGCTGGCGCGAGATGCACCAGTCGCGGATGTTCTCCAGCCAGTTGATGTAGATTTTCGTGAAGCGTTCCGGCACGAACTGAATCTTGCCGGACTTCACGGCCTCAATGGCCGGCTTCGCAAGGCTGTCCATCTTCACGAACCACTGCTTCGAGACCAGCGGCTCGATCGTGCTGTGGCAGCGCGAGCAATGGCCGACGGCATGCTCATGCTCCTCGACCGAGACGAGCACGCCCGTCTCCTCGAGCTCTTTCACGAGCGCCTTGCGGCATTCGTAGCGGTCCATGCCCTCGTATTTGCCGGCCCCCGCGAGCATCTTGCCCGTGTTGCCGATAACCTTGATTTCCTCGAGGTGATGGCGCTGCCCCATCTCGAAGTCGTTCGGGTCATGGGCCGGCGTCACCTTGACCGCGCCCGTGCCGAACTTCGGATCGACGTACGCATCGGCAAAGAGCGGAATGCGGCGGTTCACGATCGGCAGGATCAGCGTCTTGCCCACGAGATCCTTGTACCGCTCATCGTCGGGGTGCACGGCTACGCCCGTATCGCCGAACATGGTCTCCGGGCGCGTCGTCGCGATCTCGACGTACTGATCTGTGCCTTCCACCTGATAGCGCAGATGCCAGAGATGGCCTTTTTCCGTCTCATGCTCCACCTCGATATCCGAGATGGCCGTATTGCAGTCCGGGCACCAGTTCGTGATGCGCGTGCCCTGATAGATGAGGCCTTCCTCATAGAGGGAGACAAAGACCTCGCGCACGGCGCGGGAGCAGCCCTCATCCATCGTGAAGCGCTCACGATCCCAGTCCAGCGAGGAGCCGAGGGAACGCAGCTGATACATGATGCGATCGCCGAACTTATGCTTCCACTCCCAGACGCGCTCGAGGAATTTCTCGCGGCCGAGCTCGTAGCGGGTCGTGCCCTCCTCGCGCAGTTTGCCCTCGACCTTGGCCTGCGTCGCGATGCCTGCATGGTCGCAGCCCGGAATCCAGCACGTGTTATAGCCCTGCATGCGATGGTAGCGGATGAGGATATCCTGCAACGTGTTGTCGAGCGCATGCCCCATATGCAGCTGCCCCGTGACATTCGGGGGCGGAATCACCATGCTGTACGGTTTCTTGCGCTTGTCTACCTCCGCATGGAAGAACTTGTTATCCTCCCAGAATTTATACCACTTCTTCTCGAACGACTGCGGGTTGTAGACCTTCGGGATATTATTGCCCTGTTCCTGCTCTGCCATGAAAATCCTCCTCATAAAACAAAACGCGCTCCCGCCCCAAAGGACGAAAGCGCGTTGCTTATCATCGCTTTTTCCGTAATCGATTGTCAGTTTAACACAAAACGGCGGAAAAATCAATTGCTATACGATTGTTGTAAGGCTGCTCTCAGCCCAGACGCATGAAGGAACCCTGTGCCTGCATCTCCCAGCGGCGCAGCATCGACGCCTCCTCGTCCTGCGTGCGATCATAGCGGACGCAGACGGCGCAATCCGTCGGCCACGGCTCGGCCTGCAGACGGCCCTTGAAAGCCTCCATGAAGTCGCGCGTCGCCGCCGGGCTCGCCCCGTCGGACAGCTGCTCCAGCTTCATCTCCTGCGTATGCGCATCATAACGAATGCGGCCATCCAGCGTCATGTCTGTTCCCAGGCTATAGCTGAACTCCTTCACGCCATTCTGATCCTGTACCATTTCTACCCATGCAAACATGAGTTTCGCCCCCTTTTTTCGTTTCTTCGCGTTGCGTTTTGCTTACGTTTCTTTATGACTCTAGTATACAACGTCTGCGAGAGAAAAACAAGCCACCTAAGTAGTAAAAATAGCAAAAGTTTACATCTTTATAGTTGCTATGCCTGCATGTTATAGCATATAAACGATAAAAGTGTAAACTTTGGTAAAGAGGCTGCCACTACGATGAAACAAGAATCCTGCGTCTACAGCTGCACTGCCCCGATACGAAGCAGGACCTTTTTACCGTAGAACGCAACACCATACGAACAGACATGCTGGACACCGCGCGCACGGAACGAAGCCATATAGTCACGCGCCGCTATCTGCGCCAGTGCCTCATCCGCTTTGCTCTCCAGCTCCTCTTCCGTCGCAGCAGTCTTGAACTCGAATAACAGCCCTGTTTTCTCTTTCTCTTTTGGGAATACGGCCACGTCAAAACGGCCATAGCCCGCCTCACGATTCGACTGCACCTCGTAGTCCGGCACGAGCACCGCAGTCATGCCGAGTACGAAACCGTGATAGAAAGACTCCTTTGCGCTGGTATCAAACGCACTCACCATGCTTTCGAGGAACTTGCTCAGACCCGTTTGGGCTTTTTCTGCATCACCAGCCAGCAGGGCCTGCATCAACCGCACCAGTGCTGATTTCTTCTGGTAGTGGCGAAACCGCCGCAGGATTTCGTCGGCAAAAAGGCTCTGTATCTCCTTGTTCGGCAGGCACAGGTCATACTGCATCTCATAACCAATGCGCTGCTCACCGGCCACCGTGAGGTAGCCTGTCGTCACCAACATGGTATAGAGCGCATCTTCGTCATCACCGATATCGCTGTAAATCACGCCTTCCCGCAGGAAAGCCTGCACGCTCCCGCCTTGCAAGAGTGCTTCCAGCGTCGCCGCATGCTCGTCATCGATGTTGCGCATCAGCTCTGCCAAAATCGCATTGCCCGAGGTATTCACCCAGTACGGCCGCGGCTCGCAATCGTTCGCAAAGTATTGCAATACCGACCAGGGATTATAGATTTCCCTGCCTTGCAGGCGGTAGCCATCGTACCAGTCTTTGAGCTCGGGCACACTGGCCTTACAGCCTAAATCCATACCTAACTGATTTATTTCCTGCTCGGTAAAGCCGAAAGCTGTAGGGAAAGTGGTATGTATCACGCTATCGACCTGCAAATTATTCAAGTCGGAAAAAATACTTTCCTTAGAGATACGCAACACACCTGTCAGCACAGCAAAATCCAATGACGGATTCGTCTTGAGCGCCGACGAAAGGAACCCGCGAAAAAATTCGATAGCCTCTGAATAATAACCGCGGCTCCACGCCGACTGGATAGGTGTATCATATTCGTCCAGCAAAAGAATCGGCTTCTTGCCATAATGTTCTTCGAGCAAACGCAACAAAAAAGCTAAAGCATTACGCAGCGTTGACATATTAGCGGATTCTTGCAAAACAGCTATGAATATCTGCTGATCGCGCGAATTCAGCTTACTATCTTGCAAGAACCTATATTCATCAAACAAATTGGCTAAGCGCATACGGATTTCTTCCTGCATACCCGACCAATCCAGTCGTTTCCATTCCTTTAAAGTCAGAAATAGCACTGGCCGCGTCCCCTGCTCCCGCATAGCCCCGGCATCATCAGCAATCGCCAGACCGTCAAAGAGCTGCCGATTTTCCTCGGCCTGCTCAATGTCAAAGAAATACCGCAGCATGGAAAGTGTCAACGTCTTGCCAAAGCGCCGTGGCCGCGTGAAAAGCGTCACCGCGCCATGCCTGTCCATGAACTCACGAATAAACGGTGACTTGTCCACGAAATAATACTCCCGCCGCACCTGCGCAAAATCATCCTCGCCCACCGGCAAACGATAACGCATCTTTTCTCCCTCCTCCATCTTGCTCTCCCATCAGTATAACATGCCCGCTGTCCAGCGCGCTATAAAAAACGCAGCCGCCACGCTATAAAGCGCAACGACTGCTTGAAGCAGGCTATCTAAAGACTTTATTGCTATATACTCACAAAGCCTCGTCCAAAAGCGCTTTAAGGAATTGGCCCGTGTAGCTGGCGGGAACTTTGACGATGTCCTCGGGCGTGCCCTGCGCCACGATGGTGCCGCCGCGGTCGCCTCCCTCCGGGCCGAGGTCGATGATATGGTCAGCGCATTTGATCACGTCGAGGTTGTGCTCGATGACCACGACCGTATCGCCACCGTCGACGAGGCGCTGCAGGATGTCCATGAGCTTGTGGATATCCGCCGTGTGCAGACCCGTGGTCGGCTCGTCGAGGATATAGAGCGTGCGACCCGTGCTGCGGCGCGAGAGCTCCGTCGCGAGCTTCACACGCTGCGCCTCGCCGCCCGAGAGCGTCGTCGCAGGCTGGCCCAGCTTGATATAGCCGAGCCCCACATCCTTGATGACCTGCAGCTTGCGTGCGATACGCGGCACGTTCTGGAAGAAGTCCACGGCCTCATCAATCGTCATGTCGAGCACGTCGGCGATGTTCTTGCCCTTGTAGCGCACCTCCAACGTCTCGCGGTTGTAGCGCGCGCCCTTGCAGACCTCGCAAGGCACGTAGACGTCGGGCAGGAAATGCATCTCGATTTTCAGGATGCCGTCTCCCTTGCAGGCCTCGCAGCGGCCGCCCTTCACGTTGAAGCTGAAACGCCCCGCCTTGTAGCCGCGAATTTTCGCCTCACTCGCCTGGGCGAAAAGCTGGCGGATCGCATCGAACACGCCCGTGTAGGTCGCGGGATTCGAGCGCGGCGTGCGGCCGATGGGCTGCTGATCGATGTCGATAATCTTGTCGATATTTTCCAGTCCCCTGATGGCTTTGTGCCGCCCCGGCTTGCCCTTGGCATGGTAGAGGCGTGAGGCGATGCCCTTATAGAGGATTTCGTTCACCAGCGTGCTCTTGCCTGAGCCCGAGACGCCCGTCACCAGCGTCAGCGTGCCAAGAGGGATTTTCACCGTGAGATTTTTGAGGTTGTTCTCCTGCGCGCCCACGACCGTCAGATATTTGCCGTTACCCGGACGGCGCTTCGCGGGCACGGGGATAAATTTTTTACGCGAAAGATACTGGCCCGTCACCGACTCGGGCACCTGCATAATCTCCGCCGCCGTGCCCTGGGCCACCACGCGGCCACCCTGTGCGCCCGCGCCGGGGCCGATGTCCACGATACAATCCGCCGCCCGCATCGTGTCCTCATCGTGCTCAACCACGATGAGCGTGTTGCCGAGGTCGCGCAGGTGTTTCAGCGTGGCCAGCAAGCGGTTGTTGTCGCGCTGGTGCAGGCCGATGCTCGGCTCGTCGAGCACGTAGAGCACGCCCTGCAGGCCCGAGCCGATCTGCGTGGCCAGGCGGATGCGCTGCGCCTCGCCGCCCGAAAGCGTGCCCGCCGCCCGGGAGAGGGTGAGGTAGTCGAGGCCCACGTCGAGCATGAACTTCAGCCGCGCATGAATCTCCTTAATAATCTGCGCGGCGATTTTCTGCTCGCGCGCCGTGAGCTCGAGGTGCTGGATAAAGGCGTCCGCCTCGCGGATGGTCATGGCTGTGAATTCGTGGATATTTTTCTCCCCCACCGTCACGGCCAGCACCTCGGGCTTCAGCCGCGCGCCGTGGCATTCCGGGCAGGGAATCCCGGTCATATAGTTCTCATAGGACTCGCGCATCTCATCGGAATCCGTCTCGTGATAGCGGCGCTCGAGCAGGGGCATCACGCCCTCGAAGGGCACATGATACGATTTGTACTCGCCGAACATATTCGTATAGTGGAAATGAAAGGCTTCCTCACCTGAACCGTAGAGCAGCATCTGCTGCGTGGCCTTGTCAATCTCCTGCCACGGCGTGTCCGTCGTGTAGCCGTGCGCCTCGAGCAGCGCTGTCATCACGCACATCGCATAGGAGTTCTTATTCGTCGAGAGCGGCTCGAACACACCCTGCCCCACGCTGAGCGTGGGATTGGGCAGCACGAGGTCAAGGTCGAACTCCATATGGCTGCCCAGGCCCGTGCAGACGGGGCAGGCACCGTAGGGACTGTTAAAGGAAAACATGCGCGGCGTGAGCTCAGGCAGGCTGATGCCGCAGTCCACGCAGGCGAAGTTCTCGCTGAACATCAGCAGCTCGCCGCCCAGCACCTGCACGTAGACCACGCCTTCGCCGAGTTTCAGCGCCGTCTCCAGCGAATCGGCGAGGCGCGTCTCCATGCCCTCGCGCACGATAAGGCGGTCGACCACCACCTCGATCGTATGCTTCTTGTTCTTTTCCAGCTGGATGTCGTCGTTCACATCGTAAACTTCGCCGTCGATGCGCACGCGCACATAGCCCTCGTGACGTATATGCTCGAGGATTTTCTTGTGCTCGCCCTTGCGCCCGCGCACGACCTGCGCGAGGATGAGCAGCTTCGTACGCTCGGGCAGCGACGTGATCTGATCCACCATCTGGTCGATGGTCTGTTGCGTGATGGGCTTGCCGCACTTCGGGCAGTGGGGCCGCCCCACCCGCGCGTAGAGCAGGCGCAGGTAGTCGTAGATTTCCGTCACCGTGCCCACCGTCGAGCGCGGGTTGCGGCTCGTCGTCTTCTGGTCGATGGAGATAGCCGGTGACAGGCCCTCGATGGAATCCACGTCCGGCTTGTTCACCTGTCCGAGGAACTGGCGCGCATAGGCCGAGAGGGACTCCACGTAGCGCCGCTGCCCCTCGGCATAGATGGTATCGAAGGCCAGCGAGGACTTGCCCGAGCCCGATAGCCCCGTCACCACGACCAGCTTGTCGCGCGGGATATTCACGTCGATATTCTTCAGATTGTGCGCCCGCGCGCCCTTGATGCGAATCATATTATCCATAAATGTGCCTCTATTTATCTTCTGACATTTCTTTAAGCAAAACCTGCTTGCCGCAGAACGCCACGCCGTACTGGTGCACCTGCCCGATGCCACGGGCGCGGAACGGTGCCATGTAGTCCCGTTCCTTTATTTGCTGTAGTGCTGACTCAGCCCTGTCTGCCAACTCCGCATCATGATCTGCAGTCTTGAACTCAAGCAACAAACCGGTTTTCGCCGTGTCTTTTGGAAACACGGCTACGTCAAAGCGGCCATAGCCAGCCTCACGGTTGGACTGTACCTCGTAGTCAGGTACGAGCACCGCCGTCATCCCGAGCACGAAGCCGTGATAGAAAGACTCCTTTGCGCTGGTATCAAACGCACTGACCATGCTCTCGAGGAACTTGCTCAGACCATTCTGTGCTTTTTCTGTATCGCCTGCCAGAAGAGCCTGCATGAGCCGCACCAGCGCCGATTTTTTCTGATAGTGCCGAAACCGCCGCAGGATTTCGTCGGCAAAGAGGCTCTGTATCTCCTTGTTGGGCAGGCACAGGTCGTACTGCGTCTCGTAACCGATGCGTTGCTCCCCTGCCACCGTGAGATAGCCAGTCGTCACCAGCATGGTATAGAGCGCATCCTCATCATCGCCGATATCGCTGTAGATTACACCCTCGCGCAGAAACGCCTGCACGTTCCCGCCCTGTAAGAGCGACTCCAGCGTCGCCGCATGCTCGTCATCGATGGAGCGCATCAGCTCTGCCAAAATGGCATTTCCCGAGGTATTGACCCAATACGGCCGTGGTTCACAGTCGTTTGCAAAGTATTGCAAGACCGACCATGGATTGTAGATTTCCCTGCCTCGCAAGCGATAACCATCGTACCAGTCCTTGATTTCAGGCAGTTTATCCTGCCACCCAAAGTCCTGCGCCATTCTGTTCACCTCATCCGGCGTAAAACCAAAGGCCTCCGGATAGCGTGGTGACAAAATACTGTCCACTTGCAGATTATTGAGATCGGAAAAAATACTCTCCTTTGAGATGCGCAACACACCCGTGAGCACGGCAAAATCCAAGGATGGGTTCGTCTTGAGGGCCTTCGTCAAAAGCACCCGCATAAACTCAACGACATGGTCATAAAAGCCATACTGCCAGCCCTGTTGTATCGGCGTATCATACTCATCCAGCAACAGGATAGGTTTACGCCCATAATGCCGATTCAGGAGATGCAGCAGAAGCTCCAGTGCATTCATCTCGGATACCAGCGCTGCCTTACCCATATAAATTTGCTCGAAATTCTCTCTATCGACAGAATCCAGTTCCACATCTTTGAGCAGAAAACGATATTTGCGAAACAGTTCCGAAAACACATTCCGCAAGCCACTCTCCATTTTTTCCCAGCTCGTGAATTTGAGCTCCCGCAAGGTCAAGAACACCACTGGCCGCGTTCCCTGCCCCAGCATGGCTTCGGCGTCCTTGGCAATCGCGAGCCCGTCGAAGAGTTGCCGATTTTTCTCTGCCTGCTCAATGTCAAAAAAATACCGGAGCATAGAAAGCATCAACGTCTTGCCAAAACGCCGTGGCCGCGTAAAGAGCGTCACCGCTCCGTGCCTGTCCATAAACTCACGGATAAACGGCGATTTGTCCACGAAATAATACTCGCGCCGCACCTGCGCAAAATCATCCTCGCCAATCGGTAAACGGTAATGCACCCTGACTCCCTCCCAACTATCTCTTTTTCTCCCTGCCCGGCAGCGTGCCGGCCAGCTCGAGAATCATATCGCGCAGCTCCGCCGCACGCTCGAACTCGAGCGCCCGCGAGGCCTGCTGCATCTCGCGCGTGAGCGTCTTGACGAGATTGGCCTTGTCCTTTTTGCTGAGTTTCTTCTTCGGCCTGCCGTCCTTGGTCGTGTAGCTCGCGCCGCTCTCCGCCACCAGCGTGGTCTCGATGAGCGGCTTGATGGGCTTCACGATGGTCTTCGGCACCATGTGGTGCTCGTGGTTGTAGGCCTGCTGGATTTCGCGGCGACGGTTCGTCTCCTCGATGGCCCGCTGCATGGAATCCGTCTTGCGGTCGGCGTACATGATGACGTGACCGTGCGCGTTGCGCGCCGCGCGGCCGATGATCTGAATCAGCGAGGTATCGGAGCGCAGGAAACCCTCTTTGTCCGCGTCGAGGATGGCAATCAGCGAGACCTCCGGCATGTCGAGGCCTTCCCTGAGCAGGTTGATGCCCACGAGCACGTCGTACTTGCCCGCGCGCAGGTCGTGGATAATCTCCGCGCGCTCCATGTTCGCGATATCGGAGTGCAGGTAGGTGACCTTGATGCCCACTTCCTTCATATATTCCGTGAGATTCTCCGCCATTTTTTTCGTCAGCGTCGTCACGAGCACGCGCTCGTCGCGCTCCATGCGCAGCTTGATCTCCGAAAGCAGGTCGTCAATCTGCCCCTCCAGCGGCCGAATCTCAATCTCCGGGTCCAGCAGACCCGTAGGGCGGATGACCTGCTGTGCCACCTGCTGCGCGTGCGTCAGCTCGTACTTGCCCGGCGTGGCCGAGACGAAGATAATCTGGTTGATGCGCTCAGAGAACTCCTCGAAGGTCAGCGGGCGGTTGTCGAAGGCCGAGGGCAGGCGGAAGCCGTTCTCCACCAGCGAGACCTTGCGGCTGCGGTCGCCCGCATACATCGCGTGCAGCTGTGGCAGCGTCACGTGGGACTCATCCATGACGATGAGGAAATCCTCAGGGAAATAGTCAAGCAGGGTATAGGGTGCGTCGCCCGCCTTGCGGTGCGTGAGGTGACGCGAATAGTTCTCGATGCCCGAGCAGTAGCCCACCTCAGCCATCATTTCGAGGTCATAGTTCGTGCGCTGCTCCAGCCGCTGAGCCTCCAGCAGCTTGCCTTCGTCCTTGAATTTCTTCAACTGCTCATCGAGCTCCACGCGGATGTCCTGCATGGCAATCTTGAGATCCTCGTCCGCCGTCACATAATGCGAGGCCGGGAAGACCATCACATGCGTGCGCTCGCCGTAGACCTCGCCCGTCGTCACATCGAACTCCAGCATGCGGTCCACTTCGTCGCCAAAGAGCTCGATGCGCACGGCGCGGTTGTTGTAGCCCGCGGGGAACACCTCGATGACGTCGCCGCGCACGCGGAACTGGCCGCGCTCGAAGGCGATGTCGTTGCGATCGTAGCGGATGGAGACGAGCTTGCGCAGGATGGCGTCGCGATCAACCTCCTGCCCCTTGTGCAGGGAGAGCACCATCTCATGATAGCTCTCCGGCGAACCGAGACCGTAGATACAGGACACCGAGGCCACGATAATCACGTCGCGCCGCTCAAACAGCGAGCAGGTCGCCGAATGCCGCAGCTCATCGATTTCATCGTTGATAGAGGCGTCCTTTTCGATGTAGGTATCCGTCGAGGCGATGTAGGCTTCGGGCTGGTAAAAATCGTAGTAGCTCACGAAATAGCCCACATAGTTATGCGGAAAAAAGGCCTTGAACTCGCTCGCGAGCTGCGCGGCCAGTGTCTTGTTGTGCGCGATGACCAGCGTCGGCTTCTGCACCTGCTCGATGACCTTGGCAATCGTGTAGGTCTTGCCCGTGCCCGTCGCGCCCAGCAGTACCTGGCAATCCATGCCGTTCTCCACGCCCGCCGCGAGGTCGCGGATGGCCTGCGGCTGGTCTCCCATCGGCTCGAACGGCGCCACCACCTGAAACGGCACATCCTGCGCCAGATCCATCGTATTCAACTTCGGCACCATCGCCATGCTTTCTTCCTCCCATCACGCTCGTGTCCTTTCAGCGAGGCCATTTTCTCTTCCTTATCTACGCTGGCCATTTCCCATGTTTATCCCACATTATACCACAACTGCCAATGCCTGCCATTAACAACCGACACATGAACACCGCTGCTATCCCCACAGATATTTCCTCGCTTTGGCAGGATTTATGCCCGCTGACGCGAAGTGTATGTGAGAGAACATAAAGATAACAACCAAGGGAGGATTATCATGGCAAAATATGCATTCATCACCGGCCATAGATATACCAAGGTGCCCGGCATCCAAATGCAGCGGATGTCGGGCACCTTTATTTCAGCCATCGAGCAATATATTATTTGTCCTGCCTGGCCAGCTTCTCTGCCGCGGTCGTGTTGCCGCCACGCATCGCGAGGACGACGCCGATGACGATGCAGCCGAAGCCCAGCCAGAAATACTTCGTCACGGGCTCGCTGAGCAGCAGCCAGCCGAGGAACGTGCCCACGACGGGCTGCCAGAACATGAACAAGCCGCCGATACTGGCATCCATGTAGGTGAGCCCCTTGTTCCAAAGGCAGAAGCCAGCCGTCGTCGAAATGAAACCAAGATAAAGCACGGAACCCCAAATGGACGGAGCAGCCATGGCGGTATAATCGGCCTGCGTAAAGAGCCACCAAAGTCCATAAGGCGTAAGCACGAGAAACGCGATGAGTACGCTGTAGAAGGTCACCGTAACCACAGAGTAATGGTGCAGGAACTTCACCAGCACCGACATCAATGCCCAGGTCAGGGCTGCCACGAAGAGTGACAGACCGCCCAGCCACGTTATCTGCAGATTATCCGGATCAAAGACAATGAAGAGCACCCCCACGGTCGCGAGCACCACCGACGCCACGCGCCCGAGGGTCAGTTTTTCGTGCAGCAGCCAACAACCGAATACGACCATAAAGGCGGGCGTCGCCGCCGTAATCACCGAGCCTGTCTGGGCCGAGGTCAGCATCGTGCCCATTTCCTGCGTCACGATGCTGAGTGTCTGCCCCGTGAGCGCTGAAAGAACCAGTAGCTTCCAATCTTTGCGCGCGATATGCCAGTCTACATGCATCGCATATCCCACAGCCAGCAGCGCAAGCAGTGCCGTACCGTAACGCATCCACACGAGCGGCACGGGCGGAATCACGAAAATCGACCAGCGCACCGCGATAAACATCGCGCCCCAGATGCTCCCTGCGAGCGAGAGCAGCAGGGAACCTATGAGTAAATGACGCAAAAGCAAAACCTCCCCTGCAGATATTTTACCAACATTGCCCTGACGGTGCAAGAAAAAGCCACAGCCCTGGGGCAGGCTGCGGCTGGTTTGGGATGCAGGGAACCGAAGTTCCTTTGCGAGAAACTAAGAGAACTGAGAATCCGTATCTAATGGGATGGGATACGATACGGAGCGGCATCGCACAACTGCTTTCACAGACGTTCGTACTCTGCCGCGGCCAGGATGAACGGTCCGAGGCCTTTCGGTTCATTCGTGACAATCGGCTCGCTCACATAGTAGGCGAAGGAACCATCGCGCTCGCCGTACGCCTTGGTCGGCTTGCCGCCGAGGCCGGCGACGAAGCAGATCTTGTTCAGGCAGATCGTGTGCATCGGCGTCTCCGTGATGAATTCGTCGAGCAGCCCCTGATAGCTGAGCTTTGCGAAATCGCGCATCTTCTCCGGCAGGAAGCCGAGGCGGACGCCCTTGAAGAGCGCGTAGGCAATCATGCAGGAGCCGGATGCCTCGAGGTAGTTGCCCTTGCGATCGCCGCACTCGAGTACCTGATACCAGACATGATGCACGGGGTCTGCTACCTTCATCAGGGCTTCCATCGTATCCTGGAAGTTCTGGATGAGCTCTTTCTTCTCCGGCATATCATCCGGCAGCTGCTCCAGCGTATCGACGATGGCCATGCAGTACCAGCCCATGGAACGGCTCCAGAAATGCTTGGAGAGACCCGTCACGGGATCAGCCCAGGGCTGCTTGCGCGCATCGTCATAAGCATGATACAGGAGGCCGTTCTGCTGGTTCAGCGTATGCTTGCGCGCGATGATGAACTGATGCGCAATGTCCTCGTATTCCTTTTTGTCCTGCGTGAACTCGCTGACGTACTTTGCATAGAACGTCGCCCCCATGTAGAGGCCGTCGAGCCAGATCTGCTCCGGGTAGATTGCCTTGTGCCAGAACACGCCTTCCTTCGTACGCGGGTGATGCTCGATCTGGCTGCGCAGGAGGTCGAGGGCCTTCTTATAGGCGGGATCCTTCGTCGCCTGATAGACGGTCAGCAGAATCTTGCCGTTGTTCAGGTGATCGATGTTGTACTCATCCACACTATAGCCGCGGATCGTGCCATCCGGCTGAACGAAGGTATCGGTGCAGGACTTCACATAGTCGAAGTATTTCTGCTCGCCCGTGCGTTTCCAGACCTCAGCGATGCCGTCGAGGGTCAGGCCGAACTCATAAGCCCAGTAGCTTGTAAGATCCGTCTTGCGGGCGATAACGGAATCCGCCATCCACTGGGAATAGCTTACTTTCTTTTCTGACATAATGTTTTGCTCCTATCTGTTTCTCATAAAAACGGTGATGCAGGCCACGCGACCTTGCATCACCGTTTCAGACTCTATCGATGCAATGAATCAATTGGCCGCTGCAGCCGCTGCTTCCTTGTCATGGTGCAGCAGATGGTTATGGCCGAAGCACTGCTCATATTTCCAGCCCGTCAGGGACTCGATAGCCTTGCGGGTCTCCGGCGTGACGTCAGCCATGCTGCCGCCAGCCTTGATGCGATGTACCTCGTCGACGAGGAGCTTATGGTTCTCTTTCGTCAGCGTGAGGTTACGGCTGATGAGATAGATGACCACGCAGAGGACGATAGGAACAACGATGGTCATGAAGAGGACACCGTCGATTGCGCTGGCCGTCTGCGTGCCGGCACCTTTCTCGAAACCGAAGAATGCGAGGCCAACGCCGAGCAGGAAACCTTCCATGGCGGAAGCGACCTTGGAGAGCAGGCCGTTAACGCCCGTGTAGATACCCTCACGACGCTCCATCGTGACAGCCTCATCGATATCTGCCATGAACGGCAGCTGGAAGACTGGGATATAATCCGCGCCTGCCTTACCAACATTGTTGACAATGGCGAGGATGGTCAGCCAAACGATAACCATGTTCTCCTCCATGCCGACCTGGCCGACATAAAGGACGTAGTAACCGAGCAGGGAAACCGTGACAATCACGCCGACGATCTTGAAGGCGAACGGGCCGCCATAGCGATAGCAGAGCGTGATGAAGATTGCGAGGGCGATGAAGGAAACCAGCGTACCAACAGAAGTAATGATGGACGTAGCACTCTTCGTGAGGCCCAGGGCATAGATAACGTAGTAGGTGAATACACCAGCGGCGAGGTTCTTGTAGATACCGATGAAGAGCATCATGCCTGCATGCAGGCGGAAAGCGCGGATGTGCATGGAAGCGCCGACATCGTTGATGAGCTTCAGCAGCACGTGATGGACACTGCCCATCTTATCGGTATAGTGGATGTCCTCCGGTGCGCGCTCGAACGTGAGGAAATACACGGCAACGAGGGACAGGGACGTTACGATTGCATAGGAGAGGCCGGTATAGAAGTAAGCATCCACGTTTCCTTCACCGAGTCTCTGGAAGAAGAAGGCCGGGAACAGCAGAGCGATCGTCGAAGCGAAGGTGCCGCAATACTGCTTTGCCGAAACCAGTGTCGTCTTCTCGGAAGCCTTCTGGGTCATCTCCGCCGGCAGCGTCGGGCCAGGCACCATGACCATCGTGAAGATCATCTCATAGAACATGTTCGCAGCCAGATAGAACGCGAACGTATGACCCGGCGTCCAAAGAATCGGATAAGCGATGAGTACCAGCGGTGCGCCGAGCAAAATAAAGAAGTGGCGGCGGCCGAATTTCTTGCCGAGCTTCGTACGGCCGAAGTTATCGCTGATGAAGCCCCAGACCGGGTTGGCCAAAGCATCGATCAGACGGGCGATAGTAAAGATAAGACCGGCCTGTACGGCAGGAATATCACAGGCTGATGTATAGAAGAACATCAGGAAGGCGGACGACAGGGCCTGTGTGCCGCCGCCGAGGAAGTTCAGGCAAGCATAGCCCAGAACGTTCCACCAGGTTACTTTACGTGCTTTCATGGTTTTTTCCTCCCCAAATATGAACACGTTATGGAACTTAATCTTACACTGCTTGTTCAGCAGCTGAGCTTTCGCCGATATCCACCGTCTCATCCTTCTGGCGGATACCGTTGATCGTTACGTTCTCCAGCCGCAGGTGCTTGATATTCTCGAGCACTGCATGGCCTTTGACGCCCTCCAGGATCATGTTGCGGAACGTGACGTTCTCGATGGGAGCCTGCTTAAAGCCCCGCAGGTAGAACGCGTGTTCGGCATCGATGGAGCTGTTGGCTTTCGTCACGAAACCATCCACGGTCACATTGCGCAGGAGCGGCATGTAGTTGCCGTTCTCCCCTTCCTCGTAGAAGAAGTTGCAATGCACGACGGCGAGGCGCGATTTGTTAACCACGCTGTCGCGTACGTAAATGTTCTCGAGACGTCCGCCACGCTGGGCATTGGTCTTGAAACGCACCGGGTAGTCGAGATTCGGGCTGTCGAAGCTATTGTGCTCGGCGAAGACGTTCCTGACGCCACCCGAGATCTCGCTGCCGATGGTGATGCCGCCATGCCCATTGCTGAAGGTGTTGTTGCGGATAATCAGGTTCTCGCAAGGCACCCCGATGCGGCGTCCGTCCTGATTGCGGCCGGACTTGATGGCGATGCAGTCATCACCGGTCTGGAAGTAGCAATCCTCAATCAGTACATTCCTGGAACTCTCCGGATCCACTCCATCGTTGTTGTAGAGGTTAGTTTCGACGTGGATCCCTTTGATGAGTACGTTCTCGCAAAGTACTGGATTGATCTCCCAGAAGGGCGAATTGGCAATCTGCACATCCTGCACGAGGACATTCTTGCAGTGATAGAACTGGAGGAAAGGCGGCCGCAACGTCGAGACCTTCTCATCGAAAACCCGCTCTGCAGGCGCAACATCCTCCGCACTCATGCGGAAGAGGCGCTGGCGCTGGATTTCCTGATCCGTCTCGCCAAAGTAACCGAACTTCCACGGCATCCAGTTGAACTCATCGGCACACCCATCGAGCGTGCCTTCGCCTGTCACCGCAATATTTTCAGCACCGTTCGCATAGATGAACGGTGAGAAATTCATGCATTCTACGCCTTCCCAACGGCTGAAGCGCAACGGATAATACTTTGCGCTCTTGTTCCGCATGAAGCAGAGCTGCGCCCCCAGGGAAAGGTGAAGTTCAACATTGCTCTTCAGCTCCAGCGCACCCGTGTACCAGATGCCCTCCGGCACGAAAACCGTGCCGCCGCCATCCTTAGCCGCTTCATCAATGGCTGCCTGAATGACCTTGCCGGAGTAAGGAACCTGACGCGTGTGGCGTACGAGGCGCTTGCCCGTGTACTCCTTATCCTTCTTCAGGTCCTGCTTCGTGCCGCTGTACGGGCCGTCCGGGTGTGTGAAGAATTCCTCTTCTTCGATCGTCACCAGGCTATCGTAGCGCTCAGCACTGATATCATAGAGCTTTTCCGAAGTTTCCCTCTTAGCCAGGGGCTCCGTATGACTCACGATGTCATCATAGAGTTGCTGATTCCATGTGAACTCCATTGTCGGCTGTTCCTTCTTTCTCGTATTCTCTGTCTCTTCGTTCTCTATTTATCTTACACGTTTATGGTATCATTTTTTCGCATTCAGACGTAGAGAATATATTTAGACAAATCATAAAGTTTTAAAGGAACACAAAAAATCACCGTCCAGTCATAGCAAAAGCTAAAGCTGAACGGTGATACATTCCTTCAACGCTATAGTTTTCAAGCCTTTTCCGACTTAGTCGAGCGCAAAAACAGCTGCGTGAGCTGCTCTTTCGGGTCGCGATGATCGTGGACAATCTCATAGACCGTGCGGCAGATGGGCAGCTCGACCCGATACTTCTCCGAGAGATCCATGAGGGCCTCAGCCGTGTAGACTCCCTCCGCGAGCTTGGTGAAGGGCTCCCCCTTGATGAGGTCCTCGCCAAAGCGGCGGTTATTGCTATGCGGCGAGAACAACGTTGCTTCGTAATCGCCGAGATGCGAGAGGCCATAGACCGTCATCTTGTCGCCGCCCATCTGCTCGATGAGACGTGAAAGCTCCCGCGTGCCGCGCGCCATGAGCGCGCCCTTGAGGCTGCTGTAGCCGAAGCCGTCGAGCATGCCGGCTGCGAGACCGATGACGTTCTTGGCCGCCGCGCCGATCTCCGTGCCCAGCAAATCCTCGCCATAATAGAAGCGGATGAGCGGGCTGCTGAAGATCCCGACAAGTTCCTTCGTGAGCGGCAGTTCCTTCGCTGCGATAACCATGCAGTTCGGGATACCGCGCAGGAAGTCCTGCACATGGCCGGGGCCGACCCAGACCGCCGTGCTGCTCCCGAGGCCCGTCTCCTCATCGAAGACCATGGAAAGGCGTTTGCCCGTACCGATTTCCAGCCCCTTCATGCAGAGCACGAAGCGCTTGCCCGTCAGATCATGCGTGGCGAGCTGGCGCGCAAAGCCGCGCAGCTGCTGCGCACTGATGGAAATCACGATAACCTCGCCGTGCGCGAGCGCCTGCCCGAGGTCCGTCGTGAGTGCGACCTCCTCCGGCAGGTCGAGATACTCATTGGCCCGCGTAGCCTGCAGATGCTGCATATGCGCGGACTCCGGACGTCCCCAGAGCATGACATCGTGGCCGATATGCTGCGCATACCAGGCATGAAACGTGCCCCAGCGCCCGCAGCCCAGCACGGAAATCTTCATCAAAACTCATCCTTTCTCTGCTGCCATTCTTTTATGCCCCTGCCTGTACCTTCGCGCCCGTGATGTCACGCACGACCTCGCCTGCGATGATGAGGCCAACGACGGAGGGCACAAAGGAGATACTGCCCGGCACGGCACGCCGCATATCGCAGTTGCGCGCACTGCCCGGCGGGCAGATACACTGGCTGCCGCAACCACTTACCCTGACCTGCAGCGGCTTTTCTTTGGAATAGACGACCTTGAGCTTCGGGATGCGGAGTTCCTTGAGTTTCTTGCGCATCACACGCGCCAGCGGGTCAACGCTCGTGCGGTAGATATCCGTGACCTCGAAACGCGTCGGGTCGAGCTTGTTACCCGCGCCCATGCTGCTGATCAGTGGGATATGACGCGCGTGGCACTCCACGGCGAGATTAATCTTCGCCGTCACCGTGTCCACGGCATCAACGACATAATCATAGGGCTGGACAAAGAACTGCTCCGCCTTTTCCGGCAGGTAGAAATCCTCAATGGTATCGACCACGGCCTCCGGATTGATGGCGAGGATGCGCTCGCGCATGGCCTGCGTCTTCAGCTGGCCCACCGTCCCCGTCAGAGCATGAATCTGGCGGTTGATATTCGTGAGGCAGACCCGGTCGTTATCGATGAGCACGAGATGCCCCACGCCCGCGCGTGCGAGCCCCTCTGCTACGAAGGAACCGACGCCTCCCACGCCGAATATAGCCACCGTACTGGCGGCCAGCTGCGCCATGCCCTGCTCACCGAGCAGCAGCTCCGTGCGCGAAAATCTTCCCAGTTTCTTCAATGTATCCTCCCTGGCGCAAAGAAGGAACTACGCGCCGGTAGTTCCTTCGCTTTATTTATCCTTGTGCGGCTCGTCCGGTGCCAGCTTGAAGGCCGGCATCGCGAAAGCGCCCTGCGGACGCTGCGGCTGCGCAGGCTGCCGACGCTGCATGAAAGCCGGAATCTGGAAGTCGTCCGCCTGCTGCGGCTGTGCCTGAGCCTGCTGTGTAGCCGACTGCTTGGCATCGGCTGGTCTGGCCGATGCCGCCGATTGCTGGCCAACCGGCTGAGGCTGACCGAAGGGACGCGGCTGGCTGAAGGCCTGCCCCATCGCCGCGGCCTGTCCAGGCTGGGGACGCTGGGCCTGTGGCTGCTGCATCTGCCCCACGGGACGCGGGCTGTCGATGAAGTCCGTCGCGATGACCATGGCCTGCACGTCACCCTTCATATTCTCGTCGATGACCGTACCGAGGATGATATTGACCTGCGGCGACGTGTGCTCATAGATATAGCGCGTAGCCGCATCGACATCGTAGAGGCTGAGCTCGGCATCGCCTGTGAGGTTGAGGATGAAGCCACGGGCATTCTCGACATTCTTGTCCAGCAGCGGACTGCTGATTGCACGCTGCAGCGCCTCCAGCGCGCCATTGTGGCTGCGGCCGAGGCCAAGCATCGCATCGCTGCTGCTGCTCTGGCGGAACACCGTCGTGACGTCGGCGAAATCGACGTTGATGACACCCGTCGTGAGGATGAGCTCCGCGATGCAGCTGATGGCCTCACGCAGTACCATGTCCACGGCCTTGAAGGCCGTGACCAGCGACATATGGCGGTTCTCCGGCAGACGCATGATGTTGTCATTCTTCACGGTAATCAGCGCATCCATGGTTAGCTGCATCTGGGTCAGCCCCTGCTCCGCAATGCGCATCTTGCGCGCACCCTCGAAGCTGAAAGGCAGCGTCACCACACCGGCCGATAGAATGTGCGCATCGTGCGCCATCCTCGCGAGCACCGGCGCAACGCCCGTCCCCGTGCCACCGCCCAAACCGGCCGTAATAAACACGAGATCGGCACCATTCATGGCCTCGCGCAGTTTCGCCTCATCCTGAGCTGCCGCATGCTGGGCCAGCTCCACGTTACCACCCGTACCGCGGCCACGCGTGAGCGGGGCGCCGAGCTGCACCGTCATGATGCTCTCATCGACCTGTGCAACCTGCTGCAGCTGCCGCGCATCGGTATTTACGGCAATGAGCTCAAGATCCAGCTTGTTATCCTGTGCCAGGCGCATCAGGACGCTGTTGCCACCGCCACCGACGCCGAACACCTTGATTTTTACCTTGGGCCGGCTGATCAGCTTACCTTCCTCTGCCATCTATGTTCCCCCTCAACCCACTGCTGTGGGATTGTTTGCTCCACGCGGGACGTCCCGCCATCACTGCCTGTTTCCCAGCGGGGAAGAAAAAGCGGAGCCGCAACGCTCTGCAGCTCCACTGCCTTTCCCGGCTAAGCCTCCACGCTCAGCTGAAAAGAAATACCGTAAGACATACCAGGGCAATTTTCAAACTATCCAATTTCACGCGTTACATCTCCTCACGATATGACAGGATCATGGCAGCGTTGCCAACAGCCGTACATCGGCTGCTGACAAAATTTACACCTTTTATTATACCGCCTGCCGTAAACGAATTCAATACGCATCACGTGAAATTTCATACAATTATGACTCTCTTGCTCCCCGCTGCCGGTACTCCTGCAACAGCGCACCGAGCTGGGTCACGATGATGCCGCTGAACATGAGCACGCAGCCGAGAACCTGCGCCGGACTCATGACCTCGCCGAGGATGATGCAACTGCCCGACACGCCAAAGACGCCCTCAAAGCTCATGAGCAGCGAGGCCGTGGCCGGCGGTGTATACTGCTGGCCGATAATCTGCAGCGTAAAGGCCACACCCGCCGAGAGCACGCCGCCGTAGAAGATGGAGAACCAGGCCGCACCGATGGCCGCGAGCTGCGGCGTCTCCCATAGAAGCATCGCCAGCACGCTGCCCAGCGCGACGACCACAATCTGCATCAGGGAAAGCTCGATGACATCGCTGCTGCCGGCAAAATGACCGATGTAGAGGATATGCGCCGTCCAGAAGAGCGCGCTCACGAAGACGATGACATCGCCGATATTGAGCACCACCGCTCCGTGAATAGAAAGCAGGTAAAGCCCGATGACCGCGAGCAAGGCACCGAGCCAGTTCCAAAACTGCACGCACTGATGCAGCAGAAAATGGGCAGCAATCGGCACGAGCACGATATAGAGAGCCGTGATGAACGCCGTCTTGCCAGCCGTCGTGTAGACCATGGCGACCTGCTGCAGCGACGAAGCCAGAAACATGATACAGCCCGCACCGATGCCGACGCGCCAGCCCGGCTGGTATTTGCCCGCCGCCTTGCGCGCAGCCCGTTTCTGCCGCGTTGCATACCAGAGTCCCGCGAGGAACAAAGTGCCGAGCAGAAAGCGCGATGATGCGTACGTAAAGGGCCCAAGTCCCTCCATTCCCGTCATCTGCGCCACGAAGGTCGTGCCCCAGATAAAGGCCGCGAGCAAAAGCAGGAGACTGCCTTTCCACTGCATAGTTTTTCCTCCATTCAGCAAAAAGGATATGGCCACATTCTGCCATATCCTCTGTAAGGTGTCAATTTTTACTTTACGCGATGCCCGTCAGCATATAGAAGATGATGCAGGCGAACGGCACGAGGAACTTGAGTCCAAGGCATACGATGATGTCGAAATAGCTTTCCTTGTGCGTGAGGCCGCAGATTGCAAGCAGCGTGACGAGAGCGCCGGCATGCGGCACCGGATCGATACCGATGGAAGCCACGGCCACGATGCGATGCAGCACCTCCAGCGGAATGCCGGCTGCCGTCGCCATCTGTGCCCACTGGCTGCCGAGCGCCGACAAAGCGATGGTCAGGCCGCCCGAGGCACTGCCCGTAATGCCGCACATGATGTTCGTCGTAATGACGGCCGAAAGCAACGGGCCGAAAGAATCGGCGAGGCCGATGAGGAACTGCGTCACCGGCTGGAAGCCAGGCATCGCGACGAGCACGCAGCCGAAAGCGTAGCCAGAAGCTACGTTGAGCACGGCCGTGCCCGAGGACAAAGCCGAATAGTTAATCGGGCTGAGGAAGCCCGGGCCATTCTTAAACGTCTTGCGACCGATAAAGGCGGCCACGAGAGAACTGATGATCAGCGCCACGGAGATAGACCAGATGGCCGAGACCTTGCCGACACCGGCTGCAATGAGCTTCAGCTTAAACGGGGCAAAGGCATCGAGGCTGTCCGCTGCCCACTGATAGCCCCAGCTCCAATGGAACGGGTTCGAGAGCAGCACGTTCAGCACGATGACCAGCACCAGCGGCAGCAGCGCGAGGTACCAGGGAATCGGATTTTTCTGCTGCTGCGAATCCTCTTCGATATGGTTGCCGTAGCCTTCGCCCGCCGCCTTGAGGCGTTTGGCGCGGAAGTTAACCCAGCCCCAGCCGATGAGCAGGAACAGGAAAGAAGCAAAGAGGCCGATGCCCGGTGCCGCCCAGGTCGACGTCTCGAAATACGACGACGGGATGATATTCTGAATCTGCGGCGTGCCCGGCAGGGCGACCATGGCAAAGGAAAAGATACCCATCCATAAGGTGGCCGGCAGCAGGCGCTTCGGGATATCGGCGCGCTTGAAGACAACGGCACCAAACGGATACATGACGAAAGCGACGACGAAGACGGACAGGCCGCCGTAGGTCAGTACGCCGCAGCCCAGGAGTACAGCCAGCACCGCGCGCTTTTCGCCGAGAACATCCACGATCTTGGCTGCGATGGACGAGGCGAGGCCGCCCTTCTCCATGAGCTTGGCGAACACGGCGCCAAACAGGAACACCGGGTAATACGTCTTGACGTACTCCGCCAGGCGCGTCATGTAAAGCTCCGTGTACACGGGCAGGATATCGAACGTACTCGCGAGCGCCGCAAGACCTGCCATGAACGGGGCAATCAGGATGATGGACCAGCCGCGGTAAGCCAGATACATGAGACCGACCAGGGCCAGTGCGATACAAATTGCTTCCATTCGGAAATCTCCTCTCAGACTCTGTTGTGCCCAGGGAAACGCTGATTCAATCGTCAGCCCATCTTGCCGCATCTTTTCAGCCTATAGCTAACGCATAAGCGACCACTAAGGGCTAAAGCCCTAAGTATCTGCTTAGCGTCGTCAGTGACGCTCGACATAGCACCGCTATGCCTGCGCGCCACTTCCTAGCCTAGGCGAAAAATCTACGACAATCTGGACTAACTCAATGAATCCGTATTTCCCTAATGCACTTTTCGTATCTTACCATAAGGGATATTTATTGTCAACGCATGTCAGCCATACTTTTTGCTATTTCTCCCAGACAAACTCTTGACACCATAGAAACCGATTTATATAATAGCTATAGATAAAGATTGTGTTGTAATTCGGAACGCATTTAGTATTGTCAAATTCATTTGCAAACATTAAAGAAAGGTGACTACCAATGGCTGTCCATGTTATCAAGGAATCACGCCGCTGCTTGCAATGCAAGAAACCGATGTGCCGCACGAAAGGCTGTCCTGTGGAGACGAACGTTCCCGAGATGATTCAGCTCTTCCTCAAGGGCGACCTCAACGAAGCCGGCGCCAGGCTCTTCGAAAACAATCCGCTGAGCGTCTTCTGCTCGCTGGTCTGCGATCACGAGGCCCAGTGCGAAGGCCACTGCATTCAGGGGCTCAAGGGCGCGCCGATTCAGATCTCTTCCATTGAGCACTACATTTCCAACACCTATCTCGACAATGCGGTTCTCGCGCGCGAGCCGCTCAACGGCCAGCACGTCGCCGTCATCGGCTCCGGCCCCGCCGGCCTCACCGTCGCCGTGAAACTCGCCCAAAAGGGCTATGATGTGACGATCTTCGAGAAAATGGATAAGATCGGCGGCATGATGCGCTACGGCATCCCCGACTTCCGCATGCCAAAATCCATCCTCGACCGCTATGAGAAAAAACTGTTGGAGCTCGGCATCCACATCCGCCTGAACACGAGCATCGGCCGTGTCATCACCATCGACACGCTGCTGCAGGACGGCTACGACGCCGTCTTCATCGGCTCTGGTGTCTGGCAGCCGCGCTCACTCGGCGTCAAGGGCGAGAGCCTCGGTAACTGCCACTTCGCGATCAACTACCTCATGAGCCCGGAAGCCTTCCATCTCGGCGACACCGTCGCGGTCATCGGCTCGGGCAACAGCGCCATCGATGTTGCGCGCACGGCCATCCGTAAGGGCAGCCGCCACGTGACCATCTATGCGCGCCATCAGGAAGTGCGCGCGAGCATCCGTGAATTCGAGTACGCCCAGGCCGATGGCGTGGACTTCGAGTTCAACAAGGGCGTTGCCGAGATCACGAAAGACGGCCCCATGGTCATGGATCTCTACTACGATGATGAAGGCAAGCGCACGGGCCAGGGTGAGCCGTATCTCGCCAAGGCGGACAGCACGGTCATCGCAGTCTCTCAGGGGCCGAAAGATCGCATCGTGAGCTCCACCACCGGCCTCGAGACCACGGAACGCGGCCTCATGGAGGTCGACGAGAACGGCCAGACCACGCGCGAAGGCATCTACTCCGCCGGTGACGTCGTGCTCGGCCCATGGAATGTCGTGCAGAGCGTCAAAGCTGCGAAAAAAACCGCAGCCGCCATGGATAAGTATCTCACGGAACTGCGGGAAGCGAAGAAATAAGTTTCGCAGCATTTTATTTTGTTTTCTGCTTCAGGGCCGCCAGCTTGGCGGCCTTTTTTGCGCGGTACTGCCGCCGCACGACGAGCTTGTGCTGCATGGCCGCCGCGAAGTCACGTGCCGCCTGCAGATCCTCAGCATCGGGGTGGCCGGCGGCCTCGGCCCAGCGCTTGAGACTCTTCGCGCCGCCATGCGGGTCGTCAGGACCCGCATTTTTCCGTTTCTCCTTCAATGCCTCGTTGATGGCACCGCGGCAGCCAAAGGTGCCGAGGATCTCGCAGCCATCGCCGAGCACATAGGCCGCGCGGGCAAAGGACGTAATCGCGTGCTCGCTGTGCGGATCCGTCCCATGGGTCTGAAAGAAGCAGACCTGTGCACCATGCACCTGCGGCAGGTACTTCAGCGTCAGTGGATCAGGCCCCCCAAGACGCAGCCAGTAGCCGATGCAGACGACCTCATAGGCGCTGAGATCCGTCGGTGCCTCCTGCACGCGGAACACATCCGCCTCCTCCACCTGTGCGGCAATGGCCTCAGCCACCTTCTTCGTATTTCCCGTTACGGATGAATAAATCACTGCCCACTTGCCCATGCTCTTCTTCCTTTCTGCCGGCCACACTGACCGGCTTGCCCCTTTCGCGCTATTGCTATCTTTATTGTAGCGAGGGCTTTTTACATTTACCGTGCAATTTGTTACAATAGACCCGGATTAAAAATACCCTGATACACAGGCACAAGCAGCGCATCAGGGTTTGAAACAGCCATTGGCCATATAAAAGGAGTGTCTTTATGGAAAAACTACTCACCTCTCCCACCAGCGTGCTGGCTCTGCTGGGCGTGCTGGCCCTCATCCTCGGCATGCTGCGCGTGCGGCGCATCGAATTCAGCATTCATCTCATCGTCAACATCGCCCTGATGCTCGGCCTCGCCATCATCCTGCATCAGGTTCGCCTCTATCACATGCCCCAGGGCGGCAGCATCACGCTCGGCGGCATGGTGCCGCTGCTATTGCTCGCCTACCGCTACGGGCCCGGTGTCGGCGCCTTGGGCGGCTTCCTCTTCGGCCTTATCAATATGATTCAGGACCCTTACATCCTGCATCCGGTACAGGTGCTCTTCGACTATCCGCTCCCCTACATGGCCATGGGGCTCGCGGGGCTCTTCCCGCAACGCATCCTGCCCGGCACGGCACTTGCCTTCTTCACGCGGCTTATCTGCCACGTCATCTCGGGCGTCGTCTTCTTCGCCAGCTTCGCACCGGCGGGACAATCGCCGCTCGTCTATTCCCTTGTCTTCAACGGGACCTACCTCGTGCCGGAATTCATCATCTGCACGGTAATCCTGCGGCTACTGCCGCTGGATCTTCTGCTCGCCGCCATGGACCCACAAAGCCCGCGCCGCGCATAACTATCTGCAATTTTATTGATGACATAGGGTAATGAGGGCATGTTCCAGCACTTCGTTACCTGCCTGGCCTGTCTTGAGCGTATAATCGGCATCGATGAGCTCAAGCAGGCCATTTTTTAATGCCTGTTCGGAGAATCCCGCCGCCGCGCGCCCCACGCGCTCGGCGATATAGGGATTGAGCTCCAGCGGCTTGGCCAACGCCCTGCCACGGATGCCCTGCGCCTGCAGGACCTGTGCCTGCCAGAGCTGGCGAACGTGGCGCGTGAGCAGCACGAGAATGATAGTGAAATACGTGCCATCGGCGAGCTGCCGCCGAAGCAGCGCCAACGCCCGGCGCACGTTACGCTGGCTCACGGCATCGAGCAGGGCAAAGACGGAGACCTCCGGCAAGCCCGCAAAGACGGAAACGAGCTCTGCGCGGCTGATGCGCCGATCCCTGCTGTACATCGCCACCATATCGAGCTGCTGATCAAGGTAACCGAGGTCGATGGTCTGCATCATGCTGACTGCCGTCGAGAAATACGCCTCCGCATCCCTATCCATATCCCTGTTCAGGCTCTGCAGTTTGCCCTGCAGCCACTCGTTGATATTCCAGGCGCGAATGGGATCGGCATCCAGCACGAAGCCTGCCTTGTCGATGGCCTTATAGAGCTTCTTGCGCTTATCCGCCTTGGTATGAGAGATGAAGATGCAGTAACTGTAGTCTGGCATATTCGTGAGCGTCGCGATGAGCTGCGTCAAAGGCTCATCCTTGCCGCTCCGTTTCCTTTCTGCAGGAGCCTTATCCTCTGTCTCCGCATCCTCCCCCTTCTTCGCGGCGGGGCGCAGCAGCGTGCTGTCTTCCACGATGACGATATGGCGCGGCGTGAAGAAAGGCACCTCCTCCAGCATGCCCGCGAGCGTGACCGGCGACACTTCGCCCTTCAGCTTCTCCAGCCCATCCTGCTGGCCCCCCTCGGGAAAAAGCCGCCCGAGAATACGCTCCCGCGCCTTGTCGAGATAGTAATGCTCCTCGCCCGCCAGCAGGAAGACGTGCGGCAGCTCGCCCGACCGCGTCTTGCCCATAAATTCATTAAACTTCACGTTACTTCCGCCTTTCTGCCCCTGCGCAACAGGGTTTGCCTCCGGCCATAAATTTTCCATACCCAGCCGTACCATGCACAAACAAAAAACGCCGTGCTGTACTCCCTATAGTATAGCACGGCGTTTCTACCTGCGTCTTGATGATTTTAGGCACTCAATGTTTCAGTCGGAAGTGGCTGACCACCTCGCGCAACCCCCTGGCAGCACCAGACTGCTGCTGGCTCATCGCATTGACTTCCTTGACTGAGCCAGAAACCGAATCCACCGCCGCCGTCACCTGCGTGGAGAGTTCTGCCGTATCCTGCGCGGAGGTTGCAATCTGCTCCACGGCAGCGCTGACTTGCGCCATAGTCTCATTGACCTGCTGGCTCGTCGTGGCGATGTGCTCGGCCACGCGGCGGAAGGACTCCGCATCGCTGCCATACTGCTCTGCCACCTCGACAAAATTCTCGTACTGTGGTGCTACCATATCGTTGAGGAAACCCAGGATACCCTTCGCGTCACTGGAAAGGCTGGCAAAGGCATCCTGCACCGCCTTAATGGTCTTCTGAATTTCTTCGACAGTGTCTGCCGTCTCCTTGGCCAGCTTGCCGATTTCCGTAGCGACGACGGCGAAACCACGGCCCGATTCACCGGCACGCGCCGCCTCGATGGAAGCATTGAGCGAGAGCAGGTTGATCTGCTCGGCAATGCCGGAAATGGCCGTGGCCATTGTACCGATCTGCTCCACCGTCTTGGCCTGTTCGATGGAGGCTTCGAGCTTGCCGCTGAATTCGTTCCCCAGTTTCGTTGCCGACTGGCTGGCTGCCGTGGAGTCGGCCTGTACGCCCATCGCCCGATGCTGGATTTCGTCCGCCTGTTTCAGGCTGCGCTGCGCCTCATCAGAAAGCGACTGAATCGCACCACTTACGTCGTCCACGGAGGCATTGACCTCCTCGGTGGCCGAGCTGGCATTCATCATCGCGTCGCTGATGGCACGCATTTTCTCTTCGATGGCGTCAAAGCCTTCCTTCAGCTGGTTGGCCGACGCGCCGAGCGTCTGGCTGGAGGTCGTCATATTATCCGCCTCATGGGAGATATTGTTGATGACATTCCTGGTCTTTTGGAACATCTCATTCATGGCATTGCCCAGCAAGCCGATTTCATCGTTAGCGCCCAATGGATTCTCCTCACGCGCATAGTTCCCCTGCGCGAGATCCATCGCGAACTGCTGGTTCACGGCAATGCGCTTCACATAGCTGTCAATGGTGCGATAGGTAGCCAGCATCAGCAGTACCAGCACGATGGCAGCGACGACGACGAGTTTCCAGACCATGGAGCGCGCGCTCGCATAGAGCTCCTTCTCCGGCAATACCATACCCAGGCTCCAGCCCGTGTCCTTCATCGTGGCATAGGTCAGTACCTGCTTTACGCCATTGTCATCTTCATAGGTTGTGACACCGGCATCCTTGGTGACGACCTCTTTCATGGCTGCCGCCAGCGAGGGATTCTGCTCCTCCGTGGCATTGTCCTGCTCTTCGAGCCGCTCCTGCGGCACACCCGCGAGATAGACACCGTCATCTGAGACGAGGAAAGCGTGACCCGTTTCGCCGACCTTGATATCGTCAATGACGTCAGCAATTTGCTTCAGCGAGATATCCACCGTCGTGACACCGATGCATTTGTCGCCATCATAAAGTGGTGAAGCATAAGTGACCATGACGACCTTCGCCGCCGGATCAAAGTACGGCTTCGTGAGGAAAGCTTTACCCTTGCCCGCTTTCTTGCCGCCCACATACCATTCTTCATTCAGGTACGAGCCACTCTCCTGCACATAGTTGAAGTCCTTCTTCAGCTGTCCGTTCTCACGGAATGTGAACGGACATACCCACTCCTTGTCTGCGTTGTAGGCATAGGGATCGAACCAGATGCCGCCGCCATTGGCGAGACTCTGGTCGCCCAGCTCATCCACGATGTCGTCGACGAGATCCTCCTCCGTCTCATTCTTGTAGTCAAAGCCTGCATTGTAGGCCATGTGACGACAGGAAATCTCCATCTGGTTCAGCATTTCATGAATCTCAGCGCTGTTCGCCCTCAGCGTCTGCTGCATGCGGGCCGTCGACATCTCCGAGATATCGCTATAGCTGCTGTACGCCGCGATACTCGTGATAATGATGAGTCCGATCAGGATAGCCGGCAACAGGATCAGGCACATTTTGAGTTTTATACTGCGGAACCCCGCGGGTACGGAAGACATAAAACCACTCCTTTCCCAAACTAACAATCACCGAAAAACATTAAAACAATTCCATTTGCTTATACAGTTAATTCGGCACCGCGAAGTAATTATCCTTCCGCGCACCACAAAAAACAGGCCGCAAATCTTGCGGCCTGCATAAGAAAAGAGGAACGTTGAAAAAGATTTAAGCTTTCAGGAAAGTATAGCTGCCATCGGCACCGACATCGATATTCACGGTATCACCCTCCTGCACGGCACCGCTGATGATCTCCTTCGAGAGCGCCGTCTCGACCGTATGGACGAGCAGGCGTTTCAGCGGGCGCGCGCCGAAGTTCGGGTCAAAGCCCTGATCGGCCAGGCGCGTGAGCGTGGCCTCGCTCCAGGTCAGGTGAATCTTGACCTGTTTCTCCAGACGGGCGGCCAGGCGCTGCAGCAGGATGGCGGCAATCTGCTTCACCTGCTCCTTCTGCAGGCCCTTGAACACGATGATGTCATCGACACGGTTCAGGAACTCGGGGCGGAAGTAGTCCTTGAGGATGCCCTTCACCGCCGCCCTGGCCTCGTCGTAATCCTTGTTGAGGATTTCGTGGGAGCCGAGGTTCGAGGTCATGATGATGACCGTGTTCTTGAAGTTGACCACGCGGCCCTTGCCGTCAGTCAGGCGGCCGTCGTCGAGAATCTGCAGCAGCACGTTGAACACGTCGCGGTGCGCCTTCTCGATTTCGTCGAGCAGGATGACGCTGTAGGGACGGCGGCGCACGGCCTCGGTGAGCTGGCCGCCCTCGTCATAGCCGACGTAGCCCGGAGGCGCGCCGATGAGGCGGGAGACGGTATGCTTCTCCATGTACTCGGACATATCGATGCGGATGATGCTGCGCTCGTCATCAAAGAGCGCCTCCGCCAGCGTCTTGGCGAGTTCCGTCTTACCAACACCCGTGGGGCCGAGGAAGATGAAGGAGCCAATCGGACGGTTCGGATCCTTGATGCCCGCGCGGGCACGCAGGATGGCCTCGCTCACTGCCGTCACAGCCTCATCCTGACCCACGACGCGCTCGTGCAGCACGCCATCCAGGTGCATGAGCTTGTCACGCTCGCCCTGCAGCATCTTCGTCACCGGCACGCCCGTCCAGCGGGATACGACCTCAGCGATATCTTCTTCGCCAACTTCCTCCTTGAGCAGGCGGTCATCCTGCGACTTCGCGTTGATGGCGGCCTCCTCATCCTGCAGCTGTTTCTGCAGCGCGGGCAGCTTGCCGTATTTCAGCTCGGAGAGCTTGTTGAGGTCGTAGGCGCGCTCGGCTTCTGCCATCTGGGCGTTGACCTCGTCGATCTCTTTCTTGACCGCGCGCACGCGCAGGATGGCCTGTTTCTCGGCCTCCCATTTATCCTTGAGCTCGCCTTCCCTGCGCTGCAGCTCCGTCTTCTCCGTCTGCAGTTTCGCCAGGCGGTCCTTCGAGGCGTCATCGGTTTCCTTTTTCAGTGCCTGCTCCTCGATGGTCAGCTGCATGAGCTTGCGACGGACTTCGTCAAGCGGCTGCGGCATAGATTCAATCTCCGTGCGCAACTTCGCGGCGGCCTCGTCGACGAGGTCGATGGCTTTGTCGGGCAGGAAGCGGTCGGAAATATAGCGGTCAGACAGCGTCGCGGCGGCCACGAGCGCGGCGTCGCGGATGCGCACGCCGTGATGCACCTCATAGCGCTCCTTCAGGCCGCGCAGGATAGAGATGGTATCCTCCACGCTCGGCTGGTCGACCATGACGGGCTGGAAACGGCGCTCCAGTGCAGCGTCCTTCTCGATGTACTTGCGGTACTCGTTGAGCGTCGTGGCACCGATGCAGCGCAGCTCGCCACGCGCGAGCATCGGCTTGAGCAGATTGCCCGCATCCATGGCGCCTTCGGCGGCACCTGCGCCGACCACCGTGTGAATCTCATCGATGAAGAGCAGGATCTGGCCATCGGATTTCGCGATTTCATTGAGCACATTCTTGAGACGTTCCTCGAATTCGCCGCGGAACTTTGCGCCGGCCACGAGGCTGCCCATGTCGAGGGAGTAGAGCGTCTTGTTCTTCAGCGATTCCGGCACGTCCCCTGCGACGATGCGGCGGGCCAGGCCCTCCACGATGGCCGTCTTGCCGACGCCCGGCTCGCCGATGAGCACCGGGTTGTTCTTCGTACGGCGGGAGAGAATCTCAATCGTGCGGCGAATTTCATCGTCGCGGCCGATGACGGGGTCGAGCTTATTTGCACGGGCCGCCGCCGTGAGGTCACGCCCAAATTTCTCCAAGGATTTATAGCCTTCCTCAGGGTTCTCGCTGGTGACGTTCTGCTTGCGGTTCTTCTTGATGGAGCTCTGGATGTTCGATTTCGTGAGGTGGAACTCACGGCAGATGTCCTGCACTTCCTCGCTGCCGTCGAGGGCGAGCGCGAGCAGCAGGTGCTCCGTCGAGACGTATTCATCCTTCATCGATTTCGCGAGCTCTTCGGCGCGGCCGAGTACGCGCACCATGTCCATGCCCATGCCGAGACGGTCCGTGCCCTTGACGGACGGGATCTTGTTCAGCACCTGCTCGAGGCGGGCCTTGAGCATCGGCAGATCGGTCTGACAGTCACTGAAGATCGTGGCGAGCAGGCCTTCCGGCTCTTTAGCGAGGGCGAGCAGCGTGTGGGCCGAGGTGATTTCCTGATGGTACTTCATCGCGGCGAGCTGCTGCGCGGCCTGCAGGGCCGCGAGGGTCTTAGCGGTATATTTTTCCTGTCCCATAATGTTTTCCTCCGTAATCACCAGGGATTATTCGTTTGCTTGTTTGCTTCTTACGGTTCTATTATACCGCTTAAAGTCAAAAAGTCAAATACTTTTTAGACTTTTTGACTTTATTTTTTGTAGTATAATACTGATTGGTGATATTTATGCAAAAAAACTGGCAGCGCAATACCTGGCTCATGGCGTTCTGCGTGCTTTGCACGTCGGCAAGCTACACCATGCTGATTCCGTTCCTGCCACTCTATCTTCTGGATCTCGGTACGCCGGAAGCAGATGTGCCCTTCTGGTCGAGCGCCGTCTTCTCCATCACGTTCTGCATCGCGGCCATCATGGCACCGATCTGGGGGCGCATTGCCGACCGCTACGGCCGCAAGAAAATGGCCGTGCGCGCCTGCATCGGCCTCACACTCTCCTACGCGGTGGGCGGCCTCGTCACGAGCCCGGAAGGGCTCTTCGGCATGCGCATTCTGCAGGGCTTCGCCAACGGCTTCATCGCGGCAGTGCTCGCCATCACGGCCGCCATCGCACCGCGCCAGCAGCTCGGCGTAGCCATCGGCACAATACAGACGGGCCAGATCACAGGATCGGTCATGGGGCCGCTCATCGGCGGCGTGCTCGCGCATCTCGTGGGCATGCGCACGTCGTTTTTCCTGGCTGCGGGCTTCCTCGCCCTCGCCACGCTGCTCGTCATCGTCTTCCTCGATACGCCCCCCACCCCCACGCAGAGCGAGAAGACCAGCGCTGCCTCTGGCAGCTTACTGGCCGATTTCCACTACGCCTGGCAGAATAAAGCCCTGCTCGCCATGCTCCTCCTCTGCGCCGTCGTCAATATGGCGAACATGGTGCTGCAGCCGGTCATTTCCCTCTACGTCGCAGAGCTGCAGGGCACAATGGAAAACGTCGCGCTGAACTCTGGCATCGTCTTCAGTCTCGGCGGCATCGCTGGTGCCCTCTCCACGCGTTTCTGGGGACGCTTCGGCCAGACCAACGGCTACTATCGCGCCATGGGCCTCGCTTTCCTCGGCGCCGGTGCCTGCCTCTTCCTGCAGTATTTCCCCACGGAGCTCTACGGCTTCGCCGTACTGCAGTTCGCCTTCGGCCTTATGATGGCCGGCACCATGCCCGCCATCAACGCCGTCATGGTCGAAGTCACGCCCGCGGATTTCCACGGCCGCGTCTTCGGCCTGACCTCCTCAGCCAACCAGACGGGCGCCATGCTCGGCCCCATCATCGGCGGCCTGCTCAGCACCGCCCTCGGCATCCGCCCCATTTTCCTCGTCACCGGCACCCTGCTGCTCCTGCTCGGCACCGTTCTCTGGCAGCGCCGCAAGCACACCGGCAAATAAATAAGCAAAAGAAGCTATCGCGAACGCCCGATTCTGCATCCACGATAGCTTCTTTTGCTTTGCTTAGGCCACAGTGATTCCCACCACTAGTCGACAAACAAATTTTGCAAATAAGCGCTGAGGATTTCCTCAGCCTTCCACGACCAATGCGTATCATCCTGCCACCAGATGTCCTGCTCGCCTGATGCCAAAGACGGGCGCAGCAGCGCACGCGTATCGATAAACGTATATGCCTTCTCCACTGCGGCCATATCCTCAAAGAAGAAGTTGGCTGGCCATTTTGCCTTCTCCTCCGGCGTCAGATAGGGATAATAGAGATCCATTTTATCCGTGGCCACCATGAAAAAGAGCTTCGCCCCATGCTTCTTCGCCCGCGCAGCCGCTGTATTCAGGTTCGCATTGACCTGTGCCACGTCGATGGGATGCTGAAGATACACCATTTCCTCAGCATAGAAAAGCAGCTTGTTCTCACGGCCGGGATTCGTGAAGAATGGCTGCGTCAGCGTGAGGTAATAGGTATTCTCGCTGAGCTGGTCGGGATGGCGCAGGGTGTAGAGCTTGTTCGCCACAAACTGCGCGTTCGCGTTCAGCATCACGGGCTGGAAAAGCCAGTCCAGCCGCTTCTCTCCCTGATTCTCCGTGCCCGTCTGCTCCCCCTGCGCCGTGGCCGCCCCCGCCTGCGCGGGCAGTTCCGCTTTGGCGTCCGCCGCCTGTGGCAAGGGCGAGGGCCCCGCCAGCGTATCCGGCGCAATGAGCTGGCGCAGCTCTGCATCCGTGCGCACCGGCGTTTTGAGCAATTCCTTACCGTAGCGATCGTCGACGTAGCGCTCCACGGATTCCAGCAGAATCATTTTCGGCTGCGCAAGGTCGAGATAGCCGAGCGCATCGAGCAGATAGAACGTCTCCACCGCATTCAGCTGTCCCGTCGGCGCGGGGACGTTGAGGATACGCAGGTCCGTGTCCCTTCCCAGCATATCCTGCCAGTAAGCACCGCCACCCCCGTTGCAGAACGAGTCGCCGATAGTAATGACATCAAAGGTGGGTCGCTCCCCCGCCTGCAAGGCCTTCACCCAGTCCGCAAACTCCGTGTGATGGCTCGCGTAAATGCGCGGCTCCGTCAGGGCATCCACGCGCTGGATGCCGCCCACCCGCAGCAGGTCCCCGCGCCCCGTCTCGATCTCCGCGAGAAAGGTCGGGTACACCCAGCCATGCCACAGGGCGAGATTCCCCGCAAAAAAGGCCACGAACACAACCACCAAAACCAGTGCATATTTTTTTGGCGACAAATCTCTCCACTCCCAACTCTTTTAAAATGGATGTCAAGCTCGCCTACGGCGACTTGACTAAGCGATTCGCACACTTTTGCGCGTCGCTGCGCTCCTTCAAAAGTGGCTCTCTGCTTAAAAAGTGGCTCTCTGCTTAAAAAGTGGCTCTCTGCTTAAAAAGTGGCTCTCTGCTTAACTCCCAACTCTCAACTCTCAACACTTCTTTCAGAACTGAAAATATAGAAAGTCCGTGACCTGCGAGAAACGGCTCAGCGCCGCGAGGCCGAGGGCCAGCGTCACGATAAGCCAGGGCCAGCTGCAGCGGAAACGCGGCATGATGCGCACGGGATTCGGCGCCCAGAGCACGGCTGCGCCCAGTACGACCAGCCACAGGAGCTGCGTCATGTCTGCGGGCAGCGCCAGCGCTGTGACATCGCTCATGGCGCGCATAACGGACAAGGCCGCACCGAAGTCCGCCGCGCGGAAGAACACCCAGCCCAGCACGACGCCGCTCAGCGTGAGCAGCCAGCAAACCGCCTCTGGCAGCCTGACATTGAGGCCGCGCCACCAGTGGTTCAGCATGAGCATGAGGCCGTGCCAGGCGCCCCAGAGCACATAGGTCCAGCCCGCGCCGTGCCAGAGGCCGATGATGAGCATGCTCACGAAAAGGTTGCGCATCTTGCGCAGCTGCCCGTGCCGGTTGCCACCCAACGGGATATAGAGATAATCCTTGACCCAGAGCCCCAGCGTCATGTGCCAGCGCCGCCAGAAGTCGATGATGCTGTGCGCCTGATAGGGCGAGTCGAAGTTCTGCGGCAGTTTGAGGTTCAGCATGAGGCCAAGCCCCAGCGCCATTTCGCTATAGCCCGAGAAATCAAAATAGAGCTGCAGGGTATAGCCCAGCACGCCCAGCCACGCCTCCGTACAGGTCAGCAGGTCCGCTCGGGCGAAAAGCTCATTGACCCAGGGCGAGAGCGTATCGGCCAGCACCACCTTTTTGAACAGGCCCATGACAAAAAGCGTGAGCCCTGCCGCCATATTCTGCCAGTTGACGTGAAACGTCGCCTCCGCCAGGAACTGCGGCAGCATCTGCCGGTGGTTGATGATAGGTCCTGCAATCAGGTGGGGAAAAATCGTCACGAACTCGCACCAGGTCGCCAGCGACTCGTTGCGCGCCTGCCCGCGGTAGGCATCCACGAGATAGGCCGTCTGCGTAAAGGTAAAGAAGGAAATACCCAGCGGCAGCACGATATGCGGCAGGTCAAAACCGGCGCCGGCCACCGTATTCACGGTGCTGAGGAAGAAATCCGTATATTTGAAATAGCCGAGCAGCGCCACGTTGACGATGATACCTGCGGCCAGCCACGCCTTGCGCGCGCGTGCACCCGGCCAGCGCATATCGACCTGCCCGCCTTTGGCGATGGGATGTGCCGCCGCCAACCGCTCCAGCTGGCTGCCCACCGCGTAATTCCAGCCCATCGAGGCCAGCAGCAGCGGTACGTAATGGTAGTCCCACCAGCCGTAGAAAAACAGTGAAGCCGCCACGAGCCACCACGTCCCCAGCCGATGGCTCAGCCGCCCGCATAAAAAGAATCCCACCACCGCCAGTGGCAGGAAGAAAAAGATAAACGCAAAGGAATTAAACAGCACAGGCGAATCTCCTTATCCACCAAGTCAGATATTTGGTCATATACGGGCAAAGATATCGGCCAACGGAATACGAAAATCATCATAGAGCGACACCGGTATCTCCCGTGGCAGCAGTTCTGCAGCCAGTTTTTGTTCAACTGGCGCAGCGTCATTCTCCTGCCGCTGCTCCTCGGTAAACCAATTGTAGATATTATCCAGCACAAAGGTGCCTTCGTGGTTCAGATAAACCTCAATACTTTTATCGTTAGGGTTGACCAGCCAATATTCCTGTACGCCCGCTGCCGCATAGGCATGCATCTTGACACCACGATCACGGAACTGCGTGCTGACGGACAAGACCTCGACGACCAGCGCAGGCGCCCCCTCGATGTGCGTTTCTTTCACCTGATCCGGATTGCAGACAATCATCACATCGGGAATAAAATGGTTTTTTTCATCCAGATAGACATCAACGCCATCGCAGAAAGGCTCGCACCGCTTGCCCTGCAGGTATCTGGCAAAGGCGAAATAAATGGCCCCACTGATGCGCGCATGGTTAATGCGCGGCCGCGGCGACATCAGCACCACTTTGCCATCAATCAACTCAAACCGTTCCTTCTCCGCTTCGCGTCCCACCGCTCCAGCCATGACAACCACCTCATTCCAGAATCGTCCTTTATGGCAAAGGATGTCCATCCTTCTTGTAACGTCAGGTATCTACATTATACCCCATCAAAAAATGCTGAACAAGGTCGCAGCGATACTGCTTCCTCATTCAGCATTTTATTATGTGGATAAATTTAGGCGTTGGAGAGCTGGCGGAACTCCTCCAGCTTCTTCATGGCCGCGCCGCTGGCGATGCAGGCGCGGGCTTTTTCGATGCCTGCGGCGATGGTGTCCGCCTGGCCGCCGAGGTAGATGCCAGCACCGGCGTTGAGCAGCACGATATCCGTCTTCGGCCCTTGGGCGCCCTTGAGGATGTCCAGCGTCACCTTGGCGTTTTCCTCCGGCGTGCCACCCACGATATCGGCTTTCTGGCAGCGCGTGAAACCGAAGTCCTCCGGCTTGATTTCGTAGCGCTTGAACCAGCCGTCCTTGAACTCGCAGACGGAGGTGGGCGCGCTCATGGAGAGCTCATCGAGGCAATCCTGGCCGTAGATGACCATGCCGCGCTGAACGCCGAGGGAGAGCAGCACCTGCGCGATGGGCTCCAGCAGGTACTCATCGTAGACGCCGAGCAGCATGCGCGTCGGATGGGCCGGGTTCGTGAGCGGGCCGAGGATGTTGAACACCGTACGGATGCCGAGCTCCTTGCGGATGCCGCCGACGTACTTCATGGAGGCGTGATATTTCTGCGCGAACTGGAAGCAGATGCCGATTTTCTCCAGCTCCTCCACGGCCTTCGCGGGCGGCTGGTCGAGGTTCACGCCCAGTGCCTCCAGGCAGTCTGCCGCGCCGCACTTCGAGGATGCCGCGCGGTTGCCGTGCTTCGCCACCTTCACGCCCGCCGCCGCGATGATAAGTGCCGCTGTGGTGGAAATGTTGATGGAGTGGGCATGGTCGCCGCCCGTCCCCACGATGTCGAGCACATCCATGTCATGCTCCACCTTCAGCGCGTGATCGCGCATGGCCGCCGCCGAGCCCGAAATCTCATCGATGGTCTCAGCTTTCGCGCTCTTGGTGGACAGCGCCGCCAGGTATGCCGCATTCTGCACCTGCGAAGTCTCGCCGTTCATGATTTCGTTCATGACCGCATAGGCTTCATCGTAGGTTAAATCCTGCTTGCTGACGACTTTCTCAATAGCTTCCTTTATCATAATGATTGCCTCCCGTAAACCATATAAATTTCCAGATGATATCTTTAAGCCAGCTGCTGTAAAAAGTTCTGCATGAGTTTCGGACCGTCCGGCGTGAGGATGGACTCGGGGTGGAACTGGATGCCCTCGACGGGGAGTTCCCTGTGCCGCACCCCCATGATCGTGCCGTCCGCCAGGCTGCTCGTGACCTCCAGACAGTCTGGCAGGCTCGCGCGGTCGATAATCAGCGAATGATAGCGCCCGACCACCATATCCTGCGGCAGGCCCGCGTAGAGACCCTCGCCGCAGTGCTGGATGGGCGAGGATTTGCCGTGCACGATTTCCTGGGCGCGCACGACCTTCGCCCCGTAGACCTCGCCGATGGCCTGATGGCCGAGGCAGATGCCGAGGATGGGCACTCCCCCCGCCATTTCCTGAATGACCTGTTTGCTGATACCTGCGTCGGCGGGCACGCCCGGTCCCGGGGAAATCACGATGCCCTGATATTGCTTTTTACGGATATCCGCCACCGTCGTCTGGTCGTTGCGCACGACCTCGACCGCTGCACCCAGCTGGCAGAGCAGCTGGTACACGTTGTAGGTAAAGGAATCGTAATTATCTAAAAGCAACAACATCGTTCTCCACCTCCTCGACGACCTGAAAGAGAGCCTTGCTCTTCTGCAGGATTTCCTGATACTCATGTTCCGGCACGGAGTCCGCGACAATTCCGGCCCCCGACTGAATGACTGCCGTGTGATCGTCCTCGATGCGCATGGTACGGAGCGTGATGCACATATCCATGTTGCCGCAGAAATCCATGTAGCCCACCGTGCCCGAATAGGTGTTACGCGGCACCCGCTCCAGGTCGTGAATAATCTCCATGGCCCGCAGCTTCGGCGCCCCGCTGACCGTCCCCGCGGGGAACGTGGCCTTGAGCACGTCCATGGGGCTCATGCCCGCTTTCAGCCTGCCCTGCACCTCCGAAACCATGTGCATGACGTGGCTGAACCGCTCGATGACCTTCAGCTTCACCACCTCGACCGTGCCCGGCTCCGCGATGCGGCCGATATCGTTGCGCGCGAGATCCACGAGCATGGAGTGCTCCGCCACTTCCTTGGCGTCGCCCTGCAGGTCTTTGGCCAGTGCGGCGTCCTCAGCATCATTCTTGCCACGGCGGCGCGTGCCGGCAATCGGGTAGGTGTAGACCTGCCCGCCCTGTACCTTGACCAACGTCTCCGGCGATGCCCCGACGAGCTTCACGCGGCCGAAATTCAGATAGAACATATAGGGCGACGGATTGACCTGCCGCAGACGGCGATAGAAATGGAAGCAGGGCTTTTCGATCTGTGCACGGAACTGATGTGATGGCACGACCTGAAAGATATCCCCCGCGAAGATGTGTTCTTTGGCCTCGCGGATGGCTTGCAGGAAGTACTCCGGTGCCTTGCCGAACTGCTGCAGAAAGTTCAGCGGCTGCGTGCGCTGCTTCCCCTCTGCCGAAGGATGGGCAGGCACGGGCGCGAGCAGACGTTCCTGCATGGCGGACAGCTTCTGTGCAATTTCCTCATAATGCGCGGCCGGATCCTTACCCTGCGGCGTCGCCAGGTAAATGAGCCGCGCACTGTTTTTCAGCGCATCGATGACCACGAGATAGCGGCAGATCATGAACTGTCCCAAAAGCTCCTGTGGTCCCGTCTCCAACCCGCGCACGCGGTCGAAAGTGCTCACGACTTCGTAGTTGAAGTAGCCAACGAGGCCACCATTCACCAGCGGCAGCTCCGGCTCCTCCACAGCCGGACGGTAGCGCTGCATGTACGTCTTGATGCTTTCGACCGGATCGCCATCCACGCATTGCATGAGCTCGTTCTCACGCACCATGAGCTTATCCCGGAATGCCTGCAGCCGCACGAAGGGTTCGGCACCGATGAAGGAATAGCGGCCGAAATGCTGCTGTGTCGTATCCACCGACTCGAGGATAAAGCCCTCCTGCTCACCGACGAGTTTATAATAGATCGAAACGGGAGTATCGAGATCCATATTGAGCTCTGCGGAGACAGCAATCAGGTTGGACTGCTTCGCGAGCTCACAGAACCGCTCCTTTGATGGGTTGAGCATCATGTTAACGTCCTTTCTCAGACCAATTATGACAAAGAAAAAGGGAGGTCTCCCCTCCCTTCATGCCGGGAACCTCCGTTCCCGGGATTTGAGGAAACGCTGATGAAATCGCCAGCGCTTCCTTTTTATTTCACCGGTGTCTGGATATCCCGGAGCACATTTTGTTCGATGCGCCCCAGGCACCAGCCGAGAACCTTGATCTCGGCATAGAGCATGAGCCGCTGCTCACGGTTCTCCACCTTAGCCCTGCTCAGCTCCTGGTACTGCCTGATATCCTGTTCGTAGCGAGCGCGTATCTCCTGTGCGTGACGCGGCTTCTCCGGCCGGTTCCCCACATGACGCTTCACCAGCTCGCGCGCTGCTTCATTATCATTAACTACCATCCTGAACGCCTCCTTACTGACATATATGCTTATATTCGCCGAACGGGCGTATAAATCCTTTTTTTCTCTGGCTGCACAGCGAAGGGAAAAAGCCGCGCGGCGAGAGCCGATGTCAGCATGAGACCGGATGATATCTCACCGGCAATAAGCCTGGTCAAGAGCCTGCCGGAGCGAGGCAATGAACGTCCCCGCCTCTGGCAGCTCATCCTTCAGCAGGCGGCCCACCACCGCGCTGCCCACGATGACGGCATCGGCGTGCTCCGCCGCGGCCACGGCCGCCTCCGGTGAACCGATGCCGAAGCCCACGGCCAGCGGCGTCTGCGTGTAGTTGCGCGCCTGCTCGCAGACTTCGCCAATCTGCTTATAATCGACCTTACCCACGCCCGTGACGCCATTGTGGGAAACACAGTAAATGAAGCCCGTAGCCCCTTTGCAGGTCTGCTCCATGCGCGCTGGCGTCGTGCCCGGCGTGATGAACTCCGCCAGGTGGAAGTTGTGCGCCGCACAGATATCCCGCAGCTCGCCACTTTCCTCGTGCGGCAGGTCGGGAATAATCGCACCGTCGAGGCCAGCCGCCTGAAAGTCCGTCACAAACTTCTCCAGCCCGTAATGGTAAATGTTATTCATATAGCCCATGGCCACGAGCGGCACATCAGAAAAACGGCGCACGGCCCGCACGAAGTCGAGTTCCTGCTGCATATTGACGCCCTGTTTCAGCGCCTGCACCGAGGCCGCCTGGATCACGGGACCGTCGGCCATAGGATCGGAGAACGGCAGACCCACCTCGATGACATCCGCACCGTTTTCCACGGCGATCTTTACCGCAGCAAGGCTCCGCTCATAATCCGGCACACCGACGGTAATATAGACAAACAACCCCTTGCGTCCGGCAGCTTGCAGTGCTGCCATTTTCTTCGTCAAACGCGTCTCCATCAGTCGAGCTCCTTTCCCAGTGCTTTTGCCACCATCTGTACATCCTTATCGCCGCGTCCCGAGAGCGTGACAACGACATTCTGTTCCGGTGTCGTCTGTGGCATGAGCTTTTCCAGATAAGCCAGGGCATGCGAACTCTCCATCGCAGGAATGATGCCCTCGATGCGCGAGAGCCGCTGGAAGGCATCTAGTGCCTCCTGATCTGTAACGGATACATATTCCGCGATACCCGTATCCTTGAAGAAGGAATGCTCCGGCCCGACGCCGGGGTAATCGAGGCCGGCCGAGATGCTGTAGGCCTCCACGACCTGCCCGTCCGGCGTCTGCAGCAGATAACTGTAAGCACCGTGCAGGATGCCCGGCTCGCCCGTACCCGAAAGGGTCTTGGCATTGTCCCCCGTCGCATCGCCGCGGCCGCCGGCCTCCACGCCGATTTTCTTCACAGAGGCATCATTGCGGAAATCGTAGAACGTGCCGATGGCGTTGCTGCCACCGCCGACACAGGCGATAACGTAGTCCGGCAGCTTGCCGATTTTCTCCTCAGCCTGTGCGCGGATCTCCTCGCCGATGACCTTCTGGAAATCGCGTACCATGGTAGGATAGGGATGCGGACCCACAGCGGAACCGATGATGTAGTGCGTATCCTCGATATGCGTCGCCCAGTAGCGGATGGCCTCACTCGTCGCATCCTTCAGCGTGCCCGTACCGCTGGATACAGGGATGACCTTCGCGCCCAAAAGCTGCATGCGGAAGACGTTCAGCTTCTGCCGCTCCACGTCGACCTCGCCCATGAATACGTGACACTCCATGCCGAAAAGCGCCGCCACCGTCGCCGTCGCCACGCCGTGCTGGCCCGCGCCCGTCTCGGCGATAATCTTCTTCTTGCCCATACGCTTCGCAAGCAGGGCCTGTCCCAGCGCGTTGTTGATCTTGTGTGCGCCCGTATGCAGCAGATCCTCGCGCTTGAGGAAGATGCGCGCCTTGCCGTAGTGCTGCGTGAGCTTATCCGCGTAGTAAAGGCCCGTCGGCCGCCCTGCGTACTCGCGCAGGTAATAGCGGAACTCCTTCCGGAAATCCGGATCATCCTTATATTTATTGTAGGCTGCCTCGAGCTCATTCAGGGCCGGCATAACAATCTCTGGTACGTACTGGCCGCCAAACTGGCCAAATCTACCCGGCTTTTGCATGATAAAAACTCCTTTAGCTTTCTTTTCCTGTATATCTCATCTTGTATTCATGACCTGGCAAAGGCTCTGACTTGTGCGGCCACATCACTGGCTCTCACGAGCCCTTCCCCGACGAGAATGCCGTCGAGCCCAGCCGCCTGCAGCTTTTTCACATCGGCATCGCACATCACGCCACTCTCGCTGATGAGCACGCGCGACTTGTCGCAACGTGGCAGGAGGTCCAGCGTATTCTGGATATCCGTCGTGAAATCCGTGAGGTTGCGGTTGTTGATGCCGAGGAAGCGCGCCCTGGTCGCCTGCGCTGCCTCGAGGTCGCGGTCATCGTGTACCTCCACCAGCGCATCCATGCCCAGGCTCTCCGTGAGCTCCAGGTACTCCTGAAGCTGCGCGGGACTAAGAATACGCGCGATGAGCAGCAGGGCATCCGCGCCCAGCGCCCGCGCCTCGTAAATCTGATACTCATCGATGACGAAATCCTTGCGCAGCAGCGGCAGCTGCACCGCCGCCCGCACGGCTTTGAAGTCTTCATTACTGCCGAGGAAATGCGGATCCGTATGCACGGAAAGCAACGCCGCCCCGTTATCCTCATAAATGTGCGCGAGCTCCAACACGGAATGGCTGCGCGTGAGCCGCCCCTTGGCGGGCGACTGCAACTTGCACTCGGCAATGAGCCCCCACGCACCTTTGCGGAACACCTCACGCATGCGGTGCGCTGCTGGCTGCAGACCTTGCCGCAGCTGCGTCAGCGGTGCTTTTTCCTTCGCCCCTGCCACGATCTGTTTTTTCTGCGCCACAATCTCTGCCAGAATATCCCTCATATCACCATCTCCTTCGTTGCCGCCTCCGTAGCGTTAATGCATTTGACTTCCTGCATGAACTCCCGAATCTTCGCCACGTCCTTGACGCCATTCGTCTCCAGCCCACTGGAAGCATCGACACCGTAGGGATGAAACGTATCCCAGACCTGCTGCAGATTCGAGGTCTGGATCCCGCCCGCGATGAGCACGGAATGCTGGATGCGACGGATATCCTTTGCCGCCTGCTGCCAGTTAAAAGGTTTGCCCGTGCCGCCCGGCTGCAGGTCATTGCCCGCATCGATGAGAATGAGATCTGCCGGCAGTTTATCGATCATTCGGTGTGACAGACCCTCGTGATAACGCACGGCCTTGATGACCGGCTGCCGGATCTGGCGGATATATGCGGCATCCTCATGGCCATGCAGCTGGATGAAATCCAGGTTGCACAGCTCCGCAATCGCCTTGACGCGGTGGATCTCCTCATCCACGAAGACCCCCACCTTGCGAGCCTTGTAGCCGATGCGGTCGCAGATGGCCGCCGCCTGTCCCGGCGAAACGTTGCGCGAGCTGGGCGGATAGAAGATAAAGCCGATAAAATCGGCACCGGCCTCTACAGCTGCCTGTGCAGCCTCCACGCTCTTCATGCCACAAAGTTTTACTTTCATAATCCCATCTCCATAAATAAAAACGCCCCGGCGGAAATAAATTCCTGCCGGGGCGAAAATCTCGCGGTACCACCCGTATTCAGCAGCTCATGCTGCTGCACTCGTCGGATACGGGAGCATAGCTCCGATATCCCAGCCTGTTAACGGTGGCAGCCGTCCCAGCCTACTCAACATATAAGCATACGCCTTTCGGTGGGCTCTCACAAGTCCATTCTGATCTCACCGCTGGCCCGTCCTCACACCTCCGGGGCATCCCGGTCACAGGCTCGCTGAACAGTGGTTGGAAATCATACTATTCCTTGTTCCTCGATTTAGCTTTGGATTCACTTGTTGGTATGTATTTTACACATTACAGTCCATCATGTCAAGAGATATTTTACATTTTTTGTTTTAAATTATAAAAAATCATCGCAAGTTAACAACTCACGATGATTTATCCGCACATATGTTCTTTGATACCAGCTTAGCTGCGCGGGCCGCCGCAATCGTCCGGACCGCCACAGGGGCCGCCGGGACGCGGGCCGCGACAATACGAATCATCTGACGCTCCGCAAGGCGAATCGTTGCAGAAATTGCCATCCGGCCCGGCAATGCCATGGCGCAGCTGACGCAGCGTCTGAACATCTACCCCCAATTCCTTAGCGACATCTGCCCAGCGATTGTTGATTTTCTTGCGATCCAGGACATTCTGTACCGACTTACCGGACTCCCTGGCCAGCAGCGCCGCCGCCTCGATATCATGCGGATGATAGCCATTGGCCAGCAATGCCTGCGCTGTACCCTGATCGATGCCAACATTGCTGCTGATATGCTCAGCCATCATCGCATCATGCATCTCATGTTCCTGCTTCGGCGTAACACCAAGCTGCTCCCGCACATCACGCCAATGGTTGCTTTCCGTTTTCATGGCCAGCACATCCTGGAAAGGCTTGCCACTGATCCTGGCCAGCATCGCTGCATAGCCCACATCGCGGAAATCGCTATGATCCCTGAGAGCCTGTCGTATCTCATCCTCGTCGACGCCAAAGGTTTTGGCCATATAGGCGGCCACTTTATCCATATCCGGCTGCGGCCGCTGCTCGCGTCCCTGCAACGTCTGCGTCTGTGCCGCCGCAGGCGTTGCCTGCACATGATAGAGCCCCACGCCACCTGCCAGCAGCACTGCACCAGCCAGCAGGCCAGCCAGCATCTTATGATTCTTCCTTTGCATACTATCCTGATCCTTTCCAGATTGAGTATACACAAGTGTTCTTCCATAAAAAATATTCTTTACTTTTTTACTAATATTAGTATAGTTTTGTGACTTTAGACGGTATTTAGTCAGCTATTATAACTGGGTATTCTTTCGCTGAGGATTACGTAAGAGGATTTAACCGGAGTTTTTTGTCACAAAAGCAGGATTTTTCCTCACATCTGTCGTATAATAGATAACAGGTTAAATACGAAAAGAGGTGTTTTGGATGACGGATCAGGAAATTGAGAAGCTGGTGCAGGATAAGCTCGTGGAAGCTTACAAGGCCAATGAACATCCCAAGAAGTTCTTCATCACGGAAAATGGCCGTGGTGTCACCGATGGCGGCGATTTGTACAACGCGCTGCTGAACGACGTGATGCGCGTAATGCAGCAGGCGATGACGGAGGTTCTGAAAGAAGCTCTGAAAAAGTAAGCTGTACGGCAATACGAAATGCCCGGCGGGAAATCCTGCCGGGCGTTTTTGTGTCTGCTGCCGCAAACAGAGGAATAAAAAACCGCAGTCTGCACTGCGGTTTGTATAGTCGTACAAGACGTATATCAGCGTTTCGAGAACTGGCTGGCCTTGCGAGCCTTTTTGAGACCGTACTTACGGCGCTCTTTCTCACGCGGATCGCGCGTGACGAAACCAGCCTTCTTCAGGGCCGGACGCAGATCAGCATCCATGGCCATGAGGGCACGGGTGATACCATGACGGATGGCGCCAGCCTGACCAGCGACACCGCCGCCAGCAACGTTGGCAACAACGTCATACTTGTCCGTCGTCTCCGTGAGGTTCAGCGGCTGACGCACGATGAGCTCCAGCGTCTTCTCGCCGAAGTAGGACTCCATGTCGCGACCGTTGATCGTGACTTTGCCCTCGCCTGGAACCAGACGAACACGGGCAACAGAGGTCTTTCTGCGGCCAGTGCCGTAGTAGCTTACATTTGCCATAATCTATGTTCCTCCTTTTCCAGTTTAGCGGATGTTCAGCTCGAGCTTCTCGGGCTTCTGAGCAGCATGCGGATGCTCCGGGCCAGCGTAAACGCTGAGCTTACGGAACATCTGCGCACCGAGGCGGTTATGCGGCAGCATACCCTTGACAGCATGCTCCACGACGCGCTCCGGGAAGCGGGCCAGCATACGGCCGGCCGGCGTGAACGTCGTACCGCCCTGATAACCGGAATGACGGAAATAGGTCTTCTTGACGAGCTTCTTACCCGTGAACTTTACTTTGTCTGCATTGACGACAATGACATAGTCGCCCGTGTCAACGTGCGGAGTAAAGGTCGGTTTATTTTTACCGCGAAGAACTTTTGCAACTTCAGCCGCGAGGCGACCGACAGTCTGGCCTTCAGCGTCTACAACATACCATTTACGCTCAACATTGCTGGCGTTTGCCATAAACGTTGTCTTCATGCGATTTCCCCCTTTGATAAATAGTAGAAAATTATCTTCCATATGACGTTCCCGGCAGGCCTCCGGGGCTAATGGAAACTCGCGCCCGTAACATCACATAGAAATATTCTACTCAAAACGCAGGGGCAAGTCAAGCATTTTTTCGCTCCAAATCACAATTTCTTGTGGATAACTCATGTGGCTGACAATTATCCCCTGATTAACGCACGATATCGACAAGGATTGTTCTTCCAGTATCGACAGTTGCTGAAAACTGGCTTTGTCAAACATTGGCAACCACTTTCACCACGGCTGCGGGGTCATGGGCGTGATGACGCCGAAGGTGTAGCCCTTATCCTTCAGGATGCGGATAATCCCTGAAAGAGCCTTGACCGTCTCCTCGTGGCCCTCAGAGGAATGCATGAGGATGATCGCCGTATGTGCCGTGGCCTCGCCATCGGTCTCGCTCGCGATGTTGTCGATAAAATCCTGTGCCACGGGATGATTCGGAGCGGCGTCGGCCGAGCTCACGTTCCAATCGTGCTCCACATAGCCGTTGGCACGCAGAGCCGCATCGTAGGCCTTCGTAAAATGCCCGATAACGCCGCCCGGTGCACGCAGGATGAGCGGACGCACGCCGATGATGCCCTGGATGACGGCATCGGTCTTTTCCATCTCGGCGAGAAAACCGTTGACATCAGGATAGAGCTTCTCATAGCGATGGTCATAGCTGTGGTTGCCGATGGCATGCCCTTCGGCGTAGATGCGCTGCAGCACCTCCGGATGTGCCTCGGCCTGACGGCCTGTCACATAGAAGGTCGCATGGACGCCCGCTTCCTTGAGAATATCGAGCACGGCAGGTGTATTCTGCGCATCGGGGCCATCGTCAAATGTCAGATAGGCGACCTTGCCCTCACGATAAGGCACAATGTCAGGCAACGTAGTCGGCAGACCCTTCTTCCGCCGCTCGGCGAGCGTATACCGGTCAAAGACGGGGATATCCGGCGCCGACGGCGCAAGATTCGAGAAATCATCCGCAGCCAGCACATGCGCAGGCAGCGCCGGCGCTGCCTGCTCCACCTCATCCTCTGCCGGCACCTCCGCCGCCTTGTTTTCCGTTTGTCCATGGGAAAAATACGTAACGCCCGCAAAAAGCAGCGCCGCTGCCAACACGGCGCCGCCGATGATTTTTCCTGTTTTTACCTTCATCTGATTGACTGCCTCCAACGACATATATGCAAAGCCTTACCGCCAGACTCTTCCCCGTAAGCGGGAAGAAAGAGCCTACACTATTTTCTCCTGCCTTTTATCCCAACCATCCCGGGTAAAACAGAAACACGACGGATCATGCGAATAAATGATGCCGATAGCCTGCAAAAAGGAATAGATACTCGTCGTGCCGGCGAATTTGACACCACGTTTTTTCAAGTCCCTGGTGACCGCATCGGAAAGCGCATTTCGCGTCGTCGTCAGTGGCTCGTAAAGCGTCACTCCCGGTCATGGTAAGCCACATAAAGCGCATCATCCACCGGCACATAGGGACATCTTTTCACTGTTGCCATGGCAGCATGCCCTCGAAAACTTCCGCAACGTTGATTTCCAAATCATCATAAAGAGAGACCTTCAGGGCCAAACTGTGCTCAGCCTTTTCCTTCTCACTCATATCCTCCAGTTCGTAGTCGGGCATTATTGTGTAGACATTATCCAGCTTATACCTTCCATCCTTTAAATGATAAACAGTAATGGATTTGTCCTGCGGATTGACAATCCAGTATTCCTTGACACCGTATTTTTCGTAGGTGTCTTTCTTGATCCCCAGGTCATTCTTGCTCGTGCGCGGAGACAAGATTTCCACAATCAAATCCGGCGCTCCCTCGATATGCGCAGGCTTTATCTTGTCGAGATCGCAAACTATGAGCAAATCAGGGATATAGTGATTATCCTTATCAAAATACACGTCCACTTCCCCGAACAGTTTGCACCGCTTCCCCTTGAGATATTGCCATATAATACCACTGAGGTTACTCTGCACAATATCATGGTTCAACGCTGGCCGCGCCAGCAGCATTTCTCGGCCATCAACAAGTTCATACCGGGGATTTTCCAATCGCTCATTATATGCCATATTTGTCCGCTTCCTTCACCGAATCAAAGCCAATCATCGAAATCTGCGTCATTATATTGTCTGCACATTTCCTGCCAAATTGCCATATTCTCCTTGATAGTATCACACAAGCCGCGATAGCATTTTTCACTGATTACAGATCGTCTTCCTCATCTTCCTCCCCATCACAGTCTTCATCGTCATATTCTTCTTCAAAATCAGCTTCCGGGTCCGGATATTGCCCTATCGTCCCCTTTTCCTTCAAACATTGAGGCTTTGCATATTCTACGGTAAACTCAATTTTCTGCACGCTGATCGTGAACATCCACTCATCGCCAAAATCATAGTGGAATAAAAATTTTTGTTTATTCTTTAGCCCTAGACGTTCAATTTTCTCCGTCGTCAACGGTTTTCCACTGCCATCCGGCTCACATTGATAGCTATGCTCGCTGTATGGTTTATTGTCCATGCAGAACTCATATAAATGGTCATGGGTGAAATCAAACGATGTCAAAATAGCTGAACAAAGTTGATCCAATGTATCGCTTCCGGAAATGCGGATAATGCGGTATACATCCCTTCCCCTACCATTTGGATATACTTTAAACGTAAATTGCTGCATAGGATTCTCCTTTATCAAGCCATGTGTTGCTTTACCCATATCAGCAACCGCCCCTCACTGACATTTCCAGATGCTACCTGCAGGATTATCTGAATAAGATCGTCATCATCATATGTCAGTTCAATACCATTAAGTGAAAGCAACACCAGCATAACATGCGTACCAATCCGTTTATTGCCATCAATGAAAGGATGTTTACTGATCAAGCCGTATCCCAAGCGCACAACTTTTTCGACAATGGTTGGGTATAGTTCTTTGCCACCAAAAGTTTGCAACGGTGCCTGTAACGCTGATTCCAGCATACTGTCATCGCGCAAAACATTTGAGCCACCTGTCTCTGCCATGATTTTGGCGTGCATGCGCAAAACTTGTTGTTTCATCAGCCATTTCATTTCGCCAGTTCCTCATACACATGACGATTGCGTTGCATGAACTTGGCCGATACGGCATCCAAGTCATCGTCTGCGACTATCTGCAGCTTGTTTTGATTGACTGTCTTAACCTCAAAAGGCAAGCCATGCTGCATAAGTGCTTGACGCAGAAAAATGTTAATAGCGGTAGTCATATCCATCCCCAGCGTCTTAAATAATTCCTGAGACCTGGCTTTTACTTCTGGATCCAAATGTATCGTCATACTGGCTGTTGCTGCCATAAAAAAACATCTCCTTTTTGCGTAAGCTTACCAACAAAGACTGCCTTATACGTATCTACTTTGCTAAACAGATTCCCTTTGTTATACCATGTAAGTTATCTGGCAACTGTCCATTCACACCCGCTTATTTCATATCCGCCGGTAAGTGCTCGGTGCTGTTGAGGAGTTCCAGCTGGGGGAAGTTATCCTTGTCCAATGTGAGGATGTCGACGGCGGTGTTGAATTGGCGGATGCGCCAGACGTTGGCAAGGGGCATGCCGAGAACGGCACAGAGGATAGTACGCAGGATGGCACCGTGGCAGACGACGACGAAGGTGCCGCCCGCGTGCTTGGCGCTGAGCTCGCGCAGACGCTTCATGCCGCGCTGCTGTACTTCGGCAAAAGTCTCACCATGGGGGATGCGCATGATATCGGGGTGCTCGAGGAAATTGGCCATCCCCTCGGGCCAGCCCTCGACAATCTGCTGATAGGTCAGACTCTCCCAGTCGCCAAAGGCGAGCTCGCGGAAAGCTGGTTCCTGCTGCACGGGCAAGTCGAAATGCTCCGCGATGGTCTCCGCCGTCACCCGCGCGCGGCAAAGGTCACTGCTGTAAATGGCATCCACCTGCTCCACAGGGAAATGGTCGCGCAGGAGCTCAGCTTGCTTTTTGCCACGTTCGGTGAGGGGCACATCTGACTGTCCCTGATATTTACCGTTGAGATTCCATGCCGTCTGGCCATGCCGGACGAGGATAATTTTCGTTATGCCCATATTGCCTCCAAATGCTTGATCAGTTGCTCATTTTCTGCGTGCGTGCGCACCGCGATGCGTACGTAGTGATTGTCCAGTCCCGGATAGTTCGCACAGTCACGCACCAGCACGCCGCGTGCCCGCAGGCGGGCCGTCAGCTCCGTGCTCGTAAGCGCCGCCGCACGGAGATCGAGCAGGAGAAAATTTGCCACGCCCGGCAAGACCTGCATGCCCCGCAAGCCGGACAGCCGCTCCGTCAGCCAGACCGCTTCTTCGTGCACCAGCCTGCGGCTGGCCTCTGCGTATGCCTTTTGCGCCACAGCAGCCACACCTGCAGCCTGAGCCAAAGAATTGACGTTCCAGTCATCCTTGGCGCCCTCCAGCCGCTGCACGAGCTCGCGGCTCGCCACCGCAAAACCGAGGCGCAAGCCGGGAATTGCATAGAACTTCGTCAGGGACTGCAGCACGACGAGATAGGGATAGGCCTGCACCAGCTGGCGCAGCGTCGCGTCCGCCCTCTGCTCACAAAAATCAAGGAAGGATTCATCGACGAGCAGCCATGACCGCCCCGCCTGCAGCGTCTCCAGCACGGGAAGCAGCTCATTCTGCGTGAGCAGCGTGCCCGTGGGATTGTTGGGATTGCCAAGAATCAGGCAATCGGTAATCCCCGCCACCTGCTGCAGCTGCCGGCAGTCCGGCTTGAAGCCCTGTTCCGGCCGCAGGCCGAAATGCTGCACGACGCAGTGTGCCGCCCGCGCTGCCCGCTCGTAATCGCTGAACGACGGCACGGGAATCAGCACGCGATGCGGCCGCACCACCTGAAAGAATAAGTACAAGAGCTCCGATACGCCGTTGCCGGCAATCAGGTTATCCTCCGGCACCTCATAGTGCTGTGCCAGTGCCTTTTTCAGATCACGCATATGCGGGTCCGGATAATGCACGACTCCATCCAAATGTTCCAGCACCGCCTGCTTTACCGCTGGTGCCAGCCCCAGCGGATTGATATTCGCGGAAAAATCCAGCCAGCTGCCCGTTGGCGATGGCGCATAGACATCGCCGCCATGCGCGTAATTCCCCGGTAACTGCATCCTGTTTCCTCCATTCTTTCATCTCGTCGCAATTATAACAAAATCCCCTGCGCGGTCTGGCCGCTCCAGCTGGCATAAAGCATGATTACCAGCAGGACAGCCGCCTCGCTCATCAATTCGATACAACCATAAGTATCACCGGTCAGGCCGTCCAGTTTCTCCGCCAGATGACGCGCCATTTCAGATGCCATCAGCAGACCGCCGAGCAAAGCCAACAGACCGGCCCACCCCCAGAAGATGCTGATGAGCACCGTAGTAATGGTGGCATAGCGCACCGTGCGCCAGTCAGCCATCTGCGCAAAGACCTGCCCCATCCCCGTTTTGCGGGCATAGGGATAGCTGGCAAGCGCCCGCACCATACCCAGCCTGCCGATGACCGGCGCGATACAGGCGGCGGTCAAAGCCAGTCCGGGTGGCATGGAAAGCAGCATGCTCCAGTAAAGCAACAGCCAGCCCACGAAGGCCAGCACGCCATAGGAACCCACGCGGCTGTCCTTCATGATGGCCAGCATCCGCTCTCTGTCGCGGCAGGAGAGCACGCCATCCATCGTATCCATGAAACCGTCTGCGTGCAGGCCGCCCGTCACCGCCAGCGGCAGCAGGGCCAGCACCGCCGTCGTAAAAGGCGTCCAGCCCAGCGTATGAAGCAGGATTTTCCCCGCCAGCAGGCTGATGCCGCCCACGACCAATCCCACGAGCGGAAAGTAGCGCGTGCCGTGGCCCAAATCCTCCGCCGTCAAATCCGGCTGGTCTTTAAAATGCAGACGGGTCTCAAATTGCAAGGCAGCCCAAAAATAGCGCATCCTGTCTCCCCTTTAAACGAACAACCAATCCAGGCTGAAACTGCTGAAACCACACCATTGAAAGAGCAGAAAAGCCAGCGTCAGAAAGAGCATCACCGCCGTATACATCATGCGGTTTGCCGCGAGAATATGCTGCGGCACGATGGCCGTGAGCACGTCGCCCATATAGGCGCGGAAGGTCTTCTGCCCGAAATAGGAATTCTCGCCGCCCAAACGGATCTGCAACGCACCAGCCATGGCCGCCTCGGCATAGCCGCCATTCGGGCTGGGATGTTTCGCCGCATCGCGGCGCATCACACGCAGGGCATTATGGCCGTCATAGCCGAGCAGGAAAGCACTCATGACAAAGAGTAGCCCCGTGATCCGCGCGGGGATATAGTTCAGCACATCGTCGAGCCGCGCCGCAGGACGGCCAAAGTAGAGATAGCGCTCGTTCTTGTAGCCCAGCATGGAATCCATGGTATTGGCCGCCCGATAGAGCACGGCCAGGGGTACGCCGCCGATGGCGAACCAGAAGAGCGGCGCGATGGTGCCGTCGCTCGTGTTCTCCGCCACGCTCTCCACCGCCGCCCGCGCCAGCTCGGCGTCATCGAGCTGCTCCGTATCCCTTCCCACGATGCAGCCCGTAGCCCTGCGGGCGCCCGCTAAATCGCCATGGACCAGGCAATCGTAGATGCGTCGTCCCGCCTGTGCCAGACTCCGCGGCGAAATCATAAAGGCCAGCATGAGGGCACTGAGTACCTCGCTGCCCCAGCTCACCGGCAGGCGATAGGAGAGATAAATCAGCCCCGCCGCCAGCTCGTAGCTGATGAGCAATACCAGAATGACCAGAATGCTGCCGCTGAGGAACTGCCGTCCCGGGCTGTCCTCCCGGCGGTAGAACACTTTTTCCAGCCACGCGATGAGCCGCCCCATGAGCGCCACGGGATGCCAGCGGCTCTGCGGGTCGCCAATGCAGGCATCCATGAGGAACGCCCAGATTGCCGTAATCATGCCTCCGCCTCCTTCACGCCAATGGACACCGCGAGCTTCTTCAGATCCAGTGCCATGCCGGATACCGTAAAATACGCCTCCTGCGCCGCTGCGGCAAACTGCTGGTTAAGGAGTCCCTGCGCATCGCGATAGACACGCGCGAGCTGGTTCATCGGTACAATACCCGCACCGACCTCATTCGAGACAAAAATGACGCTGCGGCCGCTCTCCCGCGCGGCTTGCAAGAGTTTCGTGCCGATCGCCAGCACGTAACGACGCACGCCCTCAGCATCGTTGAGACCTGGCATAGCCGCTTCCTGATTTCCCGCCTCCGTCTTCCCCGGCAAAGCACAGAGCAGCTGCGAAAGATAGAGCGTCAGGCAATCGAAAAGAATCACTTCATGCGCCCTGCCCGCCTGCACGATAACTCGCTCTGCCCTTTCCGGAGCTTCGTAGGTCGTCCATTCTGATGGTCGCCGGGCCTGATGGCGCGCAATGCGCTGGCGCATCTCCTCATCCCAGATACGCGCCGTCGCAATATAGGCCACTTTGCCGCCGCAGTGCAGCGCATACTGCTCGGCGAAGCATGACTTGCCGCTGCGTGCCCCGCCCGTCACGAAGACGATTTTACCTGCCATCTGTCCGCCTCCTGCCTCATACCAAATCTGAACAGCTGCATCTCACCGCAGCCACCCCCTATTATGCTGCCTGCTCCGGATCCGCCTTGCGCACAGCCGAGATGATGCAGATGGGACTCTCCGCCTGCAGGCGGTCGTGCCCGCCCGTCTGATGCAACTGCGTAACCTGCACCTGCACAGCCTCGTACTCGTAGACGTCCTCGTGCTCATGAAACCAGTTCAGCGCGTTGTACATCGTCTGCACCGTCGCGCAGTCCATGACCAGATGGCCGCCCGCATGAAGCCGCTCCGTGACCGTGTCCAGAATCTCCTTCAGCTTTTCGCCCACACCGATAATCAGTACGCAGTCGGGATTGGGCAATTCAGCCAGTCCTTCGGGCGCCGCCTTCATCGTAATGCCGATATTCGGTACAGCGAGGTTCGCAATGTTCAGCCGCAGCAGCGAAATGGCCTCCATATCGCGTTCGATGGCACAAACCTTGCCCCGCGGACAGAGCGATGCCGCCTCGATGGCCAGACTGCCCGTGCCGGCGCCGATATCCCAGACGATACCTGCCTCGGGAATGTTTGCCTTGACCAGCGTGAGCACGCGCACCTCCTTGCGAATCATCGTCACGCGAGGATTGCAGATAAAATCTTCATCGGGAATACCCAGATAGTGTCGCATATTTTTATCCCTTTCTGCTCTTCGCATACATCCCGGCAGATAGCGCAAAGCGGCCCTGCACCAGCTGCCCTGCAGGCACCTGGCGTTCAGCCGCTTCGCTATTTCTCCTATTCTCTTCTCCTGCGCCGGCGGCTCCCTGCGTCATTTGTTCAGCTGCTTGTTCAGAAAATCGCGGCCGAACACGCGCAGGGTATAATAGAATCCTACCATAAAGGGCAGGTACTCTGCAATGAGGCGCCAGCAAACGGCCACGATGCCCACAGTACCGGCCGGCACCGTATCACTGAAAAGCAGTACGAAACCGCCCTCGGCGACGCCGGAACCGCCGGGCGTCGGCGTGAAATAGAGCAGCATGTTGAGGAAAATCATGCGCCCCATCACAAGGTACCAGTCCGCATCGTATACGCCGAGCCCCAACAGCAGGCAGGGCACGATCGCGTAGATGCAGAGCAGGTTGAGCCCCGATTCCGCAAAGACCAGCAGCATATAGCGCGGCGAATGCGAAAGCAGCTCGATGGCGCTCTTCGTATCGCGGTAAAAGGCGAAAACCTTGCGCCGACGCTCGTTCTGCATGCGCTTCGTCGCGTGGATGATGATGTAGTCAAGCCAGCCGTGACGCGCCCCCACGACGATGAGCACGATGACGGCCAACGCCGTAATCGTAATCCCCATGAGCGTCGTGTTCGAAATGCCGGGCAAAATACCTGAATCATGCATGAAGATAAAGGGCATGCAGAGAATCAGGAAGAAAATCGAAAGCAGCGTGCGCACGATGACCAGCACCGCCGCCTTACCCGTTGGCACGCCCGCATGGCGCAGGAACATGAGCTGGGCCACGGCACCGCCCGTCGCCCCCGGTGTCAGCAATGCGAGGAAGTAGTTGCCGAAGATGACCTGCACGGCCTCGTAGAGCGTGATTTTCTCATGAGATATCTTCACAAGATGCATGAGACGACTGCCATCGAAGAAGAGGCCCAGCGACACGGCCAATACGGCCAATGCCAGCGACCACGGCTTGAAGCGGTCCAGGCTGCGCAGCGTGTTGATATCCACGGTCGAGTAGATGATCGTGCCCGAGATGACGAGTACCAGCACGATGAGGAAGATAAAACGCTTATAGAATTTATTCATGCCGGCACCGTCCTTTCTACAAAATTTTTCTTAGGAAAACGCTGATTCATTGAGCTGATACGGATTGTCATAATAACCCGTGTTTCCTTATGCTTGCGGCAGCAGCGTCTCCTCGTGACTGGCGAAGGCATTGTGATTGTGAATCGACTCCTGATTCTCGCAGGCGAGGGAGAACCACGCGAGCCCCGGCAGCTGGCGCAGGGCCAGCACGCAGTCGCGCAGGATATCCTCCACGAACTTCGGATGCTCATAGGCAGCCTCGGTCACATACTTTTCGTCCTCGCGCTTGAGCAGCGGGTAGATGGGCGACGACCCCTGCCGCTCCAGCAGCGTCACGAGATCTTCGATGAAGATGCACTCATGCCCCGCCGCGAAACGCACCTTTGCCTTGCAGATAGAGCGCTGGTTATGCGCACCGTAACGCGATATCGCCTTACTGCAGGGGCAGAGCGAAGTAAAGGGCACATCAACCCCCAGCGTGAACGTCATGGCCTTGCCACGCTCTTTGCGCCCCATGAAGCAACAGTCCACATCTAAAAGCGAATGCTTTTTGCTCACCGGTGCCTCGCGGTCGACGAAATACTTGAAGCTCAGCGCCACCTCAGCCGACTGCGCCTGCAGGTGATCGAGCGCCTCCTTGAGCATCTGCTCCATCTCCGGCTCCGCCAGCGGTTTCTGGCTCCACGGCATGAGGATTTCGAGGAAGCGCGACATGTGCGTGCCCTTGTACTCCTGCGGCAGGGACACGGTAAAGCGGATGCGCGCCAGCACCTGCTGGAAGTCGCCATCCTTCGTCTTGATGAGGAACGGCAAATGCGCCTCCGTGATGCCGACGCGCTGAATCGCGATGCCACGCTCATCCGCGCTGCTCTGTACGTCCTGCATCAGTCGTTCCCCGTCTCATAGGCAATCGGATCCTTCACACCGGCCTCGGCAAAGCCCTGCAGGCGCAGCTTGCAACTGTCGCAGACGCCGCAAGCCTTCTCGCCGCCCTTGTAGCAGCTGTGCGTGAACTGATATGGCGCACCGAGCTTGACGCCCAGCTTGACGATCTCGCCCTTGGAGAGATACTGCAGCGGCGTCTCAATGGTGATTTTCTTTCCCTGCACAGCCGTAGCCGTCGTCGCGAAGTCCGCGAGCGCCTGGAACCGCTGGATGAACTCGGGGCGGCAATCCGGGTAGCCGGAATAGTCGACGGAATTCACGCCGATGTAGACGTGGCTTGCCCCCAGCGTCTCCGCGTAAGCCATGGCATAGGAAAGAAAAATCATATTGCGCGCGGGCACGTAGGTCGGCGGCACATCCTTGCGGTTGACATCGCCTTCCGGCACGTCGATGTGGCTGTCCGTGAGGGCCGAACCACCGATGGCGTCCATGTTCGTCTCGATAATCAGGTGACGCGGCACCTTGAAGTAAGCCGCGATCTTCCTGGCGCCCTCGAGCTCGATGATGTGGCGCTGGTGATAGTTGAAGCTGATGGGGTAGACCTCATAGCCCTTGCTCTTGGCGACGGCCATGCAGGTGCAGCTATCGAGACCGCCGGATAATAAAACCACTGCTTTTTCCATTTTTTCCAAATTCCTCCAGAATAAACGCTTTTCTTAGTCCTCATGCTCGATGTCAAAGCCGCGGATATCCCTGATGGCCTGCGCGATGTCCGGCGCACCGTAGACCGCACTGCCGGCCACGAGCACGTTTGCTCCCGCCTGTCGAACGAGCTTACTCGTCTCTGCATTGATACCGCCGTCGACCTCGATATCGCAATCCAGCTCGAGGTCGTGCAGGTTGTGGTAGAGCATGTGAATTTTATCGAGCTGCGACTCGATGAACTTTTGGCCGCCGTAGCCCGGATTGACCGTCATGCAGAGCACCATATCGACATCGCCGACGAGCTCCTCGATCATCGCGAGGGACGTGCCCGGATTCAGCGCGATGCCCGCCTTGCAGCCAGCGGCGTGAATCTGCTGGATGATGCGATGGCTGTGCTTCGCGGCCTCCACGTGGAACGTGATGATATCGGCGCCAGCCTCGGCGAACGCCTCAATCTGGGTCTCCGGGTGCTCGACCATGAGATGCACGTCAAAGACGGCGTCCGTCACCTTGCGCAGGCTCTTCACCACGGGCGAACCGATGGTGATATTCGGCACGAACGTGCCGTCCATGACGTCGATATGCACATACTCCGCACCTGCATCCGTAATCTTCTTCACCTCATCGGCCAGATGGGAGAAGTCGGCGGAAAGGATAGATGGAGCAATTTTAATCATTTAAAGGCCTTCTTTCTTGCTGTCTCGATTTCTTCAAGCATATTGAGATATGCGTCATAACGTTCCCGGGCGATGGCACCGTCTGCCACCGCCTGCTTGATCGCGCAGTCCGGCTCGTGACTGTGACTGCAGGGCTGGAAGCGGCACTGGTCCGGATATTGACGAAACTCCGGGAAATAGCCCGGCAGCTCCTGCGGATCCATAGACGTGAGCTCCATGGCCGAGAACCCCGGCGTATCGACGAGGTATCCACCCTGCCAGGGGATGAGCTTCGCCACGCGCGTCGTATGACGGCCGCGCTTGATCTTCGCGCTGACATGCCCCGTCTGCAAGGCCAGTTCTGGAGACAGGGCATTGAGCAGCGAGGACTTGCCCACGCCCGAGGGGCCGGCAAAAACTGTGGTCTCCCCTGCGAGGCGCTCGCGCAAAGCGTCAATCCCCGTTCCCGTATGGGCCGATACGGGCAGCACCGGATAACCGATAGCCGCGTAGGGATGCAGTGCTTCGGCTGTCTCTGGCCGCACATCCATCTTGTTCAGGCAGATGCAGATTTTCGGAATGCCTGACCATTCGGCCAGAACTAAAAAGCGATTGAGCAGCAGCGGATGCAAATCCGGCTGCGCGGCAGCAAAGGTCAGCACGACCTGCGTGATATTGGCTACGGCGGGGCGCTTTAAAAGCGTCCGGCGCGGCAGCAGCTGCTCCACGACGCCCGAACCATCATCAAGGCGCGAAATTGCGACTTCATCGCCCGGCACGACGCCCATGGTGCGGCGCGTATGCCTGAACTTGCCCCGCAGCTTGCAGGTCACGAGTTCGTCTACGGTCTGCACGTAGAAAAAACTGTTATAGGCCTTCAATACGCGGCCCGGTTGCAGCTCATTTGCCTTTGCCATTCTCTACCCCCGGCACTGGCACCTGCGTGTGGTTGCTGTTCTGCTTGTTCTCCTGCTTGTTCTTATCCTTCTTGTCCTCGCGCTGGCTGCTGCTATCCGCCACCGTAAGCGTCACGGTCGTCCCTTCCTCAGCGGTACCGCTGACGGACTGGCTGACGACGGTCCCCGCCTGGGCACCGCTCACGGCCTTTTGCGTTACACTGACCCGGAAGCCACGCGCCTGCAGTACCGTCTTGGCATTGTTCACATCCATACCGACCACATCCGGCACCTCGGACATACGGGCCTTCTTGCCCTTGCTCACGTAAATCTCGACGGAACTGCCCTTGGCCACTTTTTTGCCCGGACGTGGGTCGCTGTCGAGCACCGTGCCGGCTTCCTCATCGGAAGACTTCTCGTAGACATTGACCTTGAGACCCAGCTTCTCGAGGCGCGCGATGGCGTCTGCCTTGCTCAGGCCGCGCACATCCGGCATCTCGATCTGCTGGCCGCCCTTGCTGACCTTCAGCGTGACCACGCGTTTCTCCTTGACCTTGGCACCGGCCTCAGGATCCTGTGAAATGACCTCTCCCGCCGGTGTGTCGGCATCGTTGACCTCCTGCACGCTCACGCGAAGTTTCTTGCTTTCGAGCATCTGTTTCGCCACCGTGAGCTGCTGGCCCGTCACGTTCGGCACTTCGATTTCCGCCGTACTCCAGAATTCACCGTAACTCATGAAAGCACCGACGAAGAACCCCATGCAGAGGATGAGAATCAGGCCAATGACGAATTTCTTCGACTTGAAAACAGACTTCTGCGGCTCATCCGCCTCGGGCGTATAGGCATCGCGCTGACGCCGTGATGGCAGGGGCTCATCCGGCTGCACGGCCGGCATGACGCGCGTGGCGTAGGGGTCGTCGGCGGCGGCAAAGTTCTGCCGCCCCTGCATCATCTGCTCCGCCTGTTGGATATCCCGCACCATTTCCTCGCTGTCCGGCCGCTCGGCAGGGTCTTTGCTCATGGCCCTGCTCACGATGGCCTCGGCCACAGGAGGAATCGAGGGATCGAGCTGGCGCACCGGCACCGGCTCTTCCTGCAGATGCTTCATCGCGATGCTGACCGGCGTCGCTCCCGTGAAGGGCAGCTGCCCCGTCAGCATCTCATAGAGCACGACGCCCAGCGAGTAGACATCCGATTTCGGCGTAATCAGCGTGCCGCGGGCCTGCTCCGGCGAGAAATAATGCACGGAACCGACCACGTTGCCGCTGTAAGTCATCGTGGACTCCGTCACCGCGCGCGCGATGCCGAAATCGGCCACCTTCGCCGTGCCATCCGGCGTCATGAGGATGTTGTGCGGCTTGATATCACAGTGCACGAGACCATGCATATGCGCGTGGGCGAGGGCGCTGGCGATCTCCCCGGCAATGCGCAGCGCATCCTCTACGGGCAGATGCCCCTGCTGCTTGATGAGGTTCTTCAGCGTACTGCCGGGCACATACTCCATGACGATATAATGATCGCCTTCTGAGGCACCGACATCGTAGATGTTGACGATATTGGGATGGGAAAGCTGTGCGGCTGCCTGGGCTTCCCGCTGGAATTTCGTAATGAATTCCTGGTCGCTCTTGAATTGCTCATGCAGAACCTTCACCGCCACGGTGCGGCCGAGGACCAGATCCATGGCCTTATAGACGTCAGCCATGCCGCCGCCGCCGATTTTTTCCTGCAGCTCATACCGCTGGTCTAATACCCGCTGGGTCATGTCATTTCCTCCTTATCTATGATACAAAGCCCGCCTAGCCGGCCAGGCTCAGGATAATCTTGCGCGCAATTGGCGCGGCCACGCTGCCGCCGCCACCGCTGTTCTCGACGATGATGGCAAAGGCGATCTTGCGGCCGGGCAGCTGCGCCGAGCCGATGAACCAGGCATGATCCTTGCCCTGAGCGTTCTCCGCCGTGCCGGTCTTGCCCGTCACGCGCACGCCGCTCACGGCCGCCGCCTTGCCCGTGCCGCTCTTGACGACATCCTCCATATAAGTGTCGAGCAAGCGCGCCTGGCTCGTGGATGTGACATCCTTCAGCCATTTTTCCGGCGTCGTCTCACGCACAGTGATGCCCCCCGGCGTGACCACACGCTGCACGAGATACGGCTTCATGATCGTGCCCTCATTGGCAAAGGCCGCCGCCAGCAGGACCATGTGCATCGGCGTCACGAGCAGACTGCTCTGACCGATGGCGCTCTGCGCGAGGTCGCCCTGGCCAAGATTGGCGAAGTCCGGCAGATGCGATTTCGTCATCACGATTTCGCCGCCGATGTCCTTATCGAAGCCGAAGCGTTCAAAGGCACTCTGCAACTTTTTGCCGCCGAGCCGCATGCCCAGCGTTCCGAAGGTCACGTTGCAAGACTCGCTGAGGGCCTTTTGCAGGTTGACCTTGCCGTGTACTTCGCCATGACTCTCGCGAATGGTCTGCCCACCACCAACGTCGAGCACGCCCGTGCAGTCGAAGACCTCACTCGTATCCGTGACGCCTTCGCGCAGGGCCGCATCGGCTATGAGTGGCTTGATCGTCGAGCCCGGCGGGTAAAGTCCCTGCACGGCCCGGTTCAGCAGCGGTCCGTCGCCTTCCTTGGAAAGCTTCGGCCACTGTTTCTCGATATTATTCGGATCGTAGGCTGGCGTGCTGGCCATCGCCAGCACCGCACCGGTATCGGCATCGAGCACAACCACGGCGCCGCGATGGCCGCTGAGGCCATCGTATGCCGCCTGCTGCGCATCGCCTTCGATGGTCAGATAGACGTCGTCGCCGCGCGCCGATTGAAAGAGCTGCGCGGCTGGTCCGAGGTGACTGACATCATCCGTCAGCCCGAGAAGGTCGCGATTCGCGTGTGCCTCGATGCCCGCACTGCCGATCTCCTCGCCGATATAGCCCGTCACGGGCGCGAAAGCTGCGCCCATGGGATAGCTGCGGCTGCCATCCGGCCGGTTCTGTGCCAGTGCCCGTCCCTGCGCATCAAAGATGGAGCCGCGCAAGATATCGGCCTGTGCCGCACTGCGCCGCATATTCAGAGGATTCTGCGCCAGCGTGTCAGACTCCCAGGTCATGAGCCAGATGACATAGGCGCCGAGAACAGCCACGACGACGAGCAGGCACATCGCGGCCTGCAGGATATGCTTCTTGAGCTGCCAGTCAGGCACGCGAACGCCTCCTCTCCGACAACGCTGCCAGGATTCCCAGCAGGATAAAGCACGAAACGAGGGAACTGCCGCCGTAGCTAACGAAGGGCAGGGTAATGCCCGTGAGCGGCAGAAACTTCGTCACACCCGCCACGATGATGAACGCCTGCAGCAGCATCAGCGAAGCACAGCCCGCCGCCAAAAGCGCCGCACGGCTATCCCGACAGCCCAATGCGATGCGTACGCCGCGCCAGAAGAACAGCACGTAGCAGAGCAACACCATGAGGGCCCCCACGAGGCCCCACTCCTCGGCGATGGCCGCGTAGATGAAGTCCGTGTGTACCTCGGGGATGAAGCCCGGGTGACCGAAGCCGAAGCCCGTACCCCAGACGCCGCCCGTGCCGAAGGCGAAGAGCGACTGCACGACCTGATAGGCCATGCCATTCGGATCAGACCAGGGATTCAGCCAGATGGCCACGCGCACGCGCACGTGACCGAAGAGCATATAGCTGATGATGGCCGCGATGCCAAAGAACGACAGGGCCAGGAAAACATAGCTCTTATTGCCCGTGGCCATATAGGTCATGAGCACCGCGATGCCGAAGAACAGCAGGGCGGAGCCCAGATCCTTCTCCACGACAAACATCAGCACGGCCAGGCCCCAAATACAGATGAGCGGTGCGATGAAGCGCAACGGCGCCAGCCGCAATACCAGCAGCCGGCTCTTCGCGGCCGTCAGCACCTGCTGATGATCCGAGAGATAGGCCGCGAGGAAGAACAGGATGATAATCTTGCCGAACTCCGAGGGCTGTACCGACATCGGGCCCAGTACCAACCAGTTCTTGCTGCCACCAATCTCGGTACCGAAAAGCATCGGCAAACCGAGCACGACGACACAAGCGAGACCCAGCAGATAGGGATAATCCAAAAGCTGCTGCAGGGAACGCCAGAAACGCAGCACGAGAATCATGACCACGAGGGCGATGCAGAGCCAACGCAGCTGAGGCATGAAGAGTGCCGCTTTCAACCGCCCGATTTCCACCGCGCCCACGCTGGCGAGCGTCAGCGCAATGGGCAGCAGCAGCGGGTCAGCCTGACGCCGCACCAGCAAATATTGCAAAAAGACGGACAGGAGCGCCACGGCTGCCAGCCAGGGCAGGAATGACCAATCCACCCCCTGCAGGAGCTCCGCCGCTCTCTGCACGCCCATAACGTGCTTTTTGCAAATCAGGACCAAAATGCCGGCCAGCACGATGCCGAGCGGTGCCCACATCAATTTTCCGTATTTCATGACGGCAGCACCACCACAATCGCCGTAACATTATCCGAGCCGCCCGCATTGAGAGCCATGTCCACGAGCTGGCGCGCCGGGTCAGCTGCCCGCTGCTGCAGTGCCGCGGCGATCTCCTCGTCGGTGACATGCTTCATCAGACCGTCCGTCGCCAGAAGCAACTGGTCGCCCGGCTGCAGCGCGAACGTCCCCGTATCGACCTGCAGGTCTGCAGCGACGCCGACGGCCCGTGTCAGCATGTTCTTGCGCGGATGCACGCGCGCCTCCTCCGGCGTCAGCGTACCATTCTCCACGAGATCCTCCACATAGGAATGATCGCGCGTAATCTGACGCAGCCCGCCCTGCCGCCACAGATAGAGACGGCTGTCGCCAACATGGGCCCAATGCGCCGTCCCCGCCTCTGCATGCAAAGCTGTCGCCGTCGTGCCCATGCCCTGATATTCCGGATGCTCCTGCACGCATTGTAAAATAGCCGCATTGCCCTGCTGAATGGCCTGTGCCAGCTCCTGACTGTCCACGGTCTCCCGCTGACCAAGCACCTGCTGCAGCGTCTCCGTCAGGATACGGCTCGCGACCTCGCCGGCCGCCTCACCGCCCATGCCGTCCGCAACGACATAAACCTGCGGTTCAAAGACCGCGAGACTGTCCTCATTTGTCGCGCGTACACAGCCGATGTCCGTGGCTTGATATACCTGTAGCAATTTCTTCACCTCTCGAACTGGAACACCACCATGCCGATGCGGATTTCATCTCCCGCCTGCAGATAGGCTGCCCCCTGCAGGGGCTCGCCGTTCACATAGGTGCTGTTCCGGCTGCCCAGATCCTCGATGACATATTGATTGCCCTGCTGATAGATTGTCGCATGCTTGTGTGAGACAAAATTCTCGGGAATCACGACATCGTTACCCGCACCGCGGCCGAACGTAATCTCCTCGGCAAAAGCAAAGCGCTGCCCCTGCAGCTCCGGCTCCTGCGCCTCGAGGACGGTCACGACCGCCTCGGTGCGCTGGACCTCCGGTGCCCTGACTACTTCATGCTGCTGACGTACCTCGCGGAACATGGCCCGCGCCAGCCGCGTGACAAACCACAGCAGCCAAAGCAGCATGCCGTATTCCAGGACCACGCGCACACCCTTCAGGATATAGGCTGTAACTGGCACTCATATCACCTCATAAACCAACACCGACTCGCCGATGCGGATTTCATCCCCTGCCTGCAGGCAGACGGATTGGATTCTCCGACCATTGACGAAGGTGCCATTCGTACTTTGGGCATCGTGCAGGACATGGCGATGCCGCTGATACTCGATCCAGGCATGGAGACGCGAAGCGTTCTGATCCGTGAGGATGAACTCGTTCTTATCCCGCCGTCCGATGTAGATCTGCTTCTCGCCAAACTCCAGATAAGAGTCCTGATCCGGGCCCTCCTCTACCGTAAGCGCCGCCAGCTTGTGCACAGCGGGCAGATTGAGCGGACGGACGGGATCCAGATGGGAGCGCTCCAGCACCAGCGTATGCGGCTCCGTATCCTCAGACGGCCCCTGCTCCGTGGAAAGTTGGAGTTCGTAAACACCGCGCGTCAGCGACTCCTTGCGCCCGATACGCAGCGAAAGCTCGCCATCCATATAGCCGTCCTGCAGGATGACCTGCTTCTCCGCACAGGTGATGAGCTCGTCGATGACGCGCTGCGCACAGAGACGACGATAATCCTCATCGCTCAGGCTGAAAAGGAAGACATTCGGCAGCACTTGTCCCGGCTTGCCCTGCTGCAGCTTTTTTTCCAGCCCCTGCATGAGCTCCACGGGCTCCAGATCGCTGCTGAACTTGCGATTGAAAAAACCTTCGATGTGATTAGCGAGGAAGGACTCCATCTTTCCCAGCCCCATATAATCACTCCTTATGATAACGATACGAAAAAGAAAAACACTCTGCCCACATTATACCATACGTTGCCGTTCATTGCTCCTGCAGATGCTTATTTCTGAGCTGGCCGCAGGCCGCCTGGATATCCGTACCCATCTCGCGGCGCACAGTCACGGTCAGGCCATGCTGGCGCAGATAGCCCTCGAACCAATCGATGCGCGTCTTGCTCGGCCGCAGCAGGTTGCGTTCCTTCACCGGATTGATGGGAATGAGGTTCACGCTGCAGAGCTGGCCGCGCAGGAGTTTCACGAGCTCGCGTGCCTGCGCCTCGCCGTCGTTCAGGCGATCGATGAGGATATACTCATAGGTCACGCGACGCCCCGTCTTCTCCGCATAGTTCTTCGCGGCTGCGATGACATCGGCCAGTGGATACTTGCGGTTGATGGGCATGATCTGGCTGCGTAATTTCTGATTGGGTGCATGCAGGGAGACCGAAAGGGAAATGGGCATGCCCTCCTCCGCCAGCAGAAGCATAGATGGCACGATGCCCGAAGTCGATAGCGTGATGTTACGATAGCCCATGCCAAGCACATAGGGCTCGTGCAGCAGGTGCAGGAAGGCCACGACCGCCTCATAATTCATCAGCGGCTCACCAGAACCCATGATGACGAGCGTATCGACCTTTCCCTCCCCCGCCTCGCGCAGCGCATCGTTGATGTAGATGACCTGTGCGAGCATCTCGCCCGCCGTCAGGTTGCGCGCCATGCCGTGCACAGTAGAGGCGCAAAAGGCACAGCCCATATTACAGCCCGCCTGCGTGGATACACAGACACTGTTGCCATAGGGCTGGCGCATGAGCACCGTCTCCACCGCCGTGCCATCGGCAAAGGCCAGCAGGAATTTGCTGGTCTTGCCATCCACCGAATCCAGGCGATCGCGGCAAACTGGCTGCTGAATCGTAAACTCTGCATCAAGCTGCGGGCGCAGCGTCTTCGGGAGATTCGTCATCTCCGCAAAATGATGCACGCCCTTCTGGTACATCCACTCCGCCACCTGCCGGGCACGAAAACGCGGCAACTTATAGGGTGCTAAAAGCTCCTGCAATTCCCGGAGATTGCAGCCAAAGATATCTTTTGCCATAATTTTCCTTTCTCCGCGCAGGCTTCAGCGGCGTTTGACCAATCGAGCGATGAAAAAACCGTCCGTGCCATCCACCTGTGGGTAGAGCTGCACCATCTCGTCTTGCGCATGCTGTGCAGCCTGCGGCAGCGAGGGCAGGAAGCCTCCCGTCTGCTCCAGCTGGAACTCCACATGTGTCGCCAGAAAGGTGCGCACGACATCCCGATTCTCCGCCTGCTCTATGGTGCAGGTACTATAGACGAGCACGCCGCCAGGTCTTACGGCCTGCGCCGCACTCTCGAGGATGGCCAGCTGCAGCGGCGGCAGGGCCTTGATTTCCTCCAGAGACTTATGCCAGCGGGCGTCCGGCTTGCGCCGCAGAACGCCGAGGCCCGAACAGGGAGCATCGACGAGCACGCGATCTGCCTGCCCTGCATATTTCTGGCCGATTTCCCGCGCATCCACGAGCACCGGCTCGATGATGCCGATACCCAGCCTGTCCGCATTCTCCTGAATGCGCGCCAGCTTGTGCTCGTAGATATCGCCCGCCACGATGCGGCCGCGATTTTGCATGAGCTGTGCGAGATGCGTTGTTTTGCCGCCCGGCGCCGCGCAGCAGTCGATGATGAATTCTCCCGGTTGCGCTGCCACCACATGGGCGACGAGCATCGAACTCTCGTCCTGCACCTGGCAACGCCCATCCTGCAGCGGTGCCAGAGCATCGAGGGCACCATGCTCCTGCACGACGAAGCCCTCCGGTGTCCACGCAGACGGAACGCATTTTACGCCCGCTTCCCGCAGGGCAATTGCCAGTTCCTCCGGGGTATTTTTCAGCGTGTTGGTGCGCAGGCAAAGCGGCGCTTCCGTGTTGTCGAAATGGCAGAGCTTTTCCGCCGCGTCAAAGCCCAGTGCCCTGACCCAGTGCTTCACCAGCCACTGAGGATGACAGCTCGCGAGCGCGAGATGCTCCGTCGCATGGCCTTTGCCCGTGGGGAAGGCCGCTTTCTCCGGCTCACGCACGGCCGTGCGCAGCACCGCGTTGACAAAACCTGAACTGCCGCGATGGCCGCCCTTTTTCGCGAGCTCCACCGCCGTGTTGCAAGCCGCCGATGCCGGTACCTTGTCGAGGTAAAAGAGCTGGTAAAGACCGAGACGCAGGATGGCGCGGATGCGCGGCTCGATTTTCTTCAGCGGCCGATTCACATAGCGGCGCAGCATCCAGTCCAGCGTGCCGCCTGCCTTCACCGCGCCGTAGACGAGCTCCGTAAGGAAGCGCCGGTCCTGCGCCGCAAAGTCCTGCTGGCGCAATGCCCGCGCGAGCGCCACATTAGCGTAAGCGCCCTTTTCCTCCACTTCCAGCAGAATGTTTACCGCCGTCTGGCGGACGAAATCACTCATTGGTCCTCTTTTCTCTCCATAGGGCCAAGAATGGCCTCTTTCTTCGTCACCCGATGCGCCGTTCCCGGAATGATGATTTTCTCCAGTTCGCGCCGCACGGCCTCCACATCCACATGCGTATTGAAGCAGGGGCCGTTGGGACGGATATTCAGCACGCCCACGGCCGGCAGCGGATAAACATCCTGAATGCCGCTCATGAGATCACGTTCGCAGGCGATGGCCAGCACGGCCTGTGGTTTCGTCGTGTAGACGATCTGCCGCGCCAGCGTGCCACCCGTCGCCACGAAGAAATGGAACCCCATCTCATCGGCCAGCGCTACGAGGGCACCGATATCGCAACCGCCGCATTGTTTGCAATTGTGCGGATCCCGCGTAATCTTGCGTGGGCAGGTCGCGAGCTGCAGACAGTGTGGCGTCACCACGAGCAGCCTATCCGCCGGCACCCTTATCTGCTGACGGCTGAAGAGCAGGTTGCTCACCGCGATGAACGAGCCCTCCAGCTGACGCCGCGTGATGCCAAACAATTTGCCCAACCGCACGCTCCAGGGAAAGAGCGCGTTGATGAGCGCGTAGCTCTGCTTCTGGAACACCCGCACGAAGGGGAGGTTGTTGATGGCCAGCACGATATTCAGGATGCCCAGCAGCACGAGGCCCACGAGCACCGCAAACACGCCGCCCACAGCTGCGGGCAGCCATGGCTGCAGCGTGCGCAGCCCCGGCTGCATAATATACCATAAAGCATAGAGCACGACGGCCCAAAGAGCCGTCGCACTCAGCAACAGGCCGAGGAACAGCCGCTTCTTCGGCCGCCCCGGCACCACGATTTTCTTCTTGTCACGCATAGTTTTGGTTGTTACCTCCGCCATACATCAGGATATTTACTCTGCGGGCACCTCAAAAGCGGCGGGCAGGGCGATGCCATGGCCATTGAGATAGGCCGTCACCGGCATCTTCTTCTTGCCCGGCGCCTGCAGCTCGGTAATAGCCAGCACCTGGCCGTCGCCCGCTGCGACCTGCAGGCCCTGCTGCAGGTCTGCCGTCAGGATAGCACCGGGCTGCGCCTCTGTCTGTGCGCCCGTCACCTTCGTCCGCCAGATTTTATATTTTTCGCCCTTGAGAAACGTATAGGCACCCGGCCAGGAATTCAGGCCGCGCACGAGGTCGTGCACCTGCTGTGCAGGCTTGCGCCAGTCGATATGCCCTGTCTCCCTGGTGAGCATGGGGGCGTAGTTCGACTCGCCCGTCTGCGGCGTGCGCTGCAGCGTGCCAGCTGAGAGCTGCTCCAGTGTCTCGATGAGCAGGTCGGCGCCGATGCCCATGAGGCCGTCATGCACTTCCTCCAGCGTCGTATCCTCGCCGATGGGGAAGGTCTTTTTCAGCAGCATATCGCCCGTATCGAGACCAGCGTCCATGAACATCGTCGTGACGCCCGTTTCCTTTTCGCCGTTAATGACACACCACTGCATGGGCGCTGCACCGCGATAGCGCGGCAACAGCGAGGCGTGCACGTTGATGCAGCCATAGGGCGGGATGTCGAGGATGGCCTGCGAGAGAATCTGGCCGAAGGCCACGACCACGATGAGGTCCGGTTTCTGCTCCGCAAGGAACTGCGTAAACTCCGGCGTCTTGACCTTCACAGGCTGCCATACGGGCAGTTCGTGCTCCGTCGCCCAGGCCTTGACCGGCGTCGGCTGCAGTTTCTTGCCGCGGCCGCGCGGCTTATCCGGCTGGGTCACGACACCGAGCACCTCGCAGTGCTCATCGAGCGCCGCGAGGCAGGGCACGGCAAATTCCGGCGTGCCCATGAAAATGACACGGAACTTCTTCACTTATCCTGCCCCCTGTGGATGCTCTGCGCGATATCGATGAAGAGCTGTCCCTCCAGATGGTCGCACTCATGCTGAATGCAACGGGCCAGCAGGCCCTTAGCCGTAAGGTGCTGCAGCTTGCCGCGGCGGTTGAGGAATTCTACCTTGACCTTGGCCGCGCGCTCCACCTCGCCGAAAATATCCGGCACAGATAGACAGCCCTCGGTATCCACCGCCTTGCCCTCACGATAGGTAATCTTCGGATTGATGAGCTCGATGAGGCCAACCTCATCCTGACAATCGATGACCACCGCGCGGATCAGCTTGCCCACCTGTGGCGCAGCGAGGCCGACGCCATCGTTCTTATACATGGTGTCCGCCATATCGTCCAGCAACTTTTTCAGCTGCTTGTCAATCTTCTGCACGGGCTGGCTGACCTCTTTGAGGACCGGGTCGCCCGCCCTGCGGATATCCAGTAATGACATAACTTCTCCTTACTTCTTCAGTTGACCAGCATCCACCATGATCTGCAACGTCGTGTCTGCGGCGGCCTGCAGGGATGGCAAAGGCAGATACTCGAAACGGCCGTGGAAGTTCGCGCCGCCCGTAAACAGGTTCGGGCAGGGCAGGCCGCGGAACGAGAGCTGCGCACCATCCGTGCCACCGCGAATCGGCTGAATATCCGGCTCGATGCCCTGCGTGCGCATGGCCTGCTTGGCGAGCTCGACGACGTACATATTGCCGTCCTCGATTTTCTCCAGCATATTATAGTAGACATCATGCGGCGCAATCTCCACCGTACCTTCGCCATAGCGCTCGTTGAAGAAAGCGGCCATCTTGTCCAGCAACGCCTTGCGGGCCTCGAACTTCGCCTTATCGTGATCGCGCACGAGCATATGCATGACGGCTTCCTCGCAGCCACCTTCCAGCTTGTAGACGTGGAAGAAGCCCTCGTATCCCTCCGTATACTCCGGTTTCTCGCCGGCCGGCAGCATCTGCTGCCACTCGCTCGCGAGCGTCAGGGCATTGACCATCTTGCCCTTCGCGTCACCCGTATGCACGCTGACGCCATGGAAAGTGATGACCGGATTCGCGGCGTTGAAGTTCTCGTACTCCAGCCCGCCGATCTCGCCGCCATCCACCGTATAGGCGAAGTCCGCACCGAATTTCTCCACGTCGAACTTCGCGGCACTGCGGCCCGTCTCCTCATCCGGCGTAAAGCCGATGCGAATCTTGCCGTGCTTGATCTCCGGATGCTGCAGCAGATACTCCACGGCACTGATGATGCTCGTGACGCCGGCTTTGTCGTCCGCCCCCAGCAGCGTCGTACCATCGGTCATCATGATGTCCTGACCGGCATAGCGCTTGATTTCCGGGAACGTCTTCGTCGAGAATACGATACCCTGCTCCTGGTTCAGCACGATATCCTTGCCATCGTAGTTCCGGATGATCTGCGGCTTGATGTCAGCACCAGCTGCATCTGGCGAGGTATCGAGATGCGCAATGAAGCCCACAACCGGCGCTTTCTCGCAGCCATTCGCGGGCAACGTTGCCATGATGTAGGCATGCTCATCGAGTGTTACCTCCTGCATCCCCATGTCACGCAGTTCCCCGGCGATGTGCTTTGCCAGCACCATCTGTTCCGGCGTCGACGGCCAGACCTGGTCGTTCTCCTCATCCGATTGCGTATTATAGCTGATGTAATCCTTGAAGCGCTTAACCAGCACGTCCATATCGATTTTCAACAAAACTAACACCTCTGATTTCTATTCATACATTTCTACATTATACTCCCTACAGTTTTTTTCGTCTACCCCTGTATGTACGGGGCTCTTCCAGCCTTGCCAGCTTCCGGGTGATAAAAACCGCCGCAGGACCAATGACGGACTGCGACGGTTCTCTGTTTGCGTTTGATATTTTTTCAACGCCAGCGTTATTTCAACCTGACGAGCTCGTACTCCCGCGAACCCATGCCGAGCTTTTCCGCATGCGCCAGCGTTTCCTGCCAGTTGATATTCGGGTTGGAGTCGAGGAAGTTGTCGTGATGATGGTGCCAGTCCGGCTTTTGGAGGTTGTCGGCAAGCTGGCTGTTCGGCAAGGGTGCTGCCTTGAGGCAGGCATCAGCCGCGGCCTGATCGACGGCGACGGGGTCAAAGGAGGCAAACATACCAATATCCGGCAGGATCGCCGCATCATTCTCACCGTGACAATCGCAGTTTGGCGAGATATCCCGCGCGATATTGATGTGGAAACATGGCCGGCCATCGACAACGGCCCATGCGTACTCAGCCATCTTGCGGTCGAGCAAATCGTTGGCGTCCCAGGTCTCGTTGCTGATGGCGTCAAAGCCGCAGGCACCGATGCAGCGGCCGCAGCCCTTGCAAAGGTCCTCGTGGATGTGTGCCTTGTTGTTTTCATAGGTGATGGCATTCGAGCCACATTCCTTCGCGCATTTGCGGCAACCGCGGCAAAGTTCTTCATTCACCACGCACTTGCCGGACGAATGCTGCTCCATTTTGCCGGCACGGCTGCCACAGCCCATACCGATGTTCTTGATGGCACCGCCAAAGCCCGTCGCTTCATGGCCCTTGAAATGTGCCAGGCTGATAAGGACATCGGCATCCATGATGGCCCGGCCGATTTTCGCCATCCCGACATACTCTCCGCCGCGCACGGGTACCTCTACGTCATCCGTACCCTTGAGGCCATCGGCAATAATCACCTGACAGCCCGTCGATATGGGATTGAAGCCGTTGAGATTCGCGCAATCCAAATGCTCCAGCGCGTGCTTGCGGCTACCCGGATACAACGTGTTGCAATCCGTGAGAAAGGGACGGCCTCCCTGCTCCTTGCAGATATCGGCGACACACTTCGCATACTGCGGACGCAGATACGCGAGGTTGCCTAGCTCGCCGAAATGCATCTTAATCGCCACGAACTTATTTTCCATATCGATGTTCCTGATGCCTGCCGCAAGGCAGAGACGGCGCAATTTATCGATGATGCTCGTGCCAACCGGGCAGCGGAAATCCGTAAACCAGACTTTTGCTTTACTCATGATATTTCCTCCTGAAATAAATGACCTGTAATGGCCCCACGAGCCAGAAAATATATTCATTGATAGCACAATTTTAACATGCTGCACGGGGGCAAAGCAAGCCAAGGGCCAGCATCTTTCAGGACTTTGGCACTTCCACGCAGAACAGTTTCAAATCCGCGACTGCGCCACGCGGCTGGCAAAGGGTGCCCTCAGGAAGAATGGCGCAGAGCTGGTCGGTCTTTTCCTCATCGCAGATGACGAGCTACGCTTCACCCGGCAAACTCGCCAGCAGAGCAATACGGATTAAAGGGCCATCCGCAGGGCTATGAGAGAAAGCAACGCAGACAATGTGCCGGCGCAGAGTGGCATGTACCAGACGCCCGTCAGTCCCAGCGCTGGCACGAGAATAGCCAGTGCTGCCAGCGGCGCAATGAGCGTGCCGAGCAGCGATAAGCCGAGGGAAACAGCGGGACGCTCGAGTGCCGTGAAATAACCGGAAACACAGATATCCACCCATTTCACGAGGTAGGAAAGGGCAAAAATAGCGAGCGCCTCCTCCGACATGGTCATAAGCGCCGTGTCCCCCGGCTCGACAAAAAACGTCAGGGCCCACGGCCCCGCCGTCTGCAAAATAACAAGTGCCGTGATGGACAGGCCCCCAGCCGCTAGCATGATGGCCTTCTGCAGGCGACGTGTGCGCGCCCTGATCCCTGCCCCATGACAATAGGAGAGCGCAGGCTGCAGCGACGTGGTGAGGCCGAACACGAGCATGCTCACCACACTGTCGAAATACATAACCACCGAGAACGCCGCGACCGCCAGCGTGCCGCCCAGCTGCAGCAGCACAGTATTCACGATGAGATCCATAAAGGACGAGGCCGTGTTGTCAAAGAACTCCGACGAGCCGTTGAACGCGAGCCGCCAGAACTGCCGCAGGGGTATCGTACCGCGCACGAGGCGCAGCTCCGTCCGCCGCAGCAGAAAGGGCAGGAAAGCCGCGATGGCACCAGCCCCGATGCTGCAGGCCGTCGCACCCGCTGCACCGGCGATGCCCCAGCCCAGCACGACGATGGCCAGATAGTCGAGTGCGATGTTCAGCACCGCCACGCCGACGCCCAGCGCCATGCTGTAGTTCTGCCAGCCGCAGATGCGCAGGTAGTTGTCCGTGGCAAAAAAGGTCAGGCACAGCGGCGCACTTGCCGCGAGAATATAGAGATATGTCGTCGCCTGCTCCACGACCGCGGGCTCCGCGCCCATGAGGGTGAGCAGCGGTTTCGTGCCGATAAAGGCCAGCAAAGCCACCAGTGCCGAGACGGCGGCAATCGCCACGAGGGAAAAGGAAAAGATACGCGAAGCCTCCCGCCGTTTCCCCTCGCCCAGCCGCGTCGCAACCTGCACGGCCGAGCCCGCCGCCAGCATATCGATAACCGCCGTAAATAGCATAAAGAGCGGGAACACGAGATTGATGGCCGCCAGCGCCGTCTCGCCGAGGAAATAGCCGACGAATACGCCGTCAATCACCGAATACAGCGCCATCGCCCCCATGCTGATGGTGGCGGGCAGCGCACAGCGCACCACGAGCTCTTTGATGGGCAAGCGGGCAAAATCACGACTATCCTGCATAATACACCTCTTTTACTGACCAATGGTCAATACTAGCCTAACAAAAACGTGGCCAACCGTCAAGCATAGCCACGTAAAATAACGAAATCCGCAAAACCACTGCGAATCCAGCGTTTCCGTCTTGCCATCATCAACCGACGGGCCTATGGCAAGTCATCCTTCTTTTCGGATATGCCGCCAGTTATAAATCCAGGTATAGGCGATGGGCACGATGACCAGCGTGAGCACGGTCGAGGTTGTGATACCGCCGATGATGGCATAGGCCATGGGCGCGCGCAACTCGGCGCCGTTGCCCGTCCCCAGGGCGATGGGCAGCATACCAAAAATCATCGCGAGGCTCGTCATGAGAATCGGCCGCAGACGCAGCTTTCCAGCCGTTACGAGCGCTTCGGCGCAGTCCTTGCCCACCCGCAACTGCTGCTGTGCCACATCGATGAGCAGGATGGCGTTCTTCGTCACGAGACCGAGCAGCATGATGATGCCGATGAGCGAGACCATGCTGATCTGGCTGTGCGCGAGGAACAGGCCCCAGATAGCGCCAATGGCCGCGAGCGGCAGCGAAAGCATAATGGCAAAGGGCTCACTGTAGCTCTCGAACTGTGCCGCGAGCACGAGGAAAATCAGCAACACCGCCATGACAATGGCCATGCCGAGGCTGTCAAAGGCCTCATCCATATCGTCGCTCTCGCCCGCTGGCTGGATGGTATAGCCCGGTGGCAAATCGATATCTGCCACCTTCGCCCAAAAGGCTTCTTCAAAATCGCTGAGCACGGCATGTTCCAGGTTGGCGGAGAGCCGTACCTCCTTTTTGCGGTCGTAGCGGCGCACACTGCCACTCGCCGCGCCCTGCTCGACCTCCGCCACCTGTCCGAGCGGTACGAGGCGGCCATCCGTGCCCGGCACGTAGACCTGCCATAGCATAGCGGAGGTCGTGCGGTCGTCACCATCGAGGCGCAGGCGCATATCAACCTGCTCGTCTTTATCGTTGTAGCGACCGACTACCGTGCCGTTCAGCATGGTACAGAGCGTCTCGCCAATGGCCGCCGAGGAAACGCCGAGCTCCCCCGCGATGTCATCTTTGCGCACGATTTTGAGCTCCGAGGCACCCGTGCGCACGGAGGACGTCACGTCGCGCACGCCAGGCGTCTCCCGCAGGATGCCCTCAACCTCATGGCTGATCGCCTCAAGCTGTGCCCCATCCTCGCCCGTAATGGAGATGGCGACGGGCTTGTCATCGCCCGTGAGCACATCGGCCTGGAAGCCTGCCAGCGCATTGACACGCTGACGGCAGTCGCTGACGATTTCCGCCTGCGTGCGCTCGCGCTCCGCTTTCGGCATGAGCTGGATAAAGAAGCTCCCCTCCTGCACATTGGCCCGCTGATAGACATGTGCAACCCCGGGCACCGCCGTGAGCGCCGTGCGCACGGCCGCGAGCTTGTCATCGGCTGCCGTCACACTCTCGCCACGCGGGGATTTCACCGTCAGCGTGAACTGCGCATTATCCGCCTGCGGTGAAAACTCCTGCCCGATCTGGGTCAGCACCAGCAGGCTGACAGCGAGCAAGGCCAGCGCCCCCGCCATGACCCGCTTGCGCGCATGCTGCAGCACCTGCCGCAGTGTGTGCTGATACCATTGCTCCAACGCTGCAAAGTTCTGTTGAAATTTCTGCCAGGGCTTTTGCAAAATGCCCGGCAGGGCAGGCTTGCCCACGGGCAAGTACAGTGCAGCGAGCATCGGTGTCAGCGTGAACGAGACAAAAAGTGAGAGCAATACCGCAAAGGCCACCGTGAGGCCGAATTCCTTGAAATACTGCCCCACCATGCCCGTCATGAGGCCGACAGGCAGAAACACCGCCGCAACAGAGAACGTCGTCGCCATGACCGGCAGCACGATTTCCTGCGTGCCGTCGAGTGCCGCCGTGCGCGCATCCTTGCCCATATTGCGATGGCGGATGATGTTCTCGACCACGACGATTGCGTCATCGATGAGCAGGCCCACCGAGAGCGAGAGTCCCAGCAGGCTCATGGTATTGATGCTGAAATGGCCGAGGTGCATAAAGCTGAAGGCCGCCGCAATCGAGGTCGGGATAGCCAGTGCGCTGATGACCGTGCTGTGCCAGTCACCGAGGAACCAGAACACGATGAGCACGGCGAAAAAGCCGCCGACGATGAGGTCAAACCACACATCATCCATGGACTGCGTGATGCGCGCCGCATCATCGCGCACGAGGTGCACCGAGACGCCCGCCGGCAGCTCCTTTTCCAGGCGCGCCAGCGTCTTTTTGACGTCCGTGGCCACGCGCACGGCGTTGCCGCCTGACTGCTTGCCAATCTCCACGCCGATGACCGCCTCGCCGTCGTAACGGCAGAGTGTCGTCGGCTCCTTGACCGTATCCTGCGCCCGTCCCACCTGCTCAAAGCGGATGGGCTGCCTGCCCCGTGTACCCAGCACGACGCTGTACACATCATCGAGGCTGCGGAACGCGCCCGCCGTGCGCACGGTCGTCTGCTGTCCCGCATGGTCGAGCGTGCCCGCGGGGATATCGCGGTTGACCGCCTGCAGCCCCTGCGTGACCTCGCTGATGGACAGGCCGAACTCGTTGAGTTTCTCCTGTGACAGCAGCAGCTCGACCTCGCGCGTCGTCTGACCGCTGACCTGGATCTGGCCGACGCCCGCCACCTTTTGCAGCTGCGGCTTCAGCGTGTCATTCACAAACTGGCTGAGCTCGCGCAGGTCGCCGTCCTGCGTCGTGAGCGCGATGGCCGCGACCGGCGCTGCGTTCATATCAAAACGCGAAATGACCGGCTCCTTGACCCCCTCGGGCAGATCGCCGCGCACGGCGCTGACCTTGTCGCGCACATCCTGCGCGGCTTCGGCTGGGTCGATGCCGATCTTGAACTCAACGCCGATGTCGGCGCTGCCCTCCGTCGAGGTCGAGGTGATATGCCGCACGCCCTTTGCCTCGGAGACAGCCTCCTCGATTTTGCGCACGACCTGCTCATCGATTTGCTCCGGCTGCGCGCCCTCATAAGTGACGCTGACCGAGACATAGGGATAGCTCGCATCCGGCATCTCGTTCACGTCCATTTTCTGGTAGCTCACGAGCCCCAGCAGCACGAGCAGCACGAGCACCATCGTCATAAAGACGGGGCGGCTGATACTGATTTTGGGCAAACTCATAAGCTCCCCTCCTGCACGGCAACCGCCCGGCCATCCTGCAGGCGGTCAATCTGGTCGAGGATGACCTGCGCGCCGTCCGTGAGGCCCGACACAATCTGCACGTTATCCCCGACATCGTCACCGAGCTCAACGCGCACGCGTTTCGCCTTGCCGTCCTCCACGATATATAGATAGGATAGTCCTTTTTTCGATTGCACGCAGTTTTTCGGCACGAGCAGCATCCTTTCGGGCTGGTCTTTGACCGATGCAAGCACGAACATGCCCGGTTTCAGGGCAAAGTCCGTATTCGGCACGCGCGCCTTCACGAGAAACATGCGGTTGTCCTTGTCCGCCGCCGGGTTCACGATTTCCACCGTGCCCGTAAAGACGCGGTCGGGATAGGCATCGACGCGCACCTCCACCGCGAGGCCTGGCGTGACATAGGAGACATACTGCTGCTCAATCTGGCAGGTGACATAGACCTCGCCCATCTGCTCGACGGTCATGGCCGTGCTGCCCGCCGCGAGCATCTGCCCGCGCGTGACCTGGCGGTTCGCCACAAGGCCGTCCACGGGGCTCACCACACAGGCATCGGCGACCTGTTTCTGCGCATCGGCGAGGTTCGCCTGCGCCGTCTCGAGGTCGCTCGCCGCCACGAGCATCTGCGTGCGCGCCGTATCCAGCTGCTGCACAGCCACGGCCCCCGCATCGTAGAGGCCTGCCTGCCGCTCATAGCTCGCACGCTCGTTATCATATTTCACCTGGGCCTGCCGCACGGCGGACGCAGCCGAGCGCACGGCATTGTTCGCGGCCACGGCATCCATGCGCAGCAGCGGCGTGCCCTGCGTCACATAGTCACCATCCTCCACGAGCACTTCCATGACCCGTCCCGAGGCCGTGCTGCTGATGACCGCCGACTGCGTGCCCTCGACACTCCCCGTAAAGGTCACAGGCAGCTGCACCTCCTCCGCTGCCACCTGCTGCACCGTCACCGCGAGTGGCGTCTCATCGACCGTCGCCTCCTCCGTGGCGAAAAAAATTCGCCAGATGGTCACGCCTGCCAGCAGCACAACCAAAGCCGCCACGATAGCTTTTTGCTTTGTCATCTCCATTACCTCATAGACTGACCATTGGTCAGTAAACTTGCAAAAAAATATGCCGCGCCGAGAAAGTCTCTCTGACCGGCTCCTGTTGTCATGCCTCCGTCACATGCTCCTGCAGCGTGCCCTGAGGCAGGCCGAGCATTTGCTCCATGAGGCCATGCCCCAAAGCGAGATACCGCTGCATCTGCGCCTCATCATACTGCGCACTCTGTTCCTCCGTCGGATAAATCGCATCGTACAAACACCAGAAGAAATGCACCACACTGGCCATATCGCCCGCGAGATGCATACTGCCCTCCTGCACGCCCTGCTCCAGGATCCCCGTGAGCAGCGGGTCCATCGTCTCGGCGCGCATCGCCTGCCAGATGGTCTCCATGAGCCGGTACTGGTGCTCCGCGATCAGCTGGTCAAACAGCTGGTCGAGCGGATCGTCGCCCTCAAAAATGCGCATAAACGTGCGCAGATGCGCCACGGCGTCCTCGCCCTGCTCCAGCCTGCGGTACCGCGCGGCAAACTCCCGCGCCCAATGCCGCCCGATATCCTCCAGCAGGGCATCTTTCGTTGCAAAATAATAAAAGAACGTGCTCTTCGCAACGCCCGCCGCTCGTGCAATATCCGCTACAGTAGTCACGGCGTAGCCGCGTTCAATAAACAACTGTTCTGCTACAGCAAAAATTTCCTGTTTACGCTCCTCCGGCGCTTTTCTCGTCCGCATTCCGCTCCTCCTTACTGACCTTGGTCAATAAGAGCATAACAAAAAAGCAGCCAGCCGTCAAGCAAGCTGCGAAAATTTTATTCATTTCGGTACCGGATAGCCTGCAAATCAGCGCTTGTATCCTTCGCCATTGCTTGCTATGATTAGATTATCCATATTATTGAATCAACCAGGAGCATTACCAATGGAGCTTTCACTTGCTAGCCTATGTGCCCATCTTCTGCCACTCGGCTGCGTGGCGCTGGCTTCACTGCTGCAATCCCTCACGGGTTTCGGCCTCGCCATCGTGCTTGCGCCTTTTCTCATGTTCTTTTACGATGCGAAGGATGCCGTTTCCCTCGTGCTGCTCATCTGCTTCACGGGCAATTTCGTACAGGGCGCGACGCATTTCCGCACGGCTGACCGCAAACTTGTTGGCCTCCTCTATGCGGGCGTACTCATCGGCCTGCCGCTCGGCACCTGGATTTTCTTCACTGTCTCCAGCGAAACGCTGAAATTTTGGATCAACGCGATGGTGCTCGTGTCCGTGCTCATCACGGGCTTCGCGCATACGCGCTTCCGCGAGACGAACGCCAACGCCATCAGGACGGGCATCCTCTCGGGCATCACCTCGGCTACCACGGGCATGAGTGGCCCCCCCATCCTCCTGTACCTCGCCCACACGAAAATCGCCCCCGAAATCTTGCGGGCGAGCTGCTTCGTCTTTTTCTTTCTCTGCAATGTCTCGACGCTCGTCTCCCACACGCTTGGCGGTATGTCCGTCACCTACGTGCTGACCGAGTACCTCTACCTCCTGCCTGGCCTCGCCCTCGGCATCCTGCTCGGCGATGCCCTTTTTCCTTACCTGCCGAAAACATGGATTCGCAAATTCATCAACCTGCTGCTGCCCATCACATCCATCATCGGCATGGCCGAAGTACTGCTGAAATAGTAAAAAATCAGGCTCTTCCCCCGTAAGTGTGGCTGAAGAGCCTGATTTTAACAGTTTCGTCACTCTGCATCTGGCTGCTCAGTACCAGCGCGTCATGGGCAGTTCGTTGTTGATGCCCTTGGTCATGAGCGTCTGGTGAATGTCGAGGTAGCCGACCCAAAATGCCGCCGCGCAGCCGCAGAGGTAGATGTCCCACATGCGGACTAACTCGTCGCCACGCGCGTCCCGCACCTGATCGTGCACGGCTTGGAAATTATGATACCAGCACATGAGTGTTTTGTAATAGTGACGGCGCAGGCTCTCCACGTCCAGTACGCGGAAATCGTGGTCATAGGCGATATGAATGAGCTCGCGCAGGGACGGGATAACGCCGCCCGGGAAGATATATTTGCGCATGAACGAGTCGCGCATGCCCTCGTCATTGCCCGTGATGGAGTGCAGCAGAAACAGGCCGCCATCTTTAAGCAAGGCGTTCGCCGTCTCCATATAGGTATCGTAGTTCGAACGGCCGACATGCTCCATCATGCCCACGCTGACGATGCGATCAAACGTAAGCTCCTTGTCTGGCAAATCGCGGTAATCGACCAATTCAATCGTGACCTGATCCTGCAAGCCAAGTTTCTTGATGCGCTTGCGCCCCATCTTGTACTGCTCTTTGCTGAGCGTGCAGCCATAACCCTTGACGCCGTATTTCTGTGCGGCCTCGATGAGCAAAAAGCCCCAGCCACAGCCGATATCCAGCAAACTCATGCCTGGCTTGAGACAAAGTTTATTGAGCGTGTAATCCACTTTAGCCCGTTGGGCTTCCTCCAGCGTCATTCCCTCTTTAGCAAAGTAGGCGCAGGAGTAACTCAACGTTGGGTCGAGCCAGAGTTTATAGAAATCGTTGCCCAAGTCATAGTGGCTGGAAACCTGACGCTGCTGGTCACGTTTTTTCTCCGAAAACGAAAACAGTCCCTTGAGTGCGCTCTTGTCCAACGAAAGGCGGTCGGCCTGCTCCAGGATCCCCGCGATAACCTTGAAAAGGTCGTCATCCCTGACCTCAATGTCGTGGCGCATATAGGCTTCCGCGAGTGCCAGCGACGTCGAGGCCATCAACTCCTTTTTCGGGATATCCTTATTAACCTGTACGGTAAACTCCGGCTCACCCTCGCCGATATGGTAAGTGTCACCGTGCAGCTCGACATCGAACGGATATTTGTCAAAGCGTCCGAGAAAATGAATGAAAAAACTGTCCATCAACTGTTTGAAACCCATGTAAATCCTTCTTTCCTTACCTTACTCAGGTTTCAGTTACAACTTTAACAACCATCCTTTATTATAGCACGTCAGACTCACCATGCTCGCCGGCGACGCACATTGTTTCATGCTTATTTTGCAAGAAGCCATTGACTTTTGGGTATAAACCTCAAAAGGCCCCTGCGGAATTTGCAATTTCCACAGGGGCTTGCTTTTTCAGCACGAGGTTTCTCAATCTCCAAATAAGAGATGCCTTGCATAGGTTCAGGGCATGAATTTCCGCATCTTCTAGCATTCTGTTCTATAGGTAAATCCTTATCGATTTTATAAATAATAAATATTTTACTCAAACTTCGCAGGTGCGTAAGCGCCTGTGAGCCTTGAAAAATCAATATTTATGGCTACAAAAATAGCACGGGCCGTGCCCGTTTGGTATAATTAAAATAACCACATCCAAACCATACCAACGG
>Ga0256404_1000169_pt1 | contig 160658 bp, 159 predicted proteins | sample RumenRJG_01DNA_FD_185990 | JGI IMG/M metagenome (GOLD analysis project Ga0256404, IMG submission 185990) | Bovine rumen microbial communities from Lethbridge, Alberta, Canada - RJG_01 | ecosystem: Host-associated > Mammals > Digestive system > Stomach > Rumen | place: Canada: Alberta...
CAAAAACAGTCCAGTGGACTGTTTTTGAAAGAGGGTGACTCCCCACGGGGTGGGGAGATGTCGCAACGCGACAGAGGGGACGGACCCGATTAGGGGGCCCTGCAAGTGAGGGCGTCCCTTAACGGGCGGCGGAACGCCGCCCCTACATCTATTGCTTCATTTTTACGTCCGATTCGTACTTCCGCGAGCGTGTTTTACAGCAGCAGGCGCAGTACACCTTTGCCGCTCCTGCCTTTTTCAGAGCCGAGGTTATCTCGCGGAGCGTACTGCCCGTAGTGCAGATATCGTCAATGAGCAGAACGTTCTTACCCTTGATATCCGCAGAAGCCGTGAACGCGCTTTTCAGATTAAGGGCTCTGCTGACGCGGCTGAGCTCCTTTTGCGAGTGCGTATGACGGGACTTCACCACCGACTTTGTATCAACGGGCAGTCCGAGAACTCTCCCCGCCTCACGGGCTATGAGCACCGACTGATTGAAGCCGCGCCTGCGGATATCACGCTTATGCATGGGAGCAGGTATCACCACGTCTGTTTTCTTGTCGATACCCTCTGCTTTGAGCCGCTCCGCAAGAGCTTCTCCGAGAGCATAGGCGGCATTGCCGTCAGTGCCGTTTTTCAGCAGGATTATGGCAGGCTTCACATTTTCGTCGTAGTCGAATGCGGCAGTGAAGCTCTCAGCGCCCTCGATATTGAAGCTGCCGCTGTAAACGCTGAGTTTCGCCGTACATTCCGCGCAGAAGCGCTCCATAGCGCCGATAAGTGCGCCGCATACGGGACAGCGAGTAGGGAAGAACAGGTGCAAAAGCCGCCGTTTCCATAAAAATCTCATATCATCACCTAAATTTAAAGCTCCGTTGATACGGAGCTTTTTTTGCGTAATTGTAGGGGCGGCGTTCCGCCGCCCGCATAGGTTTTGCATTATAAATCAAAAATACATATAAAGCTGGCATTTTATCATGCCGTTGTAGAGCTTTCTGCGCTTATGGGCTTCCGAGCCGAAGAACTTCTCGAACTCCTCATGAGGGGAGATGATGTAGCTCTGTTTGCTGCCGCCCTTTCCGAGAACTCTGCCCATTTTGCGGTAGATATCCTCAGCCTCTCTCAGCTCAAGAAGTCTCTCGCCGTAGGGCGGATTGCAGATAACGATAGAATTTTCGGGCTGAACAAATTTTGTGATATCAGCCTGCTCTATGGTAAGTCTGGACTTTATCCCGGCTTTGTGAGCGTTATCGAGAGTCAGCGCAACTGCCGCGTCGTCGATATCTGCGCCTATTCCGTGGAATTCAGCGCTTCTGTCAACGTTTTCGATAGCTCTTTTGCGCTCCTCCTGCCAGATACGCGAGTCAAATGTGCTCCATTTCTCTGCCGCAAAGCGCCTGTTGATTCCCGGAGCGATTTTCAGCGCTTTCAGCGCCGCTTCGATAAGAAGCGTACCGCTTCCGCAGAACGGATCGCATACAATGGTATCGGGACGAACTCTCGCAAGGTCAACTATACCTGCCGCAAGAGTCTCCTTGATAGGAGCCGCATTGGAATTGCGCCTGTAGCCGCGCTTGTGGAGTCCCACGCCGCTGGTATCGAGATAAAGCGAAACAACGTCCTTGAGGATACTGAATTTTATCTGCACCGTAGGACCTGTCTCGTCGAACCAGTTTATGTTATACTTGGATTTAAGGCGTTCCACCGCCGCTTTTTTTACAATAGACTGACAGTCGGGAACGCTGTGGAGTGCCGAGTTCAGCGAATAGCCCTTTACGGGGAATGCGTCCTCTGGACCGATGTAACGTTCCAGCTCGACAGCCTTTACGCCCTGAAAGAGTTCCTCAAAGGTTGTAGCCTTGAACTCGATGAGCTCGATGAGAACTCTTTCAGCGGTAGACAGACAAAGATTAGCACGGGCGAGGATATTCTCGTCGCCCGTGAAGCTTATCTTGCCGTCGCTGACCTTCAGGTCAGTTCCGCCTATTTTTTGTATTTCGTATTTCAGCACGCTTTCCAGACCAAAATGGCATGGACAGCATAATCTTATATTATTGCTCAAAATATCACCTGTTATTAGTTTTCAACGACGCCTGCTGCTGCAACACCTGCGTCGCCGCCGCCTGCGTCACCGCCGCCGCTGACATCGCCGCCGCCAGCGCCTCCGCTTACGTCGCCGCCGCCTGCACCGCCGCTGACGTCACCGCCGCCAGCGCCTCCGCTGACATCGCCGCCGCCTGCACCGCCTGCGTTTCCGCCTGCTGCTGCGCCTGAGTTATCCGAAGCCTGTGTTGTTGCCTGTGTAGTGGACTGTGTACCGCCGTGAGCGCCGTTACAGTACGGAGGAGAGTAATCCTCGGTGACCTGAGATTTCCAGTAGCCTGTAACGCCTCTGCCGCAGTTAGGACCTGCGATACCGCCTGTAGAGCTGCACATAGGAGCTTCGATAACGGAGCTTACCTTCTCGAAGTAAGGAGAAGTATTTGCGTATTCTGTAGTAATGTAATCGCCGATGATGTTTCGCCATATCTGAGCGGATACAATGCCCTGCAGGTCGAGGGCAGGGTTCTTGTACTTATAACCCATTGTCATACCGCTGACGAAGTCAGGAGTAAGACCGACGAATACTTCGTCGTACCAGTCCTGAGTAGTACCTGTCTTGCCGCATACTTCCTTATTGTAGAGCTTAGCGGCAGTACCTGTACCGTTGTCGATAACGTTTTTGAGAAGTCTGTTCATTACCCATGCAGTCTCGTCGGAAACAGCCTGTCTCGGGTTGCCGTTGTTCTCATAGATTATCTGCTGACTGCTGTCCTCTATCCTTGTGATGATATGAGCCTCGTTGTAGATACCCTGATTGCCGTATGGGATATAGGCATTTACAAGGTTTTCGAGGGTGATACCCTCTTCAAGGCTTCCCAGCGTCATAGGAGAGTAGTTCTTATCGTATGCGCAGAATTCAAGCCCCAGCTTTTCAGTGGAGAACTTGAATACTTCTTCAAGTCCGAATTTATAAAGGAGCTGTGCGGGAACGGTGTTGTATGACTGCTGAAGTGCCTGATAAATCTTTAAAGGCTGACCACGTCCGCCCGAGCCCATGTAGTTGTTAGGCCACGGCTGACCGTCATCACCTGTGATGACATCTGTAGGGAGCTTTGAATCGTATACAGTGGTGCCCCAGTGTATCTGACCTGTTTCAATACCGTATCCGTAAGATGTGATAGGCTTTACGGTAGAACCTATCTGACGTCCGTCTTCCTTACGTACAGCGTAGTTTGTACCGAGTGAGCCCACCTTAGGTCCGATGTCACCGACAGCACAGAGGAGCTCGCCGTCGTAGTTCATAGCAACGAATGCGATATGCGGCAGATATTCTTCAGCAGTTCCGTCGCCGTCGATATCAGCCCATTTCTTTACGGAGTACTCAGGTACCATATTGTTGATGTCAAGAAGTCTGTTTTCAACGTACTCCTGCATCTTTTCGTCGTAGGTTGTATAAATTCTGTAGCCGCCCTTGTTTATCTTGTCAAGAGCCTGCCACTTGTCAACAAGGTTGTATTTTTCCTTGATGATGTCCATAGCCTCGAAGTAAGCGGCGTCCAGTATCCAGCTGTTGGACTTCTGCTTTTCGATCTCCTCCTCGGCAGTGAGCTCGGGGTGAGCCGCAAGGTACTCGGGAGAATCAGTGTATATGAGGGGAGTTTTCAGGTATTCCTGATACTCATCGTATGTGATGGCGCCGTTTTCATAGAGCTTGTAGAGAACGTATTCCTGACGGGGCTTGTTGTTGGCACGTCCGTCAACTACTACAGGCTCCTTGGGATTGTCGTCCTTGTGGTAGATAACGAAAGGACCGTATTCCTCAGGGCTCTTCGGGATAGCTGCGAGAACAGCCGCCTCGGGGATAGTGAGGTCGTCAACGTCCTTGCCGAAGTATTTCAGCGAAGCGAGCTGAATGCCGTTGTAAGCTCCGCCGAAGCCGATATAGTTGAGGTACTCTTCGAGTATCTCGTCCTTTGAGTAGGTCTTTTCCAGCTGCATAGCCGCGAATATCTCGCGTATCTTACGCTGTGGGGTATGTCTGTCGTCTCCTGACAGGTTCTTGATGAGCTGCTGAGTGATAGTCGAACCACCCTGCTCGGTATCATAGAAGTGCAGGAACATATTGAGGAAGGCGGAGAATGTACGCTTGTAGTCAACGCCGTCGTGAACGTAGAAACGCTCGTCCTCGGTATAAACGAAGCAGTTGCGGACGTGCTGTGGTATCCTGTCAATGCTGACGGGGATACGCTGGAAGTCGTTCTGTACTCGGTGGAGCACCTTGAGCTCGGTCTCGCCGTTTTCGTTTATGTGATTTGAGTAGAAGTAGGTATCACTTCCCGATTCAAGCTGCTGGAGCGTAACGCTGGTGGCGTCGTCCATAAAGTTGAGGACGTAAACGGTCAGCGCGGTACTTACGATAGTACCCGTTATGATTATGACCAGAAGCAGTGAAAGAAGTGTGGTAGCGATGACGGTCATCAGCTTTTTGAAGATGATGAAGCCCTTGCTGTGTTTTTTCTTTTTCTTTTTTGGCGGCTGCTTTTTGCGGAGCTCATCGTCGGCAGGGACGAGCTGCGCAGAAGCCTTTCTTTTTTTATCGTTCATTTTGTAAGAATGACCGCAGAAGTGCGGCAGACTCCTTTCAAATTTATTTTTACGTATAAATATACATTATATATTATAGCACTTTGAGAATAAAATGTTAAGACCTTTCCGAAAAAATCGGCGTTTTGTATAATATAGAAAAATCGGGCGATAATATTTACGGATATTTCGGCAAGGGAGTGATAGAATGACGCTTAAAAACGCCAAAAAAATATATTTTACCCTGATAGCGGCAGTTACCGTATCGGGCTTTCTCACGGTCTGTACCCTCGGTCAGGCTGTCCGCAGGAAACAGGTGGAAACGCGGCTTGCGGCAGCCGCCACAGAGCATGAAGAAGCGCCGCTTTTCACGGTAAGGGAAAGCGGCGGACGGGCAGCGGTATTCCGCTGCGGCGAGGACGAGCCTTTTCTGTATATAGACATCGATACCGCCCTGCTGTCGGATTACGACAGGGCAATGATATCCGAGGGGATATATTTTACCTCGGAGAGCACTCTCCGACAGTTTATCGAGGATATCTCATCGTGAGCCCTATATAGAAGTTTATGCGCGTTTATCGGGGGGAACCTTTCTGAGGAAAGGTTCCCTCTGACGGAGGCGCGCCCCTCTGTCCTTCGGACATCTCCCCGCACTGCGGGGAGTCACCCCGAACCCCTTTCCAAAGACTTTTAGCTGATTTTTTCTATAATAGAGCCCCCCTATAGTAACATAGGGGGCAAGTTTGCTTTTGGGGCTCTATTATAGAAAAAATGAAATAACGGTCATGAAAGAAGTCGGGAAAGCCTTTTTCAAAAAGATTCTCTCAATAACAGGCGTAAAAAGCTCCATATAAGTATCACGATTTAGGCTTGTGCTTTTTCTTTTTGCGCACTGAGAAACCGAAGTCGCCCAGCTTTCTTCCGAGAGCAAAGTATTCTCCGTGGGCGAATGCCATGAGTCCGCACTGCTGGAGATTGAGCTTGCCCTTGCTGTCAATGTACTTCTCGTCAACGTCAATGCCGATTATCTCCGCAAGGAACATGGTGTGCGAGCCGAGAAGCTTCTCGTCAACGACTTTGCATTCAAGGCTCAGCGGACACTCGTCGATAAGGGGCGGAGCTACCTTCTGCGCAGGTACGGTGTGGAAGCCGCAGGCGCCGAGCTTGTCCGTATTTTTGCCGCTCTTTACGCCGCAGAAGTCGGTCTCGCGGCACATAGCGGAGGTCGTAAGGTTTATGACGAATTCTCCCGAAGCCTTGATGATATCGTGGGAGTGCCTTTCGGGACGAACGGATATGTATGTCATAGGCGGACGGGTGCAGACAATGCCTGTCCAGCCGATAGTGAGCACGTTAGGCTTCTCCATAGTGCCGCAGGTGACCAGCGCAGCAGGTACGGGAGCAAGAAGAGTGCTGCCTTTCCAGAATTGTTTTGCCATATTTCCTCCTTATTCATGGCTTCGGGGCTGAGTTTTCATTGTATTTGCAGAGTTTGCGCATATTATTGAGGTAAACTCTTTGAAGGTTTTTCCCGATGAATACGTGTAATTTCTGTAAGTACAATGGAGCGCAGCCCCGATAGTTTTATCTTATCTCATTGAGGAAGTGTCTGTATTCCTCGAAGTTGTATTTGCCCTTTTCACGGGTTATCTCGCCGTATTCTATGGCGCTTGTGGGACAGTTCCCGATACAGCCCATGCAGTGAGCGCAGGTAGTGCCCCATGTGGGCTTATCCTCTTTCAGAGTTATGTTGTTGAGAGGACAGACTGTCTCGCATTTTCCGCAGCCGATACATTTATCCGTTGCGAAGAAATCCTCGGTCTTGAGCTTGTGCTTTGACCATATAGGATTGAACGGCAGTGTTATGAGCTTTTCAAAGAGAAAAACGTGTCTTGACTTCAGATGCTCGCAGTTCTGGATACTGTTGGCGATATCGTCTATCTTGTCGAATGACTTGAAGATACGGCTCTTTATTTCGTCCTCGGTGAGCTGCGGATAGTGGCTGATGTAGTAGTTTCGCGGCATTATGAGCTCTGAGCACCCCATGAACTCCATGCCCTTTTTCTTGAACAGCTTCTTTGCCAGCCAGCCTGTTATGCCTGCATAGCCTGCGCTGTTTGCGATGAAGTATACCGCCTTATTGCCTGTCAGCTCAACATTTTTGAGATAATCGCTCATAAAACGCGGCATTTCGCATATATATACGGGAGCGCAGACGATAAACGGATTGTCGGAGTGAAGCTCGGAATAGTCGTTCTTTTTTATTCTTCCCAGCAGGTCTATACACTGGTCGTCCAGCTTTTTTGCAAGCTCCGTGGCAATGAATTTCGTATTGCCTGTAGCCGAATAGTAAAGGATCATAAAATTCCCCCCAGAAAGTATTTGCCGCGGCGCAAAGCGCCGATATCATAAGAAAATGTATTTGAGTACAAAGAGTACCGCAAGAACATACATCAAAGGTTTGATTTCCCTGCGCTTTCCACAGATGAGATTTATCAGGACATATGAGATTATGCCCACTGAGATACCCTCGGATATGCTGTAGAACATAGGCATTGCAATAATGCAGAGGTAAGCAGGGATAGCCGAGGTATAGTTCTTTTCCTCCGTATTTATCTCGGATATGGTGCCGAACATCAGGAAGCCTACCAGTATCAGCGCAGGTGCAGTTGCAAATGCAGGTATAGAGATGAATACCGGCGCTAAAAACATTGAGAGCAGGAACAGGATACCTGTAGTCAGGGCTGTCAGACCTGTTTTTCCGCCTGCCGCGATACCTGCCGATGACTCAACGAATGTGGTGGTGGTCGATGTGCCGAGAACAGCTCCTGCTGTTGTAGCAACGGCGTCTGCCATGAGAGCAGGTCTGATAGATGGGAGCTTGCCCTCCTTGTCGATAAGTCCTGCCTTTGTGCTTACGCCTATGAGAGTGCCGAGAGTATCGAAGAGGTCAACGAAAAGGAATGCGAATACAACAACGATGAAGTTGAATACTCCCACAGCGTCGAAATCAACGTTGAAGCACTGACCGAAGGTCTCGCCCAGCTTTGAGAAGTCCGTCATGTGGAAGGACGGGATAAGGGAGAAGGCTCCTGCCTCTGCGTCGGGTACATAGATACCTGTGACCTCGCACAGGATACCGAGTATCCATGTGCCGAATATGCCGATAAGTATAGAGCCCTTGACCTTTTTGATGTAAAGCACGGACATGATGAGCAGTCCGACAAGTGCAAGGATAGCGCATATGCCTGCGGTGTGGAAGTTTTCGCGGAAGTCCGTCAGCTTTACAAGAGTTGACGAAGAAACGGCAAGACCTGCGTTCTGGAGCCCTATGAATGCTATGAACAGACCTATTCCCACGGATATCGCCCGTTTCAGCGAAAGTGGTATGGCGTCGAATATAGCCTCTCTGACCTTGGTCAGCGAGAGTATTATGAAGATGATACCCTCTATGAATACCGCAAGGAGAGCTACCTGCCACGGATAACCGAGGTTTCCGCAGACGGTGTATGCCATGTAGGCGTTGAGTCCCATTCCTGCCGACAGGGCAAAGGGAAGATTCGCCATGAACGCCATGCAGAGCGTTCCCACGAATGAAGCGATACAGGTGGCAAGGAGAACAGCGGTGCTGTCCATGCCTGCGTCGGAGAGGATATTCGGGTTTACTGCAAGGATATAAGCCATGGTCATGAACGTGGTTATACCTGCGGCTATCTCTGTTTTGACGGTTGTGCCGTTTTCTTTAAGCTTGAACAGCTTTTCCAGCATAAGACTCACCTCACTCTGCAAATTCTGCTATGTACGGCAGATTGCGGTAAAATTCACCGTAGTCCAGTCCGTAGCCGATAACGAAGTAGTCGGGGATAGTGAACAGCGAGTAGTCCGCTTTAAGGTCTACCACGCGGCGGTCAGGCTTGTCGAGGAGAGTTATGACTTTCAGCGAAAGAGGATTGCGGACGTTGAGTATCTTGATTATCTCGTTGAGAGTACGTCCCGTGTCGATGATGTCCTCGATTATGACTACGTGATACTTGCTGATATCGTGCTTCAGATCCATAGTTATCTCAACGTGTCCCGTGGAGACCGTGCCCTCAAAGTAGCTTTTTGCCGCCATGAATGCTATCTCGCATGGAACTGTGACTGCGCGGCAGATATCAGCCATGAAAATGAACGAGCCCTTGAGTATGCTGACCAGCAGTATAGGCGAGCCGTCATAAATGGAGTCTATCAGAGCTCCTGCTTTTTTTATTTCCTCGCGTATCTGCTCCTCGGAGATGATAACGCGCTTTATTTTGCTTTTCCAGTTTTCTGTACTGTCGAATCTCATAATAAACTCCTCCTGAACTGATATGATGTTACATAATAATTATAACATTAATATATGAATATTTCAATGTTTTTTCAAAAATATAAGCGGTATTGATTGGAAATTGAGAATTACTGTGTTCCCTTTGCAGACGTACCTGAAATGAGGAAATTTTATGCGGATATGGAGTTTCGACATAATATTACTCATCTCGGTGGTATAATATTCCATAAAAAGGCTGTCAGTGGCAGTGAAAAGGAGGCAAAGCAATGAAATTAGACATAAAAAACGACAACGGAGCGGCAATTGCAAGGCTCAGTGGTGAAATTGACCATCACAATGCAAAGGAGCTCCGCGCCGAGATAGACCGCTTCATAGTAACGGCTCAGCCCCGTGAGCTGGCTATAGACATGGGCGGCATAACCTTTATGGACAGCTCGGGCATAGGTCTCATCATGGGCAGGAGTAAGCTGATGAAGGAGTGCGGCGGCAGGCTTGAGGTGCTGAACCCTCAGCCCTATATCAGGCGCGTACTGCGGCTCGCAGGCATAGAGCGCATAGTCAAAATAAGATAAAGGAGAAGAAAAATGGAAATACTCAACGAGATAAAATTCACAATGCCGTCCCTTTCGGTGAACGAGGGGGCGGCGAGAGCGGTGGTGTCCTCATTTCTGATACAGGCTGACCCCACGGTGGAGGAGCTCTCCGACATACGCACTGCCGTATCCGAGGCGGTGACAAATGCGGTAGTCCACGGCTACAGGCACAAAAAGGGCAATATCGAGCTGACTGTGCGGCTTCTGCCCGACAGAGTCATATACATACGCGTCAAGGACAAGGGCTGCGGCATAGAAAACGTGGAGCAGGCTATGGAGCCCCTGTTCACCACAGCTCCCGAGGAGGAGCGCTCGGGACTGGGCTTTTCCGTCATGCAGTCCTTTATGGACAAGCTGAAAGTGAAAAGCGCTCCTGACAAAGGCACTACCGTTACCATGAGAAAGAGGCTCTCTGCTCATGGGGACTGAGGTAAAGCAGCCTGTCGCCGAGGAAAACTTAGGTCTGGTGCACCTCTGCGCAAACCGTTTCCGAGGGCGGGGCATAGAGTACGACGACCTGTACTCCGCAGGCTGTATCGGGCTTCTCAAAGCCGTGAAAGCCTTTGACTGCGGCAGGGGGGTGAAGTTCTCAACCTATGCCGTGCCTGTCATACTGGGGGAGATAAAGCGTCTTTTCCGCGACGGCGGAGCTATCCGCGTCAGCAGGAGCTTGAAGGAGCTTTCCATGCAGCTCCAAAGGCTCTGCGAGGACTTCCGCCAGCGCGAGATGAGAGAGCCGACCATAGCGGAGCTTTCAAAGCTCTCGGGAGAGAGCGAAGCCGACGTATCCGAGGCGCTTTGCGTAAGTCAGCCCCTGCTGTCACTTACATCGGGGGACGATGACGAGGGACAGACCGATATCCCTACGGAGTCTCCCGACGAGAGCATAACCGACCTGCTGGCTCTGCGGCAGATAATGGCTCAGCTTGAAGCCAATGACCGCGCATTGCTGGAGCTCCGCTATTTCAAGGGGCTCACCCAGTCAAAGACCGCAAAGGCTCTGGGTATGACGCAGGTGCAGGTATCGCGCCGCGAAAAGAAGCTCCTGAACTATATGCGTGAGGAGCTGCTGAAATAGGGCGATTGACTTTGGCGCTGTGTGCTGATATAATAATAAAAAATCAGTAAACGGAGGAAACGCCATGTCAATGAAAGAAGCATTTGATACCTACTTTGAAAAAGCCGCAAACGCTGTCATTTTTCTCAGAAAAATGCCGTATATCGAAAAACTTAGCCATACGGGACTGTATCTGAACGGTACTCTTGATAATGAGGACTATGCGGAGTGGGAGCCTGTTTTGCAGGATAAGCCTGTGGACTTTGCCAAAGCCGAAAGCGCACTGGGATTCCGTGTATCCGAACAGATAAGGGAATATTTGTCGGTATACTGGTTTCTGCCCCTTGACGGGCATTTTGACAGCGAGCTCGGCACTATAGGGGTGACTCTTGATATGCTTGTTCCCGATACCGATATATCGGAGCTGCTTGCGAAAAACTTCAATTTCGAGGACACGAATTACCTTAATGAGCACAATTGGCTGAAAATAGGCGGCTGCTCCATAGACGGCGACGACGGATGGCTGGTAATGGCAGTTAACGAGACCGACGAGGTGCTGGCAGTTCAGCCTGTTGACAGAAAGTCGGTGCACCTTGCAGATTTCATAGAAGAGCTGTTGATAAAAATGGAGCTGTGATACTCTCTTTTTATTCAAACTTTTTCATTGCATCGTGAAAATATGATAAAATGCTGCAATTATTGCGGAAACACGCAAATATCGTTGACATTTCATGTGAAAAGGATTATAATGGACTTACCAATATTTTTGTTATAAAGAGAGGGAAAAACACTATGGCAACATCATTTTTCAAAAAGCTGCTTGCTGCTGTTTCTGCGGCGGCAGTAGTGCTCGTGCCTGCTTCGCAGTCGCTGCCCGAAAAGAACAGCAACACAGCGCTGGCTGCTGATACAAGCGGCGATGACTGGCTCCATGTAAACGATAAAGCACAGATCGTTGACAAGGACGGCAATGAGGTATGGCTCACAGGCGTAAACTGGTTCGGCTACAATGCAGGACGTCAGGTATTTGACGGCGTATGGTCGAAGAATATGCACAGTATGCTCAACCAGATCGCAGACCACGGCTTCAATCTTCTCCGTGTGCCTATGTCCACACAGATAATCCTTCAGTGGAAGAACAAGGGCTCCGATAAGGGCAGCGGCGTCGGCGAAGTCAACATGATGGTCAATCCTTACGAGAACCCCGAACTCACCGTAGAGGGCGGAGTTGACGGCGAAGGTCAGTACACACTTATGTACAGCTTCGACATCTGGAACAAGGCTGTTGAGTGGTGCAGGGAAAACGGTATGAAGATCATGATCGACATACACAGCGCTACTTCAGCTTCAATGGGACATCAGAAGCCGCTTTGGTACGACGACAACTTCTCAGAGGACGACTGGCTGGAAGCTCTCGAGTGGTTCACAGAGTACTACAAGGACGATGATACTATCATCGCTATCGACCTCAAGAACGAGCCTCACGGCAAGCCCGAGGAGGGCTCATTTGCCAAGTGGGACGACTCAAAGGACGCTAACAACTGGAAATATGCCGCAGAAAAGGGCGCTAAGGCTTGTCTCAAGCACAACCCCAATCTGCTCATTATGATAGAGGGTATCGAGTGCTACCCTGACTTTGCAAAGGGCGCAGACTGGACAACCCCTGCCGTTGACTATGCTCACTATGACGAGCCTTCAAAGATATTCGGCGCATGGTGGGGCGGAAACCTCCGCGGTGTAAAGGATCACCCCGTTGATATCGGCGAGTTCAACAAGCAGATAGTTTACTCACCTCACGATTACGGTCCGCTGGTATGGTCACAGAAGTGGTTCTACATGGACGACGCTTCCAAGACCTTTGACCGTCAGTCGCTTCTTGACGACTACTGGTACGATACATGGGCTTACCTCGTCGAGGAGCAGAAGTATCCTCTCCTCATAGGTGAGTGGGGCGGCTTTATCGACAAGGAGCACGATCCTACAGGCGAGAACAAGCACTGGATGCAGGAGCTCCGCGACTACATGATAGACAAGCATATCAACCACACATTCTGGTGCTTCAATGAGAACTCAGGTGATACAGGCGGACTTGTATACGACGACTTCGGCAAGTGGGACGAGGAAAAGTACGAATTCGTAAAGCCTTCACTCTGGCAGACAGACGGCGGCAAGTTCATCGGTCTTGACCACTCTATCCCACTGGGACAGGGCGGCAACGGTATCTCACTTTCCGATTACTATTCGGGTAATACCAATCCTACACCAAGAACTACAACAGCTACAACTACTAAGGTAACAACTACTACAACGACCACAAAGGACGTTACAACTACAACTACTACTGCGACCACTACTGCTCCGAAGAAGGATACCACTACAACAACTACTGCAACAACTACAGCTCCGAAGCAGGAGACAACGACTACAGTCACAACAACTTACCCACTTGTCCCCGGTACTAAGGACAACACAGTATGGGGCGACGCTAACGACGACGGCAGCGTTGATATGTCAGACGTTGTTCTTATCATGCAGAGCCTTGCAAACCCGAATAAGTACGGTCTCAACGGTTCTGACAAGAATCATATAACGTCTAACGGACTCTACAGTGGTTCTGTTGTCAAGAGAAACGGCAGCGTTACTACAGAGGACGCTCTTGAGATACAGCTCTTCCTTCTCGGAAAGCGCACAAGTCTCGGTCCTGCTAAGGCATAATTAAATGATATTTCGGCACGGTTTTTACCGTGCCGATTTTTTATGACACATTGCTGTTCATAATTATTTTTTATGTGTTTTTAAAAAATACTTGACAAACAGCAGTGCATATGTTATAATTACAATGTAATTTGGTGCACTAATTTTACTACAAAACATACTAATTTTTTAAAAGAAGGGTTTTACTAATGAATATTATTAAAAAAGCATTTGTCGTTGCATCAGCAGCAGTAATGTGCGCAATTCCACTCGCACCATCAGTAGCAGATAACACTACATTCTTCAGCAGCAATTCTATCACAGCTGACGCTGCAGACTACACAACTAATTACAAGCAGTTTCCAACAGCTACAAGAGCAAATGGATACTATGAGTCATGGGTTTCTTACCGCGAGGTAAAGTGGATTCAGGCTGCCATTAATAATATTAAGGCAAAATATGGCGTTAATACAATTAATTATTTAGACGTTGATGGCTATTATGGTCAAAATACAACATATGCAGTAACTATGATTCAGCGCGGTAATTTCTATAAAAACGGAAAAAGAATATATGGTCCGATAGCTGCTGATGGTTATGCTGGTAAGAACACACAGGCAAAGATAAAGTATCTTCTTAATGCTTAATTGGATTATTATTAAAGGGCGGACTTCGTGTCCGCTCTTTTTATGCCATAAAACTCTTTACAAACAACGGACTTTCTGATATAATTATACTGAGTAAATATGTTTGAAAAGAGGTAAAACATTGGCTAACGATAAGATCAGAAATTTCTGTATCATTGCGCATATAGATCACGGCAAGTCCACACTTGCCGACCGTATCCTCGAAAAGACCGATACTGTCGCAATCCGCGATATGGAGGATCAGCTCCTTGACAATATGGACATCGAGCGTGAGCGCGGTATCACCATTAAGGCTCGTGCAGTCCGTCTGAAATATACCGCCAAGGACGGCGAGGACTACATCTTCAACCTCATAGACACCCCAGGACACGTTGACTTCAACTATGAGGTCTCACGTTCTCTTGCTGCCTGCGAGGGAGCTATCCTCGTTGTTGACGCTTCTCAGGGTATCGAGGCTCAGACTCTGGCTAACACCTATCTTGCTATCGAGCACGACCTTGAAGTCGTTCCCGTTGTCAACAAGATAGATCTGCCCTCTGCCGATCCCGAGAGGGTTTGCAGCGAAGTCGAGAACGTCATTGGTATCCCTGCTATGGACGCTCCGCGGATCTCTGCGAAAATGGGTACGAATATCGAGGAAGTCCTCGAAAGGATAGTTACCGATATCCCTGCGCCCAAGGGCGATACCGAGAAGCCGCTGAAAGCGCTTATCTTCGACAGCTACTACGACTCCTACAAGGGCGTTATCATCTATGTCCGCATAAAGGAGGGCAAGGTCAAGGTGGGTGACAATATCCGCCTTATGGCTACGGGAGCTGTTTTCAATGTGGTTGAGGCAGGCTTCATGGACGCTTCAAACCTTGTGAACAACGGCAGTCTTGAAGCAGGCGAGGTCGGCTACATTGCCGCTTCTATCAAGAGCATTGGCGACACTCAGGTGGGCGACACCGTTACCAACGACGAATGCCCCTGTGACGAGCCCCTCCCCGGTTACCGCAAGGTAAATCCTATGGTATTCTCGGGTATTTATCCTGCTGACGGAGCTAAGTACGGCGACCTCCGCGACGCTCTGGAAAAGCTACAGCTCAACGACGCTTCGCTGTCATTCGAGCCCGAGACTTCTATTGCTCTGGGATTTGGATTCCGCTGCGGATTCCTGGGACTTCTCCATATGGAGATAATTCAGGAGCGCCTTGAACGTGAATACAATCTTGACCTTATCACAACTGCTCCCTCGGTTATATATAAAGTAACCCTTACCAGCGGAGAGGTGCAGTATATCGACAATCCTACCAACTACCCCGATCCTGCTCTCATTCAGACAGCAGAGGAGCCTATGGTAAAGGCAAGCGTTCTTTCGCCTTCGGAGTTCGTTGGAAATATCATGGAGCTCTGTCAGGACAGACGAGGAATTTTCAAGGACATGAAGTACCTTGACGATACCCGTGTTGAGCTCCACTATGAGCTGCCCCTTAACGAGATAGTGTACGACTTCTTTGACGTGCTGAAATCACGCACCAAGGGCTATGCTTCATTTGACTATGAGATGATGGGCTATGTGCCCAGCAAGCTTGTAAAGCTTGATATACTCCTCAACGGCGATGTGGTGGACGCTCTCAGCTTCATTATCCATACGGACAAGGCTTACGCAAGAGCCCGTAAGATAGCCGAAAAGCTCAAGGAAAACATTCCGCGTCAGATGTTTGAGGTGCCTATTCAGGCAGCTATCGGCGGCAAGATAATCGCACGTGAGACCGTTAAGGCAATGCGCAAGGACGTTCTTGCAAAGTGTTACGGCGGCGATATCTCGCGTAAGAAGAAGCTGCTCGAAAAGCAGAAGGAAGGTAAAAAACGTATGCGCCAGCTGGGTACCGTAGAGGTTCCGCAGGAGGCGTTCATGAGCGTTCTGAAGCTTGACAGCTGAGAACGGGAGGCTTATTATGATAAACTATATCATTTTCGGAGTGCTTGCCGCTGTGTGCTTTGTGAGTATCATCGCAGTTGCGGCTGAGTACGTTGTGCCGAAAAATACAGGCGCAGGACGAGTTATCCGCGCTGTGAGGATAAGGCTTCGTGAGAAGTCGCGGACAAGCTTCTGCGTGTCTGCCATAGTGATACTTATCTTTGCACTTGCAGCAGGCGACGACGAAATGCGAATAATACTTGCGGCTCTGGCTGTTATGCTGCTGACGCTGATAGTTCTCCACCCCGAGGACTTCCTCAGCATTTTCAGACACCGCAGAAAGGCAGGAAAAAAGAAGCGTCTGGGGCTTACTCCAAAGCTTGCAGGCGAAGTGCCCGAGGCAAGGCTTGCAAAGGTGCTTGAACCCATAGAGACAGAGAACGAGAAAGGAAATGAATAATATGAGTATATACAATTGTCCGCACTGCGGCGCAAAGAGCTTCAATCCCCTTAGCAAGGCTATGGCAGGAACTATGAAGTCCAAGGGAAAGCCCTGTATGAAATGCGGAAAGCTCTGCGTAAACGGCAAGAGCGCTACCACATTCAGCGCGATATTCTGCCTGATAGCTTTTGCGGCGGTAATTTACATCTATATCCACGGCGCAGACAACGAGTGGATGTTCACACATGAAGCTCCTATGGTAATCGGACTCATACTGTCCATGCTCATAGTACCGAGGATAGCAAATGCGTTTTTCTTCAAGCTGACGCCATCTATCCGTGTTGATTATACCCAATGAGCAGGCTGGGTATCTATATTCATGTACCGTTCTGCGGTAGAAAATGCGCTTACTGCGATTTCTATTCCGTGAACTGGTCAAAATCGGCAGCCGTGGACTATACCGCGGCTGTTCTGCGTAATATACGCCATTACGGCGATAATTCGCGCATTGTTGACACTGTATACTTCGGCGGCGGTACTCCATCTCTGCTGACGGCGGAGCAGATAAGCAGCATTATCTCCGAGATAAGAAGCTGCTTTGCCCTTGAAGAATCGGCGGAAATAACCCTTGAAGCCAATCCATGCACACTCAGCAACGAGAAGCTTGCAGAGCTTCGCAAAATCGGCATTAACCGCCTGTCCATAGGCGTTCAGTCAATGATAGACAGGGAGCTGAAAATACTTGGTCGTATGCATACTGCCGAGAGAGCGGAGCAGGCTGTCCTTGAAGCGGCAAGGGCTGGTTTTGACAATATCTCCTGCGACCTGATGATAGCCCTGCCCGACCAGAAGCCCGAGGATATGAGTTTTTCTATCGAGCGAATGGCGGCTCTGCCCGTACAGCATATTTCCGCATATATCCTGAAAACCGAGAACGGTACGCCCTTTGACTGCGCCGAGATTCGGGAAAGGCTCCCCGACGAGGACAGCATCGCGGAGCTGTACCTTGACATGGTTGAGCTTCTCGAAAAGCATGGCTTTATGCAGTATGAAGTGTCCAACTTTGCGAAAGAGGGCTTCGAGAGCAGGCATAATACCCGTTACTGGAAGTGTCTGGACTATCTGGGCATAGGTCCTGGGGCACACTCATGCTATGAGGGAAAGCGTTTCGCAGTGGAGCGCGACCTATCGGCGTTTATAGCAGATGACGTTCAGCAGGTGACAGTTACCGATGAATCGCCCTGCGGCTTTGAGGAGTTCGCAATGCTCCGTTTAAGGCTGAAAGAGGGACTTATCCTTGATGACGCCCCCAATCACAGGGCGGAGCTGCTGAAAAAGCTGCCGCCGCTTATAAAGGAAGGCTATGCCGAGACCGACGGGGAGCGTATTTGGCTCACGCCAAAGGGCTTTCTTATGTCAAATTCTGTGATAGAGTATCTTGTATTTTGAAAAGTCTCTCTATATATACCCCGTAAACAGTGATTTTTAAACATAAACCTGTTGAATTTCAGATATATTTTTTTATTTTAATTATTGCAACGTTTTGTAAATGTACTCCGTATGTGTATATAGAAAGGGAAAATCCCTGTCTGATACGAAAGGAGTGTTACTATGAAAAATATCAAGGCTGTTATTTCAGCGGCATTATGCGCAGGACTGGGGCTCAGCTTCGCCGCGATGACTATGAATGCAGGTGCTGTGGAGTCTGAGGAGAGCTTAGTGCTTGAGGAATACACAGGGACTATGCCTGTGGAAACTACTGCTGTCATTACGACAACTACGGTGATGACCGACACCGAAGCGGAGCTTCAAAAACTCAGAGAAAAGGGCAGTAGAATGGTTGGCGAGTACACCAGACAGGAGAAGATACTGCTGGGCGAGCTTGACGCGGACGCACCGAGGATAACTCTTGAAGAGGCTGAGGCTATAATCAAAGAGGGCGGAAGCTTCAGAGATATCTTGAAAAAGTTCATGGAGATACACAAATATCCCGATTACAACGGCGGAAGCGGCGTTTCTAATACCGAGTTCTGGCTGAACGATTCGGGAAGCTGCATGATCCTGTTTACTGTCAGCAATTTCGATACGATAGCTTATATCGAAAGCTCATATCTCGGCAGCATAGAAGAGTTTAGATTCCTCTATAATTCATATGAGGACAAGGCAGAGATACCGCAGAACATACGCTTGGACGAATATAAGGTCTACAACGATATCGTTGCAGGCGATGTTAACGGCGACGGCAGTCTCAATGTTGCAGATGTGGTAATGCTCCAGAGGTGGATAATAGGGGCTTCTGACGAGCTTGCGGACTGGCGGCTGGGCAATGTTGTTGAGGACGACAGACTGGATTCCTTTGACCTTTGCCTGCTTAAACGTATGGTGGTTGAATCAATGAGAGATTAAAATTCATAGATAATGGAAGGGCGCACACTGTGCGCCCTTTTGTTGACTTTGTGTTGTTCGTTTGTTATAATTGATGTGTAGTGTCGGTGACTCCCTGTAGTACAGTGAGTCAGCAAAGGACAGAGATTATTGCCTCCCGTGATGATGAAAAGGAGAATACTATGGAATTTCCCGATTTTATGAAAAGAGCTGCAAATAAAATACCTGCCGACCAGCAGAATACTCCCGATATAGAGGGCTACTACTATACCGCTCCCGACGGCAGCCAGATGGCGTTCTGGACTTACCTTGCGGACAGAGTCTCAAAGGAGCACGTTCACGATTACGACGAGTACATGATTTGCGTGGAGGGGGAGTACACTGTCACCATAAACGGCGAAGCTACGGTTCTTCACGCAGGTGACGAGCTTTTTATCCCCAAGGGTGCGGTGCAGGGCGGCAGCTGCAAGGCAGGCACAAGAACTATCCACGCTTTCGGCGGCAGGAGGGTGAAATAATGCCTGTGATAAAGCCGTTCAGTCCCCAAATGCAGGGAGCAGTGGTTCAGTTTCTGAGCGAGGTGTTCCCCGAGTCGGGAAAGGTGTTCGAGCCCGAGGGCAGACACGCCGCTTTTGCAGATATAGAGCGGAATTTCATAGGATTCTGGTGCCTGCTGGACAATGATGAAATCATCGGCACTGTGGCTGTAAAAAGGCTAAGCGATGATGTCTGCGAGCTCAAGGGTATGTACATTTATAAGAAGTATCACAGGCGGGGATTTGGACGCAGACTGGCGGAAACTGCCGTGAACTTTGCAAGGGAAATGGGCTTCGGGAAAATGGTTCTTGATACTGTTTCTACCTATGAAAATGCAATGAGACTTTACGAAAAGTTAGGCTTTGTTCCTACTGAGCGCTATAACGATAATCAGAAGGCGGACGTTTTTATGTCCATGGAACTGTGAGAGGTGAGGGCTATGATAAGAGAAATTACAAGAGATGATTTCGACGGACTTCTGAGGCTCTATATGGAGCTTCACGACAACCCGTTCCCCGAAAAAGACGAGCACGTCATGGCTGTCTGGGAGCGGATAATCTCAGATAACGACCACCATATAATCGTCGCCGAGGAGGACGGCGTTATCGCGGCTTCCTGCGTTTGCGTCATTATCCCAAATCTTACACGCGGTCAGCGCTCCTATGCGTTCATCGAGAATGTGGTAACTTCCGCAAAATACCGCAGAAAGGGACTTGCCACAGCCTGCCTTGACTACGCCCGGGAGCTTGCGCGAAAAGAGAATTGCTATAAGATGATGCTGCTGACAGGCTCAAAGGATAGGGGAGTTCTGGAGTTTTACGAGAAGGCAGGGTATAACAGTAGCGATAAGACTGCGTTTATCCAGTGGCTGTGAGGTCTTGCTATGATTTTGAGACGCTTTGAAGCCGCCGACGGTGCGGCTATCCTTAGCTGGATAAAAAATGAGCGGGAGTTCAGAATGTGGAGTGCTGACCGCTTCGGCGATTACCCGTCGGCTCCTGAGATAATAGCTGCTCATCATGAGATGTGCTCGCGCTCGGGGAGCTTCTTTCCTCTGACGGCTGTTGATGAGGCCGGAAATGTGGTGGGACACCTGATACTCCGCTATATTGATGACGAAAAAACGGAGGTTCGGTTTGGATTTGTTATCGTTGACAGTTCCAAAAGAGGAGAAGGTCTGGGCAGGGAAATGCTGGAGCTTGCCAAGAAGTTCGCGGCAGACGAGCTTCACGCAAAACGCCTTTCACTGGGAGTTTTTGTTAATAACTCTGCGGCTTTGAATTGCTATAAGTCGGTTGGCTTTACGGAATGTGCAGGCGACGGCGAGCGGTTTGAGGTTCTCGGTGAGAACTGGAAGTGTATCGAAATGGCAATGGATATTTGAGTATATTGTTAAAATAAAAAAATATGTTATCTTTGGTTGACTTTTTGACTCTGCTGTGATATAATAATATAGTCGCAGATGATGTGACACTATTTATCGCGGTGTGGAGCAGCTAGGTAGCTCGTCGGGCTCATAACCCGAAGGTCGTTGGTTCAAATCCAGCCGCCGCAACCAGAATTGTGGAGTGCTATGCAATTGTTTTGGGAAATGGCAGTTTAAACCCGTAACTTTTGCATAGCACTCTACATCATATTAAGCAATAAATTGAATTTGCATTGCTTGATGTGATGTTTTCGTAAATAATAACTGCTTAAAGCACATAGCTTATGCTCAGAGCACTTATTATTTATCGTAAGCAGAATAAGCTGTACATAAGAGCACAGCTTATTTACTGCGAACATTTATTAAGAATGATTTGATAGCTGTTGTTTGTATTCGAGGAGCGTTCACGTTGTTACACATCACGCATTCGCTTTACTCATACTTTATGGCTCATGATACCTTTGAAGTTGATATTTGTATCAACGGGGAAGGGATACTGCCTTGTCTTACAAACAAAAGAGTTGATTTAGTTCTACTAAACAGGCTCATGTCATCGCACATTTCTCCGACTCTCCCTCATTGCTGACTGATTTCAGCTTTGAAAGAAAATAAGAGTAAAGCATGGTAAATTCGCTTCAAATCTCAATATTCACTTGTCAAGTTCCTCTGACCGAGGTAACATAAAAACAAACCTTTCAGCAGATGAGTCGAAACATACACTGAAAGGCTTGACAATGCTATATTAAACGTGCTATAATTAAATGCACAAAATAGCCATCTTGCTAAGTCAGTTAGATGTTAGGATCATCTTTCTGATTATGGGGAGTGTCGGAACGCCAATTCTGATACTCCCTGCGAGGTGCTTTTTTATTACCAGTTTTTATTATAACACAACAAATTGTGAATGTCAAGCACTTTATATGCTATTATATAAAAAAATAATATCCCGATTTTCAGAGGAAAGTCGGGATATTTCTTATTTCATTATGAATAAATTCCCAAAAGTTGCGGTCTTGATTGAAAAGAAAAATCAATTATTGTTCGACGTTGATACTACATTAAGCACAAAAGTATCTTCTCTGTCCTCAAGATCAGGAAATTGTTCATGAAGCTCATCGGAATACCTGTATGTACCATTGAATGTGATTTCCTTTGTATCCTCATTATACGAATAATTTGGAAGATTTGTATCTTTATTGATATATTGGTTGCCAAATCCTCCAAGCTCACGAATAAGAAATAAATCTTTTCTGTAAACGTCAATGTCGGTAATCATGTTTTTATTTTCACCTATCTTCTCGTAAAAGAGAAGTTTATTACCGTCAGACAGTGTTATGGTATATCGTTTGGTGTTCCTGTGTTCAGTAAATGTTTCTTTCATGCTGTTCCAGCATAATATTGAACTCAAAGCAATCCAAAGGACTCCGACAAATATAACAATATATCTTGATTGAGAATAGTAGGTACTTTGGCAGCCAAAAAAGAGAAGAACAAAAAATATAATTCCAGAGATACCAACAAACGCTAATTCCCTAATCAGTAGACCAAGCACATAGAAATGTGTGTATTTAGTAAATAGCAAAATACTTACAATAACCGAAAAGATAAGCCATATCATACTTATAACAAACATTACCGTTTTCTTCTTGCTTTTCATTATATACACCTCCAAAATCAACACTGTCATTAATACTGACTAAATAAACGTTGATATTTGTATCAACGAGAAAGCGTTGTGGCTTCATGAGAAGTGCTTTTATTGGCATTGTGGATCGCTAAACCAAGTTCAAACATCGCTTCCCACTCTAATGGAAGTTTTTCTCCGCCTGAGAATACAATGTCGTACAGACCTTCTGCATTAGGCTTTGTTGACAGATATGCTATTTGAGCTGGATTGATGTAATATCCTACACCATTTGAACTAATGCTGATGAATTCCATAAAAACACTCCTTTACACTTTTATTGTTGGTTGATACTTGTATCAACGTAATCAATTACGTACACTTTATTTCTTGTCATATCAACGAATACTCTTTTTTGCTTCCTCTTTTGAAGAAAAAAGTCTGCTTTCTCTGAGCTTAATAGCTCCATTGCTGTCAGTGAAGCGGATCATGTATAGTCCACCGCTATATCTTATAACTACACACTCTCTTATGAAGTGTCCGTTTTCGACTATATATACAACATCACCTGAATTATATTTTCCTGTCATAATATCACCCTATATTCCAAAACCTTTCAAAGAAAACTTTGAGCTTTTCAATGACAGTCTCTTTCTTTTCCTTACGATTACCGCCGCCAAAGCGTGATACCGCAGGGAGAATTTTGTCTATATCCGTACCGGTTGTCTTTACAGTTCCATCACGGAATGCTCCCTCTATAAACTGCCTTGTTTCCTCAGATTTTAGCTTTTCTTCGTCTATAATGCTTTGGAGAGCCTTTTCACGTTCTTCGGCAACATAGCTGTGCCACTCGTCCATTACATCATCGACCTCATTAATTCCTGCGATGAAGTTCTCAATAAGGTCTTTTTTGCTTCTCAGCTCAGGACTTGCTTCAACCGCCTTTTTGATTGTAACAAGGATTTCCTTATCCATGCAATGACTGTCATGGTATTTAGACACAAGTATAAGGATATAGTCTATATTGATCTCAATCTGTTTGATAAGCTCAATCTCAAATACAATATCATCATCTATATTCTCAAGCTTTTCTTTTTCTCTGCGAGATTTCCATTCATCATGCAAATCTTGATAACGTCCGAGATAATCTTGGAAGTCTCTCTCGGAAATAAGCTCTTTGCCCTCAAACTCATCAAAGCTGACAAGGATATTCCGCATACGCAGGATAGCACCTATCAGAGATATAAACTCTTTCTGCGCTGCTTCTCCCTCAATTCGCGGTTCGTCTAATGGGAACTTTGTGAGTAGCTTGTCTATCAGATCAACATAACCGTCAATATGTCTGCCCTTTTTGTCCTCATAGCCTTTGTAGTAATCTTCAAAGCTCTGTAAAGTAACTATGCCGCCAGCTTCTTTGTCTCCAAAGAGCGCAATAGCTGCGTCTGTACGCTTCTGTAAAGCTCGGAAACAAACTATATTACCGAATGTCTTGATAGAGTTCAGAATACGGTTTGTACGGCTGTAAGCTTGTATCAGACCGTGCATTTTAAGATTTTTATCTACCCATAGAGTATTAAGTGTTGTTGCGTCAAAGCCTGTAAGGAACATATTTACTACGATAAGCATATCAAGTTCCTTATTCTTCATACGGAGAGAAACGTCCTTATAGTAGTTCTGGAACTTATCGCTCGATGTATCATAGTTCGTATTGAACTGCTTGTTATAGTCCTTTATGGCTTTTTCAAGAAAGTCTCTCGATGTTGAGTCAAGTGCAGATGTATCTTCGGGATTTTCCTCATCTATCAATCCGTCAGGATCTTCTTCATTAGCTCCATAGCTGTATATAACCGCTATTTTTAGAGCTTTGTCAGGCTTTTCTTCCATTTGCTTCATGAATTCCTCATAGTACAGCTTTGCAGCTTGAACTGAGGAAACCGCAAATATAGAGTTGAAGCCATTTATTTGCTGCTTACGCTTTATCTCCTGCACCTGAGAACGACGTTTGTCGGCAGCTACTTCTGATATGTTCGTAATTACATTGTAGCTGTATGTACGTTCATTTCTGTATGTTTTCTGATTGAAGTGATTAAGGATATAGTCTGTTACAAGAGTGATACGCTTCTTAGACATATATGCGCTCTCACGGTCAATATCCCATACCTTAACATCTTCAATATCTTCCTCTTTATCCATAGTCTTGATGTAGTCCACACGGAAAGGAAGAACATTCTTATCGTTGATAGCGTCAACAATAGTATATGTATGCAGCTGATCTCCGAAAGCCTGTTCAGTTGTACAAAGGTTCGGATTTTTCACTGAGCCTGAGTTGACTGCAAATATAGGCGTACCTGTGAAGCCAAACAAATGATACTTCTTGAACTTCTTTGTAATAGCTGAGTGCATATCACCGAACTGGCTTCGGTGACATTCATCGAATATAATAACGACTCTCTTATCGTATACATCATGAGTCGGATTTTTCTTAATAAATGTGGCAAGCTTCTGAATTGTCGTGATTATGATATGACAATCAGCATTTTCAAGCTGCCTTTTCAGTACCGTTGTTGAAGTATTGCTGTTGGCAGCTCCTTTTTCAAAACGGTCATATTCACGCATAGTCTGATAGTCGAGGTCTTTACGGTCAACGACAAACAGAACTTTATCAATATAATCAAGCTTGGAAGCCAGACGTGCAGACTTGAAAGAAGTCAAAGTCTTTCCGCTTCCTGTTGTATGCCAGATGTAGCCACCGCCTGCGACAGAGCCGTATTTCTTATAGTTGTTGGCTATCTCGATACGGTTCAGTATACGCTCAGTTGCGACTATCTGATATGGGCGCATTACAAGCAGCATATTCTCAGCTGTGAATACACAGTATTTTGTCAGGATATTTAGTATAGTATGCTTCGCAAAAAATGTCTTTGTGAAGTCCACAAGGTCAGGAATGACCTTATTATTAGCGTCTGCCCAAAAAGAAGTAAACTCAAAGCTGTTGCTTGTCTTTGACTTGTTACGGCTTTTCTGAGCGTTCTTGACAGCATTATCACGGGTAGTATTGGAATAATACTTAGTATTCGTACCGTTGGAGATAACGAATATCTGAACATACTCATACAGACCGCTACCAGACCAGAAGCTATCACGCTGATAGCGGTTTATCTGATTGAAGGCTTCACGGATAGGCACACCACGCCTTTTAAGCTCGATGTGAACCAATGGGAAGCCGTTTACAAGCACAGTTACGTCATAGCGGTTCTTTCTCTGACCTGTATCGACTGCATACTGATTAATGACCTGTAAGAAGTTATTATGGATATTCTTTTTGTCAATGAGAGTGATATTCTTGCTTGTACCATCATCACGCTTCAAGGTCTTGACATGATCTTCCTGTATCGTCTTTGTTTTCTCTACGATACCCTCATTTGCGTTTGCGATATATTCCGTAAAAAAGCGTTTCCACTCGCTGTCTGTGAAGGTATAGCCATTGAGCCGTTCAATCTGCGCACGGAGATTGATAATCAAATCATCTTCCTTGTGAATGGTCAGATACTCATAACCAAGCTCACCTAAACGGCGTATGAACTCTTTTTCGAGGTCTGCTTCGCTCTGGTAGTTGTCGGCAGTGCGAGGTTCGGGGATATATTCAGTAACAACGGTATTCTCATTCGTTGCTGCGACTATGTTGAAATAACTCATTGATCTTCACCGTCTTTCCAAACTTCTATTTTTCTTCCACACATGGGGCAGTAATGAGCAATTCTTTGCTCATCGGAGTAATCTTTGCGAAAAGCAAGGATACGGACTTTATCCTTGCAAAACTGACAATTTCTCTGAGCTTCTGTAAGTTCCGAAGAAGTCGATGAGCCTGATGACATGATAAGCCACAGGAAAAATAAACCAGCAGCTCCGCAAAATACACCAAACCAGAAATCACCTGTCATGCTTTCACTTCCTCAAAGGACAACAGCTTGTCCCGATAATATTCATACTGTTTACGTCTTGCTTCTATCTCCGCAGGCAAGCCCTCGGAAATATCATTGCAGAGCTTGTCAAAGCGGTCAAGGATTGATACTATTCGTTCTTGCTCTCTAATCGGAGGAACTGGCATGGTAAGCTGGTGCAGTCTACTTCCTTTAATTCCCTTTACTGTACCGCCCGTTGAAGCAATCGTAAGTCTATCTTGAAATTCTTTTCCTAACAAATAATGTTTTAGAAATCCAGATAATAATATATGACTATCTTTTGGGTGATATTTGATAACTCTTTGAGCAAGAGCAATCTTCTCATTGTCAATTTGAGCAACATTTCCTAATGGTGCTTCTGTTGTAATCAGCACATCTCCTATCTGTGGTAGCCCTCTGTGCATTACATCTTCATAATCACTTTCACTTATATATTCTTTTGAGCATTCATAATCAATAAAACCTTTTTTGATATTTTTAGCGGTAACTAAGAAAACTCCTTCTTCTGTTTTCTTTGGCGTTTTACCTCGATAATCAACAATATCGCAAAGTTCCAATAATGTCCGCCATTCACAATCACTTGTCGCCCCCCCGTGGACACCGAAGTCTAACAGGAGGTCACGATAGTATTCGTACTGTTTCTTACGAGCTGTAAGCTCTTTTTCAAGTTCTTGCTGTAAGGCAGTAACGCTTTCGGTGTATTCATCAAGGATCTTGACAATTTCAGACTGTACCTCTAATGGAGGTACAGGGATTATTATATCCTTTATTGAAGGAACACTTGAATGAACGACTTTACTTTTTACCTTACCTTTGCTTTTCTGCATTTGTGCAGTTGTAGTCGAAAGCGCATACGACAAATATTTTGGATTTTGATTATGCTTTAATACAACAATATCACCGCCAGCGAGACATTTTTCATGTCCTACATAAGCCGTAGATTTAGCTATATCCTCAACACTTTCTCCTGTGATAGCAAAGAGTATGTCTCCGTATTCAAAGTATTTTTTGCTCTGTATCATACTTTCATCTGTATGCGAAACACAAGTATCAAAGTATATGTCATAGGTAGTGTAGATCTCACCGTATCGCACACAGGGAGTACCTTTTTCTGTCACCTGATCTCTTGTAATACCTGCACCTCTGAATACATCTGTCGCTATATCACCGAGCTTTTTGTACTCCACACCGTTAGGGCAAAGCTCTTTTATCAGTTGTTCAAGTTTATTCATTATCGTCTTCCTCATCTGTATAGTCGATGTATTTAATTCCAGTAATACATTCACTTTTAGTAGGAAATACAACTTCTCTTTCATCTGTTATAGCCATTCTATGTTTTACATCAGCTAATTCTGATATTGCCTTTGATAAACCTACTAAATCTATTCCATAATCTGGCTCTTTTATCTCAGCAGCCATCCAAGTCATTGGATAACGAAGTTTCTTTTCGATATTAATATCGTGCTGATTTTTGCTCCATGAAACGTAAATATCATTATAAATCGGTTCGATTATAGAGTTATCAGGAATATCATCAATTCGATGACCGAGATACCTATAAATCGGTCCTCTGTATAATATTTCCTCTGACCTTTTTATATTAAAGTAACGGTCATTTCTTCTACATTCAATTATAAAGTCATACAATGCTTTAAAAAAAGCCTGAAATGCTTTTACTAATTGACTTTTCTTTTTATCGCCTACATAAGTCGCACCCGTCCAATAATCGAGAACAACAGCTATATTTTGCATCAAAGGTTCACCTTGATCTTGGGTTATTCCATGTTCTATGCGTTTGGTATATGTTTGTATCTGACAAGCTATTCCGTGAATTTTTTGAGCATTTTCTTTATAGTCATCTGCCCAATGAGATAATTCGTAAACTTCCATTTTATCCCTCTATTTCTGCAACGATCTTGTCTATCTCAACTCTGAGCACGTTCTCGCGCTTAACTATCTCCGCTATCTCTGCATTGAGAACAGCAATATCAATGACCTCTCTTGTGTCCTCTTGCTCAACATAAGTCGAAACAGACAGGTTATAGTCATTCTCGGCTATCTCATCATTAGGCACAAGGCGGCAGAAGTATTCGCTGTCTTTGCGCTCTGTGAATGCTGCCACGATCTTTGATATGTTTTCTTCTGTCAGCTTGTTGTTATTTGTGACCTTTACGCACTCCTTTGAAGCGTCGATGAAAAGAGTGCTGTTCTGAGTCTTGTTCTTCTTCATGACCATGATACAAGTAGCAATAGATGTACCATAGAAAAGGTTGTCTGGAAGCTGTATAATGCAGTCTATAAAGTTGTTGTCTATCAGGTATTTGCGTATCTTCTGCTCAGCTCCGCCGCGATACATGACACCCGGGAAGCAAACAATGGCAGCTGCACCGTTATTTGCAAGCCAAGCCAGTGAGTGCATGATAAATGCAAGGTCTGCCTTTGACTTCGGTGCAAGCACTCCTGCAGGAGAGAAACGAGGATCATTGATAAGCAGCGGATTTTCATCTCCTGCCCACTTAATGCTGTATGGCGGATTTGAAACGATTACCTCAAAGGGCTCATCGTCCCAATGCTGCGGCTCTGTGAGCGTATCTTCGTGCGCTATATCAAATTTATCGTAGTCAATATCGTGCAGGAACATATTGATACGGCAGAGGTTGTATGTAGTGATGTTTATTTCCTGTCCGTAAAATCCCTGACGGACTTTATCCTTACCGAGTATCTTTGCAGCTTTCAGCAGCAACGAACCCGAACCACAGGCAGGATCGTAAACCTTGTTTACTTCCGTTTTGCCTACAACAGCAAGTCTTGTGAGAAGCTCCGATACCTCTTGCGGAGTGAAGTATTCGCCACCTGACTTTCCTGCATTGGAAGCGTACATACCCATGAGGAACTCATATGCGTCACCAAATGCGTCTATGGTGTTGTCCTTATAGTCACCGAGCTGCATGGAAGCAACGCCGTTCATAAGGCTTACAAGGCGTTCATTACGCTTTGCAACAGTGCCACCGAGCTTGTTGCTGTTTACATCGAAATCATCGAACAAACCTCTGAAATCGTCCTCACTGTCACAGCCCTGTGCAGAGCTTTCAATATTATTAAATACACGTTCTATTGTTTCATTGAGATTTTCGTCTGTATCTGCCTTTGCGAGAACATTGCAGAAAAGCTCACTCGGAAGAATAAAAAATCCCTTTGTAGTTACCATATCTTCACGAGCTGCTTCCGCTTCCTCGTCAGAGAGCTGCGTATAATCAAAATCAGTTGTTCCTGCTTCTATCTCTCCTGCGTTAATGTAGTTTGTGAGATTTTCTGAAATATAGCGATAAAACAGCATAACGAGGACATAGTTCTTGAAGTCCCAACCGTCAACACTGCCCCTCAGATCATTGGCTATGCCCCATATAGTTCTGTGTAGTTCAGCTCTTTCTTGCTCTTTTTTGTTATCTATCATAATAAACATCTCACTCTCGTTTTGAAATTGACAATATTGAAAAAGAAACATCTTAAATACGTTGTTTTTTTATTTATATTATCACAATTTTTTGTGAAAGTCAATGAACAGAAAGTAAAATAGCGTTGATACTTGTATCAACGAGTTGCATTCAAAAGAAAAGCTCCCTTATGTAGGGAGCTTTCATAATAGCTATTTCTTCTTCATAAATTCTTCCATTGACATTATTTCTTCCTTTGTTGTCGAAACATAAGCATAATATGAAAGAATATTTGAAGCGTCTACTGCGTTTATCTTTCCATCATGATCTACGTCAGCAGCAGCCTTTTGATTTTCATCAAATCCACCATTTTTATTGGTAGAAATCATCGCATAATAGGCGAGAACCGTTGAAGCATCTACGGCGTCTATAGTTCCGTTATTATTTACATCACCAAGTTTATATTCAACAGAGGGTAAGGTAGTTGTTGTAGATGTAGTTGTGGCATTGCTTAGTGTAGTAGTTGTTGTAGTCACCTTTGAAGTTGTTGTGGTTGTTGGCTTGCTTGTTGTCGTAGATGTGGTGCTTGAAACAACTTTAATAACACCATTTTTTACTTCAAATGGGACTTTGACAAAATCATTATTGAAAGTATCACTTTCTGAAATAGATAACTCAATTGCATGAGAACCTGTTTTTAACACTTCAAATGATAATTCGGCAAGTGTTCCATCTTCTGTGAAATCACTTTTCGCTAAGCCATCATACCAGATTATTCGATAAGGCTGCGAATTCAAGTCTCCGCCAGGTGTCATAGTTGCAGATTTCCAAAAATCTGCGCTCTTATTTACACCTATGAAGTTTAATGCGGAATTATCATACGATATTTCAGCTACTAACGAAATAATTCCTGGGTTATCATTAATAGTGATCGGAACAGTTACTTTATTACCGATAGTTCCCTCTATATTACCAATATTCAGTTTTCCACTTGTTACTTTAGAACTTGTGATTGTTGTAGTCACCTTTGAAGTCGTTGTAGTTGTAACAGACTTACTTGTTGTTGTAGATGTAGTTGTGGTTGCAGACTTATTTGTTGTTGTAGTTGCCTTTGAAGTCGTTGTGGTTGTAACAGACTTACTTGTTGTCGTAGATGTGGTGCTTGAAACAACTTCAATAACACCGTTTTTTACTTCAAACGGAACTTTTACAAAGTTGTTATTGAAAGTATCACTGCTTGAAATAGATAGATCAATTGTATGAGAACCTGTTTTTAGCACTTCAAATGATAATTCAGCAAGTGTTCCATCTTCTGTAAAGTCACTATTAGATAAACCATCATACCAGATTATTCGATAAGGCTGTGCATTTAAGTCTCCACCGGGAGTCATAGTCGCAGATTTCCAAAAATCTGCGCTCTTTTTTACCCCTTTAAAACTTAATGCAGAATTATCGTATGATATTTCGGTTACTAACGAAATAATTCCTGGGTTGTCTTTGATACTGATTGGAACACTTATAGTTTCACCAACTTTTCCTTTGACACTTTCAATAGATATTATACTCGATTTGTTTTCTTCTGCGGAAACGGTAGTATTAATATTAATAAAGCATAACGCAAAAGAAAGCAGTATAGAAAATATCCTTTTCATGAAAACCGCCTCCTATTTAGGTCTTATTACAAGGGAGCTGATATAATTCAGCTCCCTTAATTTGTAGTTAAGTTTGATTAATGTCCCTTAATCAATTGGTGTATACAACAGGTGCTTTTACGAGAGTACGTGAACTGTAGTATGTTGTTGTTACATTATCATAGTTTTCACTTGTTTTAAAGAATATATAATACTCGCCTCCGTAAAGCATTGAGTAACCGTCAACATCAGCCATATTAGTACCATTCTGCGAACCACCTTGCTGTCCACCGTGATGAATAACAGTTGCTGCATTTACTTCTCCAACAGTATAAGTCCATGAATTATGATATTCACCATATTGAGAAGAAAGACCATAAGCGTCATAATTACCATTTACACTGAAATTACGGTATTGACGTTCTGTAGAATTTGCTTTTCTGGTTGTATAACTATCCATATTATAACTTACAACTACTTTACTGCTACGATTTTCAGTCTTAACTTCAACTGTATCAGAGGCTTCAATTTTAGTTGTTGTCCAGTCTGACCAAGCTGACCAAGACTCAGTATATGCTGTCTTAACCGTCACATTACACGAAACGCTTGTGCCGTTGACAGAAGCTGTAATTGTTGCCACTCCATCTTTCAAGGCGGTGATTAATCCATTGTCCGATACAGAAGCTATGGATGGATCAGATGATTTCCATACGATACCATCAATATTTTCTTCTAAAGGAGCGAGCTGGTAAGTTTTGCTTGATCCTTCTGTATTAAGCGTCAACTCAGTTTTATTGAGCGTGAAAGGAGTTATATTATTTAACAACCTATCGAATTCATCTTCGTCAATTGAAACAATCTTTCCGTTTACGATGTTTATGTATTTCTGATTTTCAACTTTGCCACATACTGCAATATTTCCGGTAATGTTTAATTTGGCAATATCGATGTTGCCAGTGCCATTATATGTTTCATCATGTGATAAAATTGCGTATTCACCATTAGAAACAATTGTTGACTGTCCATATGCGGTTATCGATGTCTTATCTGATAAAAGAACCATTGCAATAGAAGGAGCTGTAATTTTAGCAGAGCCTATAGTAAGAGAAGATGAAGAAATAGTAAGAGGTCTACCAATCGTATTGTTCATTACAACATTCTGTATCTCTGTAGTCTCAGCATTAGATACAATCTGAATATTAGTCAGTGTCTTTCCAGCACCTTCCAATTTGAAGTATTTTGCTGTATTAGGAATAGTAAGAGCACTATTTTCAAGAGCAGTATCGCAGTCCTTAAGATTAAGTACGATAGAATTGGCACCGCATTCACAAGCAGCGGATACAACATTTGAATTTGAAGCGTTTATAGTTACACTATCTACTTTTTCAAAGGCTTTATTTCCAAGTTTAGTAACAGATGAACCAACTGTATAATCCATTAGAGATGTACAATTTTGGAAAGCTTTTGTGCCAATAGATTTTATGTTTTTGCCTTCAACTTTTCTCAATGAAGTACAATCTTTGAAGGCTCCAGCTGGTATTTCACTTACTGAGTCTGGAAGGTATACAGCTACTATATCTTTATTTCCTGCAAAAGCATCAGGTGCGATACCTGTAACTTTAATTGATGTGTGTGTTTTATCGGCGTTATCATAGCTTATGTATTCAGGAATAATAACACCTGTATCTGTTCCAGTGTATCCATTTATTATTCCAGTTTCTTTATCAACTGTCAATCCTTCGGTTGTTGTAGTTAGATTGCTTATATACTCATTGACTTCAAACGGTACAGCAAAGGGAAGAACACCAAGCTGATGATCGTCAAATTTATATGTCGATGCGGAATAGTCCCAATATGAATTATATGATTGGTCATCTATTACACTATATGTATTAACATAAAACTCCTGAGTTGCAAAGTTATAGTTAACTACAGCAAAAACATATGCCGTACCGACAAGAACTCTACGGTAATAACCTTTAGCGTCAATTGGCAGCGTATATTTAATGGTTGTACTTTCAACCTCATCCGTTGAATAAACAAAAGTATTACTATATGAATTTGATGAAGCGTGATACTGTTCAGATGAGCTTGTATTAGATTGCCCGATTGCGTTTGAAACTATTTTTCCATATCGCTCGGAAGATGATAAAGAATTAGATATAGCTTTCGAGAAAGAACTGCTACCGCCAGCTGTAGCGCTTGCGGAGTGGCTTATGTCAGAATTCCAGTAGCCTGTTACAGATTTTGTTTTCTCGTGAGTTTCACCTTTTTCTTTGTCATACTTATGATCTGCATGACCTTCGACTTCTCCCTTGAAACCTAAGTAATTGCAACCTACGGTAACTTTGCCGCCTTCACTTAGTGAGTCAACTGTTTTACTGGATCTACCATCTGTTGACGAAACCGTGCCACTTATACCGCCACCTGAGCTTAAGCATACGCTTTTATTATTTTCATAATAGTTTTGCGATGCCTCTATTTGTTCCTCAGTTGCTGTTACATTAAGTGATCTATCTTCCGAAAGGGTTTCGTTCCATTCTGAAGAAATTGTCCAAGAAGCAGAATTGGTTGTTGCATCGGATACAGTTTTGACAATATTTTCAGCGCATTCTTTTGAAAATGATTTTGATACAGTTTCTTCCTTAACTATTTCTACTCCGCTGCCATTCATCCATTCGCCAATCTGATACAATGGTACGTTTTCTATGGTTCCAATATTATACACAAAGCTAATATTAGTGTTTCCTTCCTCATCGTCCCATTCGGTAATTGCAGCTGCGCCCTCACTTACATAATCGTTCGGATGTGTTGAATTTCTCTGGCTTGTCCAAATAGGATATAGAGTCATATTTCCAAACGAACCTTTGGGTACACTTTTAACAAGATTATAATTTTCATCTGCCCATCCCATGAAATAATAACCATTCATAGACAGATTAGGTAGAGTAGCTCCTCTGTCAATAGTGTAAGTGATACTCGGAATATCAGGGTTGTTCAGCGTTTTATCTGTATCAAAGTCTATATGATATTCTATAACTGACCAATGAGCATACAGTTTGAGATTACCTGTATCATCAGCCTTAATTGAAGTAACTTTATTCGCAGTTTTACCTTGACCGTCATACCATCCTTCAAAAGTATATCCCGGAACCTCAAGATCGTCTAAACGGAATACTTCTCCTGAAGAATAATATTTACGATTTGGATTTTGTATGTTTAATGATGCGAGATAAGTATCACTTCCAACTATATTATAGGTTATAGAATAGTCTCCCTGTGGCTTTACAATTTCCTGTTTAGTTAAAATCTCGCCACATACACTGCAATGTGAACCCTCTGTTAAGCCATTTTTGTCTGTTGTTGGAGCCACAGCTTCATCAATAACAACTGTATGTTCTCCTTTGACAACAGTATCTTCTTTTGTGATTTCATTATTACATAGCTCATCACTATAGTACTTATCGCAGTCCTCACAGTACCAATATTCAATGTTTCCGTTCTTTTGACAAGACGCTGCTTCTACAGCTTCTATATGCTTTAAAGATGAATGGTTACACTGGAAAGGTGCAGGCTGAAGCTCAACATTATATCCATTAGGGTTCCAGCCACGATCAGCAATATATCTTGAGAGTAATACTGCGTCGATAACAGTAATATCTCCATCGCTGTCTACATCACAAGCGCGTTCATCTACTTTAGCAGCATAACCTTTTTCATTATATCCACCGTCAGCTATATATCGAACTAATAATACAAGATCGTTCATAGCAAGATCGCCATCGCCGCTTGTATCACCGGGCATATAGTCAATTATCGAGATAGAAGAACTGTCAATTTTAATCGGAACTTTTTTCAGTTCATTATCTACTGCATTTAAGCAAGATACGGATATAGGGTATTCTCCGAGTTTGGCATTTTCACTAATGTCAAAGGTTAATGTAAGTAAAGTGCCATCACTTACTTCATCTGACTTAACTGATGTGCCTGACCATACAAAATTAGATCCGTTTGCAGGAGGAGTAAATGTAATATTCTTACCCTTTATGGCTGTTCCGTTTTCTGCATTAGATAATGTCATTGCACTTTCATCATATGAAATCTGTAATGTCAATCCAACGATACCTGGGTTATTCTCTATTGAAAGAGTAATTTTTGCCTGTTTGCTTGGATTTCCCCAAGCTTTTTTTACCTTGATTGAAGTACCTTCCGATTTTGTATCGTTGTTTTCACTTGAAATAACAGTTGTATTTTCAACTGCATATGAAATCAACAAATTGGAAGGAACCATGCTTGCTGATAAGATTGTAGCAAGTAATAATGTTGCAGCTTTTCGCATTCGTTTCATTTAAATTTCCTCCTTCATTAGCAAAAAATGCTTATACAATTATTATATAATGGGAATAAAAGTATTACAATATTATTTATTCTTCTTTTACATTCTCGAAATATTTTTTATTCGATTTTAATAGCACTTTCTTTTCCTGTTTGTATAAATTCACAAATAATTGTGAATTTTAATAAAATGGTCATTACCTGTGTACTACGAAAATGGGGCTATATCGTTGTTTTTCTTAATTACAAAAAGGATACACATTCTTTTGGAATACAAACTGTATATTTATTGACAATTGAAACTTATAATGCTATACTTTGTTTGATGTACAATCGAACAAGCAGAGAAAGGAGAAAAAATGAGAAGCAAACTTGGAAGATTAATGTTTCTTTTTTCAATAGGATTATGTCTTTTTTCAGGCTGTATTGAAAACAAAACTACACATAGTTCATCTATTGAGGTTACAAGCAATTATGTAACTACAGAAAGCTATATTTCTTCTATTACTACTTCCACTGTTTCAGTAACAACATTATCAGCAACTACTTCCACTTCACTTGTCACAACTCTTGCTGAAGAAATAACTACTGTTACCGAGCCACAAATACAACCTACTGCGTTTTCTATTGAAGCTGTTCCTGAGTATAGTGGAATGCCTTATGCCGAAATAAATGATAACAAACCTTTTTTTACAGACTATCCTACAAATTCATTTGAATACTACAGTCCACTGGACGATCTTGGACGTTGTGGTACTGCTTTTGCGAATGTAAGCATTGAGATTATGCCAACTGAACCGAGAGGCGAGATCGGAGCTATTAAGCCATCGGGATGGCAAACAGCTAATTACAGCGGTATTATAGATGATATTTACTTATATAATAGATGTCATCTTATTGGCTATCAACTTGCAGGGGAGAACGCAAATGTACTGAACCTTATCACAGGAACACGATATATGAACATTGAAGGTATGCAGCCTTTCGAGAATAAAGTGGCTAACTATGTGAAGTCTTACAATGCTCATGTCCTTTATCGAGTTACACCTGTTTTTGAAGGCAATAATCTTGTTGCGTCAGGTGTTCTTATGGAAGCGTATTCATTGGACGATAACGGTGCTGGCATTCAATTCTGCGTATACTGCTATAATGTTCAGCCTAATATCGGAATAAACTATGCAGACGGAAGCAGCTGGAGCTTAATACAAGAAACAGAGCCTTTACTCACAGAACAAGCTGACAGCGTTCCTGAAAGAAATATACCTATTGAAGATTACCCAACATATATCCTTAATACGAATACTAAGAAATTTCACTATCCTTCTTGTTCAAGCGTAGATAGCATGAAAGATAAGAATAAACTTGAATACACTGGAACAAGAGATGATGTGATAGCAATGGGATATGAGCCATGCAAACGCTGTAATCCATAAAAACAGCATTATTGAAAAAGAAAAGCTCCCTTATATAGGGAGCTTTCGTAATAATAAACTTATTTCTTCTTCATGAATTCTTCCATTGACATTACTTCTTCCTTTGTTGTCGAAACATAAGCATAATATGAAAGAATATTTGAAGCATCTACGGCATTTATCTTTCCGTCGTGATCTACGTCAGCAGCAGCCTTTTGATTATCATCAAATCCACCATCTTTATTGGTAGAAATCATAGCATAATAGGAGAGAACCATTGAAGCGTCTACAGCGTCTATTGTTCCATTATGATTAATATCACCGAGGGAATATTCCGTAACAGGAGGCTCTGGCGTTGTATTGGACGTTGTAGTAGTGCTGGGAACGGTAGTTGAGGTAGTAGTTTCAGAAGATGTGGTAGTGGAAGTTGTTGTTGTGCTTGTAGTTGTTGTAGTCGACGAAGTTGTGCTTGTTGAAGTTGATGTAGATGTAGAAGTTGTCGGAACGCCTGTTGTTGTAGATTGGCTTATATCTTTATCATACTTACCAAGAGACTCAAATTTATACCCATATTTATCTGCGTATGCTTGAGCAGTTGAACCTTCATATCCATGAATAACGCCATCGAACACATATATACTTTTGGCTGAACCATCAGGATCATCTACCATTTTATTGCAAATAGTGTTTCCATTTCCGTTTATTTTACATTCAGGGTTTAAGATATAAATTTCTTCAAGATCATAACACAAAGCAAAGCAGTTAGTTCCTATAGAAGATACATTCTCTGGAATAGTTACAGATTTTAATTTATGGCAAAACTCAAATGCTCCTTGATTTAGCAATGATAAAGAAGAAGGAAGATCTATAGACTCAAGGTTTTCAAATCCACTAAATGCTGATTTTCCTATTTCTTCGAGTGTGTCAGGCAGAACAACATTATTCATAGTTTTATTATTGGCAAACGCATGAGTACCGATAACTTTTACTCCGTCGGGAATATTATATGTTTCCTCAGTTTTTCCTAAAGGATATGCAATAATTCGCTTTTTATCCTTACTGAAAAGAATACCATTAATACTTGTAAAAGTATCATTTGCACCGTCTATATAGATATTTTTCAAATCCCTATTATAATTAAAATCAGAGTTAATCTCAGAAAGATTATCCGGCAAGGTTATGGAAGTAAACTTTTGCTTTGAGCTAAACACTAATTTTGCTATACCTGTTACTGGAACTTCGTTAATAGTTGAAGGAATGATTATATCTCCGTCTACACCAGCTTTTATAGCTGCAAGGTCTGCATGATCTGAGTAAACATTGAATGTAAAATCGCCAGCAGTTACCTTTTCATATTCTTCCGCAGCTATAACGTAAATAGAAGAAAATGGTACATTGCTCGTTAATGTAACCGAACCGCAAATAAAAGTTGTTGATATTAATCCTGCTAATAATTTAGTAAACTTCATGATTATATGCTCCTTTCAGAGTTAATTATTTTGCTTAATTATATCACACAAATGCAGCTACGTCAATATTAATACAATAGTTGATATTTGTATCAACAGACTTTTCTGAAATAACTCATAGATTTTGAATATATCTACACTTTGGAAAATTGCTACAACCATAGAACTGATTACCTGCCTTATCACCTCTTTTCGCGGTACGCAGTACAAGAGGACTTCCACATTTGGGACAATGTGGAACTGTATTAACCTGTGGTGAAGATGTAGGTTGAACAACAGGAGGAATATTCTGCTGAGGGATAGGGGGAGCAGCATTCACAGGTTGAGTATTTGTATGTCTTTTATGGTACTTCATATTGATATTATCAATGTGAGCTTGTTTTTGAGCTTCTGAAACGTCAGTTAGCCTAAAAAGGATATTGTACGTTGCTTCAATATCACTATCAGAAATAATATTGGGGAGATTATCCCATACGCTTCTAATTCTCCAGTATAAGCTCTCTCTTTTACATATTATGGCTTCGACACTATCAGCTGGTACTCTTTTTAACTCACACCTATCTGAGAATACAATAATAGAGTACATAGGAATACTAATTGAAGAAAAATTAGCCATATAAGCACTTAACCACTTAATATGAGTACGATTTTGCTTCAATGGGCTGTAAAATCTGTTCTTTTGACCGTTTGGTAAAGATGATGTCCAATACTGAGACTTCTCATCTCCGAAAATCCAACCTGAATAGTTTTTACTTTCAATGACAAAAATGCCTTTTTGAGTTATATAAACAAGATCAATCTCAGAAGTTTCGCCATTATCTTTGGGAATATAGATGTTTTTGAGCGTTTTTCCTTTGCGTCCAAATAAATTTACCATGTTGAGCTTGCGTTCTGTAAGCTTCTCTCCATACTTTCCCAACCTTTCGTCTGTCCAGTATAAATCGCTTATTGCATCCGCGAGTAAGTCAATCAGACCTTTTGCCATAGTATCAACTCCTTTATTTTTTTATCTGATATACCCTTAAGAAACAAGTATCAGTGTAAGACTATATTATAGCCATTATTCCATTAATTTAAATAAGCGAACTAATAAGGAAGCAATGCCAATTCCTAAAACAATTGACACAAGATAAGTGTTATCCCAAATATAAATGAGCTTATCAAAGATGAAAAATAAGGCTATTATAGCATTGATAGATAATGTAATACAATAGGTTCTTTTTTTATCTTCTTTCTTTTCTATGAAGTATTCACCTTTTTTATCTTCTTTCTTTTCTATGAAGTATTCACCTTCTATATTTTCATATATTTCTTTCTTAGCTCCTTTCACGGAATACACACTTTTTAAAGGAATAATATTACCAATTAATGCACCTAAGGGAGCTATCATATATTCCAGAAAATCATCTGTATCTTCATCTCCATTTATTAAATCGCCAAAATTTAAAAGTCCAAATATGACAAGAGTAATAAAAGCAACTATAAGCGTCAATAAATAGATGAGATTTTTAATATTGGTATCCAACACTTTTTCTTTTGACTTGAAAAGTGATGAGTCCATTATCCACATTACTACATATATAGAAACAACATTGAAAAGCAATAACAATATCTTCAATATAATACAATCAACACTCTTGTAAAAACAATAGAATAAAACTGGTAAGTAATAAACTATAAAAATGCAAATACATGAAAAATGAATAATTAGCCATTTGATGTTTGAATTATTATTTATTTTGCTTTCCACGTTAATAACATTCTCTTTTTTTAGTTTATGACGAAAAGGAGCGGCTATAGCGGCAATAAGCATAAAAAAAATAAGAGAAATAATTGTGGACAAGATAATGGACAGGAAAATGTTTTCTATTGACATACATAACCTTCTTTCAAAGAATATTTTATATTATATATTGAAGTTCTTAACTATCTTATAAAATCTATTCTTTTTCATATCAAGCTTTTTCATTGTAGCAACTGCGGTCTGTTCTCCGTTTCGCCATTTCTTACACTCAGCTCTGAATTTTTCTTCATTGAAAGGAATAGGCTTACGTCCTTTGTACTTGCCTTGCTGCTTTGCTATAGCAATACCCTCACGCTGTCTTTGCAGGATCGTCTCGCGTTCAAGCTCTGCCAAAGCAGCGAACACTGTGAGCATGAAACGCCCCTGCGGAGTATCGGTGTCCACTTTCTCTTTCAGGCTGACAAGACCTACACCTTTATCGGTCAGTTCCTGAACGATCTGTAGCATATCTCTTGTACTTCTTGCAAGTCGGGAGAAGTCAGAGACAACAACAACATCCCCTTCACGGACGTAACTGAGCATAGCTTGCAGCTGTGGTCGGTCCGTATTCTTGCCGCTGAGCTTGTCGATGAATACTTTTTTTATTTTTTCAGTGTAGCCTTCAAAGGAGTGGAGCTGACGCGCTTCATTCTGCTCCATTGTTGACACACGAGCATAACCTATGTATGTTTTATCCATGTTGCTTTCCTTTCCGTTGATATTTGTATCAACTAAAATTTTTATATTGACAACTCCTTTATTATGTGATATTATAAAAAGGTTTGAAGGTATCAAACGGAGGCTTGGGATATACTTATTATAATTATAAAGGAGTTTTTTTGTATGCGAGAATTTAAGTATGTTTCAAGGAAAGAAGCTGCTCCACATAAGGAAAACCTGATCTCCCTTATTAAAGCAGTTCAGAAGGAAGTTAAACCTTATTTTACGTTTCGCTTTGACTTTATAGGAAGTTCAAGCCGTAATATGATTACCTGTGAGGTAAAAGGAAATATTGGGTTTGACTTTGATCTGAACATCGAGCCGAATGTTTCAGAAGGGAAGTACAGTCCAGAATTTATACGAAGCGCCATTTTTAAAGCATTTCAGAAACACATGAATAAATTCGGATATTCAAAGATTGAAAATTCAAAAAGTGTAATTACACTTAAAGCGGTAGATAAAGGGAAAAGAAAAATTGAACATAGCTGTGATGTAGCGATAGTACGTCATTGTAATGACGGACGTCAGAAGTATATCAGGTACAACAAAGGGACTAAGTCTTATTTTAGTTGGGAGTTCCGAGATAAATCATATTATATTGGTGACAAATTACACTGGATTGAAAAAAACAACTATAAACCATTACTCCGTGAGCGTTACTTAACCTATAAAGGTAAGAACAATAATCCTGATAAGCATTCAAGAACGCTCTTTGCCGAAACCGTAAATAATATTTACAACGAATATCGGTATTTGAACAGATAAATTATAAAAGTGTCCTTTTAGAGTGGCAAATTATTAGCGGACGTCCGCTAAATAATGAAACGTCTTTAAGAGGACACTTTTTGTCTATCCCGATAGAGTATACCTTATAAGGACAATTATATTGTATCATAAAAAAAGAGCCAGAGCAACCTTTTTTAAAAGATTACTCTGACTTTTTGCTTTATTGAAAAAGAAAAACTATTCTTCTAAGAATTTCTCTATAACGACCATAATTTCATTAAGCCTTTTGCCGCCGATCCCTTTAATCTTACTCAGCTCTGCTTCCAATGCTGGAAGATCTATCGTCTTTCCCTGAGTGCCGAGCAGCTCATCACCGTACTGGAGAATGAAGTGCGTTAAGGTTTCGCGATCCATTTTCTTTATTTTCTTATACGTTTCTCTGTCAATTATCTCTTTTTTTGCCATTTGAAGCTCCTTATCTCTTATATTTATCGTCTGACATAGCTATGAGCTGCTCATAGCTGTATGGACAAATAGCGTTTTTGTAATCCTCAGCTGTATAGTAATCATCATCGGAACCGTAACAGAAGTTTCTCTGATAGAAGTGAATAAAAGCTACAATTGGTAATGAAATGCCAAATACTAACCAGAAGAATTTCCCATTATTGCTTACTGAGTCGTATATTAAGCTTGCAGCATACGCCCATGCAGGGGAAAACACGACAATGGAGCCATAAAAAACAGCCTTGTGCTGGAGCGCGTGATAAAAGCCAATTGAAATAAGAGCTGCTATGAGTGCGGATACAATTATATTAAGATGATTTTTTATTGTCAATGTCAAGATAGCAAATAATAACAAGCTGTCTATAAATCGTATGTTACATAAGAAGTTGCGGACAAAACCTATTGATAGTATTACTGTTCCAAAGAAAGCATATATTGCAATAATTATGGCTATGCTTATGAAAAAGATTACAAGACCGATCATACTTATCCCTCCTGTATCACTTTATTGAAAAAGAAAAATTATTTTTTCTGCATATCCGCTTCGATCAGGCTCATTATAAGCTCCGTCAGGCTTATACCTTTTGACTGAGCATATTCCTTGTATTCATCTTTCTTGCCCTTCGGCAGGTTCAGAGTGAGCTTATCGCGGCTCTCTTTCATGTATTTCATAGTTCTGTTCTTAGCGTTTTCATTATACATATTTATCTCCAATCTCGTTGTTACAAGTATCAACGACAGTATTAATTATATTTATTTTAGCATATAGCCGTGCCATAGTCAAGAAAAGCGAAAAAAATCGTATAAACTCACAAAAAAACAGCCATATAGCCGTGTATATGTGTACAAGGCTACAAAATTCGGCGTTTTAGACGATATATTGGCAAAAATCCGTTGACGTATAGCCGTGTATATGCTATAATATATACAGAGGTTGAGATAAACCACAGGAACTTGAAAACTGAATAGAAAGAAGGAGTTCAAATGGCAAAGACATCAAAGGACTACAAATGGGGACTGTTCTCTGACTATGGTATGAGAATACTGAATGAAACATTCACGACAAAGCGTGAAGCGCAGAAAGCTTTCAGAGAATACGGCTACACCAAAGACTCGGAAGCTTGGATTGAGCAAGTCCCACTCGAAGCAAAAGGTAAATTTGACTAACAAAAAATGCTGTCCTACCGGCAAGACGGGGAGATAAGGAGCTAAACAATGGAACTTGGAACACGAATTGTAACACCTCGCTTCTGTACTGTAACGATCAGTGCAATCTTTGAAAATCCAGAGGACGCTGTTAAATGCGGCTATACAGAACCAACTCACGCTGTACTTCCTGAATGGGATATAAAGGGAAAATCAATTGATATGTACCACATGGAGTTTGCAGCAATCAGGAAGGGAGAACATCAATGATCGTAACATTATATCAAGACAAATACAATCCGCAAAAGACATGGAAAGTAACATCAAACTCACACGGATTTTATCTCAGACAGTTCATTTGCGGCAAACAATTTGGCAGAGGTCTTAAAACTTCAAGGGAATATCTTAAAAGTATCGGAATATTAGATATGAAGGTAATAACCAGATGGGAAGAACCTAAAAAGTAATTCAAAAGCTGACCTAACAGGCTATACGGGGAGAATGGAGTTTACTATGAACTACAAAGAAGCAGCCAAGAAACTGGACGAAATGAGAAGAAGCAACGAAATGATATTCAGAATGGCTATAAGCCACCTTATGGACGTAGGCATAAGACATCTGGACGGTGAAAGTGTTGAGGAAGCTTGCACCGAAATCATGAAACAGGATGACAGTCATTCCTTTGCATCTAACGAGTTTCTGTGTGAAATCGTAAGAACTGCTGCTGAAATCGCTAAGATTGAGCATACACTTGTACTTGCTTATATCGCAAAGAATGTCAAATATGATGTAGCATAAAAGGAGAAAAAATGAAAAAATATCATGTATGGCTTGCAATTCTTACACCTTGCGGTTCACATAAATTAATTGAAGTTGAGGCAGAAAACAAAGAACAGGCTGAGAAAATAGCAATAAAACAGTATTTAAAAACAAGGCGTAAAAAATGGGAGTTTTTTGTTTTAGAGGTACAAGCAGTATAAAGAAATATACCAAAGCTGTCCTACCGGCAAGACGGGGAGAAAGGAATAATACTATGAACACTATGGAAATGAGAAACCTTTGCATTAAGAATAACTGGTTTACTAATGGGGATAACACACAGTATGATATGCTATTTGATAAAGTTAATGAAGGAGCTGACATCGAAGAACTTGCAACGATAATCTGGATATGCTCTTCAAACGTAACTAAAGAAGAAGTTATAAGACAGCTAAAAGCTTATGAGCCTAACCTTAACAGAGAACGTATAAAAATGGTTAGAGCAATGGAGCTGCTTGCAAGATCAATCAATAACGAAAAAATATTCAGACATTGGCTTATAACAGGAGTTGCGGACGGAGACATTAACGAAAACACCAAAGACTCAGAGCTTGAAGAATATACTTACGATGAAGATTTTGCCGAGCTTATGGAAACATTCGTTGATATGATGTATGCTGCAAAGAAACATGGCGGTATATACTTCGACGGTATTTCAAGCGAAAGAGAATAAAATCAAAGCTGTCCTATCGGCATGACGGGGGAAAGGAAATGCTATATGGAAAAAGAAATAATAACAATGGTTAAGCTTCAGGAGAGATGTGATGAGCTTGGAGCTGTCCTTAAATATGGTGATAAGGTACTCACCACATGGCTTGACCACGCTTCATTCAATGCTGAGATTTACGAATTCGTAGAGACAGAGGAAGAAACAGGCAAGAGTTATGTTGAATGTGAGTTGACTAAGATCGCAGCAGCAACATACTTTGATGATAACGGCGACGCTATAAAATGGTGCTTTGACAACATCAAGTAAACTCAACATAGCAGCTGTCCTATCAGGCTATACGGGGAGAAAGGGAAAACGAATGTTATCCAAAGAGCAGATCATTAAGAATATGCTTGCAACTCTTACTGAGCTTCAGAACAACAAACCGCTTGACATGAGAATATACAATATGCTTTGTAATAAACTTAACACTTACTGTGAAGTCTTGGGCGATGATCTTCCAGAGGAATATATATCACAGATAGAGGAGTTTATCGAGCTTGAATAACTTAACCATATTGAAAAGAAAAAACTTCTGAGAAGCTGTCCTATCGGCATGACGGGGAGAACGGAGTGTATTATGAAAGAAACATATAAGACTTTGGTCAAGAGCTATAATTATAAGGGTAACGAATATGTTATCGCCAAAGGACTCCATGACGGCATTATCAGAGCAATCAACTACAAGTACATCGACGATGACGGAAAGCTGGTTAAGCCACTGAACGGTATTGAGATGTTTTGCTGTAAGGAAGCTAACACTGTTGAGGATATTATCAAGCGTATCAATGATAAGATTGACTTCGATGAATACATCAAGAAGTATAACATCGACACCGATGATATAGAAATTCTTGCAAGAGCTTATCGGAAATTCTATGAAAGTAACGAGAGCAAAGAAGAAACTAATATACCTGAAGGAAGAATGCTATAAAATGATAAGATAATATCTCTATTAAAGAATTTTAGCGACGTTTCGTAATGAGCTTGACATTAAGTTTGTATAAATGTATAATTAAAAGAGTAACCGACAGCTTATTAGGGGGGAATGTTATGGAAATACTGACAACAAATCATTATGAACGTATAAAAGAGCTTTTTAATGATGTAAAATATAATGTACGCATAATCAGTCCTTTTTTATCCTTATCATTAGCAGAAAAGTTATGCGAGCTTGTAAAAAAGAATAAAATAGAATGTCAGTTTATTACACGAATATACCTTGAAGATCTATATGCCAAAGCGAATAGTATTAAGGCTATTGAGCTTATGACACAATCAGGAATACAAGTATATGCACTTAAATATCTTCACACTAAACTGTATATTTTTGATGAAGAAGTTGCCGTTGTCGGATCAGCGAATTTTACATCAAGCGGATTTAAGTCTAATATAGAATTATCATTGCTTGCTGACAGCAGGACTGAAAGTCAATCACTTGAATTAATTTCCGAATTAACACAGTACTTTGATGATACACTTGCTAAAGTACAAGACGGTCTTGTTACGGAAGAAATGATAGCACAAGTCAGATCGGATTATAATAATCTTATCATTCCTCCCAAAAAGGCGAACGACTCAGTTAAAAGGTCAAATTATAAAATGTATGGTGCTGTTATACCCTCAAAGAAAAATCCTGAAACTCCTGAAGAACTGATAAAGGAAGCACAGTCTGCCAAAACAGAAAACGATATTATAAACGAAGTTTTCTCATCAAATGAACCAAGAAAACAAATCATATATAATCATTCAATTTGGATGAAGCAACTTGGAAAAGGAAATGAAAGAATAGACGGTAACAAACCCTATACTCCAACTATGGTTAAACTAAACGGAAAAAGAATAATAATTTCCACTTACTCTGAGAAAAAGAAGCCGACAACTATATCCGATGGAGATGAAATATATTTGGCAGCTCTCAGTCAAAATTCAATGGAACAAAATGTTCCTATAATTATCGGACGAGGATATTTAAAGAGCTTCTCAGAAGGAAATCGGTATAAAGAGGAATGGCTTTCAGAACACCCTTGGCTAATTAATTACCCTTGGTACTGCATAATAGAAAAGTGTGAAGTGCTAAATACCATAGTAAAAAATGGAATATCTATGGATATAGTATGGGATGAATTAGGCTCAGATACTTATGAGTCCTCTTTTGGTAGATGTGAAACTATTGATAAGGTATCAACAAAGCATTATCAAAAGGCTCATATAAAACTATCAGGTAACGCAAAAAAATTTATTGATGATGAGTTTAATCGTTTGGCTGACAAATACGGAGTTGTTCCATACAAATCAGAAGAATAATTATTTAATCTAATCCAAGGCACCCAAAGTAACGCAAAAAAAATAAAGGGGCAGTTCATAGGAGTGCGCCGATAAAGAAGTATTTAAGATTTTAAGATGAGGTTGCGTAACTGCCTTGGTTACGCAACCTTTCTCTTTTTGTCGTACTTCATACTGTCAGCGACAGCAGTCGATACTGCGACATCGAAGCGATAATAAATGTCGATCTGCTGTGTGCGGTGACCGCTGCTCTTATCAGGAGCATGAACAACGATTTTTTCGATAAGCTCATGCATGATCTCAGGAGTAAGCTCCGTGATACGCTCATACTTCTGCACCACCTGAATGAAAGAGGTCACATCAGCGGACTTCTGTTCGACGGTTTCGATATAGGCAGTAAGCTCAGTAACGCTTGCCTTTAGTTGCTTCTGTTCGTTCTCATATCCTTCGGACATGACAGCAAATCGCTCATCGGAAATTTTCCCTGATACATTGTCCTCATAAAGCCTTGTAAACAGCCTGTCAAGCTCAATGATACGCTTTTCAGCCTGTTTCAGGGCTTTCTTTGCTTTTGTAAGCTCAGAGGACTGCTTCTGAACGGAATTGTTCATAGCCGCCTGCACAAACTCGTCCTCATGTTCCTTAACCCTGACAAGCAGTTTGTTCAGCTCGTTCAACACGATCTCATTCAATACAACAGTTCTGATGAAGTGCGCGGAACAAGCGTCCTTGTCTGAGGAATATGTGGAACACTTCAAATGTTCCTGATCGGCGGTCAGACTTGTTGCACGGCACAGATACATCTTCTTTCCGCAATCGGCACAGTAGACCATACCCGAAAATGGATTGACTTCCTCATGTTTGGTGGGACGGCGCTTGTTCTTGCGAAGCTCCTGCACCAAGTCAAACTCCTGCTGAGTTACGATAGGCTCATGAGTGTTCTCAAAGATGAGCCATTCTTCCTGCGGATTTCTCACGGTCTTCTTGTTTTTATAGGACTTCTTGTGTGTTCTGAAGTTGACGGTGTGCCCGCAATACTCCGCCTTGTCAAGGATTCCCGATACTGTTTTACTGTCCCAGCGTTTAAGATTGGCGTTTTTGTTTACGGGATTCCTGCCCTGTGATATGGCATATGCTGTTGGCGTTGGTATCTCATCCGCAGTGAGGATTTTGGCTATCTGAGTCGGTCCGTATCCGTCAATGCAAAGTTTGTATATCCTTCGCACTACTGCTGCAGGCTCATCATCGATCAACCATAAGTTTTTATCTGTTTCCGACTTTTTATAACCGTAAATCGGCACAGAAAGTGGCTTTCCCGACTGTCCCTTAGCCTTGAAAACGGCTCTGATCTTCTTACTCGTATCACGAGCGTACCAGTCGTTAAAAATATTTTTGAAAGCCATCAGCTCATTTTCAGATTTGAAGGTGTCCACACCATCATTTATCGCAATATAGCGAACATCGTAATCAGGGAAAATGATCTCGATGTATTCTCCGGTTTTCAGGTAATCACGTCCAAGTCTTGAAAGGTCTTTGGTAATAACCGTGCTGACCTTTCCGGCTTCTACATCTGCCATCATAGCCTTGAAGCCGTCACGTTCAAACGTTGTACCACTCACACCATCGTCCACATAAAACACGGGGTTTCTGAAACCATTATCCTCTGCGTACTTCTTGAGGATAGCCTTCTGATTGGTGATGCTGTTGCTCTCACCCTGTAACATATCGTCCTGTGAAAGACGACAATATAATGCTGTGATCTTGTCTGTCATATTAACCTTCCTTTCCGACAGATACAGCAAGCTATGTTATCATTATAGCGCGCACCGAAAATAAATACAATGCGCCGATATTCCAAAGTTACACAGCCTGCTTCTCGGGCTCTTGTCCGGATTCACCGAGGAAATCCTCACACTCACGGATTATGAGCCGTTTCAGAATATCCGAAAGGCTTGCCTTTGAAGCAGGGTTGAACACGGTGGTCACCGTATAAGTGGTATGCCCGATCTTGTATTCGGACGTTGTATTAAAAGTAGTGTTTGTATTCATAGCGAATTTTACTCCTTTAGCTTCTCTGTCTCTATGCTTTAGAGTCGAGGGCTTCGCTTTCTATCTCTCACCCTCATAATAGCCGTAAGATCGGCTCAGTGTTTTGAGCCGACTGAGTATTTTACGGCTACACTTTTTGTTATCGGATAGTTTTAATCCTCATAGGGATTCGCTTTATCCGAAAAGCTCATTTGCTGTCCGAAGTCAGCGGGAAGATCGGCGGTATCGGTTTTCTCATTTTCAGCATTTCCGCCGCCGACCAGTTTCAGAAGATCTTCATCGGAAAGACCGCTTGCTCTCAGTTTCTCCAGAAGCTGATGCTCCAAGGTGATGATCTCATCAAGCTCACGAGGCTTACAGTTATATTTCTCAGCCATAGCCAGACGAGAAACTTCTTTCAGCTTATCCTCCAGCGTTTTCTTTTTCGCCGTATCGCCGGCGATACGCTTTTCCAACCCTTTGATCTTCTCAATGAGCTGATCTCTCTTTTCTGTATAGATGCCCATAGAAAAATCACAACCTTTCATTTTTGTTCTCAGCAGGCAGAGCCGAGTGACCGAAGCTCACCTGCCATGATCCAATTATAGCGCGCTCTACATTTGAAATACAAGCCGCATTGCGCACAAACTTTTGTTCATACTTTTTCAACAAATGTCCGGGGAATTTTGAGCTTCAAAAAACTGAAATCACGCTATTACGCCGTTTACGCTATCCGGGCATTTTGACGAAGCGATTTTGAGCGAACATAAAAAATCTGAAATTTATTATTGACGTGATCGGGAAAGTGCGCTATATTGATTATGGGGAGCGACGATATAGAGAAACTCGCACAGTTCCAATTCTCGGAATCGAGAAAAAAGACCGAGCCGAAAGGCTCGGAAACGACATTCGCCCCACAGGGGCGAAACTCTACCAGCAAGCACGGTATTATGTGGGCGCAAATTGCGACTTCACACATAGTACAAGGCTTGGCAGAGGGCGCTGCCCCTACGACCCCGAATTGAGAATAATAAAAAAGGAGAACAAGAGAAATGAAAGACGAAAAGAAGCGTACATTGTACCTGAAAGTTCGTGTCAGCCCCGAAGAAATGGCAGCTATCAAGAAGAAGTTTGCTAACAGCGGTATGAGCAGTCTCAGCACATTTGTAAGAGCCATGATCTTCGAGGGTTACATCGTCCATATCGACGAAAACGAGCTGAAACGGCTCACTGTACTTGCGAATAATATCGCAAACAATATCAACCAAATTACCCACCGAGCAAATGTCACAAACAAAGTTTACAAGGAAGATATTGAGGAGATCAAGGGGCTTGGCGATAAGCTCTGGCGTCCGCTGATGTTTCTGCAAACAAAGGTGGCTCAGCTAAAGCATTGAGCAGAATATGAAAATCGCCGTCAGGATAATTCCCGACGGCGATGAAATACGATATGTGCGCAATATACCGGAAAGACTTTTGAAATTGCTGCGCCTTTCACAAGAATTGTTACAGATTCTCCGCAGAACTGGACTCTTGTATGATTATGGTATATACTGTATCTACAATAATGATTTGGAGGTAACAGCTATGTTGAAAACACCTGAATTGGCAATGCCGAGAACACGCAAGGTCACGACTGTCTGCAACGGCAGACGTGAGGTCTGGACGGACTATGAAGAAGCCAAGGCATTTTTCCTTGAACTCATGATGTCTACGGACGGTGAGGAAAATGAACGTGCGGAGTGCGTATACATTCAGCTCCTGCACGGACTTGATGAATGTAGTGACGAGGACGAATAAGCAAAAGAGCGAGTTGTCAGAAACGGCAGCTCGCTTTTTAATAAACGATTCATTGAATTGTCTATTCTATAATTGATAAAGGCATGAATCGCTCTCTACAGTATGTTTCAAACATTCCACTGGCATTTACTATCTTTTCTGAAAGCCTGTCTAAACTAAATTTTTGCGCATATTGATAAGCATTAATAGGAATCTCGGAGCCCCCTTCATAAACAGTTCCATTTTCCCAATTGTCAGTATATCCTAATACTTGTTGAACATATTTTGTCGCAAAATCAGATACGCAATCATTATCACGCATTTGAATTAGCATGGAATGTATATCTTCCAAAAGACTCCAATGTTCAGATTGGTTAAACACATCGTAAGAATAATAATGATCAATAAAACGTTTTCCATATTTTATTCTTTCTATTATATTAAACGAATTAAAATCATCTATATCTGCACGCATTTCATGAAACATAGAGTATATTTTGATTCTCTTTCCATACCATTTTAGTGCCTCGTGATTATCAGTTGATAAAACGTTTCGGGTTGGAATATAGATAGTAACCGAACCTTGCTCTTTATATGATGAGTGTTTAGCAAGCAGGACATTTTTAATATAATCATTTAGACAGATATGAAATGCCTTTTTATCTATTAAATCAATAACTACAAGCAAAACCGGAAAAGCACTTCCCATTCTTTCAACAAGGTTAAGTTCAGATACTTCTAAGGAAAACTTGATTACATCAATTTTCTTTTCTCCGTCTGCGAACCGACCATAATTTGGACTTCGGGTTCCTTTAACCTGTAAGAAAACGTGTTCTCCAAGTGTGATGCATTTATCATCTTCATAATCAAACAATTCGACATCCAGATCAATACCATAATCAGGGTTCATAGGTCTAACCACCCAATTATTTGGAATGATGTTATCCTGCAAAAATCGAATTGCTTCTTCTCCTATAATATGCGCTTCAGATCTGATTTTGCCGTTATTCATTAGTAATCTCCCATTATTTTCTTATCAGCCGATTGATATGATTCAGTATCATCAACTGATCCCCGTCATCGAGCTGCTTCATTCCCTCAACCGCTTTCCGTATCAGCTCAGGATTTGAAATGCTGTCATCGAAGAATTCCGCAGGCGTGATACCAAAGTAATCGCATATTGCAAACAGCTCCGAAAGCGGCGGAAGGGACTTTCCCGATGAAATGTTGTAGATATATCCACGGCTATGACCGAGATCATAGCTCATCTGGTATTCGGAGACACCCTTTTGCAGCCGGAGCTGAGTTATTCTGTTCCTTACAAAATCGTCTGTCATAGCTAAATCACCTCTTACTACTATATTACAGCAAAAGAAATCAGCTATACTCAAAGGAAATATGTTGTTTTATCTTGAATAATCTTCTGATATATGTTATAATCAAGATATATTAGATTATTCTTACGGTAGAATCATTAGTAATACGAATAACAACATTTATAGGTGTAAGCTATGGAGATATATACAGTCAGTTTCTTTGGGCATCGTGAAGTAGAAAGGGCAGCAGAGATCGAAAGCAAGCTGGACCAACTCTTGCATGATCTCATTACGCAGAAACAGTATGTAGAGTTTCTGGTCGGTCGGGACGGAGAATTTGACTTGTTGGCTGCTTCGGCTATAAGACGAGCGGTCACTCAATACGGCTGCGGCAACACGTCGCTGATCCTTGTGCTGCCATATATGAAAGCTGAGTACCGTGACAACGAGATGAGCTATCTGGACTACTATGATGAAGTTGAGATATGCGCCGACTCGTCCGAAGTACACTATAAGTCTGCGATACAAGTTCGTAACAGGTGTATGGTTGACCGTTCAGACCTGGTCGTGTGCTGTATTCAGCATAAGAGTGGTGGTGCGTATAAAACGGTGCAGTATGCTTTGAAACAGGGAAAGCAAGTCAGAAATCTATCTGATAGAGACCTTTGATTCCGGTGGGAGTTTAGTTGTTGAAAAAAGATCAGTGGAATCCATTTTTATATTGTAGAATTTTGCAGAAACAGATTGCTTTTTCACCAAATTTGTGGTATAATATATTATGAATAATTGTAAATTGTTACATTTGCAGATTATGAATTGCGCTACTAAACTTATGTGTTCAGGGGGTAAAGTATGGAAAACGCATATAAGATGAGGATTACTTGTAATCCCTATACCAAAGAGATTATCTACGAATGCTATGAAAATGACCGTTTTATCAATATCAGCGAGCTTTCCGCTGAATACAGCTCAGAACTGATAAATGATAAATTTACAAAAACATCATTCCAGAATCGTGCATATGAGATCGTCGAGCTTCTGAACAAGCATTTTAATCCCGGTAACAAAGGACTTCATATTGACTTCATCGGAAATAAGGACGATTATGATGCTTTAGAAAGTGTCATATCCACATATTTCGCTGATTGTAATATTGTAAGCGAAAAGAATCAGCAGTATTTCAATGAAGCTCCCTATGTAATGCAGCAGATTGAAACCCGATTTGATGATGTTATCACTACTCTTGAAGATAGTGAGTATATCAAAGATGAGATCGCTGCTGAGATAAGCAAGTACAGAGATACTATAGATGAATCTATTGCTATCTGCGTTACAGGTCTTTGCAGTGCAGGCAAATCGGCGTTTATCAACAGTCTTATCGGTTATGAGATATTGCCCAGCTCATCTGATCCGACAACTGCAAAGATGTTTAAGATCACTTGCAGTGATACATACTCCATAGCCTTTGAGACATCTGGGCAAGCTATAACCGTATCATTCAGCAATGATGAGTATACTATTTCTGATAGCTGTCCGTCTGAGGTCAATGCAGAAATCGGAGCTGTTTTCACTGATGAAAAGGCAGATGATGAAGTTAAGAATATGCATCGTTTCCTCGACTGGCTTAACAAGGGCAAACTGCTTACAGAAATAGGCAGGATAGATATAAGCATACCTTTCAGACAGGTGACATACTTTGATAGCCATTATCAGTTTGTTATCTATGACACTCCCGGTTCAAATTCCGATAGTAACAAGAAGCATTTTGATATTCTTAGGGAGTCACTCAGCAAGCAGACCAATGCCCTGCTCATTCTTCTGACTACTCCTGATACAATGGATTATACCGATAACAATAATCTGCTTGACCTCATTCAGGAGACAGGCGAATCCTTAGATACATCAAATGCGATCATTGTTGTAAATAAGGGAGATATACTTACACCAAGTTCATTGTCTGAAAAACGTGAACGCTATCAGAGCTTAAAGATTACCAAATGGAAGTCTACGAGGATATTCTTCCTCTCGTCTGTAATTGCCCTTGCAAGCAAGAAAGATGACCCCGATGATAAATCATCTTGGATTGATGAAGACGCTTTCGATGCTTATGATGACAGATGCCGTAAATTTGCCCGTGGCGATAAGGTGCTGTACAAATATAATATCATTGATAAAAGCAAGGAAGTCGCTCCTGTTGTTGAAGAAGGTGTTGTATCCGATACCACTCTTTTCATCAACAGCGGTCTTGCAAGTATCGAGCATGAAATATCGGATTATGCTCTCAGGTATGCACTTTGTAACAAATGCAGCCGTGCCACTGAATATCTGCAAAGGGCAATACAGCTTTGTGAAGACAACGTCCGTGAAATAGAGCGTAAACGTGACGATGAGCTCATCTCTACACAGACACTATTCGATGAGAAACAGCGCACACTTGCTGAATCCCTTGACAGCAAGCAGAGTTCCACAGCAAGCAATAAATCAGTAGAATTCAGGCAGAGCATCGGTCAGAGCTTTGATGGTTTTAAGGCTCAGAACGGTCTTGTATATAAAAACTTCCTGCAAATCCGCAAGCTCAGCATTTATTCAGAGTTTGAGCAGGAATGGAAGAATATTTCCGCTTTGAAAGAACAGCAGGGCTTTGATATGGAAGAAGCTCTCCGCAGAATGGAGAGCAAGGTAAGATACAGATATAATGCACTTCTTAACGCATTTTCTTCTATCGCCAACGCTCTTATCGGATCATTCTGGGAAAATGCTACCGAGACATTCAAGGCTGATTGTAAGGGGATTATTACCGACAGTGATGTTCTTAATGATGAGCAGAAGGCTATTATGAACTCTATATTGCTTAACATGGAGAACATGACAAGAGCTGTTGTTGAATTCGATCTGCGCTCTATCCACGCAGTAAAGCGCACATTCTTCGGCAAGGATAAATATGATAACGGAACTTGCTGTAAAAACCTGGTTCAGACACTTGATGATGTTGTTATGCAGGAAATTGAGCGTGTAAGCAGTAATAACAGCAGATATTTTGAAGAATGGAGCAAAGCGCTTGTTGCAAGCATCAAGACAAAGCTCTGTACATTCAATACCGATCTTCATGATTGGGAAGTAAAGATCGGAGAGCTTAACCAGATTATTGAAGAAAAGAAAAAGCATCTTAAATTACTTGAAGATACGAAAGACTATGTTTGCCGTCTGTTAGAAATACAAGCAGAGTAAGCGGTTCATAGAAATGGGGGTATACTATGGCTATATTGGCAACTATCAAAAGCGGAGCAGGTAAAATAGCAGGAAAAGTCGCAAACAAAGGCGGTAATATTGTTGCAAAGGCTTCGGGACTAAGCTCTGCACAGCTTGAAAAGATAGAGGAAAAGCGTAATGCTTATCTCATGGAAAAGCCTGAGACCGATCCCGAAAGCATCGAAAGACTGTTAGGCTCGTATGCCATTGAAGCCTATGAAGCGTATCTCCCTCAGCTTTCAGAGCTTTACAAACCGATGTTTATCGGTGAAGCTGATGATGAGAGAAGTCTTGATAACCGTATCCGCTATTTTGAGGTGACAAAGTGGGTCACTGATCCGACTGAGGATAATCTTGATAAGCTCACGAATATGTATCATGTTCTTTCAGAGGAAAACTGCAATATCGCACTCATCTTCAATCGCCGAGTTAGCGGTACTACGGTTTATTTCGCAGTTGTCAACAATAGCGAAAAGGATACTCCTCATATCGCTGATATGTTCGGAAAGCGACTTGAATCGTCCTTGTTGGGTAACTTTCCCGGCGCAGAGATCAAGAAGCTGCCGCATGACAAGCTGAATGCAGGCGTTATTCCTGTTTTAAAGGACATAAAAAAGTCCTCAGTTGCTATCGTGTCCAATATAGCGTCTGAGAAGTCAGAAAAGTTTATAAGTCAAAGTATGGAAAAGCTCATTGACGGTATTGTTCCGAGCAGTGAACTTGAAGAATATACTATTGTTCTTCTTGCAACACCCGTAAAAGAGCAGCTTGAAAGGAAAAATGCTCTCAGCGAGTTGTATTCAAAGTTAGCACCTTTCTCAACGTGGTCAACTACATTCACGCTTTCAGAGACCACAGCGGTAGGTTCATCGGCAACATTCGGAGCAAATCTCGGCGGTTCAGCAGGCAGACAGATAGGAGATACTACTACTGCTGGTACAAATAGTTCAAGAGGAACGACTGCCAGCGATAGTACAGCACATACGGATTCATCTACTGATAGCACAACAGACGGTACAAACAGTAGTACCTCGTCTGGTACAAGTGATACCACTAATCAGTCGACAAGTCAAGGAACAAGTACTAATACCAGTACAGCCAACATGACAGGAGAAAACAGTTCAACAACAGGTGGAATAGCTATAAATGAATCGGCAACTGTGAATGCATCTCCATTCGGCGTTGGAGGAAGCGCTACTGTTGGAGCAACAGAATCACTAAGCACGACTGGAGGCACAAGCAGTAGCACCACAAATACGACTGGTTCAGGTACATCGACTACCAATACCAGTGGATCAGGTCATACGATAACCGAAACCGCTACCCAGGGACTGTCTCACGCTGAAACTGCGGCTAAAGGTCTTGCTGATACAGTCACAAAGGGCAAATCTATTACCGATACGATAGGCAGAATGGCATCCAATGCCCATAGCATAGCCACAAATATAGGTATGAACTTCGGCGTTAACTTCTCCCGTTCTTCTAATGTTACGGTTCTTATGGGCAAAAATGATGCCCTCACTCAAAATTTCATAAACTATGATGTTAAGAATACACTTGAGCTTATTGAGAAGCAGATAAAGCGTGTGGAGCAGAGTACGGCACTCGGTATGTGGGATTTCTCTGCCTACTTTATGTCTGAAAGTCCTATAATCGCCAATAATACTGCTCATATGTATCTTGCCTTAACACAAGGCGAGAATTCGTATTTATCACAGTCTGCCGTAAATCTTTGGGAGTACCGTGAGGAACGGAAAGACGATATAGCCAACATCATGGATTTTATCAGGAGATTACAGCATCCCGAATTTGAGCTTGATATTACTCCAGATGATCCATCATTCGATCCGGATTGGCTTATGTATCCGCCTCATGTTAATGCAACAGTATCACTTACAGGCAGAGAGCTTGCTTATTCGCTTAATCTGCCGAAAAAATCTGTCAGCGGTCTGCCTGTTCTTGAAAGCGTTGCATTTGGCAGAGAAGTTCAGAAGTTTACACCTCCAAGTGAGAAAGCGCCCAAAACTCTCATTGCAGGCAATGTATATCATATGCGTAAAGAGGATAAGAATATCCGTGTCAAGCTCGATATGGACAGCCTTTGCGCTCATACATTCATAACAGGCTCAACAGGAACAGGTAAGTCAAATTTCATATATAATCTGCTTGAACAGATATATGAGGAGGACAAGCATTTTCTTGTTATCGAGCCTGCAAAGGGCGAATACAAGAATGTTCTTGGCGGATTTGATGATGTCAGCGTATACGGAACTAATCCAATGTACACCGAGCTTCTGCATATAAATCCGTTCTCATTCCCGAAGCATATTAATGTTCTGGAGCATATTGACCGCCTTGTGGAAATCTTCAACGCTTGCTGGCCAATGTATGCAGCTATGCCTGCTGTGCTGAAAGATGCTATAGAGAGAGTATACAAGGATAAAGGCTGGATATTCTCAAATCCTGCGTATTATAGTGACGATTTCCCGACATTCGCTGATTTGATAAAGGTATTGCCCGAAATTATGAGTGAGTCTCTGTATTCCGCAGATACCAAGAGCGACTATTCGGGAGCTTTGATAACAAGAGTAAAATCCCTGACGAACGGTATCAACGGTGAGATATTCTGCTCTACTAAGGAGATAAGCAACGAAGCTCTCTTTGACAGGAATGTCATTGTTGATATAAGCAGAGTCGGTTCTGTTGAGACCAAATCGCTTATTATGGGTATTCTTATCATGAAGTTGCAGGAATACCGTATGCAGCCCAATAAGATGAATGAAAGCTTACAGCATATTACTGTATTGGAGGAAGCTCACAATCTCCTCAGACGAACTTCCTTTGCTCAGGCACAGGAATCATCAAATTTACAGGGCAAGTCTGTTGAGATGCTCACAAATGCGATTGCAGAGATGCGTACATACGGTGAAGGCTTTATCATTGCAGATCAAGCTCCAGATATGCTTGATGAAGCAGTTATCCGCAACACAAATACAAAGATCATTTTCCGACTTCCTGATGAACATGATTGTGAGCTCGTCGGAAAATCAATAGCACTATCTGATGTTCAGATCAAGGAACTTGCGAAACTGCCTGCATTCGTTGCAGTTATTCATCAGAACGATTGGATAGAAGCAGTATTATGCAAGTCTGAAAAATACGATAAAGAGCGTAAATATGCTTTCAACAAGAAAGAGAGCAATATATCTGCTTATCATCTTATGCTGAATATTTACGGCATTTCCGAAAAAATAGCTTTGTCTGATGAAGAAAAGGCAGAAGTGCTTGATTGGATAAGCAGGCTTGAAAACGGCGATAACACAAAGCGTATCCTCCGTAAAGGACTTGCAGATGAATCGCTTACCGAGGAAGAAAAGCTAATTGTTGCTTATAATGTATTCGGCGGACATAGAAACGCAAAGCTACTCAGAAACGCCGAAAACAATGAAGTCGGTCTCAGCCGTGTACGTCGGTCTATTGGAAGTGTATTCTCGCTTGACAGCGATGATAAGCTGATAGATACAGTTCAGCAGTATATTTGCATTGCTATCACTCGTGAGGAAACTTGTGCGGATATTGCTCGCAGATACCAATACTTCGGAATGAATGGGGGTATCAGGTAATGATGAATATGAAAGATGTATCATCTTATGTTACTCCTGCAAAGGTTTCAGAAATCAAGCCTGTTGAAGTTCCGAAAGAGATAGGCGAAAATAAGAGTAACTATGCTGATGCACCAAAGGAAATCGGCGAGAACTCTGCTAAGGCACAGGATATACCACAAGAAATCGGAGAGAATAACAATTTACAGCCTAATACTGTTTATGAAGTTGACGGCGCAAAACACTATACCGATGATAACGGCGAAGTATATCGTGTCGATAATGATCTTGTAGCAGATAATGCTTATGAAATCAATGGTTATAAGTATGAAACGGATAATCAGGGGCGAATAGTCTCTGCTGAGGGAAAGTTGCAGTTGAAAAACCATGAGGGATATAAAACAATCCCTCAAAGCACTACATTATCTGAAATTGGGAAGGGCGATGAAAAGGCAACAGATGATCGTGGACATCCAATTGGAGATAGGTTTAATGGAAAAGGGGATATTGGTAACTTAGTACCTCAAGACAGTACATTAAATCGTGGCGAATATAATAAATTTGAAGATTCTCTTGCCAAAGAAGTTGCAAAAGGAAATGAAGTTTATATGAAAGTCGAAATGGATTATCCCGGCAAGTCATATCGTCCTGACAGCTTTATAGTAAGCTATTCTATTAACGGAGAAGAATTTGTCAAGGTATTCTCCAATGATCCAAGAGGTGAAGTGAAATGAAAGAGATTCCATATCAGAGCATATTCAATACATTGCAGGAGATATTGCCTGATAATTGGCATAAGGTAGTATTCTACGCACAATACGGCGAGAATAGCTACAGTATGAAATACTTTGTTGACTCAGGCGATGGAGTATATACTGAATGCTTTAAGCTCAAAGGCATATCCAAGAAAGATATAATAAAAGCATTTGCTGTTATCGACAGTCAGATAATGCCTGTTCGTAAGGAATTGAGCAAGAAGGATAAATGGTATGTTATGACGCTTATAATTGACGATGAAGGCAATTTCAAGGCAGATTATGAGTATGGTGATATTTCTGAAGATTCTATCGGATATTATCAGCGTTGGAAGGAGAAGTATCTGAAATGAGTGAATTATTAAAGTTCAAACTCCTTCCAGCTACATTGATTAACACAAACTTTGTTAAAGGTAATCCGGATTCAAATTATGAGAAGTATCTTTTGGAATTTGTAAATGCATCACCATTTTTTCTTGAAAAATCCAAAGGTCAAGTATATTCAGCTCCTGAAAGTGAACACTGTGGGCAATGTGACTGTATATCAGAGCATTATACGTTAGATTTTAAAATGATAGTTTCACCAACTATGGCTCGAGCTAAAAATCTTTTTACTCAATCGATTTGTCAACCTTGCCCTGGTGTAACAATGTATGGAGACGCAAAAATCAAACCATCTGATAAAGGATATCGTCCAATCGATGCCACTGTTCTTCACACATGGTTTAGAGAACTGAGCGTTGACGAATTGTATCAGATTTCAGTCTCCAACGATTTCTCGATTCCTACGTACAAAGATATAAAAAGTATTCTTGGAGCAATCAATAAGCCAAAGAATGTTATTTGTATGCTCCCCTATGAATATGTAAGTGATGAGCAGGATGATATTGAGTCTAAGAAAAAAGAGGTTATTAAAACTATAAGTGCTGATTATAGGTCATTAGCAGATTATAGAATAAAGGTTCAATCAGAATTTGATAACTATGTGGCTTTCGTTTTTGAAAATAACCTTTTCGTATTACAGCTTGATAAATCGTCAGTAGATGTTGTGGATATAATACCAGTAACCAAAAGTAAAATATTTTGTCGATTAAGAAACGTAGCAAAAGCATTCTAATAACAGCAGGCAGATACTTCATCGTAGTATCTGCCTGCTTTGTTTCATAGCCTGCTGTAAAGTTCTTGTTTATAGTAGTTTTAATAAAACTTCTATATGAGCGCAGTCCAATAGAACTGTCCCTTTTCTTATATATGTGCTATCATGAAAATAATCATCATGTGCAACGGATAGTATATGTAGAAGAACCAACGATTGATTTTCTTTTTCAATGGAGTGCTGCTTCGGTCACGCTTGCCATTATAAAGTTGTATCGGGATCAGAGCAAGGATAGCTCCATAGTTATATGAGAACGCAAAGAAACTCTCATAATTATGAAGAAAGGTATATGGCAGCACTATGAGTGAAGCCAATGCAAACAATAGCGACTGCTTCTTTTTATCTTTATTGAAAAAGAAAAATATAATAGTCCAGATCGGAACGATGTACCCCCAATCACAGAACTGTGCAAGAGAGATTGTTATCGCAGAAAGTACGACCTTGACAGTCATACTTAACTTGCTGTTTGTAAGAACAAGTAAGCAGATGAAGGCAAGGGACAGCGTGAATAGCATATTCATATTGCTGAGAAAATGCAGCACATTACTCGGAGCAGTACCAAAGATGTATACATAATATATAGGTTGGCTTATAGCAGCGAACAATAATAATCTCAGGAAATACTTTCTCTTATCATGTGTATACCTGAAACCTTCTGCGAGAAAGAAGCACATAATGGGAGCTGTTGTCTTACCGACAAGGTGCATGATATAATGCAGGGCTGTACCGGCTGGAAGAAAAGTATATGCAATGTGGTCTAAGGTCATAGCTATTATCGCTATGACCTTTATTTGTGTAGCTGTCAGTTTTTTCATAACTGAAATACTCCGTTAGGAAATACATCTGCGTTTCGATGTATGTTCTCTTTGCTGACAAGCTCCTGAACGTAAGTACCAGCGCGTACCTGTTCAGCAATAGAGATCGCGCCACTTAATGCCTTGACTTCTTTCACAAGCTCCTTTGCTTCGTACTTGATAAGATCGTATTCGTTCCTTGCTTCCTCTGTAAGTTCAGCTGCCTTGTAGTAGTTACTTTCATTGATGTTTGGATAACGCTTGTGATATAGCTCTGCCTGTTCTATTGTCATCGTATCCGATTTTTTGTTTGCGTACAACACATCAAAAGCTTCCTGTCCTTTGGCAAGCCGCTGTACTTTTTTCCAAGCTTCGGTCACAGCTTCATTCTTGTTCTTCAATTCTTCCTCCGCTTTTTTAAATTCTTCCTTCATGGATTGAATAGTTGCACCCTGATTTATTTTTTTATTTAGCACAAGGAGCTTGTCGAGTTCTTCATCGTTCGTCCATGAGAATGGCTGTTGATGAAACTTCTTGCGGCAGGGGAGTAAACCTTTCTTAAAGGTAAGAGTGTAAAAGCGAATTGTCGTAAGCGTTTTGTAAGTTGGAAGATTATTGGTCTTTGCCTGTTCTAATTTCTCATTGAGTTCCTTTTCAAATTTGATGGCATTCTGTATCCTGTTCTGGAGCGCACGTTCATTATATTCCTCACCAAGAGTTTTTAGTCGAATAAACCTTTCAGCTTGCGGAGGTTTTACAGAAATGTACTTGCCGAGCTTTACCTTGTATCCCTCGGCTTCCAGTTTCTTATAAAGCTCATTAACATCATTACAGCGCATAAGCAATCTGTCAATATCCTCCATGAGCTTCTCGCGATAACTTTTGGTAGATGATTTGAATAGCTTCTCCCACTCTCTTATTTGTTCAGCATAGCACTCCTGCGCGTCAAAGCCATTCTCTGTTTCTACATAAGGAATTTTCATAGAGTCCATTCTGGACTGAATGAACGCTTGCTTGTCTGGATCAGAGTAAAAGAAAGATTTATGCGGAGAGGACTTTTCTTTTTCAAGTTCGGCAATCTTTTGCTCTGAGTTCTTCACTGTCATCTGGAGCTTACGGATATTTTCTTTTGTCATATCTTCGGTTGAAACAAAATGCTGCTTCCTTAATGCTTCCATGATTGGAGCGTCAGCCATCTTTAATTTGTACTCATCGACTGTCATGTGTCTATGAAAAGCTTGTTTCTCAGCGCGGACGTATTGATGATCGTGAAGTATTTTCTCCATCGCTTTTCTTTCGGAAGCTTCCCATGCAACTAAACGATTTAGCTTTTGTCCGTGAGCTTTAAAGCCTTGTTCATCTAATGCAGCTTTCATTGAAACCCCTTTACCAAGTCCATTAGTTCTTCCTTTAGTATAGAAGGGAATAAAATCTATATGTATGTGAGGACTTGCTTCGTCCATGTGCAGAACTGCATTGAATACAAAAAGGTTCGGATTTCTTTTTTGAAAGTCTCTCATATACTCATCGAGCATTTGCTTTGCAACTTCACCACGCTGACTGCCACAGGGAGTATCTTCAACATTACCGAATTGGACAATGGCTTCATAGAACGGTGACTCTCGTTTACTGTTGCAGAGATGTTCATAGTAGTTTTCAATCACTCTGTCTTTCCTGACTTGCTTTTTATTATACTCTTTCAAAGCTTCATCGAACAGTTGATGAAACGCGTCTTCGATGTCTTGTATTTTGTACTCTACATTCAGAGATGTGTTTTCTTTTTGTACGTTCCCTGCAAAATACTCTCTATTGTTATGGCGTATGTTTCCGCCATGAGGTGAGTTCCCTTTGCCGAGTGTAAAGCTTATGCTGTAGCTGTCCATGTGCGGTTAATCCTTTCTTTTTTTTCAAAAAAGTCGGCAAAATGTACCCTTTTGTCAAAAAGGGTACTGTCACGCAATACCTGTTTTGTCATACCTCTAAAGGTACGACAAAACAGAGCGTGACGAAAATCGCCACTTTTGCGCAAGGAATTCTTCCTTGACCTTACCTCAAACGGTTTTCCCGACAGCCAAAGCTGACATCTTTTTCTCCGAAAAAATGTTGAAAACCGTTTCTTTCGCTCCACTCTCTTGGGATAACCCAAACCCATTTTATCATTCATCTTCATCGCTCCTGTTCATTATCGCTGCTACCACTTCATCAAAATATTGTTCAGGCATTTTCTGCACAGCTGAGATATAAATAGAAAATAATTTGATGACTGTCGCAGCTTCCTTATTGAAAAGATGAAAAGCAATTTTTTCTTCGCCTTCGCTTACGAAAGTACGACTATAATTTTTTATTGCTTTTTTCAATGCCGCAGCATACTTCGCATACTTATTAGTTTCGTCTGCTTTTACAAAGCAGTCCAAAACATAAAGCAGTCCATTTGTCTGATCGCGGTTGAAATATAATTCAACCGCGGCAGACTTTTTTTCATCTTTCTTTGCCATTGATTATCTGCTCCTTATTATTTCCTGATTGTTCTCTTGCTTGTGTTCCTCTGAAATTTTCTCACGATGTTCTTGTACTATTTTCTGTTCTTCAACAAGAAAGTTTGGATGTTCTGTTTGATAAACAAGTCTCTCGTTCCAATCTTTAAAGCCATGAAGATCAAGTTTTTCTGTAACAAAATCTGAACGCGAAAGATTATTGGCATTCTCAAATTTTCTTCCAGCTTCATCATTATCTACTGCTGAGATAACATTAAGTCCTTGCTCCCTGAGTTGTTCGACAGCAAAGTTTTTTAGTCCAGACATTGAAACAAGCATTGTCCCTCTGAGCTTTGACTTGTCATTGCACATACTATAAAAACTCATTAGGTCTATTGCACTTTCAAATACAAATGCTCTCACAGGTTTGACTTCTTTTATCGGTACAAACTTGAAAAAAGTTTCTCCTGTTCCAGCTACTGTTCCCTTAAACCTTTTGTTCATATCGAGTCCTTGTATTTCGCCACCGACTGCTTTCCCATTATTATCTGTGTGGATAAATACAGCATTGCTTTTCTTGAAAATCTGTTCTTTGTCTTGTAGCTTCCCTTTGATTTCAAACTCTGCCTGATATAATAACTTCTGATCTACAAGCTCTCTGATAACATCGTTTGGTATTTTTCTTGTCGAATGAAAATATGCAAACACTCTCCGTTGAGTTGAAGCGTGAGCTGGCATTTCCATTGATCTTTTTTCTTGAACTTCTTCCTGAGCAACTACCGCTTGTCTAACAGGCGGTGATGTTTTTCTTGAAGATGAATTGCTTGTTCTTGTTCTTGAAACGTCTTGCCCTGTGAGTTCGTAAACCGCGTCTTTGAATGACTTGTCCAGAATAAGTGTGAGACAATCAAGAGAATTGTTTACTCTTCCGACTTGATTATAATGTGAGAACCAGCTGTTTGTTTCAGGTTTTATTGAAAGTCCTTTGATCTCATTAATGTATATCTCACCACTAATTTTTTTAAGTGTGTACCCACTTGTTCTAAAATAATCAACGAGGTCTGCGTGACGTGCTTGTTCAACTAATTCATCAAAATCTTTATCTTGCATAGCTATCCTCCTTATTATTTGTTGTATCAAGCACCATGTCATAAGCATGGTGCTTGATAACATTTTACTTATAATGTACTGTTGTATTCGTCTTGTGTCAGATCATCTACATCATAGTCAGCATTAGCTTCAAGGCGTTCTGTTTCATAATCTCCATAATCCTCTGCACCAGCAAGTTCCTCACCGTTGTCAAGATAACCTCCTGATGTGAGTTCAGCTTCAAGTTCCTCAAACGCTTTCAATGTCTCTTGATACTCTGCTTCGCTTGGGAATTTTGTATCAACTCTTATCTTTGCCTGTTCCAGATCAAGCTTGTCTTTTTCTAAGGACTGTGTATCTCTTTCAATTATTTTTTCGATACCGCTTTCAAAGAAATTGATAAGTCTCTGACAGTTATCTGTGTTGTCACCAACACCGACACCTATTCGATATGAAGCAGAACGTTCACCTTTTATAACAAAATCAGGCTGTGCTATGTTTGAACTTACTCCTATCTCTATTTGGAATTTTCCAATCTTGAATGAAGGAATATCAGAGTGAGGTCTGTCTATCCTTTGCTGAATTTTATCAGCAAGATAGTGATTGATTTGCTTTCTATCTGTCAGTGTTTTATTGTCGTGAGTGATGAGTTTTAATTCTTCAAGCTTTCCTTCGTGTTGCATTTCCTTTGCGGAATTCATGTCAACCTTAGCGGCAACTATCAGTGATTGTTTTAATTCTATCACTTCGGGAAGTGAATTGATCTTACGTTCAACTCTTGTAGTTTCTCTGTTATACTCAGCACGAACGACTTGCAGCTCATCAATCTTGTTTTTCATTTCTGAATACTGACGGAGCTTCGGATTTCCTTCCGCAGCTGCTTCAAGTTCACCGAATGTAAGTACCTTTTCGTCAATGTCCTCTGATGTTCGGCTAACGCAAGTATCGTTCCAGAGCTGTGCAATTCCTCTTGCCTTATCAGTAACACCCTGATAGAGATAACTGTCAAGTGTACCTTTTGTAACATAGTTGAGTATCTCAACTTCATCATTCAGGTTGCCCTGACGAACAATTCTTCCTTCGCGCTGTTCAAAGTCACTTGGTCTCCACGGAATATCAAGATGATGTAGAGCATAAAGATGTTTCTGAATGTTAGCACCTGTTCCTAATGTTCCAGTGCTTGCAATAACAATTCGGTACTTTGCTTCGTTAATGTCTCTGAATATATCAGCTCTGTTCTTTGCGTCTGACTTCGGCGCAAAAATAATCTCATCTTCCTTAATGCCATTTGCAATAAGTTCATCTCTTATGTACTCATAAGCTGAGAACTTTCCGTCATCACTATTGACTGCAATATCGGAAAAGATAATCTGTACTGCCTTGTCATCATATCTGTCATGATACCTTTGAGCTGTTTGTCTTATACACTCATCAATCTTACCCGACTTATCGTCTTTCACAAATCCTATTGGAAGTTCCCAACCATTCTTTTCATAAACGGAAGCAACTGCCTGATTTCCTAAACCGACTAAACGAGCTTCACCTGTTATCTTTAACAGATTATCTTCATCAGGTCTGACATTGCCAAGTTGAATTTCCTTGCCGCGTCGTGCAAAGTCCTTAACGATCTCACGCTGCTCTGGTGTAGCTTCAACTTCAATTATCTGAGGTTTGCCAGTTTTAACTTTCGGAACTATGACCTCAGGTGCATTACCGTCTTTATCGGGAGCAGTGATTTTGTCAATTGTAACAAGGTCTGCAAAGTCCTTGTACATTTTTATGAGTTCAGGTCTGTTCTTAAATCCTGCAAAGCAAGTCTTTAGCTTTAATTCTCCTGTTGCTGTCTTTTTGTTTTGCGTCTTAATCATTCCGAAAGTCGCTGCCCAATCATCGAAACGAGAGCAGCCACAATCTTCAAGCAGATCAGGACGAAGGTAACGTGTCATAACATACAGCTCTGTCATGCTGTTACTTACTGGAGTTCCCGTTGCAAAGAGAATGTGACCATTGCCAAATTCACTGTTGAAGTAATCACACTTCATCTGCATATCGCCAGCTCGTCCCGACTCTCTTGTATTAACACCTGATACATCGCCCATCTTTGTTGTAACGAAACCGTTCTTGTAGGCATGAGCTTCATCAACCACAAGATAATCAAAACCGAGCGACTCAAAGTCAAGGAGATTATCCTTACCTCTTGACTTTGACTTAGGATTAGTTATAGCTTCTATCCTTGCCTCTAACTTTTTTATTGTGATTTCAATTTCCTTTACAGTTGGATCACGTCTGCCGCTTTCTCGTTTGTTCTGCTCAAGCTGGTCAAGCAATTCTGCTTTCTGCTTGCTCAAAAATTCATACTGATGTTGAGCTGACATCGGAAGCTTTTCGTACTGCTCCTGTGACATAATGATCGCGTCATAGTCACCTGTCGCAACACGCGCTGTGAATATTTCTCTTTTCTTTTCGTCTGATAAATCTTTATTATCAACTACAAGAAGCTTTGCGTCAGGGAAGCTTGTACGCCATTCTCTTTCCGTCTGTTCTGTCAGCGGCTTCGGAACGACTACACAAGCTTTATGGATAAGACCAAGCTCTTTTTTCTTCATTACGCTTGCTGCAATTACCGCCGACTTACCGGCACCCACGCAATGAGCAGCGAGAGTGTTACCGCCGTAAATTGTTCTTGCTACGCAGTCAAGTTGATGAGGACGGAGCTTAAAGCCGTTTGCCATTCCTGAAAATGTAAGGTGTGAACCGTCATATGTACGTCCTACAAGGTTATTAAACTTTTCATTATAACGCTTGACATATTTTTCCTTACGTTCCTCAGTAGCAAATATCCATTCTGCAAACTTCTGCTTTATAGCTTTTGCTTTTGATTGTGCGACTTGTGTCTTATTCTTATTAAGAACTGACTTGACTTTTTTCGGGTTCATCGGATCGGGGAAATAGTCAAATACTTGTATCTTCTTCTGATTAAGAAGATTTTCAGCAATGTGATACATATTCATATCTTCCGAACCATATATAGATAATTCATTTGGATTAAAGTTATCCATATTACGCGATTTTGAATTTTCTATACTGAATTTTCCAGTAATCTCTGAAAAACGAACGCTAAAATTCCTTGACTCGTATTCTGTTCTGCCTGAAAGTACACGCAGAAATTCTTCATAGTCCGCAGTATCTATCCATGTACAGCCGAGGTCAACACTTATTTCCGCAGCTCCGATGTTCTCAGGAATTACTTCTCTGAGAGCTTCTACATTTCTATTGAAGCTGCTGTCCTGTTCTGCGAAGGTCTCTGCCATTACAAGCTTTCTGCGAACATTGCCGCAGAGGTACTCAGATTTATCAACGATTTCTGCATAAGGCTTGCCTGTTGCTATCTTTTCTGGATCACGGAATATAAGTCCTTTATCGAGAAGCTCACTTGTGACATTTTCCATAACGTCAGATAGCTCTGCATTTTCATACTTGTTCTGTAGCAGCGTTGCCATATAGTATATATCAACTCTGCCTTTTCTATCGAGCGAGACTTGCATAGCTTCTTCCGCTGACTCTACTGCTGTAACTTCTGCAATGGGACTAACCGTTCTCTTTGAGAAAATATCAGCCTTTGTGACTGCTTTTGTTTCAGGATCAATGACTTCAAGTGCGCTGAGTATCGGATAATCTGCGTCGAGCTTGAAAAGCTTTTTAATTCCCTTACTTGTAAGTTCTCCGTTTGTTTTTACAAATTTGTCGTAAGCTTCATTCAGCTTGTTTCTAAGAGGTATAAGTTCACTATCCTTAACATAGGACTGTTGCTTGTTAAGAAGTTCTCTTGTTATTTCGCGCAGTTCACAAAGTGATTTCAGCTTTTTAATAGCGTTTGCGCTTGCTTCAACTTCTTCCATTGCATTTCCTAAGTTGTAGTAGACCTTATCGTCTTTCACCTGATAAGTAAAGGATTTGCCCCACGGCTCTACATAGCCTTTTCTTTCGAGGTTAGAGCGTTCACGCTTATCTATTGATATTTTTGCGTTAAGCTGTCTGAAAGCCGTTTCAAGCTGCTCCTGAAGCGTCCTATCCCCATTTGGTTCACAGGTCAGCATATCAAAGTGAGTTGTCTGCTTGATTGTGCCAAGAACCATTTGAGGATTGTTTGCAAAGTACGAATTTATACTTGCGGTACGTTTTTCACCCTCATACTTTTTACCGACCATTTCAACCTCAACAGGTGTTGTATAGCACCAATCAGGCTTCGGATCGTAAACATTAAGAGGTGTTTTGCGCTTTTGAAGGAATATAATGTCAGATGTTACCTTTGTATCAGCGTCTGCGAAAGCGTTATTGGGTAGCCTTACGGCTCCTATGAGGTCAGCTTTTATTGAAAGCTGTTCTCTTATCTTTGGATTTTTCTTATCAAGCGTTCCCGATGATGTTATGAAAGCTACAATTCCGCCCGGGGCAACTTTATCGAGTGCCTTGCGGAAGAAAGCGTCATGTATCAGTAAATCATTAGTATAATCTGGATCACTGAGCTTATAATCACCGAAAGGCACATTGCCTATAACAGCGTCAAAGCTGTTATTTTCAAGCGGAGACCTCTCAAAGCCACAGTTAAGTATCTTTATATCTCGTGTCTCTGATAATACTTTTTCACTCTTATTATCATCATTTGGATTACGTTTCGGGACGTTAAGGTGCTTCGCTATCTTTGCAGTTATAGGATCAATCTCAACACCTACAATTCCGCCGTTACCCATATCATGCGGCATACGGCTTATAAAGTTTCCAGTTCCGCAAGAAGGTTCAAGTATGCGTGAATTCTTAGGAAGTCCCATATTTCGGATTGTCTTGTACATTTCATCAATGATTGTCTGCGGAGTATAGTGTGAATTCAGTGTACTGGAACGTGCTGCTGCATATTCTTCCTCAGAAAGAAGGTTTTTAAGCTCATTTCTAAGACTTTTCATTGCTGGATAACGCTCATCGAATACCTGTGATACTCCACCCCAACCAGAATAACGTCTTAACCGTTCTGTACAAGCTTCTTCACTATAGTATGAGTTTCTACTTTCATCATAAGGATATTCTCCTTTTGCTTCGCATTCTTCCAATCTCTGCATTTCTTTGATAGCTGTTATGTTATCTCTGATTTTGCTTATAGGATTATCAGCGTACTTTATTTCTGGCAAATTATCTTGTATAGGGGGAAGCTCCGATATACCGCCATGATCTTTAACTCTTTGCTCACGATAGCCATATTCCGAAACTTGAATGTTATTCTTTTCAGCTGCTTCTTCAAATGAACGAAGTTCCTTTGCGACTTCATCAACTGTCAATGGAATACTTGAATTTGCCTTTGAAATGTACCATATCGGAACAGAAATACCGTCTTTGAATTTCTCAGTTATATGGAAGCCACTGTCATTTGGCTTTATGTTCAGCTCGCCAAGACCATGTTCCTCTGAAAACGCATTAAGTATCTCACGGTAATATGCACTTTCGTCCTGAATTTCTGGCTGTTCAGGTTCGATAATTCTTTCGGTCTGATCTTGTAATTCATGAACATCACCATTGCTGTCTGTATATGCCGAAAGCTCTCTGGCAGCGGAAACTGCATTTCGTAAGTTCAATCGGAAGTTTTCTTCCAGTGCTGCTTGCAGTTTCTTGTCAATTGAACCATCTTCAAGCTCAACAGTCTGATATACAGTGCCTATTGACGGAACACCGTCCATCTGATATTCCAATACATGAAGTTCTTTGTTTTCATGATCGAGAGTGAAAACAAAATCAGGATCACGCATTAAATCGCCATTCTGAATATACCATGTCATAAATGCATAGGTATTATCGCCCAATGCTTCTACCGAAAGCGGCTCAAATGCGTCATTCTCCCCATATTCATCATAGTCACCGTATCTTTCATGTGTATGATTACCGTCTGAAATATCGGGAAAAGCTTCTGTGAACTCTCTGTAAAGCATTTCAGCTCTGGAAGCTCTCTTATGAGGTCTTTCATTTATCTGAGGAACATCATTGATAACTGCTGCAACGTCTTTTTGGACGGCTGTAATATCAAATGTTTCTTTAACGCTTAAATCTTCATCATTTGATAAAGAATAGATATTCAGCTCGTTAGATTTACTTATAAAGTCCGTAACAAGGTCTTTTATTGCCTTTTTATCAGCTTTATCCGATAAATCGAAGCTCATTGTTGGCTTATCATCTGAGCCTTCTGTTATAATAACAGACTCCGCAGTGCCGTCAGCTGTAAGCTCAATTGACAGCATTCTGTTCAGCACATTGTTGTCTTTGATATAATGTGTATCTTCGACTACAAAGGAATTAATATCCTTTAAATCTACAATTATACCGTATTCAGGAATATCAATGACAGTATTATCCGCGTTGATATTTCTTAGTTCTTCCTGATAATTCTTTGTATATCGCACTATCGGGAAGTCTGTATTCTCATCGAGCAGCGTTTCTTTCCAGTGACCGTCAATAATACCCTTTGTCGCAAGTCCTATTTCGGTGTAGTCGTTTCCAGCAGCGTCAGCAACGCGAGTCATGCTTACCATAAAGTTGTCATTCATGCTGTCAATGCGGAAATACATTGCTTCTCCTGTTTCAGGCTCTCTTGTAAGCAGAATATCACCGACTTCAACATCACTTAATGTCTGAGCATTCAGCTCATCGGTCAGCTGTTCAATGTCGTTGCTATTTGTATCAACGGCAGCTTCCTTGACCTGATATGACTTTGTTTCCTCATATTTATGAGAATACACCTCAAGATTTTCGGAATTACCAATGAATTTTGCAACCTTATCTCTAAGCTTCTGCACATCTTCTTCGTTTGAAAGGTCAAAATCCGAATTTGTTGTAGGACTAAACTCAGAATAACTATTGTATTCCTCAACTTCTGCATAACCATAGGCATTGAGTCTCACGGTAAGAGTAGCACTCTGAGCTGAATAATTATCTTTGCGCTCATGACCATTGCTATCCATGCCACCTTCATAAACGGAATATTCATCTCTGAGATAAAGATCGTCCAATTCCTTCAAATCTATGGACAGACTGTACTCTGGAAGATCTATTACAGTATTATACTCCTTGAAAGGCGGAGCATAGTTGTTATACTCAACGAGCGTATCTTGTGCTATATCAGCTCTTATACTATCATGATCGTCATGAACAGCAGTGAGGTATTCATCTATAAAGTTATAATTATGCTGCACAAGTGCGTTTTCAACATTTTGATATACATTCAGATTATCATTCCACTCAAAAGCATTATCTTCATCGGTATCAATAAAGCCGCGAATATCAATGTACCTGTCCTCGTCCATAACTGCGTCGAGATCATGTATATTGCTTGCGATAGTATCTATCATATTCTGCTGCTTTACGTCACCAAAGGCAGCTGTGAATACTTTATCATCACTGAACACCTCAGTTACATCTGTGCCTTCGGGAAGCTCATTGCGTTTCGGAACGGCTTCATTATTATAATAAACCTTAAAGCCATTGTCCCACATTGATATAGCGTCCTCAGCATTTATAGTGATGTTCTCAGCACCAAGACCTGTATATGGTAAGCGATATTCAGATATTTTAATGTTCTCAAAAGAAATGTTATCATCTGTCCTGTCGGCTTCGGATATTCCACCCTGACCACCATTTACTCTGTAAATAGTCGCAGCGTCGTTATCAAAGTCAAGCTCTACTGAAAAAGAAAAATCTGCGCTTTGCTGAATTTCGGCATATTCTTCTCCGCTTATCCTGTTTCCAAGATTAGAATACCTAACAAGCGGATCTATCGTTTTAGCTACTCTCATTATATCGTCAAGAGAATTGCCTGACAGATTAAAATAATTGAATTCACCGTTTATTTCGGCACTTAAAAGAACTTGTGGAGCTGTTTTTATTTCTTCTGCGTTGAGCTTTGTAATAATATTATTAAGCTGCTTTTCATAGCTGTCTATATCCGCTGCGGACAACCACTCTGGCTTCTCATTATCGGGAAGCTTATCATAGAACTCACGCATTATCCTAATGCAAGAAGCAGCATCTCCACCGTACATATACTTGTTAAGAGCAGTAAAGCTATTAATCTCATCTGCCCTGTTTATAGCATAGTTGCAATCCTGCTGGCAACGCGATAATGTCATGTATATAGAGGAATATCTTTCAGTCTCTGGAACGTCTGATTGTTCATGGCGTTCTATTACATCATCTGGAACTGAAACAAGTTCATTAAAGTCAAGACCTGTCAGACCGTTTTCAACCATGTCTCTTATTCCGCTATACTGCTCTGTACTGTATATCTCACCGTCAAATTCATAGGTTATTCTATGATCTATGAGGTCAGCTGAAACCTGAACTGGTAGTTCAGCGTCGGTCAAAGTTGTATACGCAATACCTATGTTATGCATATCACTGAAATCAGCTTCACTGCCGTATTCACTCTCACAGAATGAATTGATAAGATACTGAGCTTTTTCAAGATCATTCTCAAAAGTACGCTCAAATTGCAGGAGCTGAACCTCTGTGTCAGGCAGAACTGCTTTCATTGCTCTTGCGACCATTGCAGGAACAGCACTTAATTCTTCGTAAGGTTTTACGGAAAACACATCATTTTCAAGCAGAACAGCACAAGCAGCGTTACCGTTGTGGTATACTTCGGCAAATTCGTTTCCGTCAGTATAGTTGATAGACCATGTACCGTCTGCACTCTTTACCTCTGAGCTGTCAGAACCATAGAACTTAGCAATAACTTCATCAAGTGTCACAGGCTCTTTCTCAGAAGTCTTTGCTATATTTGTCTGGATAGCTGATATAAGCTCTCTTTCGGTACTGCCTAAACGTCTGCCGAAGATGTTTCGGCTTACATACTCTCTGCTTCCGTAAGTGTTATGGAATGCCGCATTCCTTTCAAATGCAGTATCTATAATGTTTTCCGTCACATTTTCTCTTACTGCAAACTTTTCAAGGCGTTCAAGGAATTGCTTCTGCTTTGGAGAATACTTATGATTGGCATATATTGAAGCAAATCCATCATGAATTGCCTGTTCATTATCATTTGAAACTGTTTCAATGGCTGCTTCACCGTTGATACTTGTATCAACGATATTCTGCTCATGTTCAAGCTTTAAGAACTCAGGAACACGCTTGTAGCCAACATCATCTACATAGTATGCGGCAACTTCTCCACTGTCATGTACTACGATAATGTCACTTACAGAAAGCGAGTGTCCATCGAAATCCGCAGGGTGAGAAATATTGAAGCGAGTATATATATCTTCAAGTGTTGTACCGCTTGTAAGCTCTGCTGTGTATACGAGATTATAATTCTCAGCTTCAACCGCATTTCCTTCATTTGTGAGCTGCTCATAGCTTGTAAACCTGTGATAACGTAAACTCTCATCATTTTTCAACTGATATATCTCAAAGTAATTCTCAGAAACGTTGCTGCTTGTAGCAACACCATTCTCAGCTACAAATGATTTGAAGTTATCAGAAGTGATCTCAACGCCCTGTTCTATGGCAGTTTGCAGGAAATTCAGCATATTTACCTGTGTTGCAAGCTCATTCGGATCACCATTAGCAGCTTCCAGACGTTCAATACGCTTCCTTACATCGTCCATTGTTGTTTCAATTGCATGATTTCTGATTTCAGCAGTCTCTGCTTCGTCAGCTGCGTCTGCCACATTATCTGCAAATGAAAGCTGTCCGATTTCTGCTGCCTGTTCTTCAGGAGAAAGTGCGTTGAATAGAGCAACTTCACGGCTATCCCAATATTTACTGTGCCAACGCTGAATACTTTCATTAAGACTATCTGAGTAAATTGGGAAGAACTCATCAGTTTTCTTGTTATACTGCCTTGAAAAATAATAGTCGATATTCTCAAACAGTCCTTTATCAAGAAGTTCTCTCTTGGCAACGGCATAATCGCAATCTTCCTCATAGTAATACCAGCCGTTTTCTTTCTGTGCGACAGACTGAGCTTCTTTTGAAAGAACTATCCTTGCAATTTCAGATTTTACCATGATACCGCCATGTGAAGCCGTAGATACTTCAAATATGCCGTTATTTATATGGAAACTGCTCTGAACTTCACCCCATATACTGTTTTCGGGCGTTTCTACGAATTTTGTATAGCTATAATTGAAAGCCTGACTTTCATTAAGCCTTGTAAACCTTGTATTTCTGAGTGAAGAACGATATGAAAGGTAACTGTCGTTTGTTAAATTGTCAAGTTTCTTTGCATAATCTATCAGAAATTGCGCTATTTTCTCAGGTTTTTCAGTTCTGAATACACGTAATGCATTATTTTTTTCAAACAGATCATAGTAGTAATTTGCTGTGTCGGCAAAATCAACCGCAGTTATATCTATCAACTCTTGTGTGGATATTGACTGTATGAAGTCAAATGCATTTTCAAATCGAGCTGCCTCTTTCAAGGAGTCCTGTGAAATATGGCTTACAACAAGTTGTCCGCCCTCAGAACTGTCGGGATTATAATATACCCAATCAATAGTACCGTTATCGTTATCTATGATAACGTCAATATCCGTCCATTTGGCGGCAATTTCTTCATTTACGGAGTTGTCACTGGAACGAGAACTACTTCCGTCATTATCAAGTGATCTATCTGATATTTCTTCTGTGTTTCCCATTCCAGAATTGCTTCGTATCCCGTTGTCGGACGCGGATTGTTCCTGTCGTACTGATCGCTCAGTTGCTCCTGGTAATTCTCTGCTCTCTCGTTCACTGAGCGAGCTACCGTCAGATACCTGTGATAGAACATCATCAGCTCTACCTTCGCTGGGTAATCCTTCTCCATGTTCTCCATCCACATTCTGCCGTACAGTCCTATCGGCTGTTCCTCCATTGACGGTTCGTTCTGTATCAGAGGAATGTACAGTCCGTCGTATGGGTTCAGCAGATATGTCTGCTCTATCGTTACGTCCCCTGACGTTTTCGTTTCCGTTGTTATCTCCGCTATCCATATTGTATTCAGCTGCTCTCCGACTTTCTGAACTATCGTCCATCCCAGCTGACCGTCTTTCTTCTCCAGACGCGCTTCCACTAAGCCGTTCTCCAGCTTGTCTTTCGGTATCAGCGGATATTCCGTTTCGGGGACTTCCATTTTCTGTTCCTCGCTGAGAGCTTTCCATTCTTCGTAAGTCATCATTTCTCATTTCTTCCTTTCGCAGATTATTTTCGGTACGCAGGGTATCAAAGGCATATTCTACACTTGTAAGTGCCTTTCTTGCAGCAGAGGAAGCACTTGTCAGAAGCATGAGCCTTTGCTCATCATTCTTACAGAATTCCAATGCAGACTTATCAGGCTGCACATTGTACCTTGCACCATTGATTTCAAGCCTTCCAGCTATCATCATCTGTATCATGTTATGATATGAGTCCCTGAATTTCAGTTTATCAGCATTTGAAAGCTCATTAAGCTCCAAATCCTGAATAAGACTCAGATCGTCGATAGCGGAAGCTGCGGACTCGTCCAAAGCACTGAAAAGAGGTTTGTCTTTCGGAAGTCCAAGTTCTTCACGAACAGCGTCAACATTTCGGTTTGTTATAGTCCATCGTTTCGGGGGATAATCACCTATTACATCTTCAAAATCGTATAGTGTGACTTCGTTTCCTTTCTGATCGAGAAACTGGATACCCTTGCTGGCAGGATTGACCTGATAACCAGCTCTTTTCCATTGATTACCAGAAGCGATAAACTGTGCGTCTGGACGGTTCACATAGAATTCCAGTGCCACGGACACAGGATGTTTGAATACCCTTCCAAAGTATTTCAGGAAGTTCATGTACTCAACATCATCAGTTGACATACGTCGGATTGTCTGTTCACCCAGTTGACTGTAATGTCCTACGGGTACATAATTTGCCATGATATTTATTACCTCCCTTTATCATAGTAACACTTTAAAGCGATGAAGTCAATAGTTTTTGCACGATATTTGCATTTTTTGAATACATTCTTCAAAAAATACAACAGGGCAGTTACTCAGCAGACTTCATTTGTGCAGTTTGAATATGAAGAAACAGAAACTACGAAGAATTCAACAATATACGACCTCCTTTATCTTCCAGATTGCTTTATTGAAAAGAAAAAACGCGCACGAATTAATTATTTTTTTCGGCGCATTTGATAAGCATATTATAATAAAGTTTTATATACTTCATGTTATATATATACTAAGAGTAAATCAGTATTTTTTTATTTCAATAAAGTGAAGTTATTGGGTACTTGAAGATGACTGTAAATTTGCGGACTACCCCTTTTATGAAAAGTGTTGCCGCTGACTTGACAAATCATCTTTTTTGTGATAAGATTACAAGTGAAGATTAAGCTTGCTAAAAGCGAAGCACAAGTCCGATTGTACTGCAAATGCAATCGGGCTATTTTTTTACCTTGTTTTCTTATCTTTCCTCTGACATACATTATAAGGAAATAATGATTATCGACATATACACGTCTATTATCTTTTGCTTTGCGTTTGCTTCTACGGATCAGCTTCAAGCTTTCAAGCTCTGAGATCGTATCTATTATTGTCTCACGCTTCATACCTGTTTGGCGGCAAATGTCATTATAGCTGTTCCAGCAGTCCTTGAGTTGTATGGAGAAGCTCTTACAGATGAACAAGTAAATCATGAGCTGTCTCGGAACAAGCTTTCCGAATACGCTGCGATCTACAAAAAAGAAGCTGTCATTTGTTGGCAGCTTCTTTATTTCGTATATGTATGTACCTTTATATCCATTTGCCTTCACATAGCGTTTAATCGGCATTACAAGACCTTTTGCTGCAAGGGTATTAATTACTTTTGCGACTGTTTGTACAGCTTTTATACCGCATTTCTGAGCTATCGTAGCTTGCTTAACCTTAACGGCAACTCCTTCAAACGTTGGATAGTCATTTGGCAGACTGCAAAGGTAGGCATATATGCTCAGTTCTTTTGCAGATAGACCAAGATCAAATATCTTATTGGATAGTTTTATATTCCGCACCTTTGCACCTCCTGTTATCAGTTTTGTATATTCATATTTTTTGCTTTTCAAATAAAAAAGCACTATATTAAATACAGTGCTTTGATGTATATATTCGGTTGTTTTGTTTTCATTTATTCTCTCCTTGATAAATCTGGAAACTTATTTTCAACTCTTATCCACCACTCTGGAGGTAACTGTGGTACAGCTCCCTGTTCCTCTGCAAAATGCAAGCATTCCAGTATATCAATTAATCCTATACTGAATTCATGAACTGTATCTTTTAAATGGAATAAGTATTCCTCACTGCAATTATCACAGTGTATTTTTTCAGCTTCACCTGTAAGCTCTGCTTTTTCTGGCATATTACTCATATTATTGCTCCATTATATCATTTTAAACTATTTATGTCAATTATTTACTTTGTCTCTGGAAAGCATATAAGGAAATAATCGCATTCCTCACACTGTATTTCTATGCCTTCATGCTTTCCATTGCCTTTGCACTCTGTACCGCCTAATGACGGCTGCGGAGTAAAATCGTTTGAATTCCACTTTTCAAGCTGCTCTGGTGACATGAAATCCTTAATACTCATACACATCTCATTCTCCTAATAGAAATAGCAAAGCTCCTGATTTCTCAGGAGCTTTGGCTTAATAACTTATGATATTGTATTTTTCGGGAATAGAACGGTCAACTTTGAGCATACCGATCATTCGTCTTGCTGTTCCAGCAGGGGTATTTGTTCCTTTCTCCCACGCTTCTACAGTCTTATTTGATACACCCATTAGTGCGGCAAATGTACTCTGTGTCATGTTAAGGCTCTGCCTGATAGCTTTTATCTCACTTGCCGAAACATTCGGAGGAGGAATGATTGTCACACGCTCTGAGCGAGCTGTCTTTTCACCATTTTCATACTCAACCGCTTCATTTAAGCCTTTCATAATGCTATCAAATGCTTTCATAATATCACCCTTTCAATGCGCGTTCAAGCTGCTTTATCATCTCTGATATAGCATTTCTTTCGGATTTACTTAAGTTTTCCTTTACATTCTTAGGATATGCAGTAATGAGATAAATTTTCTCATATACTGTAAAATCGACGTAACATACTCTGCCGCTTCCGCTTTTTCCTCTGTTTTCAAAAGCAATTCTTAACTTGCGAAGTCCGCCGGTTCCCTGAATTACATCGCCTTTTTGTGGATTTAATATAAGCTCTTGCTGTAATATCTTCAAGTCATCATCGGTGAGTCCCATATCTTTCCAGTTTTTATCAAATTCTCTTGTTATAACAAATTCTCTTGTCAACGATGTCACCTCTTTACACTTATATTATACCCTATTAAATAGGGTTTGTCAATAGCTTTTTTCCTTTTATTCTATTTTCGTGCAGTTATATTTTTCTGTATAAAGTTTAATAATTCCTTCAATATCATCAAAATATATTCTTGGATCGCCCCAATCGTATTCGAGATTTAGTTGTTCATTTACTTCATTGAGAGCTCTAACGACTTCTTCTGTAACTTATTCTGAAATTGCTATATTCTTTGAGTATCAGTACATCGTTTTCCTAATAATTTCTATCGTCTTTTCTTACTTCAAATGCCTTTTTGCCTGATATAACGGCTTCAAAGTATATCGGAGCTATCTTTAATTCATGTACCATTTTTCTCTTTCTCCTTTATATAGTCTGTTAAGTCATTTACGACTTTTTCTTTGTCAAATTCCATGTGTGACGCAAGTAAAAGGCAGTCACCGTCGCCACTACATTCTACCACCTGATTACAAGGAACCATCACCCATGTATTTCCACGGACGTATACTTCCAAGTCCTTATTTTCAATGGCTGATAATACGTCTATTAGCTCTTTTACAGTCAATACTTTTTTCATAATTATACCTCCGTTATAATGTTTTCATCATTTCTGTTCGTTCATTAATAAATTCAGGTTCATTATACTTATCAATAGCTTCTTTTATAGCTTCTAAATCAATTCCGTCAATCCATTTTTCCGATTTTTCTTCAAAAGGTATACCATTCAATCTATCAATAAGCGTTGATTTTGATAGAGAACAAAGCATTTTAATTGTTTCTTCATGTTCTGATTTCATACAGCTGATAAAGAATTCTATAATTCGATAATCAGCACTACAAATAACATAATCCGTTGTTTTGGATAGTATTTTATATGAATAATGCTCTTGTTGACAGCATTTACAGAAATCATTATACATCGCATTATTTAGTTTCACGGTATTGCTTTCACTATAATCATAAAAAATACCGTTTATTCCTGCTGATTTCATTATATTTCCTTTCCAAAATGCGCTATTATAGCACATTTCTAATTTTTACGCTTGTCAGGAAACTGAAAACTTACTTCCTGTTTTTCCTTGTTTATTGTGAGATATGCTTCAAATTCAGAGCCTTTTTTGCTCTTGAAACCTTTAATTATATTCGTTTTACCTTTTTGACAAAGAAGAATAGCCTGTTTTTCTGTTATTGTCTTACCGGCAATGCTCTTGCTTATATGAAACTTGCAGCCTTCTTTGTAGCCTTTACAGCTCCAACCCCAATCAAGCTTTATAAGGTATTTACCGCAGAAAGGACATTTAAGCTGCTGCTCTGTTTCAGATACGAACGTCTGCGACTCAGACTCTGCGATCAGCTTGTACCACTCAGCTGTCTTTTGCTTGATATAAGCTATGTATTTATCATAGCTTGCTTTACCGAGAGCAATATTATTCAGCTGTTTTTCGAGTTCACCCGTATACGCTGCTGATTTTAGCTCTTTAACTGGCAAGCACTTAATAAGATACATTCCAAGCTCAGTTGGATATATGGATTTTCCTTTTCTGGCAAGGTATCCCTTGTCAAACAAAGATTTTAGGATCGGACCTCTTGTAGCGTCAGTTCCGAGTCCTTTCTTCTGTAACTTCATAAGCGTTCTGGCTTCCTCGTCCTCAAGCTTCTGTCCTGCAAGCTCCATTACGGATAGCATTCCTGCTTCTGTGTAGCGCTTTGGCGGCTCTGTCACACCCTCGGTAAGCTTGTAATCGCCTTGCAGCTCCTGTCCCTCAGACAGCGGCGGCAGCTCTGTTACTTCGGACTTACCATCTACCGCATACCAACCTTCTTTTATAATGCGCTTTCCGGTAGCCTTGAATATGTGCTTATCAACGGCTATCTCTGCTGTTGTATCGTCATATTCAGCTTTCGGATAGATAATCCTTATGAGCGACCTTGCTATAAGGTCATATAGCTTTTTCTCATCCTCAGATAAACCTTTGAGGTCTTTCGGAACATCTTTTGTTGTTATGACCGCATAATGGCTTCCTACCTTACTATCATCAAAATGCCTTTTACTGAATTCTGCCCATTCAGGAACACTATATTGAACATATTCTGGCATTTTGAGGAGCTTTTCAAGAGTACTCCTTACTTGTGGTATCATCGCTTCTGTCAGGTGTTCTGAGCTTGAACGAGGATAAGATATAAGATGTGCCAAATAAAGCTTCTCCATTAACTCAGCTGTTTTGTCAGCTGACCACCCGAATTTATTACTGCAAGCTATCTGGAGCTGTGTGGTGTTATATAGCAGCGGCGCAGCTTCCGTCTTGTGCTTTACCTCAACGGACGTTACAACGCCATTCTTGCCGTTGCACTCAGACAATACAGCCTGTGCAACTGCTTTATCGGTGAAGTTGCCTTGATCGTATGAAGCTTCAAACTTGCCATTCGGAGAAGAAAAATCAGCTGTCAACTTCCATAATGGTGTTTTTTTGAACCGCAGTATTTCCAGTTCACGCTGTACTACCATATTAACAACAACGGTCTGTACTCTGCCCACCGACAAAAGCTTGTTCTGTACGTCGGATTTGCCGTATTTAACTGTGCTTGCTACGGTAAAATTGATACCATACAGCCAATCCGTTATATCTCTTGCCTTTCCAGCAAGTCGTAAAGAATTTGATGTGGCTTTTTCTATTGCAGATATTTGCTCATTAGGATTTCTCAAATTTGCAAAAGAATTTCGCAATTTTTCGTCCGTCAGATCTTCTATCCACAATCGCTTATATGGTTTAGTACACTTGCAGACTTCGCAAACGTAAGCAAATATTAATTCTCCTTCTCTGTCAGAGTCGGTTGCACATATAATCCAGTCAGCTTTATCGAAAAAGCTCTTGACAAGTTTAAGACAGTTCAACGTAGCAGCCTTTGGTGCTGCTCTTAAAGTATCTGGAATACAAGGATATATTTCCAAGTCCCATTTTTCGTATTTTTTGTCATAAGAGCTTGCAGGAACGAGTTGAGCGAGGTGCCCAACTCCATGACATAGTATCGCCGGTTCTCCTTTAAATGTAAATTCATAATAACCAACTTGCGGTTCTTCCTTTAGTGGTATTCTCTTTCCAGCCTTTAAGAAATGAGCAAGGTCAGTTGCAAGACTGGCTTTTTCTGCATATATTACGACCATTTCTTCCCTCCACTATGAGCTTGACATTTGATTTCACATGAATTATAATATATATGTGCATACATCAAAAGAGCAGCTCGTTAATCCCTATGATACGGCTGCTCTTTTTTATAAGAAATATGTCATTATATGTTCAAGCTCAAATGCTATACATTTAAGCTCATTTTCTTCATCCTGTGATATGTTTATATCGAACTGATAGGCTTTATCAATGCATATAAGCTCTCTTATGACATTACTTTCACAGTATTTATCAATGTTATCTGTGAAAGCAAGGTAATCAAAGTTATTTACTGTGTGGCGAACTACATCATTTATAATAATATCATCTATTTCAATCGAAGCTGTCATAATGACACCAGCCATTCTGCTACGCCCCATTACTGAAAGTAATTTACTTGCATGGTAGTGAGCGATCTCCCATGAAGGAATGTATAACCATACATTTCGATATTCAGATAGAGCGGTTAATTTCGACTTCATAAAAACATATCTGAGTGCCACATCTACATCTTCATCTTTCTGAGCATTGAAACAAGTGATTCGTTCTGTAAGTGGTGCTATATTCGTAAGCTCTGCACTTCCGTCCTCAATAGCTCTTTCATATTTGTCCAGAATATCTTCTTTCAGTTCATCTGAGCTTATTTCTGTATACTTAGCTCCGAGACTATTGATCACAGGTTTGAAATACTCATGAACATCGAATATGACTATCTTATCTTCCGTATTCTCAAGAACATTCTCAATTTCATGCTTGAAATAGAATATTCCCTTTTTCCTTGATGATATAAGAGCAACTCCCGAAGGAGTTTGTAATTCTTTTCTTTCTTCGATATATTTCTTATTGAAAGAAACACTCTTAGGCTTTATTTGTACTTCATTATCAGGATGTACTGCTTTACCTGTTCCCGACTTTCCTAAGATAAATCCGTTTGCGTTAGGATTTTTCAGTTTGCTACGGTCAAAAATGATTTTATTATCTCTATTTGAAAACTGTTCCCAATATGAATTATCAGGAATACTATTACTTGCAGCAGCGGAAGTTTTCTTCCTATCACTCATTTTCTTGATTAGATGATATGCTGCTACAACAGAAAAGGCAGATAATGCACCATATATGAATTGTTTCATTTTAATCCTCCGAATAAAGTAAAAATGTATAGGTCTTGACGTAAAATATTCATTGTGATATAATAACAGTGTACTACAAAATGACAGTCCGTCGCTTACTCCTTTTGCGCGGGCTGTTTTTTTATTGGAAAATACTTGATACCTTTATACCAAGAGCGTCACATATCTTCTGATATGTGGAGAAATTAGGAACAACCTTATTACACTCAACATTATATATGGTGTTAAGACCAACACCAGCTTTTTTTGCGAGCTCTTTCTGCGATAAACCTAATTCCAGACGTTTTGCTCTTATGATCTCACTTGCAGCCGCTTCCATTATACCTCTCCTTTGTTCTATCAGCCGTTGATATTTGTATCAACGGTATTTATATTATCTTCGTTTTCTGTGTCAGCTCCATTATCTGTTTCACCTTCCTCTAACAGAGCTGAAATTGTACCTGCTAAAATATGTTCTGTGAGCAGTTCTGCCTGTCTCTTTGACAGCATACTTAGTGTTGCGGAGTCAAGCTTGTCAAGGACAGAAGAATAGTCCGCCTTTTTGAGCTGTGCTTCCTTTTCACTGAGTTCTGCTGTGACGGTTTTTATTTCTTTTTCAATTTCGTCAACCTCAGACTGTAAAGTCTGTATCTTGCCTTTCTTTGTATCTGCGGAGCTGTTAAGCTTGTTCAGTAAGCTCTTGAGACTCTGCACTTCCTGTTTTAAAGATTTTTGTTTTTTCTCAGCCATTTGCATTTTCCTCCATTATTGTTTTGGCGAATAAGTCTTCTATCTGTTCAGGATAGCTCAAACTACCGTTATTGCTGTCACCATAGATTTCTGTATCCCCGAATTTAAAAGCACCAGTGAATATCTCTTTGGGATTATTGGGATTGATTGTATTCTTATTGATAATTGTAAGAATATTCTGCTGATAGAAAGCATAATCAGGTGCTTGTCTTACAGTTTCATCGAATTTAGACTTTTCTTTTTTGCCGATAACTAATTTCTCTGCAACAGAAACGTCGTTCGTAATAAGATGACCATATTTTAACGAACCGTCAGAGCCTAAGATACCGCCGCAGATACCCTCCTGAATAAGAGTGTGGTGTCCGTCTTTTGAATACTCTCCACAGCCGAAATACAATTCATTGGCATAGCAATTTGAAATTATCGGATTTTCCGCATTACTGCTTCCAACAGCAGCTATACCTCCTGCACTGAGTTCATTATTGAACCACACCTGTCTTGCAACGCAACCTTGAATATTGCCGCCGTAGTATTCAGGCAGCTCCTGTCCTTTGGCGTCGTACATACGAGAACCAGCTGCTGATCCTACAATACCTCCTGCGTTGAATACATTACCATTTGCCGAGTAGTTGAACACAGCACTGTTTATTACGTTTGCTGGTTTTCCTGATATACCGCCTACATTGAGGATATAATCCTCAGAATTTACCGTTACACCAAAATCCTCAACATAACAGTCCTCTATCTGACCACCGTTGCCGCTTATTCCACCTATGGAATATCCCTGTGCGACCTTTGTAGGCTTTACCTCAGCTTTGGGCGTTTTATCAGGCTCTATTACCTTGCCGTTTTCGTCGTATTCGATCAGATCAGGAGGAACAACTTCACCTGTTGTTTCTTCTGTTTCGGTTGTTTCTTCTGTTTCTTCGCCAATTATTATTGAAGAATGAGCTACAGAACAATGCTTTATAAGTGTTTCACCTGTTGTATAAGACTGATTGGAAGCCTTATACTGATAATTATAAGCATTGCATACAATGGCTCCGTAGTCTTGATATATGTCATGCTGAATGACAGCATTACGAATATTCACGTTTTTTATTGTTGCACCTGATACAGTACCGAACAGCGGATTGTCAAGATTATCAATGACAAATCCGTTTCCGTCGTATTCAAAGAATTCCGAGTCGGGATCACTTTTCAGCTCATTTACAGTATTGATAGAAACATGAGAAGCGTATTCGGGAAAAGCAATGTCTGCGGTCTGCTTGAAGTATCCTCTCGCTTCCTCAGAAGCCATAAGCTCAAGCTGATCGTAATAATCAATGAGATATGGATCTTCTTTTGTGCCTGAACCGCCGCCATACTTAACAAGTACACGGTATAGCTTCTTGTTTTCTGTGAAGTCATAGCTCTGACCGCCGTAGTATTCTATCTTTTTACCGTCAGGAACAGAAGAAAATCCCCATGTATAGCCTGAAACATGAGTGAAAAAGTCTGTTTTGTCAAACTCAGGAAGCGTTATTGTAGCTTTACCGTCAACAATTGCACCTTTCAACTCTAAGTCCTCAGTAGGAATTGCAGAGTATGAACGGTCAATTGAAACTGTTATCTGTTCAACATCAGCTTCAATCGGTGTCTGTTCTGGAATTATCATTCCGTCCTCACTTAATTGTGTTGGTTCAGGAGCAATTATAGGATTGTTCTGAAAATTCTTAAACATCCAGTATCCACCACCAAGACCAAGACCGCCGGTAAGCAATGCACAAAGGCAGCATATAAGCACTATTTTTCCTGTTGCTTTGGATTTCTTCTTTGCCGCTTTTGTCTTATTCTCCACTGTAAGCTCGCCCTGTGAATAAAAAGTCGAATTATTGCTGATAACCTGTTCAAATACATCTGGCATGGTACTTGCGTCCAGTTTTTCTTCCGAAGAATATACTGCATAGTCCACATAGACGATCTTAGGCTTATAATCGCTCATAAACTCCTTGAACTGCTGATTTTCTCTGAGTATATCTTCTGTTAAAAATGGCTTCTGATTATCCTCAAAAACAATATATGTAGTTATAGATTTGTCCTTTGAACTTACACAGTTAGCACGACAAAAATAATTCATTATAATTTTTCCCTCGCTTTCTTCTTTTCCTGAAGTATTTTTATAAGGCAAAATCCGCCGCCGCCTACTAAAATCCAGAGGTCTATCCAATAGAACCTCCAGTGCAGTCCTTCTTCTTCCTCTTGTTTGATATTTGTATCAGCGGAGCTTTGAGTATCATCTGATATTTCAGCAGATACAGAAGAAGTAGCCATATTTTTCGCTTTTGCTTCCGCAACCCGATTAATTACGAAATTGCCTATCAGGACAATTACAATAATAACTGCCGCTACCGTAAATAGCTTGTTCTTTTCGGTATAGGCTCTGATTTGTGCAACTCTTTGTGAATGAGTCTTCATAATATGCTCCTTTCATTATGGATCGGCATTAATATCAGGATTGACCTGAAAACCTTTATAAGTGATCTCAAACCATTCTTTGTCAACATCGGAGAAGTTCCATGCCGCCATAACGTCATCTTTGGAAAGAATATTAAGTCCTACCGAGTGAAGATTATGCAAATGGTCACAGGTTACTGTTGTTTTGGTTATTGTCTGCGGAGTATTGTCAAGTTCTTCTGCATATCCAGCATATAGACCTCCGAGATAACTGAGAAAATCGTTTCCGTCATTTGATGTATATGGATATACTGGAACAAAATCGCCATAGACAATATTCCAGTTATCAATTCTCCATTGAATGTTATTATCCCAATACTGTGATTGAGCGTGACCGTCATGGATAGAATGGAGATTTTCTAAATATGGAATAATATTTCCCCAATCGTTAAATGCTCCAGCTGACATATCAACTTTATAAAACAAATCATCATAAGCTGGATTTGGAATTTCCTCCTGATGAACCGAACAATTCTTTTGAGGACACTCTTGACCGCCATACACTGTATCAGACCATGAAACCATCATGCCAAGAAGATCGTCAAATGCTTGCTGAGTAAATTCAATCTCATAAATCTGTCCTTCTGTATTATTTTCAGTGTTCTTTTGCTTTTCAAGATTTACATAGACAAGAGCTATAGCTTCTGTTTTAGAAATGGACTTGCTGAATTTGTCTTTCAACTGCTGCTTTCTGTTATTTGTCGCAAGGCTTGTCTGAAATACAGTACCGTCATTACTGCAAACCATATAAACGAGGTCTGAGTGCTGAAGGTCATCTGTTGAATAATACATCGAGTCTACGAAAGAATTAAACTCATTCTGCTTTGTAGTACAAGCGTTATCGAAGAATTCTTCCGCTTGTGGGAATATTGTTGATATTTCTTGTTTTGAGCCTGCCGCTGTTCCGACAGCCTTATTTGTTGTTGTGCCGCCAGCTGCACCTCCGCCCAAAATCATTACGCATGGAACTGCTATTACTAAAATCAGCAATAAAATTACGACTAAAATCCAGAATAATGGATTAAGCAGTATAGCGGCAGTATGTACTAAAACTGTGCTTGCAGCTCTTACAGTCCATATTGCCGCCCTGACAGTCTTGACAGGTGCTTTATACAGTAATTTGACACCATGTACAGCACTTTTCGATGTTGTATACGTTTTCTTTGCTGTTCTGTATCCGAGTCTTAAAGACTCAACACCAGTATCTGTAGTATCGTTCTTGTCGATTTTTTTATTTAACGGATTAACCTTTTCAAGCTCTTTTGCGGCTATCTTCCTTTTTGCCATTATGGAACTCACCTCCGTTCTTCGTTGATACAAATATCAACCTTATTATGACGCTGCTATTGTTTCTCCGAATTTTGTAGTGATGATCTCGTATATATGAGTATTTGTCGGAAATTTGTTCTCAAATGGAATAATGCCGTATTCATCTGCATAAATAAGTCCACTGCCAGAACTTGCATTTGTAACGTAGTTCATTGTATCATTTGATATTTTCAGTAGATGTGCAAGCTGTTCTCTGTCAGAAGCGTTCTGCGACAACATAACAACAAACTGAGTGTTTGAGAGCATAGTTCTCGCAAGCTCTGAACGCAGTAAATCTTCAACGTTCTGAGTAATTCCAGTAGGGATACCGCCCCATTTTCTTGCTCTCTTATACAGCTCATAAAAGAAGTTTGCCGACTGTTCAGATTTGAAAAGAAGATACATCTCGTCGATATATATTCTTGTACCGATATTTCTGGAACGGTTCTTAGCTACTCTGTCCCAAAGATTTTCAAGCACGATCATCATTCCGAGAGTCTGCAAGTTCTTTCCAAGCTCCTTGATGTTATATACAACAATACGCTTGTTTATATTTACATTTGAAGGATTTGAGAATACATTCATCGAACCATGTACATACAAATGAAGTGTCTGTCTGAGGTAAGTAACAGCTGATTTTGTTTCATCGGCAGCCACATTCTCATATTTTTTAAGTTCTTCGTAGTATTCTTTTAATGTTGGCTTATCATGGTTATTGTATGTCTCATGCATTACATTGTCGATGATTGTTTTCTGAATAGGGGATATTTCCTGATTTCCGAGTATAGTAGAAAAGAACGATAACATAAAGTCAAGCTTAGCCTTTATCGGATCATACTCCTTATCCTCCTTATCAGGATTTTCTGTTAAATCGAGAGGATTGATATGTGTCTGAGAATTCTCAGATATATATATTACTTCACCACCGAGCATTTCAGCAAGTGCAGTATATTCTCCTTCTGGATCGAGTATCAAGACTTCGTCCTTTGTCTGGAGGATAGAATAAATCATTTCAAGCTTTGCAAGGAAGCTCTTACCGCTGCCGGGAACGCCCAGGATAAATCCGTTAGGATTTTTCAGCTTTCTGCGGTCAAACAAGATAAGGTTCTTCGTCATTTTGTTTTGTCCGTAATATAAGCCACCCTCATGCAGAAGCTCCTTTGAGTTGAACGGCATAAAACCTGCCGTAGCAGATGATGAAAGTGTACGTCTGACTTGCAGATTTTTTTCCTTGTCTACGGAAGCCGAATTACCAACTGGCAGAACGCTACAGAAAGCTTCCTCCTGCAAGCCTGCACACCTCATCGGCTGTAGCTGGTACTTTCTCAGAATAATTTTAAGAGCGTCTGTATTCTGTTCAAGTTCCTCATAAGTATCAGCTGTTATCATTATAATGATGTGTCCGCGGATCATCTTTTCATTTCTACTCTGTAAATCAGTAAGGAATGACTGAGCTTCTTCCATATCCTTCTGTAACTGCGTACCCTCAATAGGATCAACAAAGGCTCCTTTGGCTGCTTCCGACGATTTTCTTACCTTGACAATTGCTTCCTGTTTCATATCAGTGTTTTTACGCTGTAATAGTTTTACTGCTTCTGCCTGTTCAACAAAATCAAGGTTTTCGGTTATAATCATTGTCTGATTAAGCTCTACGATACTCTTAAATATAGTATCTACGATTGAAGCTGGATATTTCTGAATAGCTATACATCGAGCATATTTATCATCGAAAAGGAAATAGTCCTTTTTGAACTCAATATACTCAGGGCAACAGTGCTGCTTCTCAGCCTTTCTTGCAAACTCATTTCTTGAACAAGGAAGTATCTTGCAATCAACATCTCTGAGTATATCAGCTATCAGTCTTACTCTGTCATTAGCTGTTAATGTTATAAGGTCTGTTCCCATGCGGTTCAGAACATTAATCATATGAGCTTCGATGTTGAAGAACCTTGTGTTTGCTGAGTCAAAATCAATAGCAGCAACAGTAACAGTGAAAAGTTTTCTGCACTGTAAGCCGTTCTGTCCATGCATTATCTTGTCACTGAGAATAGTATTGAACTCATGCCTTTCACTGTCCAGTCCATCATCATTGTCTTTAAGCAGCAGTTTTTCACTGAATTCTTCCTTGTTGATTTGGGTATTCAGGATAGAAATCTGCAAACTTGTAGTATCATCGAAACCATTGAGAAGCTCAATGTACAATGCTTGCAGCTCTTGCTGTTGTTCATGTGTTACAGCAGAGTAGTTTATATCAGGTACAAGATATGTTTTTGAATACAGATTTGTGAGCTGTTTTCCAACTTTTACGCCTGTTTTATTAAGCATAATGTAGTTACTTACGAACCCTTCATACGGCAAAGTCTGTATAGTTGTGCGTTTGATTTTACGCTTTTCTTTAATTGTTTTTTCCTTTTTATGTTTGCTCTTGGCTTCTCTTGCTTTGTCACGCTCTTTCGCAGAGCTTTTAGCTCCATCTTTCTTTTTGAATAAACTCATTTTTCTCGATCACTCCTCCTGTTCAAATTCGCCGTTATCAATACGCTGTTGTAGTATTTTTTCTTCCAACAATTCTTCATGAATGCTTTGAAGAAGGCTTCCGTCTGTATCTTCATATACTCTTTTACGCGGTAAAAAGGTATAGGAAATCCATGACCGAAAGTAATCTTCAAATTTAAGTCCCTGAAATGTTATAAAACCGTAAAGCACCCACGGTATTGTCACCAAGATCACAAACCACGGAAGAATATCAGAAGAAATGTGATCTCTGCCAAACACACCAATTGGCAGAGCTGTCAGGCAAGCTCCACCGAGTGATATGATCTGTCTCAATGATAATCCTGCAATTACCTTTGATTTATAGTCTTGTATTTCTATGGGGATTTTAACTTCTAACATAATTACACCTCCGTGATATTTGTATCAACCTATGCCGCATATTTTCTTTGACCATGCTCCTGACTTCATTATTCCGAGTCCTAATGCAAATAGTGCAATAAGATTTATCATTTTTATTGAGCCAAAGTTGTTTGCCGTTATCCAGTTTGATATGAAACTATTCGTCGCGACATATACTATAAACATGACGACCATAACGGTTACTTGCAAGACTACAGCAATATAGTTTTTCAGGAAGTTCTTAGCAACATCATGTGTGGTTTCAGAAGCAAATGTTGCTAATGGCAGCGGAGCTAATAAAGTATATACTGCCAGTTCAAATACTCTGCCAATGACGATTACGAAAACAATGTACGCTATAGCCTTTAATATAAGATAATAAGGCCATAGCTTTATTTTCTCAATCGTCGGGAAAAAGTTGATCTTTTCCGTAGGTGACGGAAAAGCGTCTGTGAATGTGTCTATATCTGAAAAAGCAGTAGTAGAAGGGAATGTTGCATCAGGAAAGAACATTTTAACTGCTTCTGGAGATATTTTATATGTGTATGTATCATATACGTTCCCTGCGCCTTTGTCATACCAGAAGTCCCACCAACCTTTTGAGATTTGCTTTATTAAGCCTTGTTCGACTGTAGCTGTGTATGTTGTCATATTGCCACAGGGCAGATAACTTGGTGACGAACCTGTTGCCGCCTTATTTACCGAGTCAAACATTGAATAGATATATCCTACGATAGTGTCAGCGTTCTGTACTACTTGCTTTATAACGAGTATCTTTATTAGGAAAATCAGCACATTCTCCCATTTCGATGACCACTCAAAATTAATTGACTTACGGAAAAAGTCAACCATAAGCAAAAGTGTAGCAACAACAAGAGCAAGTGTCTTGGACGCTTCTCTTATTCTTATTGCTATTATACCAGTTGACGATGATGGACGGAGTGTGTTTACAATCTCATAGGGAGAAGTTTGAGAAAAGGTGAATGCCTTATTAAGAATATCGTTAGTCTCGGACACGTTTTCCGTAATTTCATCGTAGACATCTGGCACATAATAGCCGAACATATCCGCGTGAGCAGTTACCGGCGAGGAAAATATAGCTAATAAACCGAACACAATGATTATGGTATACGCAATTCCGCGATACTTCATTAACTTTTTATAATACGGATATGGTATTACACCGTACATTTTATCCCTCCTGTCTTTATACGAATGTACTGAGAATACTTGATACAGCGACAACAATACCGCCAGCTGAAATTGTTCTCAAGCCGTTGACTTTTTGTCCTGCGTCATGGTTCTTCATTGACAATCCAAGCATTACAGCTCCCATAAACATTCCAAATGCGCCGACTCGCCGCGTCCACTTTCCTATGAAACTTAATATGGATTGGAATTCTGCATTGGCAGCAGTTTCTGAATAGGTTGAAGGAATATGGAATATATTCAAGTCTTGTACAGCTGCTTTTATCATAAAGCCTGATACCATAACAAGTATTGCTAACAGCTGTTCTTTGGCATTATCGTCTTTTATTGATAACGCAAGCTTTATAGCTCCGATAAAGGCTATCAATCCTCCAGCGCGAGCTATCCATGTGGCAAAGAAGTTAATACCGTCTTTGGCAAGTTCACTTGGTGTTCCTGTTGGCGGTGCATTAAGTATATCTAAAAGAACAGGGAAGTGTGATAGTATTTCCATTCTTACCTCCTATATAAAGGTGTTCTGCCCTTGCTTTCACAAGGGCAGATATGTATTTTTAGCTGAACAGATCGAACATATCAACTGCACCACATATAGCAAATACTACGAAGCCAGCTATCATCGTCTTAATACCATTTTCCTTTTGGTCTGCCTCATTGTTCTTAAGTGCAAGACCAAGCATAATTCCGCCAAACAGAGCAACAGCTGCGCCTAAACGGCGTATCCATGTAATAATAAAGTCCATAGTATTCTCATAAGCTGAGTCAGCTGTTGACGAACCTGATTTTGAACCACCCGGCTGTCCACCGCCCTGTGGATTACCAAGCTGCTGAATAACAGGTTCTTCATAGTTGTTTATCATAGGCTGAACAATAATCACGTTCTCCTCATTTTCTTCGTATATAGGTGCTTCTTCTACGACTGCTGCCGCTTCATTCTCCGCAGCAAAAGCTGTAATAGGGAGAGCTGCTATAATTGCCATTGTGAATACCGCCATAAGCATTGTTGTTAAACGTGAGATTACCTTTTTCATTATAAATTCCTCCATTTTGAATTAAAAATCTCTGAATTGATCGTCCATATCATAGTCATCTATTACATCATCTGACATGACATGGCTTTCTGACGTGTTTATAACGACTTCATTGATTTCATCTGAGGACAAATCCTCAATTGTTGAAGCCGTTTCTTCGGGTACATCAAATTCCTGACTATAAGCTTCTGGTTCGTTGATATTTGTATCAACAGCTTCATCAATGCTTCCATCAGGATTGATTATATCGGGCGCGATCTGTTCCTGATCTCCATTATTGATTTCCTCCTTTCCCTTTATCGGCTCTCCTAAGTCAAAACTTTCAAACTCAAAAGTTACCTGACCATATTCGACGCTTTCTTCTGATAACAGCTCATCACCATAAACCTTGATACTTGTGTTCTCAAAGAGACTCAAAATATCGGCTTCTGTTGGTAAACTGCTGTTTTTATCAATCAACACTGTTTCTGAAATAGAACTGTACTCAGGGACGTTGACACTTGTATCAACGACATTATTATTTTCATTGCTATCTGTAGCAACTTCTTCGTTGATACTTGCAGTAGCCTTTTTAAGTTCGTTTACAGAAACAGCATGAATTGAACTAACTTGGAATGACCTTTCTTGCCTTTCCGCGTCCGTCTTAGCAGCGTCGGCAAGAAAAGCATAATTTGGATGTTTATCGAGTTGGCATTTTTTACATAAGAAAGGATTGTGTGAACGCATTTTCACTATGCATTCATCAATCGCAATACCAGCTACTTCATTCGGTTGCATAAGTTCTCTGCCAATGATTTGATTATTTTCTGATGTACTTGACTGCCGTCCTTTTGTACGGTTGGCACTCTTAACGTCAATTGTCTCTTTTCCGAGGTTTTCTGAGATGTACTTCGATGTTGTTTCTTCATTACCGCCGATAAACAGGATAGTACTACAGCAACCAATAATGCCTTCCCAGGTCTTTTCATATTTTGACTTGAACAAGGAAAGCGTCTGGACAATGACATTCATGCTGATATTCGCAGAACGAACAAAAGCAATTTTGCCCTCAAAGTCTGGAATTTGAGATATATTGCAAAATTCGTCCATGATGCAGCGTACATGAACGGGAAGCTTCTTACCCTTATCTGCATACTTGAAGTTTGCTCTATTGGAAAGAACATCAAACATTTGCGTATACAGCATAGAAACCATAAAATTGAATGTCTTGTCTGTTGCAGGAACAATAATAAAAAGAGCTGTTTTTTCATCACCTATCGTTTCAAGGTGAATGTTATCACAACAGCTCAGGTTATAAACTTCTTCCAAGTTGTACATAAAAGTCTTTACATTGGCTGAAGAAAGAAAAGATTGTCCTGTTTCTTCAGGGGCATTACGAACTTCCTTATACATTCGCAGCGCGAGACAGTCTGGTTTTCTTTTTTCAAGTTCGATAAAATCTCTATCTAAAGGGCAAAGAAAAGCTTCATTACGTCTTTCATAGTATTCATCAAAGCTTTCTCCCTCATTTCTCGGCAGCATATAACCGTCTTTTCTGCCTTTTGTGGGATACTGTAATCTACGCATTTTCTCGGTAACTGCAAAGAAATTAAGGTTAGATGTATCACGAGTGGACTCTATGATATTTCCATTTTCATCGAAGTCAGCGTTATACTCACTTTCTTCAAACAACAGAAAAATAATAGCTTGCAATAGGGATTTACCCTTTTGTGACCAGAAATCTTCTTTTTCTCCGTCAACCTTTGTGGCAGAAAAAAGGACATCTACCATTTTCACAATGTCTTGTGTGGATAGATGTCCTTCTGGATCATATACATAATGAAACGGGTTATAATTGTTTGAATGTTTCATCTGAATTGTGTTGAACACTCTGACCTTATAACCAGCTTCTATAAGCATTTTTCCCGTATCCGCAAGAATTTCTCCTTTCGGATCGGTAACAACGTAGCTCGTATTGAGCTGACAAATATTTGGTTTTGCAACATATCTTGTTTTACCTGAACCTGAGTCACCGATTATAAACATATTCAAGTTTAGATTATGCTGCCATGTGTTTAGTGATAGCTTCAAATCGTCAGCAATGATAATGTTATTATCTATGGTAAAGCCGACAAATTCGCCTTTTTCATCAAAGACTCGTTTACCGTCACGCAAAGCTGGCTTAAACACAGGTTGTTTTTCCTGTTCAGCAAGACTTTTCTTTTCCTTATCATCGCCCCATTTAGCAGAACCGTATTCTTCTCCTCTACGATGATACCGCTTCGGAGTCATGGAAAATTTATAAAGGATAAATATGCCTACACACATAATACCTAACAGCAGCATTTTACATACATAGCTGTTTTTATCGGCAATATGTTTCATGATATACGGCATATTTTTGAGAGCCAAATTCATGCCTTTGCTGATAAGTTTGTAATCAAGCTTACCGTCTGCTTTTCGTGAGAAGTCCATAGCACAGCCTAATATAGCAGAAAGCACTGCGGTCAGCAGTGCAATAATACTATATACGATAATATCAGTTTTGGTGAAACGCGGCTTTGGACGAGGAGCTGCCATATTATCGCCCTCCCCTTGAAGGTGCGTCCTCTATCTTTTCAGCCACATTATTGAGCTTATCAGCTGCCTTATCAGCCGCTGCTGAAAGCTTCTCCGCGCTATTTGAAAGCTTTTCTCCTGTTTCGGCAAGTATGTTGCCTTCAGGGTGCATTTCATGCCCGTTTCCGTTGATACTAATATCAACGCTATCGGACATTGAGTTAGAAGCTTCGGTGAGAAAAGCTTTGTCAGCTATATATTGCTGATATGCTTCTTCTGTATCGAATACCAAGATATTCTGATCGGCAAAGCTCATATTAAGCTCTCTGTTCATATCGTTCTTGAGATTGATCCATGCATACTTGCCATTAGCTTCGACAATAGGGTTGCCGTTGCTGTCCTGAGTATTTGCGTCAGTGAATTCTCCGAGCTTCTGATTACCGTTATATGTTGTGTAATCATGAATAACTCTATCTCCATTATAGCTACCTTTACAAACAATATGTTTATTTGGTTCTTCTGAGCTACATATTACAATATTATCGGACTTATTTGCTTCACGCTTTGTCGTGCGATTAAGAGCTGAATTAAGGTCTGTTTTCGTTTTCTCAGCAGTGTTGACACGCTGCTGAACATTGTCAATACCTTTATCATATATTATGGAAGCTTCCTCTGCTGATATGCCATATTCCTTATTAAGGGCTTCAATTGCTTCCTTACGATTAGCAGCTGGCAATTCCTTTAGCTGACTTATATCAGAAACCATAATGGAAGCTTTTTTGAACTGCTCAACAGAGATCACAGTTTCTGCGTTCTGTAACTCAGCTTTCTGGAACACTGACTTTGCCATATCTTTAGCAGCGGCTTCGGGGACTCCCTGAGATTTGTACATCTCTTTGAGTTCTTCCAAAGCAGTTTTCTTATTTGAAAAAGAAAGCATAAGTGTCTGCTCCTGAGATACCTGATGAGTCTGTCCACTCTTATCGCTCTCTGTTGCGTTTGCTACACTTTTTATCTCAAATGTGTTTGTGTCTTTTCGCTGAATAGATGTTGATATGCTGTCAATTGGCTGTGTTTTAGTGAAAGTGTTTCCACTTTCATCTGTTCGGAGCATACCAGAAGCAACCTCTGGATCAGACAAATCAAATGCTGCTTTAGTGAATATGACCTCATGAGTGTGTAGTTCTTCGTTACTTCCCATTATATTACGGTATCTGGCATTAACGGCTGTAACGTGCTCTGCTTTAGCTATGAGCGCGTCCTGTTCAGCAATATCCTTGATACCGAGCTGTTCTTCGAGGACGTTTCTCATATGAGCCTTTGTTTGACGCGGAGGATTGAGAACCGCAAATCTACCTTCATTATCCTGATAAACTACTCTTGATATTCCATCATCTTTCGGAGTAACGTAATAACAATCGTAGGCTTTTGTCATTATATCCTCATTATCCCATGTAACCTGAGATACATATGAGAATTCAGTAGTCGGATCATCACTAAAGTATCTGGTTTTTTCATCTCCCATGAGCATTTCTTTTCCAAACTTCTGAGCAGCTATATTTGCCTTGTTCTCGTCATATCCGAACTGAGCCTGAAGCTGACGAGAAATGAAGTTCCTGTTCGGAGTATCATCAAAGGGTAAGGTTTTACCTGAGATTTTATCAGTAATATTGTAGAAACCATCATTATCCTTTGAAAATTCTATTGAATTCTCAACTTCATTCGCCTTACGAACGAATTCGGACCGAGCAATTTCAATTGCTTTCGCGTCCTTTCGCTCATATATCGCGAGATATTCACCGCTTTTTGTTTGTGCAAACTGAGCTGAAAGATCATGCTGCTTTAGCTCTGCATTGATAAAAGGAATTTCCCATTCCTTGCATTTGAAATTGGCAAGCTCCTGCGGTCTTGTTTCAAGCTTTTCCTTTATAAGCTCTGTACTGAGCTGTCTGAACATTGGCATATCACTCTGCCTGAAACTTATATACACATTATCTTTGCCTTTTTCACTGCGAAGCGCAAGAGGAATACCACATTTCTTTGCCTTAGCCACTAAGAGTGCAGCGTCCTCCTTTGTCATTCCATGTTCTGACGATACTAACTGGTCACGGTTTTTCGTGCAATGTTCCAGAAGCTCCTTTACAGAAACTTTTCCGCCTTTTATATCGAGAATTTTCTTATTCTGAATATCTAACTGCTTCTTTTCCTTGCTCATTTGCCTACTTTTGGCTAAATAGCGAAGAAGTCGCAGTATAGCTTCAAGCATAACGCGAGCTGAACGTGCTGCTTCACTTACGCCTCTGCCAGACACATTTATAACAGCTCCTGCTATGTCATCGCTCATATTCATTTGCAACACCTCCATTTGGGTACAAAAAAAGCTTTAGTATAAAACTAAAGCTTCTTCGTATGGGATATTAAATTGTTCTTTACTGCTTATCTTTGTCTTTTGCTTCCTTCGACTTGCCTATGCTGCGGACTATAATGCCTATCAGGAAACATAATAGTCCTCCGACAGTGATGAAAATGAAGTGATTGTTTATTATTCTACCGATAGGTGATGAGTCACCAGCAGTGAATACAAATATTACTGCAAGTGCAAAAACACAACCTATAACGATAAAAAGTGTACCGACGTCTTTTATCTCTTTTCCCATATTACGTTTCAATTTTTTCACCTCCTGATTGAAAAAGAAAATAATATATTTTAAACAAATTATATCATATCATCACTGTGAAGTCAAGCAGATATTTTAGAAAGGGGGGTCTTCAGCTATAATCTCATCAAATTCGGCAGGATAGTCTATATCGCTGCCACTTGCATTTTCAGAAGCTGGCTTGTTATATCCAGCAAATTCTACACTTTCTACTTTGATGTAGTTGAAATACTGCTTTTCGCCGTTCTTGTCGTAAACATCACACTTGTTTTTACCGATTATGGCTATTCTGCTGCCTTTCTTGAAGTATCTGCTTACATACTCCGCAGTAGAACGCCATGCTTTGCAGTTGAGAAAGTCAACGTCCCTTGAACCATCTTTGTTCTTGTAATCCTCCTGAACAGCAACAGTAAAACGGCACGATGAAACACCGTTCTCTGTCTGCCTGAAATCAGGATCGGCGGAAAGTCTGCCCATGATAATTGCCTTGTTCATAATTAATACCTCCGTTATATGTATATTATTTTTCGTTGACATTTGTATCAACGTATATTAGCATTGAATACTCATTTTTTATCTTCTCCTATGAGGTCATACCATTGTCGGGATAATTTCTTTACATTTTTAGTATATGTATCATGATCCTTCAACGCTTTTTTAAAGAAATCTTGTACCTCCTTACTTTCCGATTGAAGTGAATTTTTCAGGCACTGTCTTTCAGCTGCTTTGCCGACAGTATCATTTATGTAATTGCCGAGATAGCGTTCACAGTTGCCACAATAAGCTTTCCCATTAGATATAGTTGTTGTTCCATCGTACATATTGGTATTATCAGTTTCTTCTCCATCGAAACGAACAGAATAACAAACATATCCTTTGATACGACTTCTTTCATAGTATTCTTCACAGCCGCAGAACGGACAAACTTCCAAATCCCTGAACCTCATGACTACCTCCTTTTTTACTTATTTTTCTTCTGAGATAAACATACCATTAGCTTTTCTCTGCTCATCCATTTCCTTAAAAATGCCCTCATACTTTAATAAAAGTTTAAGATTTTTTTTATCGTTTACACCGTTAAGAATTGATTTTTGGATCATAAATGTCAAAAAAATCGCACCTATTATACATAACGGAACTCCGAGCATTATCATTATGCTTCCGAGCGCTTTTTTATGTAAGATAAAAAATATTCCACAAAGCTCTGTAAATATTCCAACTAAAAAGAAAAGGTACAAATCACCTCCATCGTATTCAGCTGCCAGTTGATTTTTTTTCTCTTTGCTCAGCTTGATAGCTTTATTCCGTATTTCTTCTATTCTCTCGGTCTCAGGTAAGCAGAGTTCAAATCTGGAATGGAATGTACTTAAAAGAAGCGAAGTCACTACACACTCTTTATCCTCTTTCATTCCTGAGAGAAAGTCAGGCATTGTCCTTGTTCGTATTCGCAAATAATTCTCATACGGTATAAAGATAATACGATCATCATCACCGTATCCGCATAAAGCAACAAGATCACCTTTCTCATAAACTGTGTCTTGCTCTGCAAACTTCTCTTTTACTCTGTATATTCCAACTCTGTCTGCCAAAGGCTTGAAATCTTCCATTTCCTCTAATATAGTTGAGATAGGCTGCTCGTTGAGTTTATACATTTATAATCACCTCTGAACTCCTTTCAATGATTTATTTCTATTATTCCACTTTTCAATGGCTTTGTATGGATCAAGGTCAAAACCACCTCTTGCCATACACTCTGGATTACCACACTCTACATAAAACGGACTTGGAGCGTCTTTACTCACACCTAATCGCTTAGGTGTAATATCCATTACAAGTTGTCCTTTTTTCTCTCCGCAGAATGGGCAGTGATCGAAGTCATTTGAGGTCATACTCTTAAGCTTGTCCCAATCTTCCTGCGTCATTGTGTTGGAACGCATTTTCTTGATTTCTATCTCCATATAGTCCTCCTTTGTAGTTTTTGTAGTTGAAACATACTTTTTCAGCACTGGTTTTTCTGGTTGTTTTCTTTCTGCTGCTTTTCAGCTCGCACTTCTTCATCATATTTAGACTTAGTGTCCATGATAAAGTAAGAGAAAAAGCCCAAAACAGAAATTATTAATAGTATCGGAAGTTTATCATAAACCTCGTTCATTAAGTTTCCATTTAAGCTTTGACTTAATGTGAAAAGGAATGCCATAATGATGAAAAGAATTGGAACGATTTTAAATGCAGACTTCAATCCGTGAATTGACGATTTGCTAAATCCTATAACAGACATAGTATCGGCAAAAAGAGTTGCTACTGTTATAATTACTATAGTTTTCATTTTTTTCTCCTTTACTGTGATAATATTACCGTATTACTCTCAGAAACATAAATAAAGTCTGCTGTTGCTCCTGTCTTATCGGTAAGTCTTATACCGTCCTCGATGAGCTTCAAGCTCAGCACTCCCTCTGGAAGGAAGGAGCGCTGTATTTCTCTCAGAGCTTTGAACTGCGATATTGTATCGCAATGAATATAGATTTTATCCATTATATCCTCCTATCATTCTTTCGGAACAAGTTCATACTCTGTCCCATTAATTTCGGTTGTCTGATAAGTTGTTAGTTCATCTGTTGCAGCGGTTGGTTCCTGAACAATGCTTCCAGAAGATTGACTGTTATACATTATACGGAATGTTACTATAGACGCAATCAATGTGCCTATAAAGATTATTCCTAATCCTATTGTTCGCTGCATATAGCTCGTATTCCAACTTTCATCTGTTTCTTTCTTCCATTGAGAAAACACACTGAAAAAGGCATAGACAGCAAAGCATGATATAAGGAACAAAATAATTGGAATGATTAATAATATATCCATTTTTATTCTCATTTATTTTTAAAGCGTGGGTATATATCAGTAAAAAGACCGATAGCGACGCAAATCAACATTACAATCGCATATATTACCTTTTGTGAGAAGAACATCTTAAATGCTAATAATGTAAGTAATACCATTGCAATTATTTTTAAGACTTTATCTGTTTTCATTTTCGACACTCCCATATTATGTACCATTAATTACTGTTGTGACGTTCGTAACTGTTTCGCTGGAGCTTTCATATTTATGCGAGTCAAAGAAATCACCAACATTATATTTCAAGTAAACGTCCTCACTTACTGAAAAATCTTTAGTGGCTGTTTCGTCGGTTCTTCCAAATAACTTTGTTTTTTTTACGTCAGTATCAATAATGATATAATACTCTGTTCCATGTGATGTAAACAAGCCAGTTTTGGGATTAACTATCTTTTTGTCAATAATCTTTCCTGAATGAACCGCAGCTAATTCTTTTTCAAAGTCGCTCTCAACTTTTAAATCCTTGAATAACAAGCCTAACATTGTTAAAGCTAAAGACATTGCAACAACTGACATTATAAGTTTATGAAAATCATTTCTATCCATTTTAACTACCTCCAATTATTCCTTTGGTACAAGCTCATATTCTTTTCCGTCTATTTCAGTTATCTGATAAGTTGTTGGTTCTTCTTTATATTCTTTGCTATATTGAGAAAAAGAAATACTATCGGTTACATCTTCGCTTCGAAATTTATAACGTACTAAATCTGCACCACTGATTGTTGCTTTTTTTATTCTTTTATATAATATGATCTGTTCTCCTGTTGAAGTAGAGTTGTAGTCACTCTCACTCACTTTAAACTTGACTGATTGATTTTCAGTATCAGCAACTATCCAATAATATGTGACTGTATGCCTTACTGCTGCATCGTATCGTTGCTCTGAGAACATTTGACTTACAGAACAGGGAATTTCGACAATCTCAGTATTTCTTCCTTTTTTTTCAATAAAGAAGAAGCCACACACCAATAAAGATATGATTACAAAAACTACTAAAGACTTGTCCTTCATGCAAAATACCTCCTATTAGTTTTTAGGAACAAGCTCATATTCTGTTCCATTAATTACTATAGTTTGATATGTTGTTAGTTCTTCTGTTGCAGATGTTGGTTCCTGCACACTACTGTCAGAAGGTTTACTATTACGCATTAGATTAAGAAGGCTAAGTCCTGCAATACAAAATATTGCAAATGCAATAACTGCAAATACAACTTCTGCTATTCCAATTCCATTTTTCATTTTATTCTCCTATCATTTCTTTATGGATTTATCAAAAACTTTACCGCAAATCTGAGCAATAAAAAGAGAGCTAAAGCAAAGGTAAAAATACGAAATATATATTCTACTCTGGAGTATGCGTTTTTGTTTTTTATTGTATAATGAATGTTATAAATAGGAAAAATCACTGTAATTAAGCATATCAATCCTATAACACTTTTATGTTCCTTTATATTTAAATTAAGCGTATATATCAGTAAAAAAGTAGAATTATCCATAGGAACCTCCTGTTATCTTAAAAGGAACTTGTTTTCGGCAGCGGCTTTATCATAATTTTTAAGAGCTTTCATTATTCCGCCTAAAAGAGCATTTATCTGCTCTTTTGAAAAAGAAGCTTCTTCAGCTGCAAGCATTACATATCCTTTAATAGCACTGTTATACATACCGTTGTCAAGGAGATATTGGAGCTGTTCCTGTTTAAGAGACTGCGCCCACTTTGAAAGAGTCACTTCCTTTTGAGATACCAAGCTCCTTTCTATTGCCATTTCTTCTTCTGGACTTAATACTGTAGGATCGTTATTAATACTTATGTCATCGTTGATACTTGTATCAACATCGTCATCTTCGTTGATATTTGTATCAACGCTTTTCTTTTTTATATCTTTGGGCTGAACCTTGCTGAGATCACGAATATTGCTCTGTTCAGCTTTGTCAAGCTTTGCAATTTCATTAGCAGTACTTATCGAAAGATCACCACTTGCAATAGCTTCCTTAACAGGCTCTATTGCATTTTTCTCAATATTCTGCATTTTTCCTACTTGTGCGGAGGAAACACCGAGATGTTTTGCTATATCATCTCTTATTCTGCCAAAATATTCGCCTTTGGCTTTCTTTTCTTTAAGTATCTTGTCGATTGTTTCATAGCTTTTCCAAAGCTCTGGATCGGAGAGCTGTCGAGCTGATACGTTCATGAGTATCAGGTCAAGCATTTTATCGTCCTCGTCAGTATAGTTCTGTACGAGACAGGGGAGAAAGCGAGATATATTCTCCCCATTGTCTATAAGCCACTGTACCGCTGCTCTGCGGCGATGACCGCTGATTATTTCATATCCGCCTGTTTCAAGCGGTCTGACGATCAGGTTATCTTTTACACCACCCTGACCAAGAATTATCTGTGCGAATGACTCAATGTTTTCAAGTACAAAGAAGTTATCAGCTGACTCATGCAGCTCTGCAATGTCTATCATCTTTATACTATCTGTAAGTGTATCTGACACGATAGCCGATAAATTACCTAACATACTGCCTTTCATGCTTCAACCTCCTTGAGAATTTCGTCTGCGAGACTTTCGTATGCGTTTACTATCTTCCATGATGTACCGATTTTCGGTACATTTCTTTCAATGAAGTATGCCTCAATTGGCAGTCCTGATTTCTGAGACTCACGAACTGTTGTTGAGTAGGGAATAACTGACTGCATAAGTCTGTTCTGGAGTATACTGCGAAACTCAGCGATAATGTCCTTATCGTTCTTCGCCTGATACATTGTAATAAAAATACCACCAAGTTTTGTTCCCTGACGGTTGATCTCATCTGTAACCTTTTTTAAACCCTGTATCTCAAATTCACCAAGCATTGTCGGTACATATACGGCATCGAGCTGTTTTATTATCGCTTTTACTTCATCACTGAGCGCAGGGGGGAGGTCAAATATTACATAGTCAAACTCGTTGATATTTGTATCAACAGACTTTTCGTTGTATGTATTCCAAGTTGTATGGGAAATGTTCTCATATTCAGATGAAAAAATGCCATTATCAGACTTGTTTGAAAAGAAAAATGAGAAGCAGTTTTCCTGACAATCACAATCGACTACAAGAATATGCTTTCCCTTCTTTGCAAAAGCGTATGCAAGGTTAATGACACTTGTTGTCTTGGCGACTCCACCCTTATTGTTGTAAATACCTATTTTCTTCACTTTGTTCATTATGAGCCTTCTTTCCGCACTTTAAGTGCTATAATATTCACCTTCTTTTAATTTATAATCACGGAATTCAGGGCAGAGAAGGCTCAACTGCCCTTGCTGCGTTTGCAACCACAGTCCGTGATGTTATCAATTCTCACATGGAGAAAGAATAACCGAAGTTATGTTTTTCATTGCTTCAATTTTGGTATCTTCAAGTACATGAGCATAACGGTTCATAGTAACATTAATGTCAGAGTGACCGAGTAAAACGCTTAATGTTTTGAAGTCTACGCCAGCTTCTAATGCTCTTGTTGCAAATGTGTGCCTGAGAGCATGAAAATTTGCTTTGGAAATACCTGAATATTCCAATACTTTCTTAAAATATTCTTGAATTGATTTAGGTTCACATGATGAACCACGTTTATGTGTGATGATAAATTCAGTAGGGGATAGAATACTATTCCCGAAATGCTTTACCATATTTTCTTGATGTTTAACTATGTTTGTCATTATATCTTCATTTAAAGGGATATTTCTTATTGAGGAAACACTTTTGGGCGTATCTATGTAGATTTTTGTTTTTGTTTTGCTATTTTTATCGAGTGTCATTAGACGTTGAAGCGTTTTCCTTATCATTAGCCTTCTATTGATAAAATCAATATCGCTCCATGTTAAGGCACATAATTCTCCAACTCTTATGCCAGTTGCAAGACATAAAAAAATACCGAAAGCATATGGCTCGTCGGTATTGGATATTGTAATTAATAATTTTGATTGTTCTACTCTTGTAAATACTCTCATTTCTTTTCTTATAACTTTGGGAATGGTAACATATTCTACGTAGTTTTTGTTAATAATGTCATTCAAATTTGCAATTTTAAATGCCGAATGTAACATCATTCGTATATTCAAAACACTCTTTGGTGATAATTCTTTACTTATTAAATTAAAGAACTCTTGCAATACGTCAAGATTAATACTGTCCATATACACATCACCAATTGCAGGAGCAATATGCTTACGGATGTAGCATTCATAGCTAACGGCAGTAGAGTGTTTGATGTTGGGTTTTGAATAGATCGAGAACCATTTAGATAACCATTCTCTCAAAGTTATTTTGTTTGTCATTGTTATTCCTCCTAATTAATGATATAATTAAATTATACCATTAATTAAGAGGAATAGCTGAAGAAATAATTGAACATATTTAAAAAGTATTTGGCTCATAACCCGAAGGTCGTTGGTTCAAATCCAGCCGCCGCAACCAACGTAATATCGGCACTTTCGAGTATTCGGAAGTGCTTATTTTTATGCCCTTTTTTATCCAATTGCAGCAACCGTGCAGCAACGCGTTTATTTTTCCTCGAAATATCGCTGAGAATCACGAAGTGTTTTTTAGAGTTTTTGAAGTATATTGCGGGCTTTGTTAACCTTGGTTAACAAAAATAAACTTGATGTTATTAAAATAGAGAGTTATAAGAAATGCACCCGTGAAGGGTGCATCTGTATCGGCAGTTTCAGCGTTACAAAGTATAAGTTCAACGCTTCGGCAGCAGCTGCTACTGTTGAAATGCTTACTATCCATTCTGATCCGACAGGCGGACATTGTAGCTTGCCCACAGGGCAACATGCATTCTTAAAGCTCGAAAACCTTATCAATGAAGAACATTTTATCCAGTATCGAGCGCTGCATTCATGTCAGGTAAATATCCAGATCGGATATACGGTTCATATCTGTATCCATAAATTATACCTCCTATTTGAGCCAGGTTAATTATATACTGAAACTTTTGTATTTTGAATACTGCTCTTAGTTACTGCCCATTCCTTTGCCGAATGCTGTAAGATAGCCTACCATGTATGCTACACTTATCATTCCGCAAAGACAGCACGATGTCAGAATTATCTGAGTAGTATTACCTGTAAAGGAGATACGGCATAGTATGCAAGATACAACACCAAGTATTCCTGAGATGATACCGATAATAATTGAAGGAATATGAGCATAAGTACTGCTTTTTTCGGTTACAAAGAATAGCAATACAGCAGCTGTAGCTGCTATGCAGCAAAGAACAGCGACAATTATTGCAGGAAGCATATATCCTTTACGAAGAAAATATATTCCAGATACAGCGATCAATTCAGGGATTGCTGCATAAATTGCCGATAGTAAAATATCGCCGGCATCAATATCAGATATATCTAACACTGCATAAGCGATACCGGCAAGTATAAGCGAGAGCAGATACAGCAGCCATAAATGAGAAATAAGATAAGCCATATTGTACACCTACCGTTTTGAGTTGCTTTTATTATATCACATGCCTGCTGTCTCTTCAAGTTAAAAACGGAAAGAAGCAATTGTGTAATATAACAAAAAAATGGCAGCCATAACGGCTGCCACATAAGGAAAAAGTATTGTTATTTTGAATATGAGTCATCATTACATTCAACGTCAATTATTACAGGAACATCATTACTCTTACCTTCATCGTTATAATGAAGCGTTACTTTTTCTGATAAATCAAGAATGACCTTGGAATTGTTTCCTCTGCGCTCCAGTGCATGTTTAGCTGCAGAAGTGCTCTTTATAGCGTCATTTTTCTGCTTATCCGTCAGGAGAGGCACTTTATTGATGATTTTATCTACTTCATCAGGAGGTAATGTCTCTGGTACGTGAATGTCGTAATGCTTACTATAGTCGATAAACAGCCCGGAACTGTATTCGCTCTCGTCGTATGCGACAGTGTTAGGTGAACTGTCACGTATTATGATGGCAGGCGTACAGTCAGCTTGAGTAAAAGGACTTATCGGTACCCACTCACTCGGAGGTGAAAAAGCGTTATCGAACGTGGTATCTCGACAGTAGTTGTTACCTATGCTTGAGAGCATATCCCATGCTTCCTGGTAACCAGGATAGTTAGCAGCGAAGAAATGATTATATCCACCTTCACTGGGCCAGTCTGGATTGTCGTATTTGTTGTTATATGAGATAGCAGGAGCTTCTATAGATGGTGCAGGAGGAGCTTCACAAATGTTATAAAAATTGAAAGCTATATCCTCAGAAATCTCGTTGTAAGCTTCCAGAAAATCATAGCCATCTGCAAAGGTATACTCCGTATTATCCTCAATACTTTCAGTCGGTCTGCATATAGGGTCAAACCCATATTTTGTAAGAATTTTATTGCAATGAAGTTTGTAACGATTGAGCTGGCTAATACTCTGTGAAAATTTGTGACCATCTATGAATGAAACACAATTACGGAGTATGTGAAAGTGTCTTGTACCAGTATCAAAATGCATAGATACTGTGCAATGAAATCCTTCCTCACATATGGGAGCAGCTATTTCTTTAGCCATTTCGAAGAATTCCTCATCTGAAATGTTATTTCCGATGGGAGTAGGCGACAATATCATTTGAGTATACTGTCGACCGCTTGTTTTGCCAAAAATGTTCTTTACAGCAACCATCTCGGCGAACGGATCATCTGTGATTGCTCCAAATGTATAGACAAAATTTTTATCTTTTGTCTTGAATGGGTCAGTTGCGTAGTCATACATAGCCTTAAAGTCGTTTATGGTACGATTGTCTCCCTGTCGTGCGATAAGTAATGACATTAATCTCCCTCCTCCTCGGTATTGTTGATGATCGTTAGCTGTTGCGATATTTCAACAAATATTGTCATAATATCCTTTAATCCTGCGAGCAGCTCATGGCCAAGGGAATCTGAAATTTTTCCATCTCTCAAGGCTCCTTTGACTTTATCGTTGATCTCGATGAGGTTGCGCGGTATGTAACCGCCCTTGTCAAGAAATACCACCTTGCCGTCTGTGAGGGTGGTGGTTCTAATAAATTTGCTAACATCTGTATTGGCCCTGTGTGCCTTCTCAGTAATTATTTGCTTTTCGTCAGCGGTAACCATAATCTGAATGGTTTCTTTGCGTTTCATTTGAACGCCCTCCTTTATCATTATACTTCGGAATAGTACTATATCTATCATTACATAGTACTCATCATTACATTTTATCTTTAGAGGGCTGAAAGAAAAACAGCCCTCTGAAAATGAATTTGCATGAAAGTCATGGTTTACTTCGTCTCAGCGTTGTTATCCTCTGGAGCGCTAAGCTCATCTGTAGTCTTGAGCCTAATGCCCTTGAAGCCTGCTACTCTCTTTTCGCGAGGTCCGACCTTCCTGGGCTCGATTTTGGGACCGTAGCCAAGAACGGCTTCTTTGAACTCCTTTGAGTTCTTTGGGGTTATAGCATTATCAAAACACCAATTTTTATAGTTCTCATAGAGCAAATTTACTGAAACAGAGCCGCCCTCGTCTATGATAGCACGGTCATTGAGAAAATCGCTCTCAGGGTGTAATGCAGTGATACGTTGCTCAATATAGGCCTTACCTTTATCGGACATGCGGAAATCGTAGCCTGAGCTCAGTAAAGCTGGTAACGTTTGTGCCGCAACTGTAAAAATTGCATCCCTCTCTTCCATAAGCTTATCGAAAAGCTCAGGATCACGTTGATCCTGAGGAAGAGAGTATGCAAACGGAATCATTACCATCCTGCGGTAAAGTGCTTCGTCCGGATGCTTGAAGTTATAAGGATCGTTGGATGCGTATATCAGCTTTACAACGGGGAGGAACTGAACAGGATTCTCGCGTAAAGCACGACCTTCAATAGGCTCGCAAGAGGTGACCGATTTGAATACTTGTTCGTTGCCCATGGGCTGGGCGCTGTTATCATAGGAAATGTTAATTTTTTTACCCAACAATTGTATGATGAAATAACGGTCTGAAAGCTGTGAAAACCCAACATTAGAAATGAGCTCCTTGCTTACTACCGAGGCCAGCACACGGAGAAGTGTTGACTTGCCACAGTCGGGGGGACCAATAAGAAAAAATGCGACCTTACCGCCTGTTAAGGATGATATGATATATCCTAGAGCTCTAAAGATGCAATCTTTATTTTCCATGCCTGCCGATGTCTTCAAAAACTTCATAAAACTCGGACAGTTGTTTTCACTGCAATTCTCAAGGAAATTTACTTCCAACACATAGTCGAAAATGTAGTCTTTTCTGTCCTTCGAAAATACGCCGGTAAAAATGTTATAGATTCCATTTGGGAAATTTATGATATGCTGTTGTTTCCAGAACGCCCCGGAAATATCTATTTTTAGCGTGATATCCTCGGAAATACGTTTTATTGTTTCTGCAATATGTTGGCTTTTGACCTTAACTCTATCACCAGCTGAAATTAAACTTCTGATGATAAACGGAAGGTCTCCTTTATTCACCTTTTGCCAGTGTGTTTTAACATTGAGATACGCTGTGGGACCGTCAAAACGAATTATCGCCATATGTATCAGCTCAGCCGTCAATTGGCTGGCCACGTCCTTTTCTTGTATCACAATAGGGGGGATTGCTGCAATAATCGCCATAATTAATTCAAGCATAATTTTGTCCTTTCTGTGGGGGCCTTGAGCCCCCACCGTTTTATTTTTTGAATGTGTTTTTTATAAGTTCAGACATTGCTGCCTGAGCGTTGGCTCTTCCTTCGAGGTCTAGGCTGACGTAAACCTTTGCTGTAAAAGCCGTACTCTCATGCCCAAGTAAATCGCTCAAATATGGTAACGGAACTCCTGCTTTGACCGCCTGTGAAGCATAGGTGTGCCGCAAGCAATGTGGATGAAAGTCAGTAATGCCGATTCTTTCAGCAACTGCTATCAGCTTCTTCCTTACAGTACCTGGATCGAGGTAATGACCGAGCTCATTGGCTACAAGCCACGGTTTTTTTTCGTACATACCGTAGGACTGAGCGGCCTGCTCCTTCTGCAACTGAATGTGAGCAAGCACCTTGTCAGCGACTTCGGGAAGTAGAGGAACCTGCCTCTTGCCACGAGATGTCTTTGTGTCTTGAATCCGCAGAATAGTCTTCGGATTTCCGTCTTTAGCCTCGAAGTTGGTCACGCGATTCAAGGATTTTGAGATGTTGAGGTAGTGTATACCGTTCTCGCAGCGTACGTCAGCGTGTGTAAGGGCACAAGCCTCACCAAGCCTAAGTCCGCAGAAAAGCATCAAGATTAATGCAATCTGAAGAGGGGACTCATCCATAGCTGATATGAACTTGTTCATCTCTTCCTCGCTAAGTACGCGTATTTCTGGTGTACTGACTTTAGGAAGCTCAATGTAGTCTGCGGGATTGTGGTATATGAGCTGCCTTCCGACTGCGTGGTCGAGAGCCTTGTGGATCATGTGCATGATATTCCTTAATGTCTTAGCACTGAGCTGTTGCTTAGAAGCGTCCAAGTGTCCAGCTTTTTGCAGGAACATTATGAATTCTTGTAGGTCGTCAGTGGTAAGATTCTTGAGCTTTATGCCATTAATTCTGTGCTGCTGAACGTGACGAATGTAACCCGCATAGTTCATGCGAGTACTATCACGAATCGATACAGAGCCGTACTTCTCAAGCCACTGTACTATGTACTCGCCGAAAGTCTGCTCTGAGCTTAATACAGGTTTCCCGGCTTGAACGTCTGCTTTCATTCTTGTCAACCATTCCGAAGCTTCCCGACGGGTTTTGAACCGTTTACATGGGCGCTTTTTGCGACCGTCTGGCAAAGTGATAGTGATGCTACCTCGCCACTTGCCGTCCTTTTGACGACAGATGCTACCTTCACCATTCCCTGCCTTACGGCTCATTACTTGTAGCGTCCATGTTCTTAGACAACCACTCCTCAACGCCAGAAATTGGATACAAGATCCTTCTTCCAACGCGGAGATATGGTAACTTGCCCTCGCGGGTCAACTTACGTATGAAGGACAGTGAAAGACCAGTCTGTAAGCTAAGTTCCCATGCGTTAAGGCATAACTTTTTTTGCTCCACGTCGCATTCCTCCTTTCCTATTTCTAATAGCAAGTTGATCTTCTGCATTCCTGCGGGTGCAAAATCTATGGTATGTACGATATTTGCCATCAGCAGACAAAGGCGCATAAATAGCAGCAGCCCATTTTTTATTCTTGAGCCTGTATTTTGTGCCATCACCATTGTTAGCATTCTTACCATTAATCTCCCTCTCCTTCTCAGGAGATGTGAGAACGATAGTATTTGTGAACATCCATTCGTGCACTGAAGTGATAGGATAAAGAATTTTGCGATTTATTATGATATGCGGTATCTCTCCGCTGCGAGTACGCTTCCTGACTGTTGAAATGCTAAGACCAGTGATCGTAGCTACTTCTGGTACAGAACAGCATACTACAGGTACCATCATAAAATCACTCCTGACTCTATTATATTATCAAATTGCTGTGTTGTGAGGGCCCTCACAAATATATTATACGACATTATTTTAGTTAAACAGAGTCCAAAAAAAGCTTGACTTTTGATAACAAAATGTGATATAATAATAAATTAAATAGTTTTGGAGGTGGCTTTGTGAATAAAAAGGCAAGCTTTTTTCAGGAATTGCTCATCGGTATATATAAGAGTGATAGAATTAAATATGAACAAAAGCATATATACATTGAAGGAAAATCATTGTATGGTAAATGTGACTTTGAGAAAACTGATAAATATGTAATATATAGAGCGTGGTTTAACGAGCTTTTTAGACTTACTTTTTTAGACGAAGAAACAGAGTTCTCCATTGATAGAGAAGGAGGAAGTTATAACATCGATACCCTTAAAAAAGGGCAGGTACAGTTCACAAGAAAAGGTGCAATTATTAATACTGTCCTTTTTTTGAAAAAACATGGTGTGGATTTTAATATTCTTACTAATAAGGACGTTACAGAAGTTGAGAATATTAAAATGATAATATATACTTCTTTATGGATTGTAACCAGCTATATTTTCAATACCGTTGGCTGCGATATTGAGAAAGACTTTAGAATTATGATCAATAGTATCAATCTCTATTTATGTAAGGAAAGCTTTTCAGTATCATCCCCCTGTCATACAACAGAGGAGAATTCTGTAGTTGAACGGAGCCTTTCAAAAAGAGAATGCAACAGGTATGTATGTGTCAGAAATGAAGATGTAGGTATTCCGAGAATAGTTTCTTTTACTCCTGTATCAGCAAATATATTTATTATAAATAGGAAGGAACGTCAAAAAGAAAATTCAAAGGATACTTTATTTTTGGATTGGTTGATGTCAGGGCTTGGCGTATACGATCCGATGAAAGATGAGGTAATTGAGACAAGTTCATATTCACAACCTTCAGTATTGGAGAGGGTGAAAGAATTACCTGAGCCTTTTCATATTTCTCATATTTATCCTGATGCACATAAGGTGAATAGCTTTAAAATATATTATCTTTGTAGCATTACTCCAGATAAGATAAGAACATTATTTCCTGACGCATCAGATCCACATACACTTCGCAAGATGATAATTGCAAAGGATAAGGAGCGTTTAGCTTCAAAATTTCAATTAATTGTATCTGCATATTGCGAAGAAGTGATGCGATATATAGAGGATGTTCTTGATAGAATTATAGCTATGGATCTTGAACGGCTAATTACAGGTGACATAGATGCAGATATTATATTTGCTTTCAATATTGACTATGATAAGGTAATTTCATTTTTGAAAGAAAATGGTGTGCTGAACAATAAAGATAGCTATTTGTATTTGATGATAGATAGGGCTATACGCGATTTTATTTATCAAATTAATTTTGATACTGCCCAACTGGTAAATATGATATGTACAAATGTGAATAAAGATTGTATCAATATGCATATAAAGAAGCTAAAAGAGTTAGTTTCATCTGATAAAATCAGGACTGCTGTTATTGTTCAGGAGGAAGATCAGATTAAGAATCCTGATAATTATTACACGAATATCGGTGCTTCTGCTTGGAGTAATGAAAGCATAAACTTATATACCAAGAGAGTAAAAGGAAGTTTTAGTTCTCTAAGAGGCACAATTGAAAAGTACGTGTCTTATTTGAGCAAAGCTTTAAATAATTAATGTGACCAGATAATTGCTGTTTTCCTTTAATAAATAATACTCGCCCGTGAAGGGCGAGCGTTATAGAAGACACCTGACAAAGAGAGCAGAAAAAGTCGGGACAAAAGCTGCTTGATATGATATACTGAAATTGCAACGGAAGGAAGTGACTGTAATGGAAGGCTGGATCGAAGGATTTCAAAAGTCCATTGATTACATTGAGCAGAATCTGCCAGAGGAACTGAATATCGAGGATATCGCAAAGAAGGCTGGTTTATCGCCGTTCTACTATCAGCGTATATTCGGTGCTCTGTGCGGCATGACTGTCGGCGAATACATCCGTGCTCGCCGTATGACTATGGCAGCACAGGAATTATCTTGCTCTGAACATAAGGTGATTGATATTGCTGCAAAGTACGGCTATGATTCACCCGACAGCTTTGCAAAAGCATTTCAGCGATTTCACGGTATTACTCCTACACAGGCAAGAGAGTCGGGGACACAATTGCGTTCATTTGCTCCGCTGCATATCAAAATAACATTGGAGGGCGGAAATATGTTAGATTATAAGATCGTGGAAAAGGCATCGTTTACTATCGTGGGAATTAAAAGAAGGTTCAATACCGACACGAGCTATCAGGAGGTGCCGAAGTTCTGGAACGAGTGGGCTAATGACATGAAGGGACTGAAAGGTATTTTCGGATTCTGTCTTGATGTCTGCGGAAAGGATTTCGACTACTGGATAGCCGATCTTTATGAGCCATGGAAGGACATTCCGGAGGAGTGTGAGACTTACACGATACCGGCAAGCCTGTGGGCGGAGTTCGTTTGCAAGGGGCCGCTTCCAGAAGCTTTGCAGAAGGTGAACACGCAGATATGGTCGGAATGGCTCCCGTCGCTGAAAGGCTACGAGCTTGCCGGAAATTACTCTGCCGAGGTGTATATGCCGCCGGCAAAGAATCCTGCAGATACTGTCAGCTATATCTGTATTCCCTTGAAAAAGCAGTGAATCGTTTCTAAATGTACAATGACAAAAATGATATCTTACATAATATACATTAAGCACTTGTCCAAATAGGCGAGTGCTTTTTTATGCTCTTACGGAGAAGGTCGCAGGACAGGCAGATTTTGACGCATTCTGATTGACTTTGTATTCCTTCTGTGTTATAATTCAGATATTGAATAACTACCGAGATTGACAGACTATATCAGAAATATCGGGTGATTTTATGAGTGATGATTGGAAAAGTACAGAATGGCAGGATAAGGCAAAGCACAAACCTGTAAGATACTGGATACGTGATGAAATCGAAGAAATAATCAAAGAAGAAAACATAGACAGAAAACGTTTTTATGAAGCCTCAAAAAATAATTATCAATCTATAATCAATAAGTTTTATTACAGTTTTATTGAGTATGAAGATAAAAGAAAACCTGATTTCACGGCGTTAGATTATATATGGCTGATTTTTCGGAAAAATTTGAAAAGATCCCATCTGATTCACTGGGGAAAGGATTATTATGAATATATCGGCAGCATAGCAGCATTAATACCAGATGAATATCTCAATAATATGCACTATCTGATACTGAGTCAGGGCTGGGTTTATGAAGGGTATATTCCTGAAATTATAGCAGTTTTAAGAGAGACCGATGGCTGGCTTGATGATTTTTATGTTGTTTCAAAAAAATACGACTATGTGATAGTTCATACCGATGATGGTGAATGTATGTATTCACTGACAAAATAGTTCTTTACTTATATTGCAATATGTTTAACGTAAGCACTTGTTGAATGAAAAACAGGTGCTTTTTATACCTCAGAAAAGGCTATAATCTGCGGAGTGTCCATTTGTCCACCAAAAGGTTTGTATATAAAGAAAAAGTTCGCCCGTGTGATGGGCGAACTGAAGTTAATCATTTCAAGAAAATGCGTAAATTAGCCATGTGATCGGCTTGGAGCTGATCAGTAACGTGAGCGTACAGATCAAGGCTTATTTGTATCGAACTATGCCCGAGTATTCTGCTCAGTGTCTTTATATCCATCCCACTCTCCAGACTGCGGGTAGCGAAAGTATGTCGTAAGCCATGTACGTTTATAACTCGGATATTATGCCGTTTAAGCATAGCAGTAAAAGCTAATCGGAAATTACTGGGATCAAAAGGAGTTCCCGTACTGGTTATAAATACAAGCCCCGTATCAGACCAACCATTTTCTAATATCTTTCGTCGCTGTTCTTCCCGATGATATAATAACTTTTCTGCGATCTCCGGCAGCAGAGGTATGGTTCTAACTGAATACGATGTTTTGGGAGTATCGAAGGTAAGTATTGTTTTCTGTGAGCTGTTACGATCAGGATTTTTTATACGGTTGATGGTTTGTGTTATCCTGATATAGCTTTCTCCATTCAAGTCAAGGTGAACATTCGACCATGGGAGACCGAGGAGTTCGCCCATGCGAAGCCCTGTATACAGGTCCAGCAATACCGCCATACCGATACGCTCGTTTGGCAGATATTTTTGAAGTTCAGTCTGTTCCTCAACTGTAAAGAATCTCCTTTCCTGTTTAACTATCCTTGGGACAGTTGTAAGGTCAGAGACATTGCGATTAATGTATCCCATTTTATAAGCTTTATCAAGAGCGGTATGGATCATAGTATGAAGGTTATGCATGGTCTTAGCGCTCAGACCACCTGCTCCGTCAAGCCTTCCGTTTTTAAACTTTTCTTGATAGAAACGCTGCAGCATCAATGGACTCAGGTCACATAGCTTGACTTTTCCGATAGTATTTTTTATATGTTTTTCGATATAAGATTCATAGTTTACTGTCGTTGATGGTTTCAGCTGTCCGAGACAGTACATATCGAGCCATATCATAAGCCATTCGTATAGGGTGATCTGTGAAGGCTCAGAGTAGTCGTTATATTTTACGTCATTCATTAGTTTGTTGACTTTTTCGGTAACCTCACGTTTAGTTCTACCAGATAAGTATTTGCGTTTCGGAATGCCGTTTTCACAGTAGAGTGTAACTGCACCACGCCAAAGTCCTTTTTTATCTTTATAAATGCTACCTTCATTGTTTGCCTTTTTTGTCATAAGCATTCGCCTCTTTGAATACAGGTTTTAATCTACTAAACAGCCTGTAGTAGCACGAACGAGATATATCAAGCTCTCGCATTGCTTCTACAGGCTGTTTATTTCCGTTAACCATCTCCAAAAGTGGTGGTGAATTTCGGAACGTCTCAAAAGCCAAAACACCACTTTTGGGAACGCTTTTTTCGCTGTTTTTCGGCTGTGCCATAAAGTATACTTTTCAGAACACCCCGCCATAGCAATAGTTATCGTAAAGGCACTCTCCGTCCATAAGCTTTACCTCGCGGACAGTCTTCTCGAACAGGACAGCGTCCATCATCAGGTCAGCCACCTCATCGGCTGTATAGCCATAATCGATTAGCATTATGACATCATTCTCGTCTGCGCCAAACAAATGAGCCATTTCTACCAGTGTCTCCTCGTATGTGGAAAAATAATCTTCGTAATCTCCGTACCACCACTTACATCTTGAATAGTGAGTATATTTCAGAGCTGACTGAAACTGTGAGCGTGTAATGTTGCCGTTCTTGTCGATACGGATGATATCGCCCTCAGTGGTATCAATCTTTTCAGAAGCGTATTTATTGAATCCGAGGCGGCGTAGTGCCGCCTTCATTATTGATTCTGTACTCGCGTACACATATAAGCCAAGAGACTTGAAATTCAAAAGACAAAGTGGATTGTTGCCTTTTATCAAGTATAAGTTGTTCCTGTCATCAAGAATGCTGAAGTTAAAACTTCCTTGTACCTGCTCCGCCATATATCGCAGACTTTCAAAGTCCAAGTTATGCTGGGACTCGATAAGCTGCACTGCTATGTACGAATCTGTCTCAATCGCGGTAACAGGAAGCTGCTTTTCCTTTCGAAGCTCCTTATCGTTATATATAATTCCGTTGTGTGCCAGACTCCATGAAATATCACCTGTTTCTCCATAAAACGGATGATTGTTGTAATTGTATTTCTCATTGCCCTGAGTTGTCATACGGGTATGCCCCATAACCGCTCTCGTGCCCTCGGGTGGATTGAAATGAAGACGGTGTGCGGGCTTCGGACGCTTAAATATTACGATTTGACCGTCCTTGACGTAGCTTATGCCAGAGGCATCTGTTCCTCTCTCTTCCGAAGCTACAGCAAGAGACTGCGTCAGCTTGCGGAGAACCTTATGGGGAATAATGCCCTGATAATCGAGAAATCCAAATAGACTGCACATTCAATCTACCTCCTCATAGTTCACCTCGATATGTGGTGTATTCTTCTGGTTGAGGGAGTCCTCTAAAATTTCGCCGACCTTATCAAGTAATAAGGTGGCAGTGAACAGGGCTACCAGTTTTATAATTTCTCCAGCAGGACCACCTGACGGAAGTTTCTTTATTATTGTTATCGGGTTCATATTATAAGTCCTCCTCATTTTCTGTTAATTCATTTACGTATAAACGTCTTTCCTTGAGATAGGTTTTTAATTCCTGCTCTCTGATTTGACTGACGAACTCGGACCATGACTGATTTGCAATCTCGTCTTCGCTCATATTAAGAGCCACATCACAGATTTTGTCCACGAGTTCAATGGCAGCGATCAAGGTGGTATATTTCAAGGATCCACGAAAGAGCCTGAACTCCACCGTTGAGTAGTTCATGACATTTACCGCAGCATAGCGCCCCTGACAGCCCTTCTTGGCTTTATCGAGAATGTCCTTGCCAGATTTTTCGTATCCATAGCGGCAGGCCCAGCGATTGATGGAATACTCGCTTCGCCTACTGAATTTAAGTAACTCCGCCCAGTGCTTTTCGACAAAGAATAAGATATGTGATATTACTAATTCCTGTTCTTCCTGTGTATCACCGAGACAGCTACGATTGACGTGGACATGCAGGCCACAGGTCGACGTTTGGTGCGATCTGTACCCCAGGCTAATTGCCTTTGTCATAATCTCTTGCCAGCAAAATTGCTTGTGGTAATTTAATGTCATCGGATGTGTTACAATTTCAAGCCCGTCGTCAAGAGAACCATCCCCCTTCACATAGATGTGCTCCGCATCCTTGTTTGCAATTAAGAGCAGCTCATCAGCATTATCACTATCCTTGCCAGCTCCGTCAATTTCAAGCTCAACGCCGAAATATCGGGTTGATTCGCCTCCATAAAATATAGGCTCAGGTTTGTATCCGTAGTCGTGGATACTTCTGTTCCTGTCAACTTCATCCCTATAACACTCACTGCAGTAGCTGTCTCCATCGATATTGTAGGCATCGTCCTCGTGGAGCAAGGTATCACAGCAACAGCACCTGACGTAGTGATTATGGTAACATGATGCACAGAGCGTGGTGTACTCATCGCCATACGAATCATCTGACCATATGGTATTGCCACATCTATCGCAGGTCGACGTATAGCGCTCCACGCAATCGGTACATACTACTTGGCCGTTGATTGTTTCGAAATCCTCACCGTCTTCAATAATAGCCCCACAATGGGAGCAGATTAACCTGTTTTCATTATTATTCTCTTCCATTTTAACCTCCGTAAAATATTTGAGCCGTCCCGAAGGACGGCTTTTTTGTTGATATTCATTTGTCGTTGCTGATAAGCCCGACAGCTATCTGGGCTCCAAGCCTCAGCCCAGAGCGAATCCCTGCATTGAACGCCGCAGCTGTAAGATCGGCTGCGATATTTTCAAGCTCAGTCGCCTTTTTTATCGGAAGCTCCCTTGAAATTTCGTGGAGCAGGGCCGTGGCTTTAAGATAATCGCTGTTGTTGCATAGCTTTGAGTCCAGTGAAAGAGCATACTTCTCAGCCAGCTCGTCCAGTATATCCATTGTCCTCATCTCCCAGAAAAACAGATATAACATAAAAGCCGCTCCCGAAGGAGCGGCAATGAAGATTCAGTATTCTGAGGAGAGGAGCATGGTGCTGTGGTCACCGTCGTCGATGACGAAAAGCTTTTCCGTTATAGGTACTTCAGATGGAATCAGGTACACTTTTCGATATGCAGGTTCTTCTGATCTGTGCGTTATTGATTGCATACCCCCAGCTGGCTTCAGGTCAAACACCTGAAGGTAGTCCCTTGGTTCAGATAACTGGTCGACGCAGTTCCACATGAACAGTTGTAATCCCAGAGGGACTACCGCATCAACTCCGCAGGTCAAAAACCTATTGTTTTGAAACATCACTTTTTCTCCTTTCGCAAGATTTGATTACCAAGATGATGGTATCTAGCTAATAATATATATCCGAATAACGCGAATAATAGGCAATATTCAGATTTTTGAAATATATATTATTTCAAGGAAGAAGAAAAAGTAATAAAATTATAAAAAATGCTCCAAAAATACTACAATATCATAATAGGAGCGAAGCGACGCCTGCAAAAGAATATATTTAGCAATATATGCAGATTAGACACTATATCACTATTATGGTATATACATTAAACAACCTATAATAGAGCATATTAGTGTCGCAATAAATGGTTAGTATTCAAGCAGGAATAGTTAGCTCCTATAATAAGAATAAGGAGGTCTCTGATATGAGAGCTGAAACAGATAAGAAAGACAAAAAAACTTCCGTCACAATGACTCATGAGGATTACAATGTAATCGAAGAGAAGGCAAAGCAAAGAGGCTTAAAGATAAGCCCCTTCCTTGTCGAGAGCGGCAAGCATTCCGATGAGATATTTACGCCTGCGAAGAAGGCGCATGTCCAGAATCTCATCAACGACGCTTGTAGAGCGCTTGAAGATACTAAGCCTGACAAGATCAACGAATTACAGGAAGGACTGAAGGACTTATGGTGATTATTGTGAAGATCAAGAGATGTTCCGACGGCTTTAGATCGGGATATTTACGCAAGGCACTCGATTATCTGAGCGACAAGGAGAAGGCTAAACACATTGGCGGATATGCGGTGAATCCATATAATGTTGATGAAACATACGCTCAGATGTGCTATGTGAAGGAGTACTTCCACAAGACTCAGGATAATCCGCTTATCCACTTTATTATCTCCTTCGGAAAGGAGGTAAAGACCTATGAGAAAGCGAAGTCCCATGCCATTCTCATAGGTGCTTACTTCAAGTGCAGATATCAGCTGCTCTGGGCTGTTCATCAGAAGCAGCGTGGCGAGTCCATGTATCATGTACATATGATACTCAATGCCACCAGCTTTGTGGACGGTAAGCTCTTCGACTCTTATAAGACTGAGAACATCGAAGCTTTCTGTGAGCACATACAAAACGTAACTGGATCTGCTTGCAGATATTACTATGCCGGAGCGCGTTCTTCTGATGAAGCTTAATCAGGTTATATAAATAATAAACCTATATAAAAAATGCGATATATAGCCAACAGCTGAGATTTTATATGATCGTTCCTCCCTTCGGGGAGGGCAGCTGTTGGTTAACTGATAATTATTTCTCAAACCTATTGACATCAGTTGCTTAATGTGATATGATGTAAGCACAAAGAAAAACAAGGTATTTCATTTGAACGTAATATACTTACAGGCGTATTGTCTCGATACGCTTATAGGTGTATTGTATTCAGATGAAATACCTTTTTTGTTATGCCAGCAGCTTGACAAGTTCGTCGGGAAGGACGCACACATAGAGCGCCGGGAGGCGCACATAAAAGGATTCACTACTAGATTTGCTCTCACACGTATAAACCTTTTGTTTTGTTGAGGAGGTATAAGTATGAAAGACAACGATAAGAACATGGATCAGAACGATGCTGGTTTTGAACTCCATGAAGATGAAAAAGCTAATACTGATAGTGAAAACGAAGTAGAGGACGAGCTGATCCGTTATATGAAACGTCATCCAGATGAGATTGTCGAAATCACTGAGGAGGAATTCTACAGCGATGACGACGATTTCGACTTTAGATTGGATGACGATGATGATCAGGATATTGACCTTGATTGGGGTGACGACTATGAAGAGGAAGAAGAGATCTTAGGTCCGCCTAAGCCTAATATTCCGAAAAAACGACTGATAGAAGGTCTCACTCTTGAGTGGGCAGATTTTGAAAACAGGACGTTCAGTAGTTTTCAGCTCAGCCATTTCAGCTTGTACAATGTCACTTTCAAGAATTGTACGCTTGATAATATTGACTGCCAGAGTGGAAGATTTATAGCCTGTAAATTTGAGGATTGCAATATCATCTCTTTCTCGGGAGAAGGTTATGGATTCAGAGAATGTGAGTTTATCAGATGCAAGTGGAGCGGTAATGAGTGTATTGATGATTGCTATTATTACAGCAACTGTAAATACACCGACTGCGAAGAAAACTACGATTAATTTGAAAGGAAGGATGTTGTTATGAATATCCATGATAAAGACTTTGACAGAGTCAATCAGGAACTTATTGACAGATATGTTGATAGCTTGAATTATAAAAGTCATATGATAGATGATGACTCTCTCAGTTTCTTCAAGCCAGCTTACCATATAAGCAACTGTCCGGAGTGGATCGGAAGAAATATGTATTATCCGTTTCATAGGTACGATGTGCTGTACTATTCTAAAAATGATATAAAAATGTCTAAGATCAGAAGAATGAACCTAATCAATTTCAATATCATAGATATGAAGTTTGAGAAGATGATTATCGAACACGTAAGTATCATGAACGGAATGTTCAAGAATACCGAGTTCTTCCGTTTCTGTCTCAATGGCAAACCAGGATTCTATGACGGTGAAAACGAATACCATGAATATAGAAATATAGTTATGAACTGCAAGTTTATCAATTGCGTATTTATGAATTCCTATGCTGAACACACGGACTGGATAAATTGCGAATTCATCAACTGCACGTTCGTTAACAGCAAGCTCTGCTGTACGGGCTCCGAATATCAGAACTGCAAATTTGAAAAAAATCAGACTTTGAATGTCAGAGTCTGAAAAAGTGGGCTCAGGATTACTGAGGCCCAATAGTATTCATATACGTATACACATTTTAACACTTCCACACGGAAGAAAGGAGAATGATCATGACGATATACATCTGCAACTACTATAGGACTGAGGACTGGGAGAAGTACGACGAGTATATCCTTGAGGACGCACAGAGACTTGGTGCCGCATATAAGGATGAGAACAACAGAATGTTCTTCATTCAGGATTTCGAGGGTAAAAACGTATCCCTTGTACCGACAGACGCAGGCTTTGAGGAAGTAAAGAACATCCTTGAGGCAAACGAATGCTTTTTAGCGAAGTTCGGCAGACCCGTGATAGAAAAAATAGACTATTCCACATGGCCAATAGAAAAGATACCTCACGCAGTAAAACGCATAATGTGTTTAGGTGGAGAATTACACGATCCTGAAATCGAGAAGGAGCTCGAGGAGGAAAGAAGACAATGGGAAGCAGGTATGAGTTGGCATGAAGTCGACGGATTCGGTTATTGGGGGTATTAACAATGATAGATGGGGGATATCCCCCGCATTCACAGCTTTTTAAGATTTTTAGCTGTCTGTGTTAAAAATGGATTATATTTTCAAAGTCTTGACTTCTTCGCGGCTGTATGATAGAATAATAGTAACATAAAACGAAGGAGGCGACTGTCTGAGTATGAATGGAAATATGTACGTTTTTTAAGGGGCGTACTATGTCCATTCGACTCAGGCAGCCGCTTTTTGTTATATCTGAGACTTTTCCACTCAGGTCTGCGGAGTACAGAAAGATGCTGCTTATCATAAGTATCGGAAATAAGGAATTCCATTCCGCAAGGCTGTACCCTCTCGTTACAGAGGGAGATAGGAGAAGTTTTATGGATAACAAAAACGAGATTACAGGCAGAAACATTATTGTCAGCGACTTCGAGGTCGCACCGTATGATCCTGACGAGTACGAGTATGCGGGCGATCAGAAGTGTCACGGTCAGCTCATCGTGAACAAGCAGGAGAAAACTATAACTTTCAGGCATATATCAGGCACTTGCCCCATATTTCATGCTATTCTGGCTGCTATGTCCATTAATAAGAACTGGTTCAGAATATTTGATGCTATTGAATGCGAAGCAAAGTTTAAAGACTATATGCTTCTTATCAGAGACTGGCCTGCTGCATATTACGTCGCGCATGTCGGAGAAAATGGACTTCCCGTGATCGATAAAGAGATTGAAAATGTTCCGTATTTTTCCGACGCTAAAGAGCTGACTCTCAACGAACTTGAGTTTTATCTTCTGGCTGAATTCAAGACTATGCTTCAATTTAATAATGGCGACAGAAAAAGAGCACAGAATCTCTTTATGAAAGTATGGGAGTTCAGGTATATCAAATAAATCTAACTTCCGCATATAATAAAAATGACTGTAAAGAACAAAGCTCGTCCGATTGGACGAGCTTATGTTATATCTAATATTTTTTGTGATGATATCATAAGGATTTAATAAGTCTATCTTATTTCTTTCCTCATATTAGTAATATCTACGTAGAGGATTGGAATAAAAATCGGAGAGAGTTATAAGAAGTAGTCTTGTGAGCCTGTTTTGACCTCAGGAATTACTTCAACAGCTATTCCGTGTTCGCTATCCCAAATACAATCAAGCATCATTATAGTTGTACCGTCTTGCTGAAAAACTAAAGAACGAGGAATAACAACTTTAACTAAATCAGACGGTTTTTCTATTTTGTGAGCTTCAGCCCAATATTCCGATATATTATACAAATTATTATTAATATACATTTTTAGTTGTTCTGCGATAGTGTAAGAATAGTCAGATTCGTTCTCCATATATTTCCTATAAGCTTGGCGTTCTGCTTCATTTATAGGCTTGCCTAAATATGACATAGCAGAAATGATAATATTCCATTTTTTTCCAAATAAGCTAATACTTTGCTCTTTGAACCATTTGTGTTTATATTTCATCTCACCAAATTCTGCATCGATACATGTATCAATCATTTAATACACTCCTTTTAATTGTTCGCATGATTGGTTTTATATTCGGATATACCTCCAGAATGTGGAACATTACCATGTACTTCTGTAGGTACTTTTTGCAATGTTTTACAGTCTTTACACTCATGCCATGTATATTTGTTTTCTTTTCGCCACTGGGCAACTTCTTCAGGTTTACATCCTCTTTGTTCAGCAAGTTTTTCATCTGCCTGAGAAAAGTTAGAAGCTCTGTCATCAGAAAAGTCATCAATTTCAACTTCTCCTTTAGCAATTTCTGAAAAATCAGGTGCACCATCTTTAAATGGTATAGAGTCTATACCATATTTTTTTAATATCTCGTCCCATGATTTATGTTCAGGATTTGTTAAGGTATTATTAGGAATAACATCTGGATCTGGTTTCCATTCTGAGTTACCGGGCTTATCAGTCCATTTTCCACCATTTCTTGGCAAAGCTTCTTTGATTTGAAATACGATTTTGGTATCACGCTTTGATTCGCTTTCAAACCTGACAAATGAATTATCAGATTTATCATTATTTTCCCATTGTATCTTCACTTCGTTGTGATAAACGTCTTTATTGGTTATTCTTTTATCTGGATCATAGTTCTCATGTAAAGTATAACCTGTATTCTTTTCGATACGTTTGTCAGGATTGAAACTTTCCTGAGATGTGTTTTCTTTAAAGGAAGATTTGTTTATTTCACTCAATGTAATCCACCTCTTTCTGCCCAGCGCTGCAATTCTTTTTCTTGTCCGAGTTCAATGTATAAATAGTCCGTCATAATTGCTTGTATGATATCTCTGCGTACTGCTTCAGTTACTGTAAGATTATTAATACAAGCTCTTAGTGCCGAATCTGCACTTGCCGTCCATTCTACTTCATCAGAAGAATCAATGATAGTATTCTTAACTGCCTTTTTTATATCAGGAAATAATGCGCCAATAACAGGCGCAAGTTTTGTAAATTTAGGCTCCTTCGGTGGATTCTCAAGCATATTAATTGCTGTAACTTGCATAGCAGGAGTTAGTCCACATTCTTTCAGGTATGGAAGTACATCTTTCAATACATCAGAATGAGATAATTTTGTTCCATTGCAAAGTAATGTTGCAATTTCAATAGCTGAAGAAATGTCTCTCTTTGTTTGTTTTGGCTGTGAGTGGGTATATGAATACTTGTTGTCAGAAGTTTCATATTTTTTTACCTTGCATAACACTGGCTGTATCCATTCATTCTGATAAACAGCTGCAACACCCCTCGGGAGTTTGGCAAGTTCAGTTATCTGATTATCATTGAGATTTGCTGCACGACCAACAAGCTCTCTGTCCGAAAGATCAGGGAGTCGCATAATTATCTTTGTATTGGTATTGCGGATAGCTGCCATATCAAGTAAAGCAGGAGCCTGATCCGCAATTATAAAGCCTTCACCGTAGGTTCGCATTTCAGCAATGGCATTTGCTATCATCTCTACACTCTTGCCAAGGAGATTTCCGCTTTCAGCTGATTGCTCAGTTGAAGTTCTCTTTAGGAGATTATGTGCTTCTTCAAGAACAGTTAAATGATTAAGGGAACTATTGATCTTACCGCTTGTCATTCTGAATTCCTGAAGTTTAAGTACAAGCATTCCCATTAATAGTGATTTTGTTTCAGTTGAACCAACACGGCTAAGATCTACAATAACATTTTCATCAAACAGTTTCTCAGCTGATATTTCTTCAACAGAGAAGATCATGCCATTGATTCCATTGGTAAGAGAATTCAATCTTGTAAGCAGTGAGCCTTTATATGCGCCTTTATTTTCAGCATCATATTCACTGCTGTCGATTATCGCTTTCACATTACGTGCAACATCAGCAAATGTTGGATACATATCATTTCCGTAAGAATTAGTCGATAATGTTAAATCCCATCCGCAATCTTCATATGCCTTTTCTACTGCATTTTTTAATACAGCAGGCATAGCTGCATACATAGGCCAGCAGACATTGAATATTTCAACAAGTCTGTCAAGATGTTCAAGTATATGTATCTCAGCAGGGAAACTAAAGGGATTCAGGCGCAATAATGGTGTGATATTTGGATTTGTACCATATACAGATACATTATCTTTATTGCCAAAAACGTGCTTATATTCACCCTTGGCAGGCTCAATAACAAGAAAGCTAACATTATTTCTATTGGCTTCGCTTAATATTTTATAAACAGTATTACTTTTACCGGCACCAGTACTACCTGTAACGAAAGCATGCGATGTGAGTGAATCAAGTGATAAAAGTACATCGGCTTTCTCATCATGATGCATATGGAAAATGTTTCCGAGTTCAACTATCTTGTTGTCAGAATAACTGTCGTCATATGATACGATATTACGTCCGAATTCAGCACATTCTATAACAGGAAATCCAGCAACAGACTTTCGTGGCATATTTAATGAATATGCTAATTCTCTTCCGGAGATAGTAGTAGTAGCATTTACAGTTGTTGGATACATAAGCCAATCAGTACTAAGATTATCTTTAAGGCAGAAAATAGGATGTTGTAATCTGCTTATCTCATGAAGCATTATATCAGTCTTCTCTTTTTCATCAGAGTGCCAAATATTCACAGCAGCATGAGATATAAATGATTCTTCTCCCTGTGTAAGTGCAAGATACATATTTGCAACATTATTAGCTGTATTATAGTCTTCTGAAATTACATAAGAAGCAAATTTCCACATTCCAAGAGCGGAACTCTGCTCAAGCCGTTTCATCTGTTTTTCAAGTAACTCAAGAGTGTGCTTGATTTGATAGTTTGTGAAATTTTGAGTTAAACCTTCATTTTTACCTATACATACACTAACATTAGAGGCACGATTAAAATTCACTCCAAAATTTGCGCTTGCATTTACACCTGTATTTTGAGTGTTTGTTCTGCCTGTTGTTACCGTATCAGAAACCTGACCGCCAATATTTACAATTTCTCCAATCTTAAAGCCAGCATTAACTCCAGCAGTAACTGCATTGCTTAATGATTTGGCAATACTTGAACCTGCATTCATGCCCATGGTTGTTCCCAAGTTTACTCCTGCGCTGAAGTTTGAGGATTCATTGTCGTTAGTAGTAAACGTAAAATTAGTTTGCCATGAGGAATATGGCGAAAGGGCGGAGTATAGTTCGCTTAATCGACTTTTGTCAGCTTCAACATCTAATGAAGGGCTGGCAAGAAGTACAAATGTGTATTCCTGATCTTTCTTTTGCGGAACTACGCCGTCAAGTAGCTTTTCTATACTTTGGCTTATGAACTTTTCAGATTTTTCCGCAGCAACATTTGTTACTAATGCTATATTGACCGGTTCATACCCACCATTAAATTTGTCATTGTATTCATTTAAACAAGGAGGTATCCCTTTGCCGCCGCTATTTGTAAATATAACCCCAGGAAAGTTACCACTTATAGCCTCTTGTAATCTTTGACTATATGTATTAGCTTTAGTAGGATCAGAATCATTTTCGTTATTGACAACTGCCAGCGTAACGGTACATCCTATAAGCTCCCTGCGAAAAATCAAAGCAATAGAACATTCAACATTGCTTAGGACTTGATATACATTTACAAGCTTATCAAGATAATTCTCCTCTTTATCAAACACCCATTTTGTAATATTAAAATAAGATATTCTTTGATCAGATTCAAAATCATCACCTGTTGTACGAATAGGTACGTACCCTTCTTTGATTCTCGGAAGATATGCATGGTAAATCTCTACTCCAAGAGTACCAAGCATACGTCTGATAAGTTCTTGAGCTTCATTACCATGCGGATCAAGGTTGTCTTTTTCTGCAAGGTACTGCGCTTTTTTTCCTTCAATTCTTTCAATCTGATTTTCTGCTAACTGTGCAGCCTTAGATATTTTATCGGCTGCTTGTGCGGCTTTATTAGCAATAAAACTTGAGACAATACCCATATTTCATATTCCCCCTTGTTATACATTGATATTTATGCTTTGTGAGATAAAAAAGCTTTCAGAGATTATTGAATCGCTCGTAATACAGGCAGCATTGGAGCTTATGTGATTAATTAATAGAAGCAGTATTATAACACAAATCACGACAATGACAGCAGCAACAATAAGCTTTGTAGTTTTTTCCTTTTGCTGCTCTTTTTGTTCCTCTTGTCGTTTGTTTTTTATGTATTGATTCAATTCGGCAAAATACAGGAAATACTGCTTTGATGAAATCCCAAGGATACCTTTTTCTTTTACTTTTTCATAGTATTCCTCAGTCCATTCATTCTGGGGTTTACGTTCAATACCAGCCTCTTCCAGATCATAGTCAAGCATATAGTTTTCGCCATATTCTTCTTCTAATTGCTGAATCCTTTTCTTTACATCATCAACCGATATATTATTATTCATAATATCGATCATGAGCTCTGCCTTCGGAGTTTCATCTGCCATAATTAATCCTCACTATCATCTTTAATTTTGAATTCTGTAAGCTCGCTGATTTCTTTGATCTTACTATTGATTATGTCCTTTTGGTTGTCTAAGAATTTAATATCATTGCTGCACTGTGATATTTTTGCCTGATACTCCTTCAGTGTGGGATTATGTTCAGAAATGCATTTTTGTGCCTCATTAATTAATTCTTTACGTAGTTTATCTATACTATCTGACCAATCAGTTCGTAACTTTCCGTTTGAACGCGATGTCTCAGTATCAAAAATACCTTCACATTTAGCAATTAACGCTTTTTCGTTCACTGATATTATCAGAATACCAGAAACAATCTCCTTAGGCACAATATTTATGTTCCAAGAAAAAGCTGGAGTAACATCAATAGTCTCTATTTTGTCTTTTATTATTTCTTTTTGTTCTTGAGTAAGTGTTGGTGAGGAGACTATGATTTTGATTAAAGCGTCCTTCATATTTGTTTGTACATCAGGCCATTTGTGCTCAGCTATCTCTTTGCAGTCTGAATAATGCGAAGATAGCAGTTGTTCAAGAAAAGCTTTCATTTTAATGGTGAATTTCTCTTTTTTGTTAAATTCAAATCGTTTTAAATTTTTTATTATTTCCTGGGCCTTTGGGCTGATCTTACTTTTTAGCTCATTTTTATTGCTCATATTCTTTTTAGATAAACTATCGGCAAATGAGAAGTCAGCTTTTTTCTTTTCATCTGAAGCAACGTCGTTCATATCTCTAAACAATTTGTTTTCCGCTTCGCTCATATTGCTGTTTAGTTCAATCGACAAATTAGTTTTTTCAGCTTTTTTATTTTCAATCTCTTCGTTGAGATATTCAAGAGCTTTTGACAGATATTCACCAGCATTTCTGCATTTGTTGTACAGAGAATATGAATCAGCAAAATCAGTGATAGCCGAGCCAATTGCATGAAGTCCGCTGTTATATAGTATACGCTCATTTATTTCTCCATCATGTACATTTTTAATGTATTTATCGTACTCCGGAACAGGAATTATATTGTACAGATAGAGAGATTTTGCTTCTTGTTTCCTGACAAAATCTTTTTTGTTCTTTCTGAATAGCTCACCATAATGCGGATCTATAAATCTTGGCTTTTTTATATTCTTGACATCCCCTGTATCTTCGTCAATATCTTCTATTTCATCAAATCTGTTGGTCATAAGCAGCTTGCTGCCTAATCCCATTATAGATGATACAAAGTAAGTTCCTGCAGGATTAAGATCAGAGACAGCAAGATCATCAAAAGAGTTTTTCTTTGAAGCAAGAGTTCTTGTATCTGGATCATCGGCTTTGTTCACAGCAATCATAAGATTATTTCTGTCAAGAGCGTCACCAAGTTCATTTAATATTGCAATCAAATCAGAATGTCCTTGTTTGTCCATTTGCTCAGATGTAACAACATATATGGGTAAGCCATTTGTTTGCCCAGTCATCGCCTCTTTAAGAACTTTTATATCGTCACCTTTATTTGCATCTGAACCAGGTGTGTCATATATAACAAAATCATATTCATCTATAGGAAGAACAGTATATTTTTTTTCAAGAGGAATAGTGACCTCTATTAGTGGAGAAACCCTCCATTCCACAGAGCCAGGCTTCCTGCTTCTTCTGTACTCTTTGTCATATGAATTGATGATACTGAGAGCATAGTACATTCTGTCATAAGCCGAGTCGTATTTTCCTATCTTATCGAGTTCTGAAACTATTCCGATATTTTTATCGCAGTTAAAAGAAAACTTGTTTCCTTTAAAACCAATTTTTACAATTGTTTTTTCTACTTTTTCGTCTTGATAATAAAATTGAATAGAGTAATCAGTATACTTGGGGCCAATGCTGATCTTAAATGTCTTAGCCGTAGTTGGATCATCAGCACTCGGTAGTATTTCAACACCGAGTAAACTGTTTATAAATGCAGATTTTCCAGTGCTATAAAGTCCCATAATACAAATTGGGATAGTATCACTCATAACATCTTCGTATTTTTTGATTTGTTCAGTTGCAGAATTACTTTTACTCTCTGAGAACATATCTATTAGATCTTTGAAAATATGATCTATATCACGCTTTACTTCTTTAACGGGAAGAAGGTAATTATTGCCTTTAATAATATCTAACTCACTATCTTGGAAGTATTTTTCCTTGATTTCTGAAATCGTATTAAATTCCTCAGGTGTTCCTTCAAAGTAAATTTCTAATCCAACATTTCCAGCGTAACTCTCTTGAGCGGTTTTAATTATATCATACGCTTTGTGGTAAAGAGCTGCATCGGTAAATTCTGGTTTTCTAAAGTCTGATGTTTCTGCTGGAACATTCCAATCACATGTACTATAGTTCCAGTTTCCGTATACGATTTTTCGTTTAAAAGGATTGCTATTAATTTTAAATTTATTCTTTTCTAAATCCTTAGCATTTTTCATAACTTCCTTTGCTCCTTCCAAAAATAAATATGATATAATAGTAATATTAGAATATAACTTGCCGCAAATTTCTCGAATTTGCGACTTCTGTTCTATGATGTAATTATAACATATTTATTTAATAATAATGATAATATTTTATGAACAATACACACAGAAATAGAATTTTTGTAGTTTTATACAATTAGAGTACATACTCATTGTAGATTTTGCAGTATGAAAAGAGTTTATAATCCGTCATTTTGGTGGTCAATTATACTGGAGGGAGAATATGCCAAGAAAAGGTGAAAATATATACAAGCGCCGCGATGGGCGCTGGGAAGGAAGATATAAAACAGGATATAACGAGCTTGGCAAGGCGAAGTATCATTCCGTGTACGGTCACAGCTATACAGAAGTCAAAGAGAAACTGCTGCCAATGAAAGCTTCTCCTGCTGCTATAACAACAGCTTCATGTAATATGACGGTAAAAGAGCTTTTTGATGAGTGGCTGTCTGCAGTAAAGCTGCGTGTTAAGTCTTCAACGTATGCTAATTATACTATGAAGGTCGAAAAGCACATCCTCCCCGCATTCGGTGGACTTAGATATGACATACTGACGGTTCAAATGATTCTCTCATTTATCGATGATAAGCTGAATGAAGGGCTCTCACCGAAGTATGTTTCCGACGTTATTATTGTTTTCAAGGCTATGGCGAAATACACCTCAAAAGTACACGGATATCGCAATATCCTCACAGATGTCGTTATGCCTAAATATACTAAAGAAGAGAAACCTCTGCTTACACTTATACAGCAACGCAAGCTGTGCAATTATCTTTTTTCTAACTTGAACCCAACGACATTGTGCCTATTATTGAGCTATTACGCGGGACTCCGTGTTGGTGAGGTTTGCGGTCTGATGTGGGATGATATTGATTTTGAAAAAGAAGTCCTTACTGTCAGGAGAACAGTTCAGCGTATAAACAACGTATCACATGGCACACAGCTTATAATTGATACACCTAAAAGTCGCTCGTCACAGCGGACGATTCCAATACCTACGTTTTTAATGAAATTGCTGCGGGATTCCCGCAGCAGTAATAATCATTATATTTTATCAGATTCTGATAGAATTATAGAGCCTCGTACACTGCAGCGCCGATTCCAGACAATACTGAAAAAAGCTGGATTGCCGTCAGTGAACTATCACTGCCTCCGCCATATGTTTGCTACCAACAGTCTACAGGCAGGCTTTGATGTCAAAACTCTGTCAGAGATATTAGGACATTCAAGCGTAGAAACGACGTTAAATCGATATGTACACAGCTCTATGGAGCGCAAGAGGGCTTGTATGGAGCTTATTAAAATAACTGCATAAATCCTTTGACCGTCAGTATAGCCGTCTATAATCATCATATCTGCTGTATTATCAGTCGTACCAACTGTATCGCCATAAAATCGAGAAATTTGCGGCTTTCTTATTTTAAGCGCCACTATTATAATCATAATTGTGACTATATATTATTATAGTCAGATATACGACTATTGTCAAGTAGTCGAGTATGCCCTATAATTAAATTGGTGATAATTATGATAACTTACAAGCCATTATGGGAAACTATAAAGAAAAAAGGCGTATCTACCTATACCCTTATCAATAAACATAACATCAGCAGCAGTACCATACATCGTCTGCGCCATGATCAGGGGGTTACTACGCAACTGATAGATGACCTATGCAAAATACTCAACTGCAACGTTGAGGACATAATAAAATATGAACCGTCTGATGAAAGCAAATGACAGCTGACAGCAGACGGTTTTTTCTATGTACTTTTCTTTACGGTAGCCAGATGTTCTGGCATAGAACCGATTATTATTTTCCTGCTCTTATCGTCCCAGCAGAAGTAAATGCGGATAAGCTCCTCGGCGCGGACTCCGTGTTTTATATGCTGATCCAAGATATACTGCTCGCCGTCGAGTGTGACTGTATAATCAGCGCGGTGAACCTTCAGTGCTTCCTTTCCGCAGCCTTGTATTTCCCATTTTCTATGCTCGGCGTATAAGTTCAGAGTTTCCTCGGAAAGCTCCTGACGTCTGTACTTAGCGTATGCAGCAAGGAAAACTATCCCGTCGCATAAGCAGGCGAGGTCAAGGGGACCATTGTATTTGCGAAGCTCGGATCGAGCTCGTGGAGCTGCGATAAGGTGATCGGAAAAGTTATCATCTATCCAGCTGAAAATATCTTTTTTATCTGTTGGGAACATCGCTGCAATGTCTATCATATGCCGGTAGAACTGAACTAATTCCGCACTCTTGCGGTAGGCTTCTTCTTTGGCAGCTGTTTCCTTGATAAGCTCATCATAAGCGGCTTTTGCGGCATCGAGCTCTGCGCTGAGATTTTCTGTTTTTTTCTGTGCAATACGTAGACTTTCGGCAGTTTGCTGCATATCCGTCTGCTGCTGTGAGAGCTCATTTATCTTTGACTTTAATTCGCCGTTTTCAAGCTTGTATATGCTGCATTTTTCTTCAAGAGAGCTTGTCTGATGCCGCTTTGTCTTATATTCCTTAAGCTTTGCGTCAGAATAAAACAGCACATTACCGAAGCTATAAGCGCTTCTTTTCTGCATTGAAATAACATCTTTTTTGAGTGTATGGAAAAAGCCTTGCATATCATTCTGATACTGTCCGTAAGCGATTTTTTCCACAGCTTCCTGCTTTGTGATGAGCAGGATATCACCATGATCAATAGCGAGATGAGCCTTGTTTTCAATTGACTTGAAGTATTTCTCGTCTGAGAATACAACGACCGCAAACCCTATCAGTGACCTTGCAAGCTCTGTATAGTCAAAAACAGGCAGCTTCGTTTGAACATAAGTCTTCTTCACAACAGAAGAGGTAGGGGAATCTTGGGCTTTCTTTTCCTTCTTATCAGGAACAGAAAAGCCTTTATTTTTAGTCAGACTGTCTGCAATGCCTGATATACTGAGCTCCTGCTTGGGCTGTGTGAAACCTGAGAAGCTGAACTTTTCAGTTGGAAATGACGGAGTTACAGGCGGCAATGTAACAGTTTGCGGCTGTGATATTTCAGTTTTACTGTCAGCTATAAGTACGACAGGGAGGCTTCTGTCCTGATCTTTGAGTAGGTCAAGGAAGCGTTCAAGCTCAGCCTTGCTCTTTATTTCCAGAGGCTTTCCGTCAATTATCCAGCCGCTGTGAAGCAGGCGCAGGTGTTCATTTTCTGCCAAAGCTTTTACAACTCTCGGTCGGAACACCTCGCAGTCGGCAGTAGTATCCGAGGGCTCGGAACAAATGGTACGCATACCGATCTCAACGCAGTCACTTCGTTTGAGAAATGCGATCTCGGTTGTGAAAGACCTTCCGTTGACAGCTGAGCGTTCACGGGGCGTACCGATGTTTGCTCCCATATCAGGCTCTGTAATACGAAACGACCATGCTCCCACAGAATCAATGTATATCACATCTATCTGGAAGCCGCTGTTATAGCTGAAAGAGGATAGTTCATCTTCCGAAAAATTGAAATATTGTTCAGGCTCAGGTGCATTTAGTTCATTTGGCATATCGGGCAAATTCTGAAGTCGTATACGTATCCAACGAAGTGTTTCAAGAATACATATTTTAAACACATCATCTAAACTGCCAGTTTTTGAGTCTGCTTTCGCATAGAACTGATATGTGGGATAGCTTTTTAATGAACGGACTTTTGTTGTGTTGTATTCCATATACGCACCTCCCAATTTACAGCGGAAACGATCTATATTTTAATTCTAACATCTGTGTTTGTGAGATTCAAGGTTATTTTGTTAATAAATGGCTGTGCTTGTAGTTTTGTTATGTTTTACAAAGCTATGATAGTTGGATTGGTAATTATTAACAATTGACTTCTATTGCTTTTTGCCAGTGAATATGGTATAATATATTTATGAAATATGGGAAGAGGTGATCATCATGACAGAACTTAGAAAAGAAATCAATTACGCGGTTGCTTGCGTAAGCGAATTTGCTGACAGACATAATATGTCCCAACAGGAGGCATTTCAGTATCTGTATAAATATAAGGCAATAGCTTTTCTGAAAGAAAATTATGAAATAGAACATACTCTATCACTTGATGATGCACTTGATGATTTATTTATTATTTGCCAAAATAATGGAGGAACATTATAATGCTGCTATATCATGGAAGTAATACTGACATAAAAAGTATCAGTTTAGCGATGTGCCGTCCATATAAGGATTTTGGCAGAGGCTTTTATTTGACTGAACTCAAAGATCAAGCTTCAAAAATGGCTACAAGAGTAACAAGGATCTATGGCGGAAAGCCAATAGTTAATGTTTATGAGATTAACGATGGCTTTTTTAATGAACATGGTTTGAATATTTGCAAATTTGATGATACTCCTTCAGAAGAGTGGGCGAGATTTGTTATGAATAATCGTAGCCATAGTTTTACAGACTATTCAAGTGCTGAATGTAATTTGGATAATAAATATGATATCGTTGTTGGACCTGTTGCAAATGATGACATGGCTATGCTGTTCAGGCAGTATCAGAATGAACTAATAACATTTGAGAACCTTATAAGCGGAATGACTTTTCGTAAAACAATCAATCAGTACTCTTTTCATACAGATAGGGCGATAGCGTTACTTAGAAAGGTTGGTGTTGAAATTGACTAAACAAGATCAACTAATGGAGTTTTGCGTACAGGATATTATTGAAAGAGCTGTTAAAGAACAGAATATCGATTATGATGAAGCAATGAATCTTTTTTATTCATCTCAGACATTTGCCAAGCTTAATGACGTTGAAACAGGATTATATCTTGAAAGCTCAGATTATGTTTATACGCTTTTTCAAGATGAGCTTAATTTTGGAAAAATAATTCAGACAGAGATATGAAAAAAGCCTCCTTCACGGAGGCTGGAAAGAAGTATATTCGATTTAGTTTGATATTATTAATATCTTGACAATAGGTATTATAAAATACCATTACAAGGTGATGGCTATAACAATATTGCTTTTGAATTATAGAACTGCTGAAGATTAAAATATTCTAAATGTAGTTTGTATTTTTTGAACAATATTGCTCCAGTGTTTTCAAGACTATGTTTTTCAGTGTTGTGCAGCAACGCGTGCAGCAACCGGCGACAAAAACACTTCGCGATGCTTCATTAAGCAATTATGAAAAATCCCTATTTTACGTACTGTGTGACTATTGGCGATTCTCTGTGAAGCATAAAATAGGAAGCTCATAACCCGAAGGTCGTTGGTTCAAATCCAGCCGCCGCAACCAAACGCTTGAACGCTGTATATCGAGGAAATCCCGATATACAGCGTTTTTCTTTATATCAGACATTCGGTTGAAACTGCATTTTTGCAGTTGGAAATGTGAAAAAATCACACGAAACACGAGGAAAATCACACGAAAAATCACACGGATAAGAGTAACGGAAGGTGTACCAGATTACAGAAATTACTATTTCGGAGGAATTATCCATGAGAATTTTCAAAAGCAAAGAAACAGCATATGATCCGCACACAAAGAAAAATGTTCCTTTTTGGACACTCGATACAGCTGCCTGCTGTGTAAAGCACTTCAACGAAGGAACGCATGAGACAGAGAGCACCAGCTTCCACACTGACTGCATCCAGTATCACCTATCTTATTCTGCAAGCAAGTACCCTGAACGTCTGCAAAGGCTTGTCGATGATGGTAATGTTATTGAATACCTTGACGACCTTGAAAAGCATGTCATTGAAGCTATCGACAGTCAGGTCGAGCGTTGGAAGAAATCGGATAAGGAATATCTGATCGCAGTTGATAAAGGTGATATTCAGAAAGCTGCCGGACTTGAAAACTGCCTCGTCTTTATGGCGAGGGAGATTATTTTTGATTGTATGGTATATATTTAAATCACTGAATTATATATTTTGCCTTGACATAAAACGAAATATATGATATACTGAAATTACCATAAAGAGTATGTGAGGGACAAGCCCGTTGACCGTACAGCAACCTGCAGGAATGTAAGGTGCTAAAGCTTGAACGATGGGATGATAATATAGCTGATATAGCGATCCTGTCGTTACGATGAGGTCGCTTTTTTGTACTCTTGTGGAATCAATATTAAGGAGTGCATAAATCGTATGATCAAAGAAATGTTAGGAAATGAAGAAAAAGTGTGGGTCTATCTCAGTAGTGATGAAATCTGCAAGAAATTCTTTGACGCTGCTGCATCAGAAAGTTTTCGTTTTGGTGACCTGCCAAGAGATAAATGGCAGACAGGATATGTTATAGCCGTTCACAGTGACCGAAATATGGGACACGTTCCTTTATTTTTATGGGTGAGGTCTTTTGATCCAGAAGTCAAAGGCTCTCCGATCAAGATCGATTATTCCAAATATGCTATTGGTGATAAGAGCTTTTTATGCGAGCAATCAAATTTTATGGCGGAGTATCAGAAGTGAAGAAGTCTGACAAGGAATACCTGATAGCAGTTGACAAGGGCGATATTCAGAAAGCTGCCGGACTTGAAAACTGCCTCGTCCTTATGGCGAGAGAGATTATTTTTGATTGTATGGTGTATGTATAAATATTGAACTAACTATAATGATCTATTGACAGTACATAAGACATATGCTATACTGAAATTACCATAAAGAGTATGTGAGTGTTTGGCTCGTTGATCGTACAGCAATTTGCACAGATGAAATTGTGCTAATGCTTCAATTATGTGATATCACTTGTTGATATAGCGACCTTATCATTACGATGGGGTCGTTTTTTTACTTTTGGACTCATGATAATGTATGAGTTAATAATTGATAGTAATGCTAAACTGAATCAGACCCTTGAAGGAGATAATTTATGAATGATATAAAAAAAGATAATCAAATAGATAAAATTGAAGAATTCTTCCTTGAAGTTATTGAATTACCAGAATATAAAAATATAAAGTATCTTGTTTTTTCAATCAGGATAAAAATGCTGCAATTATTATCAATGTTAAAGAATAGACCTATTCCTTATGAATGTCCTTACTATTTGAAGCCTTTAGCAAATAAAGTTTCTGAATTGTTTGATTATAAACATATTTCTTGCGATGCTATATGGGATTATATGTGCGAAAATGATAACATGGGGTGGATTATATATTTTAACTCTTTATTTGAAATGAAATCCGAATGTTCTGATACAATTGCAATTCCATCAGATACTTTGTTTAACATTATTACTTGCTATATTTTAGATACTTTTCGTGAAAAAGAAATAGATATTGCTAAAATAAGAAATGGTGAGAAATTTATATATGATGTGAAGAACGATTTAACTCTTGTATCCAATGTGAAATTTGAGAATGATTCTTTTATTTATGATGGTAAAGCATATCTTTATAACATTTTTACCAATACATCAAAAATAGATTATTTTGATACGATGCCAGGTTTTGCTAAAATAATTACCGATGAAGTAAAATCAGGAGATATCCTTCTGAGAGTTGATGAACGTTTAGCTGTTCCAAAAGAACATATTATATCATATACGACTCTTGATTCTGCAAAATTTCATGGTCCGCAGTTCCATTTTAAAAAAAGTGATTTAAAACAACACAAAACAATTATCGTACATATCGATGAAGAAACAAACGATAAACTTCTTATGGTTATAAAACAAGATGAAGAAAAAGATAACAGGAAAGCTTTTTGGCATATTGAAATAGAGACAATACCGTCAATAACAAAAAAGGACAAGCCTTGCCAAACTATATTCATACACGGGAAATGGTATCCCGATGATAATTGTTTTAATCATATTGATTATGAAATTAATCAATATCCATATATCGATTATATTAAGAAATATGCAGAATCTGATAGCAAACATAAAATTGACTTTTATGCCACAAAAGAGATGCACTATAAAATATGGTGTATTGAAAACGGGAATTATTCTTTAGAAACATGGTACAAGCTTGTAAAGGTTTCTCTCCCAAGTAGATATCATAAATTGTTAGACGAAATATTGAAGTGATTTATTGTGTAACATTCAAAATAGTATATTTGTTTATAAATTAAAACACCCTGAAAAATTGAACTCAGGGTGTTTTAAGTTTAAAGATTTTTTATTATCTCCTCAACAGCATATGGCTTAGCATATTTCAACAGAGAATCGCTGACATACACCGTTGAATCATCAGGAGATACTTTCCACATAGCCGGATATACAACAAGTTTCTTAACAATTGCACCTTTTGAAACAGAGATATCTTTATCTGAAATATCGCAGAGAACCCCTGAAAATTTGAGAATATCTTGAATCTGACTGATATAATCAGATTGTATTTTATGTGGTATTTCCTTGGCTAATGAGCCGTCTAAACACCAGTTAAGCAGTTCAGATGCAGCGGATCTATCAAGCTGACCGTGAATATTCTGATTTCTATAATGCTTAATACATTTATGGCAGGCAGAATCGCAGTCACAGCTCTCAAGAATTGATTTTGCTTTTGTAAGTAATGGAAGGATTTCTTTTGCAACATTGGCTGAATACCCTGCACCACTTGATAGGCTATCATACAGGTATATATCAAAGAATACACCATTTGTATTTCTGCGTAGTCTATATCCTGCTATAAGCTCAGTAAACTCTATATCAAGCTTCTGGCTTGCAGCAAGTCGCAGTGCTTCTGCCAACGAACAAGCTGAACGATAGATCCATGGATTACGAGGATTTGTATTGATAAGGCTGTTATCAAGTTTGATTTCAAGAACAAGCATATCTGTTACAAAATCATAACCAAGGTTCACATGGCGAATATCGTAATGATTGCATTTCTTCGCAGGATAGCTCAGCTTATACGGTCTCCTTAACTGTTTAAGCTCATTCTTGCTGATATCTGGTAATGCTGCTCCACAATCTCCACAAACATCAAATCCTTTTCCTTCCGGACCATAGTTGATCATAATTATGTGCTGATTGGTTCTCGATGCCATACGAACATTTTTATAACCATCAACGTTCAGCATTTCCTCGGATTCAGGAAGTGTAGAATATACAGGAGGCTGAGTATATGAGTATTCTTCAATAAGCTGTGCATCATAAATAGGCTGTGCATTTTTGGGAGCAAATCCCCAAGGTCGCAGCATCGGTAATCCCTCTACAAGATTGCCACTATTACAGAATGGGCATTTATTAATATTATCTTCCTTCAAACCAAACCAATGACAATCATTGCACTGCAATATTGGCTTCATATAATTCGGATCATCAACAAATGCCTTAGCAGGTGAAATGCCATGTCCCTTTTGGCGTTCACTTCCTGGAACAAACAATCCACCTATCTGATAGGTCGTTTTATCAACAACAATTGAGCGTCCTGGAGCATATTCACCTATCGCAAGATCAAGTCCTCTATCGACTTGATATTTGATTTTATTATCATCACCTGTGATATATGTACTTACTACATTTTTCGGGAATGAATATGTTGGAATAACTCCTTCTTCATATAAAGCATCAAGCAGACTTTTTACATTTGAAGCATGGTCAGTGTCATCCTTTCCGAATAATTCAGGATGTTCTTGACACTTCGCAGACAGACTTAAGATCGCCTGTTTCAGGTCACTTTTGAACCTACGTTGATTTATAATGCTTTTGGTTGGTATAAGCACGCCTAAGTCAGCTGTGTTATAATTATCAACGTATTCTTCAAATTTCTCAATATCATCATCGAAAAATTTGAAAGCAGGATAATCATCAAGACTCCACTCATTACGATTCATGTATTCTTGCAGAACGATCATATTTAGATGTCTGTATATAAGCTTTTCGCTTTGAATATCAATCCAAGGTTTACGGGGATCTCCTCTGAACATTGAAACAGGATTATTAAAATAGAGGTTATCATGAGGTCCGTTTTCACAAAAAGTTACAATTGTTGACAGACTCGAACCACGTCGTCCAGCACGTCCAGCTCTCTGCTGATAATTTTCTCTCATCGGAGGAATATTTCTCAATCCTACTGCGACAAGCGAACCTATATCTATTCCGACTTCCATGGTTGTTGTACTTGACAGGATATCAACAGGAGTTTCATCGCCTTGGATAATGTCCTGAAAACGCAGCTCATATTTTTCAGTCTGTGACCATAGATCGTCACGCTGATCCTTATGAGATAGCTGAGCAGTATGTTCTTCTGTATCAATTACTCTGATTTTTTTGCCATTCATAGCTTCAAAAATCGGATTTCTCCAGAAATCAAGCGAATCCAACTCGGTATCATCCATTTCGTGAATTTCGCTACTTGAACAGCTTGGGCAGCATCCTTTAAGCAAATATGGCGTTATTTCTGAGCATTTCTCACACCTGTGCCACTTATGTTTATTATCAAAGCGAGCTCTGACTCTTGCCAGATCAACATAGTATCTGCTGCTCTCTGCATTCATTTCGAGGAAATTTTTTTGCAATGTCCTTTTCCATATAAGCAAATCAGGACTATCATCTTTCCATTGCATTATTCTCTTGATGTCACTTGAGAATTTCCAGTCTTTTCCCAATCCATAGGCATCATATTGTATTCTTACTGCCTCTCTCACGTTATCAGATATATCGTGTCCCAAAGCAGTTGACGAATCACAGATATAGAACATCCAGGCGTTGAATATTTCCATGAATTGTTCATCAGTTACTTCAATTCCGTTTTCCTGTAAATATTCAATTGATTCATCTAATGCATCAAAAGTTGGTTCTATCCAACTTATACCGCAATCAATAAGTGTATTATAGCCGGCACAGAATAAACGCAGGAGATATTCCTTCATTTTTCTTGGAGCATTGGACATATTATATCTTGGCTCATATTTCCTTTTGCGTCTTTCACACTTTTGATATTTATCTACTGCATTACTACAATGTTCATAGAAATTATCACGTTCATTGCTATGAAATATCTGCACTTTATTTAGACCTGCTTCAAGGCAGAAATAATCATAGAGTACGTTCATTGATAAATTATCAGAAGCTTCCATTTTATCAATAGCAAGAGAGAAAATCTGTCTTGCTGCTTCAATCTCAGATATTTCAGACATATCCTTTGCAAGTTTAGCAGCTCTCTGTCGGCTGTCAGAGAATAACAATACTTTTCTGCCTTCATTCGGAAACTTATCAGGATTATCGTCCTTACCTTTTACAGCAGGCTGAATCTGGAACTGAGTTTTTATCAGATTATAAAATGATTGATTTCCCCTTGTACTGAATGATGTTATCTGGCTTTTTGTGAGCTGATGCTTACAAAGCTGACAGGTCGGGAAAGTAATGATTTTCGGTCTGCCAGGAGCAGAGTAGTTACAATAATAAAGCTTTCGGTAATTAGGATTATCAGCTACAGCATCGTCCTTTAGATATAAGTACCCACTTTTTATATCAAGATAGCATACCTGAACAGGATATTTTTTGCCCTTATTATCCGGAATATAATCATCTGATGGAATAAACAGGTGTATCTCTTTAATTTTGTCATCCATTAGTTGTCCGGAATAATGCCAAAGATAAGTAATATCCTTTTTTTCAAGATAATCTGAGTTAATATATCCTTTCAAATATAAAGCACCACAGCGCCTGTCATTATATAGCTCATATACAACACTTTCACATTCAGGACAAGTCAGCTTGTAATCATTAAGGAAAATATCACCTAATCTCAGTCCTTTATCAGAATGTGCGTGTTTACAATTAGGGTTGCTGCAAGCATAAACACCTTTTATTCCTCTGAACAGCATATGCATACGGGCAGGGAAAAGAACTGCTCCCTTACTGTTTTTTGCCATAGGCGCAATCGCTAATAATACACTGATAGCATTTAATGCTGTTTCACTATCAATATCAGGAAAAACTGAACATGATAACTCATCGAGGGAAACAGCATTTCCTCTACAAGCAATGATAAGGTTGTAAAATGGTTTGTAAAGTATCAGATTGTCATACATCCATATTTCAGCTTGTTCAATAGTATCAAACGGAACTGGAGCATTATCGATCCCTTGCCAAAACTTATTCAATTCAGACAGTTTGACTTCTCCGTTATCTTCAAGTGCTGATATATCGGCATTTCTGAACTTTTCTAAACTGATATCATATACTTGTTTTCCATCGATTTTCTCTCTTTCACCTGTAAGATAGACGAATTCTTTGTTGTCATCAGCAGCAGTAAGCTGACGGGCAAATGTCATTACAGCCTCTCTGTCTTTCTCATTTTTATCAGGCATACTTGCGGTAGTAAGTATGAATTGAACCCTATCTCGACCAATTCCGAGCTTGTGGAATAATCTGCGTATAAGAAGCGCAACTTCACCGCCTGATGAACCACGATACATATGAGCTTCATCAATGATGAACAGCAGCTTGTTTTCATTGTCTATATCAAGCCAGTGTCTGGTATCTTCCCATATTTTCTTTTCACGAGGACGCATAAGCATATACTCAAGCATAGAATAGTTAGTGATAAGAATATCAGGACAGAATTGCTGCATTTCAAATCTTGTAATTAGCTCTGCATCATCAGGATTAGGAATATGTCTGCTGTTTTCCAATCCTTCAAGAAATGCAGCCATGTCTGATTTAGCAGGAATCTTACCTTCTTTTATCAGATTATCGAGGAATTCCTGTTCTTCAGGTGTTTTCGCTTTTATCATTTTAGACAGTGTTTTTACAAGTTTCACATCTTCATTTTTATCTGGTTCTTTACCAGGATAAGGGGTTCTTCCTGTGTACATACCAAACTGAGGTCTTCTTATGTCCTGAGATGTGAAATCACGAAAAATATCAATGAATTTATCCTGTGGATCACCAATAAGCCTTCTTAATCGGCTTACCTGGTCTGATACAAGTGCATTCATTGGATACATGATAATTGTTCTTACACCACGTTCTGACCAAGTAGAGGTAGAATTTCTTGCTTCAGTTACAAGTTTTGCGAGCATATACCACATGAAACATTCTGTTTTACCTGAACCGGTACCTGTTGATACAAACAGATCCTCTCCGTTATATGCAGATACAAGTGATTCAATCTGATGAACAAACGGAGCTGAATACACACCTAAATTCGCATCACATAGTTTGCCGAAGAATTCTTTCAGCCATTGTGGCAGGTTAGTTTTGTTTATTCCGTCAGGCTCATTTTTATAAGCTGGTGAAGATTCAATGTATGGTTTCTGATATAGTAATCCAACATCATCAAGGTGTGGTGATAACGCAGATAACAATATAGGACTTTTACCAAAATATTGAGATTTAATATAGTTTTCAAGCTCTGTTCTGAGTTGCTTATGAGCTGAATTTGCTCCATTTCCCATAATTTATACCTCTTTGAATTTATATCCTGTTTTTTCAAGTATTTCTTTGATTGCAAAGAATACTTCCGTTGCAAAAATACGTGAGAAATCACTTTCCATAGTTGCTGTATTTTTGGCCCAACTATAAAGATTTATGAAGTTCTGTTCTGCTTTAGGTAAACGATATTTAATGTCAAGGTATGTTATCGCTCCTTCAACATGATATTCGTTTTCAGGCAGTTTTTCATTTGCTACAAGGCATCCGCAGGTGATGTAATTATAAAATCTGCCCTCCATTATCCACGATGGGAGCTGTGAATAGAAAAGCTGCTTTCCTTCTTTCCTGTATATGTAATATTGTCGGCTTACGATGTTCTTTGAACGCATAACAGAAACCACATCACCTTTATCAGGAGTCGTTTGCCAATAACCAAGTGTAAACGGAGGTACAGTACGCAAATACTCGTAATCATTAATTGAATGAAATTCTGCCCAATTATTTTGTTCTGAGTAGTGCGCCCATACATTTGAAAGGTTTTTATTTGATAATCCAAACATATCATATATATTAGATAGTTCAGCGTTCTCACTATTTAACGTGTATGCACCTGCACCGCTGATAGAGACCAGTTTAGCAAGTTCATGACCTTTCCAGAATACAATTTCGCCAACAACAGCCTGTTTTTTTATTGATGGCGATATCCTTTCAGGCGAATGATAGATTATGCCGCTTTCATAGAAAAGCTCAAATAGCTTATCGCTTACAACGCTATCATCAGTTGGAAATAAACTGCGAACTTCCGGATACATCTTTAAATAGCTGTTAAGAACGTTTTTTATTCTCTGCTTGAAGTGGATAATAGATACAGGAATATCATCTTCAAGCTTGTCCCATAATGAGCTGTATCCCAATCTTGAAATTGCACTATAGATTATTCGTGACTTATACTGTAATTCAGGCTCATTATTGCCTTTTTTGATATTAAGCTCGTTCGCAATTTTGATCAGAAGATTATTGTATTTATTCATTACTTTCTCCGAATAGCATTTCAATGGCTTTACGACAATCGGATGAAATATTGCTGCTGGATTTTTGCATCATTTCAAGCAATATACTTCCGTTTTCTGACATATATGCAACAGGTGCATATGACAAAACAATATCCGAATCAAGAGTTTTATCTTTATCTTCAAGTAAATGGAAATAATACAATTGTTTTGCTGCCTTTTCAGAAAAGAAAGGATTTGCACTCAACTTTACAAATACTTTTCGATTTGCAGGCTTATAATCCGTAACTGTCAGATCAATATAATCTGTTCCTTTGCTTCCACATATATAGTCATGATACGACTCTTTATCCACAAGTATATCGGTCATAACCGGAAACATATAATTCAATATGCTCTTTGGCTCAATTGCCAGATCTTCAAGGAACGGATCTACAAGTATGAAGAACTTGTTCTTGATTGACAAAGCTTTTATTACAGCGTATATCCAGTTACTGCTGAATGGATTTTGGATAACAATTATCTCATCGTCACATTCAGATATCATCTTTATAAATCCTGTATCATATTCCGCTGAACAGTCAATTGTTGCAGGTGTTTTGCCACATAGAGAAATAGAAACTGCATTCGCTATATCATTGGCATTGGCTCCGACAATAAGCAAAGGAAAGTAGTTAATATATGCCGCTGCAATATATGCTGACAGGGGAAAAGAATATTGTGACATAACTCCTGCGCATTCAAGATTATCTGATAATAATTCTATCATCTGCTTTGCATCACTATATACTTCTTTACTCTTAGATTCAAAAGCAGCTCCAGAGGTAAAATAATCATTTGATCGTACTCTGTTGTTGTTTCCAACATTTACAAATGCCATCTGACTTATAAACTCCGCAGCATTTTTCTGAGCATCGGAAATCTTTTCGGAAATTCTTTTCTCAACATTTGAAGCAAGTCTTTCTTTACTTGCTATGTCATTATTAATTGCATCAAGTTCACTTTGCACTTTATTCTTTTCGCTTTGAATGCTTTCTAACTCTTTCCTTTTTTCTGAAATAGCACCTTTAAGCTCAGCTAACTGTGATTCAACATTTTCGACTTCGCTTTTATATGAATTCTTCCAATCGTCTCTTAATAATGCCTTACAGCGATCAGAGAGTTCTTGATTATGTTCGATAGCATAACTTATAGCATTTAATTCAAGATTATCACCATTAATATATTTGTCTGCATTTTCCATAAACTTAGAATAATACTCTTCTGCCTGATTTAACGAACAATGTTGGATATCAGCTATTTCGGAAATAATATCGTTTGTTGGCAATTCCTTAATATAGTCATTAACCGATTTCCATGTATTTCTTGAGATGCCTTTTGCTTTGAAAGCAGCCCACGTTATACGTTCCAAAACAGCTTTTTTAACTGTATTTGCAATATCAATTATTGGAATCCGTTTTATATTAGATTCATAAGATATATACTTATAGACATTTCGTTCTTCCAGTTTGATGATGTTATCAGGTGGAAAAACAATAGTATCAACGGCTACTTCCTCAGCCTTTAGTTTTAAAACGCCATTTACATAAGATGAGTTTTCTTCATTGCAAATAATTCCGCGATAACTATTATCATTTTGTATAATTGAAAGTATACAGCATGAAGAATGGTATTTGACATTAAGCCCATTCTTTAGCCTTTCAATTAATTCATCTATTGTTGAGCACTCACTTATGATGATCACTTCAGAAACATAAGGATAATTAACATACTCTGTGGTTACATAATCAGATTCGGGTTTATACCAATTCTTTTGTGCTGTCCATTTCCATATACCGATATAGTTTTCTGTCTCCGGTCCATTTTTGTGATTAAAGTATTCTCTGTTATTGAATTTATATGGTAAGTTTTCATCAGCGGTAAAAGGAATAATAAGATTATTTCTTACATCTGCAATCCTTTTCATTTTTCTTTCATTGTAATAATTGTTATAAATGATAAACACAGATGATTTAGATATTTCCTCATCATTTGCATAATCGGATGTAGTTCCGTTGCGTAATACATTATTCTCACTTTGAAGTTCGTTCAACTTTGAATCTTTTTCTTGGATTCTGCTGTTCAATATATCTATTTCTTTATTAAGCTCTGATATTGATTTTTCATAACTTTGACATTGAATACGCATTTCTTCTAAGTAAGTGTTTAGTTCTGAATTCTTACTTTTGAGTTCATCTGTTTCTGATGTATTATCCAATATCCTGCTTTTATTCTTAATTAAAGTCTGGAATAAATTTATATACTGCTCATTATACTCTTGTTCTATCAATTTGAAATATAATTCAGGATTATTCTCGAAAGGACTATGTGATAAGGCTGCTAATAGTCTTTCCTCTGCTGTTTCGTAATCGCTGTTTTTAATCTCATCTGATATAGCTTCTAATGAATAATTGATTATTCCTGTGATAAAATCTGCTATAAAGTTATCTTCAATATTCTTAATAAAAATCTCTTGAATCTGTTTTTCAGACAAAGAATCTGCACGAAATCCTTTAATGAATCGGCTGAACTGTCTTGGATATTTATTAAAATATTTTTTTATTTCAGTATTTCCAACGATATTTAGTATAAACTTTATATCTTCACCAGAAAGTTTTGTAAGTGTAATCATTTTCCATTCCTCCTCAAAAGTTTATACGCTTTTTCGGATATATATCCTGCTCTTGCCTGAGCGATGATCCATTCTTTAATTTTCGGACATTGTTTGTATTTCAATGCGATTGCTCCAAACGAATGAGCTACGGGAATCATCTTACCGCCTGCATTTTTCAGCTTAGACAGCAGTACGTCTTCCTCTATATTTGATGATATGTATTTATTTGGTTCAAAAGAGCATTTCCATATCGAATCTGTCCCTTGAAAAATCTCAATTGATGTATTCATCTGTATATCAGGAATTTCAAGGACAGATGCAGCTTTGAGCGGTATCCTTTCAATTAGCCAATCATTCTTGAATATATCAATATGACCGTCAAACTGTGACTTTATTATAATGATTTTTTCTTTTGGAAGCCTATCAGATACACCTGCTGATATTATTCTATTATCAACATCTTTGACCTCTAACACAGGTACTTTCGCAGTATCTGACAGTTCTGCTTTCCATAGATAGGTATATTTTAATACGGTTCTTCTGCCTAATGATAAGAGCTGCTGTCTTTCATTGCATTTTATTTCTGAAACGCTACTCTTAAGATCAGGACACGAAAATCGCTTAATTGGAGCAATCGGATAAACATCGGTATCAATAGAGTCGCCCTCAATATGCGTATATATTTGGTTGCTATTATGATTGATGATATAGGGGGTATTCTGATATGCTCCCCAGACTATTTGAAACCTGACAGATTTTTCGGTTAAAATATATCCTAACTCAATAAAAAATCTGGCTGCTTCAGAATTGAATTTTCTTGCCGTTACAGAATATAGGCACCAAGAATTCTGTGTACAAATCGGCTCAATATCTATGCTGCTATAACCACCTATGATATTTTTCGTTGTAAGTAAATAATAGGTGTTATTGGTTTTTACGTCTGCATCATCAGGTATCTTTTTACAATTTATAGAGTCAAATAGTGTTCCTTTTTCTCTGATTCCATTGACTACTCCTGGAAACAAATCATTCGAGTCGGTAATTATATATTTTGATGCAGGCTTACTGCCAATATCAAGATATGTAAGCGTATCAGAGCGGAGACGTGAAAAATCATAGATTATTCTTTCATTTGTTCCATATATACCGATCTTAAAGCTGCCTGAAAAGTGATCATTTGTAGGAAGAATAAAACCGATTTTCAATCTGAAAGAGCGATTATCTATTATTTGGATTCTTATCGGCGGTGTAAATTCAATGGAGAGGTGGTTTTTATATGGTATATATGCACTTCTGTCTTCGCAGTTCTTATCTGGCTCGCCACTTCTGTGTCTGAAATGCTTTTTGTTTTTCTCTCCGGCAGCAAGTGTTACATACTGCTTGCATATTTTACACATGAATAACCCACTATGTGCCGAAACCTTGCTGTGTGCAGAAGCATTTTCAGCAGTAATGTCCTGCCAACCGTGGTTAGTCCACATTGCGACATGAGTTAAAGGCATATTATCACCACCCAAATAGATTATCCAGTATTGATATCATAATAATCTTATAGTAATTATATCATATTTAACACTATTATGCAATAATTACAGAGAAAAATGTTGAAAATATTTAAAGCCCCTATTATTGGCTCAACCATTTGCTTGCTAAATTCCGAAAAAGTATTGCTTTTGTCAGCACAATGTGATATACTATATATAGAATATAACGAAAGGGGTGCTTAGTATGGCAGCCAAGTCAGCAAATCTTTATGCAAGGATCGAACCTGAGGTCAAGGAACAGGCAGAAGAAATACTCAGTTCACTGGGAATTCCTGCATCCAATGCAATAAATATGTTCTATAAGCAGATAATCTTGCAGAGAGGACTTCCATTTGAGGTGAAGCTTCCTGCTGCAAAGCCTGTTTCCATATCTGACCTTACGGAAGAAGAATTCAATACAGAGCTTGAAAAGGGGTACAGCGATATGCTTGAAGGTCGAACTGAACCTGTGAAAAAGGCATTTGCAGATATCCGTCGGAGTAAAAAATCATGACGTTCAGAGTTGAAGTGACCGAAAGTGCCAAGCGTGATTTACAGGAAATATATGATTATATCGCATATTCGCTGAAATCGCCTATCAATGCAGATTCCCTTATGAACAAGCTTGAATCCGAGATAACAAGCCTTGAAACAATGCCTGCAAGATATAAAAGATATGAAACTGAGCCGTGGCATTCCCGTGGCATGAGGCTTATGAGCGTTGGCAACTTCATTGTCTTTTATATCCCTGATGAAGAAAAACAGATCGTGTTCATCAACCGTGTAATGTACGGAGGAAGAGATATCGATTCCGAAATGACAAAATAATATGATTATTCCCTGTTTCTTATACTGAAACAGGGATTTTTTTGCCCTGCACTATTTGTGCAGGCTTTTTTTATAGAATGGACATCCCCCTTGTCCATTCTTGTCCTATGGTTTTATGCCTGTTCCGAGTATACTTGAATTATGGAAAACGAGTGCAGCGATGAAGAAAAGCTGTACCGATTCCAAATACAATTCTAAGGAGGTCATTTTTATGAAGATGACTCAGACCGGCATAGTTGTAATCGGTATCGACCACGGCTATGGAAACATCAAGACAGCAAACACCATAACTCCCACAGGAGTTACCGCCTACGACACGAAACCTGCTTTTGAGGGGAATATCCTGTTCTACGACAACACCTACTACAAGATAGGCGACGTTCACAAGACATATATCCCAGACAAGTCCGAGGATATCGACAACTACATCTGTACCCTCTACGGCATAGCAAGGGAGCTGAGCCGAGAGGACATCACTGAAGCCGATGTGCATATCTCAGCAGGACTTCCACTTGCGTGGGTGCGTGAACAGCGTGAGAGTTTCCGCAAATATCTGCTGAAACACGAATATGCGGTGTTCGATTTCAAGGACAAGCACTATAAAGTGCATATCGTCGGCTGCTCAGTATACCCACAAGGATATACCGCAGTTATCGACAGACTTCACGATATGAACGGAGTCAACCTTATCGCCGATATAGGTAACGGTACTATGAACGTCATGTATCTCAACAATAAGCGTGCCAATGAAAGCCGATGTTGGACGGAAAAACTTGGAGTCAGCAAGTGCGTGGACATGGTGAAAAATGCTGTGATGGACAAGTATCATGTGGTGCTTGATGATGCCATAATCGAGGAAGTTATCCGCAGAGGAACGGCAGATATCGCTCCACATATCCTTGAAACAGTCACCCGAACTATGGCTGATTACTGTAAGCTGATATTCGATACTCTCCGCAAATATGACTATGATCCTGACCTCATGAAGCTCTACATCGTCGGCGGAGGAAGTGTTCTTATTAAGAATTTCGGGAATTACAAGAGCGACAGAGTTATCCTTATCACTGACGTGTGTGCTACGGTGAAGGGGTATGAATTTCTTGCCTGGCAGAGCCTGAACAAGAGGTGAGAATATGGGGAATGTAAAAACCACCTGTCTGCGTTTCAATCTTGACAAGCCTTTACACAGCAAAGCGTGGGAGATATTACAGGCTGAGGAGAAGTCTCACAGTAAGCTGATATCAGAGGCACTTATCGAGTATAAGGAGCGTCACAGCAGACTTGCCGATGATCCGTATTTTGAGAGCCGTGAACGTGAGGACAGGTTCGTGGAGCAGATAGTTACAGCCGTTGAGAACGCAGTAAAGGCTGAACTGCCCAGCTTTCTTGCCGCCTGCCTTCTGAATATCTCACAGCCGTATAACATCACACCTATGGCGGTAAAACCGCCTGAACAGTCTGTAACTGAGGCTGACACCGACGATATCGACTATGATTTTCTCAGCGGTGCATGAAACGGTACTGCTTATGGAAAAGCAGTACAGATACCGAAGCGGATCGGTACTTGATTTCTGTGCAAAGATGAATAGTATCATCTGCACAGAAAAGCGGCAGATACACTGTACCAACAGTGATATCATACCGCAGATTTTCAGACGGAGCTGAAAAAAGGGGCAAGCATGACCATAGAAAAGGTCAGCCCACCCAAAAGAAAGCACAGCTTTCAGCGCCGGGCAGGTAGTACCTTTGTATAGACAACAAAGGTGCATACCTGCTCAGAACACATTTCCGAGACCTTTGAACAGCCTTGCTGAGGCAAGGCAGAAAGGAGGCATAATGCCTGAAAGAAACAGAAAACGTCAGGTATGCCTGAGACTTACTGACGATGAATACACACTCTTTGAGAAAAAGTGCAGTGAAAGTGGATTATCCAAAACGGACTTCCTTGTATCTGTCCTGAGAAACAGCACTGTGAAGATATACCGCATAGATGAAGCACTCCGTCCACTTATCTCTGAACTACGTCACATCGGAGCAAACATCAATCAGCTTGCCTACTTCTCTAATATCGGACAGGAACAGGCAGTCCGTGACAGCATCGGGACTATCTGCACAGACCACAGCCGAATTATGAGCGAGATATCAGATTTTCTGAAAAAGCTCAGGAGTGCAATGGATGTTCGGTAATGTCAATGTGGACTATAAGCCCTGCAAGACAGTGGCTCAGCTGCAAAGAGCCTGTAAATATATTCTTGGTCGGAATCCCGACCAGATAAAAAGCGGAGATGTGAAAACACGTCCAGACCTATATTTCGCTTTCGATGATGACAGGGACAACTTTGCAGATGAGGTACTGCTCACCCGACGTATGCACGGAAAGAAAGTCGGCGGCAATCTGAATCTTGCATATAAGATGTCAATTTCATTCCACCCTGATGAAAAGCTGACCTATGAAGAAGCCTTTCAGATCGCAAAGGAGTTTGCTGACAGGTATTTTCACAGCAGAGGATTTGATGTGATGTTCGCTGTCCATATCGACAGGGAGCATACCCACGCACATTTCATCATCGGCAACTGCAACCGTGAAACGGGCAAGGCATTCCGCAGAAATGAAAAAGACCTGTATGAAATGTCTCAGTTTTTCGGCAAGCAATGCGCTGACAGAGGACTTATGCGTTCAGTCAGGTCTGATTATTACAGCAAGAATCCGTGGCAGGTAAAGGAGACTTTCAATGAAGCTCAGATGACTAAAAATGGCAAGGAGAGTTTCAAGTCCGAGCTGCGTGAAGCCATTGATAAGGAGTGCAGGGATGTACGCAATTCAACATTTGAGGATGTGATGAAGGCACTGTGGGAACATTATCACGTTGAAACGAGAGTAAAGGGAAACACGGTGTCATACCGTCATCCCGAATACAAGAACAAGGCAGGCGAGCTTGTTTCCGTTCGTGGCAGCAAGCTTGGAGATGCCTACACCAAAGGAGGTATAGAAATTGTCCTTAACGAATTACGAGGAAGAGACAGCCGAACAGAACCTTGCGGATATGTCTCAGGAGATGAAACGTATAGCCTTTATGAAAAAGGCTCACTCAGACGAAGCAAGGGACAGTACGGAAGTAGCGATATTACTGACTTCGGTAGAAAACCTGTTTACGATACAGCAGAACTTTATGAAGAATATGCTCACAAAGTTCGACGAGCTGAACAGGAGGCAGCTGAACTTGCTGAGCGTACAGGGCGAGTACGCAAAAAACGTAAGGGATTCGACAGGTAAGGCTATCACCGATATCTATTATCAGTTCAGAGCTGAACAGCAGAAGGCTTTTGTTGATATACGGAAATACCTTGCCAATGACACGGAGCTGATGATAAAGAAAGTGAACAAAGCCGCTAAAAATGCAGAAAAGGCGGCTGCAGGTGCTGCAAGTACCGCCTATAATATCGAGCAGTCTGAGAAGTGGAAGGTACGGCTTTTCTATCTTTCTCCTGCCTTTGTGGTGCTGGATATAATCATCCGCTTTTATCTCAGCTTCTGGAGCTGACATGATGAAGCAGGGCGAGAGTCTGGAGAGTATCGTTAGTGGAGATACCAAGCTCCTGATATATGCGGACAGCCTTTTCAAGCTCCGCCCTGCATTCTTTGTTACGTTTATTGCAGTAATAGAGATAACCGAGATTATGGTGCATATTCGCCTTGAATTCAAGTCCGATATCGTCAGCCAAATCAAGTGCCTTTTTCGCAAGCGGTATTGCTTTGGAATAGTTTCCCTGAGCTAATCCGATATTTGCCGACTGGATATAGTACATCTTGGCGAGATACTTATTTTCCTTTTCAGGCAGAGCATTCACGGCATCGCAGTAGATATTGCTGAGAGTTTCCATGTGACCGAGCATTTTACTTGCTTCAAGATAGCCGAAGGCTTCTTCCATAAACAGCAGATAGTAGTCGGTATCGCTGTTATCGATATGCCTGCAGATCTCGATAAGCATATCAGCCAGGGACTTAACAGGAACTGCAATTCCGTGAGCAGTACATACGTCAAAGACATTTTTCAGGAAATCCCTGCAGCTTTCGATTGAGGGCGAAAGGTCGGTAAGAACGATATCCTTGACCATAGGCTGTATGGATAGTATATTGCTTTCTGATAATTTCAGCAGTCCTGAGCCGTCAAGGTCATGAACGGTGTTCATGTCAGTTAGTCCGCAGAGCTTTGCAAATGGACGTGCCTTTATTCCCGCATTAGGAGCAAAAGCGGAACAGCTGAGGATGTACTTCATATCGTCATTCAGCTCAAACAGGCTGAACAGGAAATGGATATGGGAGTAATAGGTCTGCTCCTGAGTTTTATCATCCTTTACGGTCTTGACCTTATCGGTTATCTCGGGATCGATACTGTTCAGTCTCAGCTTTTCAAGTATCTCCTCTGGTTCCAATAGTCCCACTTTCATAAGGCTTGCGGTTATCTCCACTGCATAGGTATGACGGTGGACGAGTTCTATTATCTCATCCACAATTGCGGAATAGTCTTCTGCTTCGGGAAATACCCTGCCTGCAAGTCCGTGAAGTATTTCGTGAGACATCTCACCGATCTCATAGGTACACTCATTGTCAAACCTTGAACGTGAAGTAAAGAGCATATCGCACTTATACTTCTTTATGACCTCATATTCCGCAGATGCAGAAATGTCGGACTCTTTGACGTTGAAGCAGTCTATTATGATAAGAGTATCACTGTCCAGCCTGCGGAGAAGCTTGTTGCGAGTGCCGAACGGATTCTTATCTTCGTTATCATCAAGAGGAATCTGCATTATCATATCACGCAGACTGCCCTTGTAGGTGAAAAACAGGATATGCTTGTAACGGTCACGGTAACACCTGGCATAAGCCTTTGCAACTTCGCTCTTTCCGATGCCTGCAAGACCTGTTATGAATATGCGGTTATGCTTGTCAAAAAGGTTCCTGATCTCCTTTATCTCATCGCTCCTTCCGCAGAAGTATCTGCATATGGGAGGCAGAGCGTAGGCAGTGTCAAGGTCATATTCAGTTATGAAGTGATCTGCTCTTTTGGGAACAGGCAGGGTTTCAGGCTCTTTGGGACGTGACATAGTGGAGTACACGGCTTTAGTTATGAAAGCAAGCACATCACTTTTCTTTTCAAAGGGAAAAGAACTGCAAATATCAGCCCTGATATCATCTGAGAAGTATTCATCCGAGCTTATGAGCTTATACAGTTCTTCGGCGGTGTTATAGTAGTCGATGAGCCAGGGCAGTATGTATTCTTCGATATCATCTGACAGCACTCCCGTATCACCTGCATAGAACTTGAACAACTCCGCAGGCAGGGCTCTTTCATTCCGTGAGAACTTACCTACATAGGAATTGTCGAATGCCTGGTCGTTTCCGTCGGTGTATGCAAAGAACAGGGCATTGAAGAACTCGCTCTGAGAACACTTCACATCCTTGTTGCAGGGATTTATCTTATGGTCTGCACCGTTGTACAGGCATTTGAAAACATCAGCAAAAGTCAGATAAGCCATTATATCACCGCCGTAATTTGATATATCAAGTATATCATACTATGAGCAGTATTTCAAGACATACAGATAAGAAAGGAGAAAAATTGGAAGAAAAGAATGTAAAGAAAAATCGTCCCGACGATGCACCCGACTGGATGATAAGCTGGACGCAGATAGATGAGGTTAAGTTCGGAACTGCATTTCTGAAGGAGCATGAGCTTAAATGCGTAAACGGTATGCTGTACGGTATAGACGGCTATATTTCGGAGGATGCTGTAAAAGCTGACATTATGAAAATGCTCATCCCTTACTATACTACCAAACTTTCGCAGAGGGTAAAAAATCTGCTCGATACTCTGAAAATGCTCTGCCATTCAGAAGAAGAAAATGTAAGAACAGACGAGATACACCTTCTCAACGGAGTTATGAAAACAGACGGCACCTGGACTGAGGGCAAGCAATTCTGCGTTAACAGGCTTAATATCGAGTATCATCCTGAGATAAGGAAAGGTGCTTATTATCCCGAAAAGTTCCTGAATTTCCTTTGTGAACTTCTTGAACCGAAAGACATCGATACCTTGCAGGAGTATCTCGGTTACTGCCTTATCCCTTCAACTAAGGCACAGGTAATGCTTTATCTTATCGGCAGCGGCGGTGAGGGAAAGTCACGTATCGGAGTTGTGCTGAAAGAGATATTTAATGAAGCCATGATAGAGGCAAAGCTCCACAGAGTTGGAACTGACCGCTTTTTTACTGCCAACCTTGTGGACAAGCTGATATGCCTTGATGATGATATGGAAATGGCTGCACTTACAAACACATCGGAGCTGAAAAAACTGATAACTGCTGAGATCGCAGTTGATGTAGAGCGTAAAGGTCAGCAGAGCTTTCAGAAAAAGCTGTATTCAAGGTTTATAGCGTTCAGCAATGGTTCACCAAAGGCATTGTATGACAAGTCGGATGGTTTCACAAGGAGACTGCTGATACTTACTACCAAGCCAAAGCCTGAGAACAGAAAAGATGATCCGTTTCTGGCTGAGAAGTTCATAGCAGAGAAAGAGAAAATATTCTGCTGGATGTTTGACGGACTTCGCAGACTGTTGGAAAGAAATTATCGTTTCACGATCTCAGAACGCACCAAGCAGAATATCATCATGGCTCTGTCTGAAAACTGCAACATCTATGATTTTCTTCACGATGAAACGATGATCGCTTTCGGTGCTGACTACAAAACCACCAATACCGACCTTTACGCATTGTATCAGATATGGTGCAGTGACAACGGACTTACTGCTCTGAAACGTGAGAGCTTTATCAGCTTTCTGAAAAGCAATGAAAAGAAATTCTCTATTGCATACGATTACAATATCATCAACGAGAAGGGACGCAGAGTACGGGGATTCACAGGAATGAAAACATTATTAAGAACAAGTGTGACAAATGGCGTGTAGGCGTGTAAACGGCTTAAAACAGGTGAATGTGTACGATGAATAGGGCGTGTAACACACGTCACTGCATATGCTTACACGCTGACCGTACACGTCGCTAATGCCGTAATATAGATAAATACACGCCCACACGCCAAAACATTGACTTATTTTATTTTTTTGAAGGAGACTGTTATGAAAAGAGAGAGAATTACAATTTACAAGAGGATATGGTGCAAGATCCGCTACTGGCAGAGTCTTCGTGACATTTCCGATGCGGAACTTGCCAATGCATTGCAAGTCGGAGAGAGGACACTCCATGAGTATGACAAGAGTGCGAGAAATATAACTCTTGAAAAGATCGACAACTTCCTGTATGTCAACAACATGGAGCTTGCTGACCTTATAGCGCTGTAAATAAAAAAAGGCGCTGCGAACAGCACCTTACATCCGAAAAAAATACAAATATGACTGGACAAAACACAAGGAAAGTAGTATAATGATAATGTGATCTGGTACTGCTTTCCTTACCAAGAAAGGAAAGACAGATGAAAGCAAAGAAACTTAGCTCAGGAAGCTACAGAACACAGGTAGTAGCAGGTATTGACGGCAATGGCAAGCGTATCGTAAAGTCGTTCACTGCTGATACCGAATGGGAAGCCATTAAAATGGCAGAGGAATTCAAACGTACAAGGGAAGATGACAGGAGAGAAAACATTACGGTCAGCAGAGCTATCGAATGCTACATAGGCAGCCGTATGAATATTCTTGAAAAGGCTACTATCCGCAGTTACAGACAGATTCGTGAAAACCGTTTCCAGTCGATCATGGATATCCGCCTTGATAACCTGAAAGCAATCGACATACAGAGAGCTATCAATTATGACAGCAATAGGGTAAGTCCCAAGTACGTGAAAAATGCATACGGACTTCTTAAATCGGTTTTGAAAATGTATGACGTGGATATTAACCTGTCGAGCATTATCTTACCGAAGCTGAGAAAAAAGGAAAAGGAACTGCCCGATTTCAGTACGATTTTCAGACTTATACATGGAACGGAAATTGAGCTGCCTTGTCTGCTCAGTGCGTGGCTCAGTCTGAGGATCGGAGAGGTGTGCGGACTGCAATTCCGTGATGTTGATACGGAAAAACGTACAATAAAAATCGAGAGGACTATCATAACTTCCGAAAGGGGAGAGGAAGTCCGTGACGGGTGCAAGACCGAGAAGAGCCGCCGAAAGCTCGAATTGCCTGAGTATCTTTTTAATATGATAATGGCGATCCCACACAAAAGCGATACTGAGTTTATTATCAAACTCTCAAAACACGCTTTGTACAGCCGATTCAAGAGGATCGTAAAGCGTGAAGGAATTGATATGACATATCATGATCTCAGACATCTGAATGCCTCGATTATGCTTATGCTTGGTGTACCTGATAAGTATGCAATGGAGCGTGGAGGCTGGGCAACAGATAACATTCTCAAGAGTGTTTATCAGCAGACTTTTTCTTCTGAAAGAAAAAGAGTTGATGGTGTGATCGATGATTACTTTAATGAGGTCATATGTCATCAAATTACCAATGCAGTTTGAACTGTAAAAATAGCGTTTTTGACTGCTGAAAATAATCACACGGACAGTCACACGCACAAAATTGAATGCCGATATATAGCGGAAAACAAGGATTTTTGCAAGTTGTTCAAATCCAGCCGCCGCAACCATATTAGCATGACTAAAAGTATGACATGCAGGAAAAAGCCCGAAATATCGGGCTTTTTTGCTACCCAAATTCCGAAAAAATTCTTGAAAAAATGAGGGATGACATTGGGGTATTTTAGGCCTCTGGCTGGATTTGAACCCTCACAAGGAAAAATTTCGGAGTGAATATAGGTCAAAATACAGGCAAATCTCGATTTTCTCGGCAAAAAATAGTATACAAAGTTTCGGACTCGGTTTTAGTGGTTTTCACGAAATGTGAAAACACTGGAATCGAGTCCTTTTTTGTTTCTACGAAAGCCAAGTGATAGAAAACCTATCAGCGCATTGTGAGCCGTTTTTGACGGCATTGGTTGCAGTTCGGAAAACTACACCACCGAGATCAACAAAAGCCATTGTGAACGATTTGTGAGCCTCCTGTGGCAGATACATAGAAAGCAGATCACGCCTGCTGTCTATGGAATAATTATGTCAGGAGGAAAAAGATGAACAAATTCTACATGAACGGTAAGCTGATACACAAGGCTTCCGATCACAACACCAAACGCTGTGAGGTCGAGAAATGGGTATTCCTTCCTCACTTCGACTTTGAAAGGCTGAAAGCAAACCCATATCAGGAACATGAAGCCATAACTGCCGCCAGAGACCTTATGTACGAGGACAAGAATGCCTATCACTGCATAATGCTGCTTGACGAGTACGGTGATGACGGATTGCTTATCGAAGCGGAAGGATTTGATTATCCTCGACTTTCCATGTTCGTACCTGATGCTAAGTCAATCTACGAAAGGTACCAGACTTCCGAACCCGAACTGAAACTTCACGACATGATCAAGGATACTGTTGAAAAGATCG